>LXNJ01000732.1_pt1 | contig 21530 bp, 20 predicted proteins | sample 809081 | NCBI WGS metagenome assembly LXNJ01 (sample SAMN04870510, study PRJNA318959) | sponge metagenome | biome: sponge; feature: marine sponge reef; material: water | host: Petrosia ficiformis | place: Greece: Milos, Mediterranean Sea | collected 2013-05-29 | depth 5-7 m | reverse complement strand
TGGTAGTGTTGTCGCTCTCGCCGCGGGGTGGAGCAGTCTGGAAGCTCGTCGGGCTCATAACCCGAAGGTCGCAGGTTCAAATCCTGCCCCCGCCACCAATCGGATGCTGTCTCTTCTCGTCCTGACAAGCGGGACATTTGGACGACTAGTCGGGAACAACTGCGGTCTAAGCGGACCCGGACGCCTCTTCAATATCGCCTGACTGAGCCGACAGCCGTTCCTAGCGGGTCCACTCGCGTCCACGCGAACGCGTTGTGCGACCGCAGCGTTTCTGCGAGGAGGTAGCGTGCCGATCGGACCGGCCTCTGCACGTCTGAGCTAGTTGTCGGCCCGGTCGGATCAATCGCTCACGAGGATGCTCCGAAGTCGTGGCTGCTTTACCTGCTTTCACATCTGCGCCGCCGGCGTCACAACCCTCCGTGCACGAGATCGTGCTCCACTATCTGCGCAAATTGCTCGTCACAGGCGACCTGCCGCCTGGTGCCAAGATCCCCGTAGATGCCGTGGCTCAGGCTTGCGGTGTCAGTCCGGTCCCGGTGCGCGAGGCGCTGCGTCAGTTGCAGAACGAGGGAATCGTCGTCAACGAGCCCAGACGCGGCTATTGGGTCGCGAGGCACTCGCGGTCGGAGTTCAACGAGCTGCAGCACATCACCTTGTTGCTGGAGCGCGAGGCGGTCCATCTAGGCGCCGACAACATCGCAGCGGCCGATGTCGAGCGCATGGATGCGTTTCGGGTCGAGATGGAAGAGGCTCTGGTTGCCGGTGATTTGTGGACGGCGAATGTGGCGCATCGGGAAATGCACTTCGTGCCGTACAGAGCTTCGGGTCGTAAACGGCTCGTACGCGAGATCGAGAGGCTGTGGGAGCACACAGATCACTACCGCGTGCTCTACCTGTACAAGGACGAGCATGTCCAGGAGGTCGCGCTCGCGCAGCATCTCGGATTGATCGATGCCTGTCGGTCACAGAATGCAGATGAGATCGTCAGTTTGCTGAGCGAGCATCGGGACTTCGCTGCTGCGACAATCACTCCAGGATTGCTAGACGACGACGGCGTTTCAGAACGAGACCGTGATACGCCGGAGTGAAGAAGCTCAGGAGTTGACCTGGGGGATCACCAGTCGACTCAGCATGTCGAGCTGAGCCGGATCGTCGCTCGTCGGTCCTAGAACGACGTACTCGCAACCGCCAGCAGCGAGATCCCGCAGACGCTCGACGATCTCGTCAATAGACCCGAAGATGTAGCTCGTCTCCAAGTGATCGGGGCTGCGGTGGGTTCCCATTGCCTGCGCGAAGTAGACGTGCTGCTCCTCGCGGGCCTTGGCAGGGTCGCTCGTGTCGACCAAGTGCATGAAGTTGCAGTGCGCGAAACGCGGACAGGTTGTTCCTCGCTCCGCGGCGGCATCCTGAATGAGCTGCCAGTCGCGGTGGACCCATTCCTGCTGACCGGAGCAGCGCGACAGCCACCAGTCGGCGTTGAGAATGCGATTGAGCACGGTGCTGGCGAGGACGGCGACATCGTTGTCGTACTCGCCGTCGGGGATTCGTGAGCCCCCAGCCACCCAGATGTTCGGCATCTTGGGCGGCCGCGGGTCGATCGTTACATCTGTGAATGAGTAGTACTTGCCCTCGTAGGAGGCGTTGGGCGTCGTGAGCAGCAGCTGGACGGCTTCGACGATTTCGTCCGTGCGCTTGCCGCGTTCGCTGATGTGGCTGCCGGTGGCCTCGAACTCCGGTGCGTACCAGCCCGGGCCGATGCCGAACTGGTAGCGGCCCGCGGTGAGGTAGTCCATCGTGGCGACCTCTTTCGCCAGAAGCACCGGGTCGCGCAGGGGGAGCACGAGGATTCCGGTGCCCACCATGTCGACGTCGGGGGCGACCGCTGCTGCATGTGTGAGAACTGTCATTGGTTCGAGCCACGGCATTCCGTAGAGGCCGGGCGCGTGCAGCAGATGGTCGATCACCCACAGGTCGATGCCGTGCAGGTTTGCCGTCTTGGCAAACGTGTCGGTTCCTTGCCGCGCTCGTTCGTAGTCGAGAGCCGGATACGCGTACGAGGGGATCCAGGCCCCGAATCTCATGGACGTCATCGTCATTCCTCTTCCGTCGTAGGGAGTTGCGCCGTCCGGAGGGTCTACTAGCTGCAATCGAATATTGTCAATATTTGATTTCTGATATGCAATGTGCTTGACTCCGGTCCGTTCGGGGAACACACCAGGGTCCGGCCCGTACGGGCCAGACCCACGACCCCGGGTCGAGGAGGGGCAGAGACGAAAGCATGAAGCCGCCGAAGTTCGCCTATCACGCGCCTCGATCTATGACGGAGGCACTGCAGATCCTCCATGGGCTGGGGGACGAAGCCGTTCTGCTCGCTGGCGGACAGAGCTTGCTTCCGCTGCTGAACTTGAGGCTCGCCAACCCGGGCCACGTCGTAGATCTCGGACGGGTGCCCGGCCTCGACGGCATCCGCATCACCAATGGGCACACAGAAGTCGGCGCCTTGGTGACCCACCGCTGCATGGAGATCGATCCGCTTATCGCGCGCTCCGCCCCGCTGGCGCAGCGGGCAGCGAGCTTTGTGGGATTTCGCGCCATTCGAAATCGGGGAACGGTGGGCGGCAGCGTCGCCCATGCAGATCCCGCCGCCGAGTGGCCCTTGGTGCTGCTGACACTCGACGGAGAAGTTGACCTCGCTTCAGCGAGTGGCAGTCGCACGATCCCAGCCGGCGACTTCTTCGAGTCCGTCTACTCCACCGCGAGGCGATCCGACGAGATCGTGACGTCGCTTCGATTCGGCACGCGCTTCGCCCAACATTGGGGCTTTTGGGAATTCCAACGCAGAACCGGCGATTTCGCCACCGTGGCTGTCGCTGTCGCTTGCGTTGTCGAAGACGGGACAGTCAAAGAAGCACGAGTCGGGATCGCCGGAGCCGCTGAACGGCCAGTTCGATGCGCTGCCGCAGAAGCGGTGCTGCGTTCCGGCTCGACAGCGGCGGTGAGCGAGGCGGCAGCAGCAGCGCAAGAAGCGGTCGATCCGAACGACGACATCCATGGGTCGTCGTCGTTTCGCAAGCGCTTGGTTCGAGCCGCCACTGAGCGCGCGGCCGCTCAGGCGCTCGGACTCCACCAGGGAGCCGACAACCATGCGTGAGGTTCAGGTGACCGTCAACGGTGCATCAGCAGGAGCGGCAATCGATCCGCGCATGCTCTTGTCGGACTTCCTGCGTGACTGCTTGGGACTGACTGGCACCCACGTCGGATGCGAGCACGGCTACTGCGGTTCATGCACCGTCCTCATCGACGGTGCTTCCGCGCGGTCGTGCCTCACGCTCGCCGTTCAGGTCGACGACAAATCCGTGCACACGGTGGAGTCGCTCGCGCCCCACGCCACTGAACTCCACCCGATTCAGCAGGCGCTCAAGGATTGCCACGGACTCCAGTGCGGGTTTTGCACTCCCGGCTTATTGATGAGCGTCGCGGAGCTGACGCGAAACGGGCTCAACTGCACCCGCGACGAGATCCGCGAGCAGCTGGCCGGCAATACCTGCCGCTGCACCGGCTATCAGCACATCGTCGACGCCGTCGAACAGGTGATGTGCAACCTCAGAGACGAGGGCGCCGATGTGTCCTGAACGGGCTCCTCGTCACTTCGGTGCCCGCGTGGCGCGCCATCAAGACGACCGACTGCTGCGCGGCCGTGGTCGCTTCGTCGCCGACATCAACCCTTCTCGGGTCGCCGCAGCAAAGTTCGTTCGGTCCAACGAAGCCCACGCCGCCATCGCCAGCGTCGACATCGCCGATGCCCTGGAGGCCGAAGGCGTGCTGGCCGTGTTCGCTGGCAAGGACTTCGCTGCCAGCGAAATCCGCTGTGTGTCGAGTTACCCGGAATTTCAGGAGTCTGCGCAGCCAATCCTTGCCGTCGATCGGGTCCGGTATGTCGGCGAAGCGCTGGCGATGGTCGTCGCCGAGAACGAGTACCTAGCAGAGGATGCCGCCGAAATTGTCATCGCGGAACTAGACGCATCGTGCGCGGTCGTGGATGCGGAAACGGCGATGCACACGTCATGCACGCCACTGCATGACGGCTGGCGTGACAACGCCTATGTGCGGCGACAAGCGAAGACGGACGGGTTTGACGAGGCCAAGTCAAGCGCCCCCCATCACGTGTCGATTGAGCTCCATAACGCTCGACACAGCGGGATACCCATGGAGAATCGTGCTTGCGTAGCCGAGTACGACAGCCGGGATCAGCGGTTTCGCATCCATACGACGACCCAAATCCCCCACCTGGTCCGTGCCGGCCTCGCAATTGCCCTAGGCGTGCCCGAGAGCCGCATTCAGGTCGTCGCACCTGACGTCGGCGGCGGCTTCGGCGTCAAGGGACAGCTCTACCCAGAAGACGTGGCGTGCTGCCTCGCTGCACGAAGGCTCGGGCGACCGATCAAGTGGGTCGAGGACCGCCGTGAGCATTTCGTCGCCTCACATCATGCGCGTGAACACCGCCATGTCCTCACGGGCTACTTCGACAATGCCGGCTCGATCGTCGCGTTGGAGGCGGATGTCACAGTCGACATGGGCGCCTATTCCGTCTTTCCGTGGACAGCCACCATGGATGCCGGGATGGCCATGGGCATCTTGCCGGGGCCTTACAAGATCAGCGAGTACGCAGTAACTGCCATCTCGGTCTGCACGAACAAGACCCCATACGGGGCATACCGGGGCGTCGGCCGGCCCGCTGCGTGTTTTTCGATCGAGCGTCTCGTGGACCAGATCGGACGCCATCTGGGGCTCGATCGCGCCGAGATTCGCCGCAGGAACCTCTTGCGCGACGAGGACTATCCATGGCACTCGCCGTCGGGACTCGTGTACGACAGCGGGTCGCTCGTCGAGTCACTCGACAAGGTGCTCGAAGTCGGCGATATCGACGGTTTGCTGCACAACCAGTCGGATGCTCGATCAGAGGGCCGCTTGTTCGGGGTGGGCATGGCTGTGTTCACCGAGCAGACCGCCCATACGACTCAGGAGTTCAAGCAACGCGGCATCCCGATCGTGTTCGGGTACGAGACGGCACGCGTCCGTCTCGACGCATCGGGCACAGCCGTGGTGTCCGCGTCGATTCATGACCACGGGCAAGGGCTCGAAACGACGCTCGCGCAGATCGCGGCGGACAGGCTCGGACTCGACCTGCCCCAAGTACGCGTCGAGTACGGAGACACTGAGCAGGTTGCGTACGGAGCCGGCACGTTCGCGAGCCGCTCCGCAGTACTCGCCGGCGGCGCTGTCATCAAGGCTGCTGACGCGGTCGCGGACGTGCTGCGCGAGGTGGCAGCTCATCTTCTCGAAGCGTCCCCCGAAGACATCGAGCTCGGCCTCGGACGCATGTCAATGGTTGGCAGCCCGAGCCGATACGTCGAGATCCGCGACGTCTGCAGGATCACCTACCAGCGACCTGAGCTTCTCCCGCCGGGCGTCGAACCTCTCCTGGAGTCGTCCCGAACATACGACGCCCATCCCGGCACCGGCGCGTACGCCAACGCCGCCCATCTCGCCTCGGTCGAGATCGACCCGTTGACCGGCGCTACGAAGGTCCTCAGCTACGCAGTCGTCGAGGACTGCGGACCGATGATCAATCCGCTGATCGTCGAGGGCCAAGTCTTCGGGGGCATCGCCCAGGGCATCGGCACAGCGCTCTTCGAAGAGTTCCTCTACGACGACGCAGGCCAGCCGCTGACGACGACATTCTCGGACTACCTGGTTCCCGTGATGAGCGACATTCCGGATTTTCGGATCGCTCACTTGGAGACGCCGTCACCCCACACCATCGCCGGGATGAAGGGAATGGGCGAAGGCGGGGCAATCGCTCCGGGGGCCGTCTTGGCCTCCGCCGTGGAGGACGCGATCTCGCCTCTCGGCGTTGTCACCGTGAACCGGCTCCCTCTCACACCCGAACGTGTCCTGGCCTACATCGACGAAGCGGCTCAAAGGGGGCACTCCCCGTGAAGGTCTCCTTGATTCAACTGCCCGCCCGCGACTCGTGCAGCGCTGCCGAGTCGATCCAGCGAGTCCGCGAGAGCGTCATGTCCGCCGACGGCGCAGACCTGATCGTGCTGCCGGAGATCTGGCACCCGGGCTACTTCTCGTTCGATCGCTACACCGAATCGGCCGAGGACTCACCCGCCATGTGGGAAGCCCTGTCCGAGGTGTCGGCGACACTCGGCGCCTGCGTGTACGCGGGCTCGCTGGTCGAAGCGGCCAACGGCCGCCTCTACAACACCTCAGTCTTGTTCGGCCCCGACGGCTCGGTCATCGCCAAGTACCGCAAGATGCACTTGTACGGCTTCGGCAGCCGAGAACAGCAGCTTCTCGCACCGGGCGAGGATGTCGTCGTCGCGGACACCCCGCACGGCCGGCTCGGCCTGGCAGTTTGCTACGACCTGCGGTTTCCCGAGTTGTTCCGGCGCATGACGGAACTCGGCGCCGTCGGCTTCGTGGTGGCATCCGCGTGGCCGCACCCGCGCGTCGAGGCGTGGAGCACGCTGCTTCGAGCCAGAGCCCTTGAGAATCAGGCGTTCCTATTCGCATGCAACGGCGCCGGCCCGACTGACTCGGGAAGCGTCCTCTGCGGCCGCTCGGCGATCATCGACCCGTGGGGCGTCCCCATCGCCGCACTCGGGGACGATCCGGGCGTCTCTTCGGTGTCGGTGGACCTCGCGGATGCCGACGTGGCGCGTCATCGGTTTCCGGCTCTGGCTGACCGCCAGCTGCTCAGCGACCCTGACGGGGATCTCGTACTGCGCCGCGATGACGGGGCAGCCGTTCGCTTCACGGCGAAACGCTTGATCTTGGCCGGCTACACCGCCCGAGACACAGAAGCCGTCGCCGCGTACATCGAGAAACTCGAAGAAGAGGGCATTGCACCGCCCAGCGAGGTGCCTTCGTACTTCGTGGTCGGCGCTGACCGATTGACGACGGGATCCCGACTCGAAGTGACAACCGCTGCGTCTTGCGGCGAAGTGGAATTCGCGCTCCTCATCGACAAGGACGAGGTCTGGGTGGCAGTCGCCTCAGACCACACTGATCGGGCACTCGAAGCGGTCGACATCGTTGCCTCGAAGCAGAACTGCGCGAAGGTGATCTCGTCCTGCGTCTGGCGTCTCGAAGACGTCGAGAGCCACTGGGACGAACTCATTTTCGAGGCTCGGACGCCCGCGGATGACGACCGGGCGTATCAGTCGTCCTCAGTGTCGGCCCTCAGGCCTCCACGCGAGCTGATCGAACTCGTCCACGAGCGATTCGGCGGCGACATGGCCGGCACCGTGATCTTGTCGGGCACGGTCCCAGCCCCGGGGGGATTCGAGTACTGCGACAGCTTCGAAGTCGAGCTGCGCGACCCCGTGCGCGGGCAGTCGCTTCGCGCTGCGTACCAAGTCATCGATCTGACCGCTGATCAATAAGGAGAACATCCATGGGCAAACAGGAATTCGAGTTCTTCGACACCGAGCTTCTTTCATGGGAGCCGGAAGCCGGAATCGAAGGGCTGTACAGCAAGACCCTCTCCGAGGATCCCGAAAGCGGGTCCTACACGCGGCTTCTGAAGTTCCTTCCCGGAACCGACACAACGCCTGCGGGCGTTCAACGACACGACTTCTGGGAAGAGATCTGGCTAGTCGAGGGAGCGATCCACGACCTCACCCTCAATCAGAACTTCACCAAAGGCATGTACGCGTGCCGGCCACCGGGCATGGCTCACGGTCCATGGGTCAGCCCCAACGGCGCGATCACCTTCGAAGTCCGGAACTTCGAGTAACCCCAGTGCTCCTCCTGCAGTTCTTCGTTTCCGGCGTCGTGACCGGGTGCTTTCTCATCCTGGCCACGATCGGGTTCTCCCTGACCCGCAGGGTCGAGGGATTCCTGAACATCGCCCACGCGGAACTGCTGGGAGTGAGCGCCTTCACAACCTGGTGGCTCAACGCCGAACTCGGTGTGCACGTCGTCGTCGCGGCAGTCGTCGCCATCGCATTCACCGCCGCGGTCGGACTCCTGATCGCACGGGCCATCTATGACCCGATACGGGCACGAGGACCCGCGGTACTGCTCATCACCTCGACGGGGGTCGCGTTCGTCCTCGGCGGAGTCATCGACGGACTGATCGGAACCGGCATTCGGACGCTTCAGATCGGTCTCGCCCAGCGTTACGAGGTCTTCGGGATTCGCATCACCAGTCATCAGCTGCTGATGGTCCTTCTCGCCGCTGCGACCTCAGTGTCGTTGGCAGTGTTCCTCAACCGCACACGCACTGGCCTTGCCATTAGGGCAATGTCCGCCAACCCGGCGCTCGCGGCGTCGCGCGGGGTCAACCTCGATGCCACATCCAGAGCGACGTGGCTGCTGTCGTCGAGCTTGGCCGGAATCGCTGGCGTCATGTTGGCGGTCGTCGCCACGCTCACGACCGACCTCGCATTCGCCCAGATTCTTCAGATTCTGGCAGTAGCGATCCTGGCAGGACTCGGCTCGCTGTACGCCGTAATCGTCTCAGGACTGCTCGTGGGGATCGCGATGGACGTCTCGGCGTTCTGGATCCCTGCCGGTTATCGGCCGCTGGTCGCATTCGCTCTGGTGATCGTCGTCCTGGTCTTCCGTCCTGCGGGACTCGCAGGGACGAGAGCAGCATGAACTGGCCTCAGCTTCTCGTCACCGTCGTGACTCTCGGCGGCATATTCGGCGTCGTCACGCTGGCGCTCAATCTCCAATATGCGCGTGGCGGCATGATCAATTTCGGCATCGTCGCCTACTTCGCGATCGGGGCCTACGTCTACGCGATCGTGACTCAGCGGGGACCGATCGGCCTGGACCAGTACCGATTCGGATTCGACTGGCCGTGGTGGTCCGGGCTGATCCTGGCGGGAATCGCGGCCCTCTTGTTCGCCGCGCTCACGGGGTGGCCGACGCTGCGACTGCGCGGCGAGTACTTGGCTCTGACCACATTTGCGTTCGCTGAGGTGCTCCACTCGCTGCTGCTCAACGAGCGTCGCATCGGCAACGGCACCGTAGGCCTCGCGAACGTCGAACGCCCCTTCAGTGATTGGGGGCCGATCGAGGAGAAATACGTATTCGCCGCAGTAGCCGCCCTCTTGCTTGCGCTGACACTTCTCGCGTTTCGGCGGCTGCTTTCTTCCCCCTATGGACGTGCACTGGACGCAGTCCGCGACGATGAGACGGCTGCACTGGCGGTGGGCAAGGCGGCCGAACGACTTCGCCGCGAAGTGTTTCTGATGTCGGCGATCCCAGTCGGGATCGCCGGGGCCGTGTATGCGATGTACACAACCCTCGCTCAGCCGTCGCTGTTTACCGCCGAGATCACGTTCTTCGTCTGGATCGCATTGGTTCTCGGTGGGGAGCGCTCCTTGTACGGAGTGGTCTTGGGCACGCTGGGTCTGGTCCTGTTCGAAGAACTAGTTCGAGCTTGGCCATTCGAGACGGTGCGGTCGGCGCAGATCGCAGCTTCCGCCGAACACGTGCTGACCGGCTTGGTGTTCATCGCAGTCCTGCGCTACCAGCCGTTCCAACGGGCAGGGTCCCGACTGAGAGTCGCGTCATGACGGTGATCGACGGTCCGGTGCGGGAGCGCGCTCCACTGCTGGAAGCGGCCAGCATCTCGAAGCGGTTCGCCGGCTTGCAGGCAGTCGGCGGCTCCGAAGGCCTCAGCTTCGATGTATTCGCCGGCGAGTTCGTCGGAATGATCGGCCCGAACGGCGCCGGCAAGTCCACGACATTCGATCTGCTCTCCGGCGTCCTGAAATCCGACAGTGGCTCGGTGACATTCGACGGGCGCGATGTGACTGATGCCGACCCGCACATTCATGCCCGTCGTGGAATCGGGCGCACCTTTCAGACGCCTCGGTCGTTTGAGTCAATGACGGTCCTACAGAACGTCGTCGCAGGAGCGACCAGCCCAGGTGAGCGCCTCGGTGCCGCTCTCGGACGCAAATGGCGAGTCGGCGAGAGCACGTCCATTGACATGGCGAGAACGATCCTGTCGCGAGTCGGGCTCGAAGATCGGGCCTCTGCCCTGGTAAGCGATCTCTCCGGCGGCGAGCTGCGGATGCTTGAAGTCGCGCGGCAGCTAATCCGACAACCGATGCTTCTGCTGCTGGACGAGCCGACAGCAGGAGTGCACCCAGGGCTGCAGGACCGGCTCGCCGAGCTGCTTCGGGAACTTCATCGCGAAGGCATGACTTTGCTGGTCGTTGAGCACAATCTGCACTTCCTGCTCGCGCTCGCGGACCACGTTCTCGTGCTCGCAGACGGCGAGCTGATCGCGCAAGGCACGCCGGCGGACATCCGGGTCGACCCGGTCGTCGTCTCCGCATATCTGGGATCCGACGATGCTGCTTGAGATTCGCGGTCTCGTGTCGGGGTACGGCCGGGTCACGGTGCTGCACGGCGTGGACCTCAAGGCATCAGCCGGTGAAATCGTCGTGGTGCTCGGCCCGAACGGAGCGGGCAAGAGCACGCTCATGAAGACCGTCGGCGGCCACCTGCGGCCAACCGCAGGCGAGGTGTGGCTCGAAGGTCGGAACATCGCCGGTCTCGCCGCGCAGGACACCGCGAAGCACGGCATCGGTTATGTCCCCCAGGAACACAACGTGTTCAGGGAGCTGACCGTGCGCGACAACCTGCGAGTCGCCGCGCTCAGTCGCAGCGGCACCGGCGACGAGTTCGAGGCCGTCTTCGAGCGCTTTCCGATCCTCTCTCAACGCTCCTCTCAGCGCGCCGCCACCCTGTCAGGAGGCGAACGCCAAACGCTCGCCGTCAGCTCAGCGCTCATCGGCGACCCCAAGGTGCTGCTGCTCGACGAACCCACGTCGGGGCTTGCACCTCTGTTCGTGAAGCAGATGGTCGAGTGGGTCCAGGAACTCGCCGACTCGGGCATGGGCGTGATCTGGGTCATCGAACAGAACCCCGAGATGATCCTCGCCGCCTCGACACGGGCCTACCTCATGCAGGGCGGCCGCGTGACAGACGAATTCGAAGGCCGGGAGCTTCTCAAACCCGGCCGGATACGGGAACTGCTCTTGGAAGAGCGGCAAGGGGCTGTCGGCGAACCGCCGTCGGCCTGACCAACAACATCCCAAAGGAGGGACAAGAAATGGGGACAAGCAAACGGAAGTGGATGCGCCTATTCGCCGTCCTGTTCGCGCTGTCGCTCGTCGGAGCCGCTTGCGGCGACGATGACCCAGCCGACGAGCAAGACCAGGACGTCGAGGATTCCGCAGGACAGCCGTCGGAAGATGCCGACGACTCTGGTGCTGACAGCGAAACAGCCGACGAGGCGCCGCCGCCCACGACAGAAGCCGCCGAGCGCGGAGAAGTCACAGTCGGGGTGCTGGTGCCTCTGACCGGCGAACTCGGGGAGTTCGGCGCCATCGTCGCTGACGCCATCGAATTCGGCGTCAGCGAGATCAATGCGGCAGGAGGCACACGCTGCGGAGACATCCGCACTGTCGTGGCCGACACCGGCGGTGACGCCGAGACCGGAATCCGCGAGGCGACGAACATGATCGCGAGTGACGGCGCTGTTGCGATCCTCGGGCCGACTTCAGGAGTCATGGTCCCGCTGGTCGACTTGGCACACCGAGAAGAAGTGGTGATCATGTCGCCCTATGCGGGCACGATCACGCTCAATGACCTCGGCGGCGACTTTGTCTATCGGACGGTTTCCTCGGACCTTGGAGACGGCGCAGCCTCAGGGCTGTGGCTGTCCAGCCGAGGCTACGAATCAGTCGCATTCCTGATCCAGAACGAAGAGTCCACGATCTCGCCGGCCGAGGTGGCCCGAGCCGAAGTGGACGAATCCGGAATCGAGATCACGGACTTCATTGTGTACAACCCGGGTCAGCCGTCCTATCAGGCCGAGTTGACGACGGTGCTGGCCAATGACCCGGACGCGATCTTTCTCGCCGGCGGCCAGGAATCCGGAGTGACGGTCATCAAGGAAGCGGTCGCAGGCGGCTTCGAAGGCGAGTGGCTGTTCACCGCGGACTTGGCTGTTCCTGAGATCTTCGACGCGGTCGGCGCCGACCTGATCAACGACAAGGCATTCGTCGAGTTTGCCGACGCAGACCCGTCCTTGCCTGAGTTCATCTCCTTCGAGGAACGGTACGACAAGGCCGGCGACCCGTTCGCGCCGAACTCATTTGACATGGTCACCCTGGTGGCCCTGGCTCTTGAGTCAGCGGGCGGCTGCGATGGCGCAGCAGTCAACAGCGCCATTCGCGGAGTCGCTGACAGCGGCGGCACCGAGGTCTCGACTTTCGCTGAAGGACGCGACGTGCTCGCCGCGGGAGGCGCCATCAACTACGAGGGCGCCTCGGGTCCGCTGGTCTTCGACGAGTCCGGCACGGTCTCGGGCGCGTACACAATCCAGCAGGCGATCGACGGCGCATGGGTAAACGTCGAGTTCTACCCAGCGTCGACGTTTGACCGCTAGCAACAAGCGCCGCACGGGCGGCGCACTGAAGCCCCTCCCAAGATGAGCCGGGCGGGACTCGCTCACAGGCCTTGCAATCCCTGGCGCAAGAACGACGCCAGTCAAGGTGCAGCGAGCCCCGCCCGGCCCGGGAGATCCAATCCGAACGGCATGCGGACGGCCAGGACGCATCCCAGCACCAAGTTCGAATCCGACACCGCGTCGACTGGAGGAAACAATGCGGAGTGTCAAGTACGAACCGACCAAGCGTGAGCGCCAGGTCTTGGACCATGTGGAGAATCCGCGTTACGACCGGCAGATCCTCAATGGCCTCGATCCGTTCATCAACGGCACCGCACCAGCCGACATGCAGGACTTCTACAGCCAGTCCGAATTGGACGGCCTGCTGCAGATTCGCGGCACCGCGCGAGATATCGAATCGCGGATGCCCGTCAAAATGACGCGCCACTACTTCGAACTGGCTCGCAACAGTCCTGCTCTGCAGCGGCTCGTGAAGGCCACGCCGGAGGAAACGTTGGACCTTCAAGGGTCCGAAGACCCCGGCTACCAGATGGACTTCAGCCCTGTCGAAGGGCTCCTGCACAAGTACGAAATGGCGTTGCTGTACGTCGTTTCGACTTGCTCGGCACACTGCCGCTTCTGCTACCGGGAGGAACTGATCGCCCGCAAGGAGGTCGAGCGCCAGGACGGGACGGTCGAAAAGAAAGGCATCGCCAAGATCCCCGACGTCGCCGCGTACATACGCGTTCACAACGCGGCGGTCGCCGCCAACGGCGGCGTGCACCCCGACACAGGCCGGGAGAAACTCCGGGAAGTGCTGCTGTCCGGCGGCGATCCGATGGTCTTGCCCAACGGCAAGCTGGCAGCTTGGTTCACGGCGTTGGCCGAATCCGGGGTCGAAGCGATCCGGCTCGGCACCAAAGAACTTGCCTTCTACCCCGACCGCTTCGACGACACGTTCCTCGACATGCTCGATCGCTTCCACGAGGCGTACCCCGAGGTCGGGTTCCGGCTCATGACTCACTTCAACCATCCCGACGAGCTGCTCGTCCGGGAGCCGACTGGCGACTATGCGACCGATCCATCCGGCGTCCCTGCTTGGCACCCGAACACGCGTCAGGCGCTCGATGCTGTGGTGTCCCGCGGCTGGGTGAGCGTCGAGAACCAGTCGCCGATCATCGCGGGAGTCAACGACGATCCCGACGCGCTGCGCATCTTGCAGCGGACGCTCAAGCGCGTAGGCGTCGAGAATCACTACTTTTTCTGCGGCCGGGACATCGTCGCCTACCGGGCGTTCAATGTGCCGATCGAGACGGCTTGGCAAATCCTGAACGACTCCCAGAAGGGGCTCTCCGGCGTCGAGACCCACGCACGGCTCTCGATCACCCACTACAAGGGCAAGACCGAGGTCGCGGCAGTGTCGGACAAGCCGATCAAGGGCCTTTCCGGCGCCAAGAACGGCTTCGTCGTGTTCAAGATCCTGCGCAACGCCGCTGACGCCCCGGATCGCGGAAAGATGTGCATTGTCGGACGAAATCCCGACGCCCTGTGGTTCGACGACTACGAGGATCGGGTCATCTTCGACGATGCAGGGCTCTTCGACTACTCGCGGTTCATGTCGGCCCGCCTGAGCGAACTTGCTGCGCACTTCGGCTAGAGCGCCGTCGTGATCGACAAGCGGGCAAGCGACCCGAACTCTGCCCTCGGAGACGTCCACGACGGCGCCACCGTGCTGATCGGCGGTTTCGGCGACGCGGGCAGCCCAGTCGAACTGATCGATGCGCTGGTCGACCAAGGCGCAGGCGATCTCACCGTCGTCAGCAACAACGCAGGCAGCGGGAAGACGGGTCTCGCAGCGCTGATACGCGCTGGCCGGGTCGCCAAGATCGTGTGTTCATTTCCCAAGAGCAGCGACTCCACGGCCTTCGCAGAGCTATACCGCGCGGGCCGAATCGGGCTGGAGCTGGTGGCCCAGGGCACACTCGCTGAGCGCATCCGAGCGGGAGGAGCGGGAATCCCTCCGTTCTACACGCCGACCAGTGCCGGAACCGATCTCGCCGCGGGCAAAGAGCACCGTCGGTTCGCTGACAGAGAGTGCGTCCTGGAGCACGCGATCACAGCCGATGTGGCCCTGATCAAGGCGGCCATCGCCGACTGGCACGGGAACTTGCTGTTCACGAAAACCGCCCGGAACTTCTCGCCGTTGATGGCGATGGCCGCAAGCACGACGGTGGCTCAAGTCGAGGCAATCGCACAGCCCGGGACTCTCGACCCCGAAAACATCGTCACGCCGGGGATCTTCGTCGATCGAGTCGTGGCTGTTGGCGACAGACAGCACCTGTCCGACGGTGGCACGCACCCACGGGACAGCCGATGACCAGCCCGGCACTCCGTGGCCTGAGCAGACGCGAAATCGCCGAGCGCGTCGCGCTGGACATACCGGACGGTGCGTACGTCAATCTCGGGATCGGAATGCCAGAGATGGTCGCGCAGTGCATTCCCGCACACCGAGAGGTCATGCTGCATACGGAGAACGGATTGCTCGGCATGGGGCCACCGCCCTTGGAAGGGCAAGGCGATCCGGACCTCATCAATGCTGGCAAACGGCGAGTGACGACCATGCCGGGAGCGTCGTTCTTCCACCAAGCGGACAGCTTCGCCATGATCCGAGGCGGCCACCTGGACGTATGCGTGCTCGGGGCGATGCAGGTAGCAGCCAGCGGTGATTTGGCGAACTGGTCCACCGGGGAGCCAGACGAAGTCCCAGGCGTCGGCGGCGCAATGGACCTCATTTGCGGAGTCAAGTCCGTATTCGTTATGACCAGCCACTGCACCCGCAGCGGCGAGCCGAAACTCGTTGCCGAGTGCAGATTTCCGCTCACCGGCAGAGCTGCGGTCAGCAGGGTCTACGCCGACCTGGCCGTGATCGGCATCGGCTCCGATGGGTTCGAGGTACTTGAACTGGCTCCTGGAATCAGCCTCGACGATGTCGCCGAGCGCACCGCCGCTCCGATCAACGACGCGCGATCCGAACACGGGACCTCAAGTTAGGAAGCGCCTTGCGCTGCGGACAGTGCTGAACAGCACCGAGACAGGAGCCCTCACATGACCGCGGACCGAACCGTGACGCGAAGCGAGGATCTCTATCGTCGAGCACTGCGCGTTCTGCCCGGCGGTGTGAGCCGCAACACGGTGCTGCTTGAGCCGCACCCGCTCTACGCCACTCATGCCTCGGGCTGTCGAATCACCGACATCGAGGGCATCGAGCGCATCGATTTCGCGAACAACATGACGGCACTCATCCACGGGCACGGACACCCGGAGATCATGTCGGCCGTCTCCGAGCAGCTCAAGCACGGCACAGCCCACACGTTCGCCAACGAAGTCGAGGTGCGCTTCGCGGAGCATCTCTGCGGCCGTGTGGACAGCTTCGAGCGGGTTCGATTCGTGAACTCTGGCACTGAGGCCGTGATGTGCGCGCTCAAAGTCGCACGCGCATTCACCGGTCGTCCGAAGATCGCGAAGGCTGAAGGCACCTACCACGGGACCTACGACTATGCCGAGGTCAGCCAGACCTCGACGCCAGACAAGTGGGGCGATCTGGACAAGCCGGCGAGCATCCCAGTCGCTCACGGCACCCCGCCGTCGGTCCTCGACGACGTTGTCGTGATGCCGTTCAACGACATCGACCGATCGATCGAGATACTGGATCGCCACTCAGACGAGATCGCATGCATCCTGTTGGACGTTATGCCGCACCGGGCGGGCCTATGCCCGGCCGAACCCGCGTATGTGAACGCACTTCGAGACTGGACCCTTCGCAACGCAGCGCTGCTCGTCAACGACGAAGTCATCACGTTCCGCAACGGCTACGGCGGAGCGCAGCAGACCTATGGGCTGACACCGGACATAACAGCCCTCGGCAAGATCATCGGCGGCGGCTTCCCCGTGGGTGCCGTGGCCGGCCGCGCCGATGTCATGAGCATCCTCGACCCGCACAGCGACAACTACCGGATCGCGCACTCCGGGACGTTCTCAGCGAACCCTGTGACCCTCACGGCCGGCCTGGCCGCAATGGACCTGTTCACCGACTCCGAAGTCCAACGGCTGAACGCGCTCGGCCAGCTCGCCCGAGATGGGATCTCGGACGTGATAGAGCGCAGAGCCATGCCGGCGAGCGTGACCGGAAGCGGCTCCCTGTTCCGCATTCACATGAAGCCCGAGGCGCCCTCGAACTACCGCGAGGCATATCCGACCGTCGACGAAGCCCAGCGCTCGCGCACCTTCTTCGATGCTCTCTTGAACGCAGGAATCGCACTGATCTACAGCTGCACGGGTGCGGTGTCCACTCCGATGGGCGAATCCGAGATCGAATTGCTGATCGAGGCGGTCGACAGTGCATTCTGCAACGCATGAACTGTCGGCATCCTCAGATCTGAGAAGCTGTATCACGGACCCCATTTCTCCGGCCGGGGATCCGTCTCCGCAAGCTCGGTCGAACGCATCGCGCTTCGGTCGCCGGGTCGAGGTCCGCCTCAGGAGCAGAGCCCGCATCTGAACCGGCGACATCGCTGTCGGCGGCCCGCCCGCATCACGCGCACAACCTCACGCGAAGCGACACCTAGTTTGTCGGCGTGAATTTGGTGAATGCGGAACTCGCCACGAAACAGGTTGAAGAATTCCTTGGACTCCTGCGGACCAACAGCGCCATCTATGCGTCCGCTTACGGGGATGACCTGCAAGTAGGAATGCTGAGAGATCTAAGTCTCAAGGGGGCTCTTCGCGCGGCGACTTCTGACCCGACGCACGTACAGCTACTGCGTTTGCACCCTTTGATTGAGCAAATCGCGGAGTCCATCGACCCGAACGAGAATCGAGACCGCTTCAAGCCTCATGGCCATGCGTGGCCGTGGGACGGTGCGACCGCCCATGCGGAGCGTCTCGCAGGAATCCTGGACCAGCAAGAGACACGAGAAACACTGTTCGAGCCGAGCGGTCCGAGACTGCAAGCGGACCGACTTCATCCATGGGTTTGGGATGCCGCCAGGAACCTCTGGGACGACGGGCACTACGGGCATGCTGTCCACGACGCGACAAAGGCCGTCGAGCGCCAGACACAAGTCAAGCTGAATCGGCTCAGCCTCGACGGCAGAGACTTGTATGCGCAGGCGTTCTCCACCAAAGACCCTGAAGTTGGCGCACCGCGTCTTCGCTTCACCAAGATCGACAAGACAAAGCAACTGAAGCGCTGGACGTCCGCGCACGAAGGGGCGCAGTACCTCGGGATGGGCTGTGCGCAAGGCATCCGGAACCCGCAGGCGCATGGCACAGACGATCTGGACGAGCAGGAGGCTCTCGAACAGCTTGCGGCGCTCAGCGTCCTTGCCCGCTGGGTGGAATCGAGCGGCGTGGTGGAACACAAGGTCGGTTGATGCCATTTGCCGAACGGCCAGAGCGGTTTGGCGAGTGTGCCTTGCCGCGTCACCGTGCGAATCACGTCGATGTCGAACACCCCTTGGGCATAGATCGGCTCTGGAGCCGAATCGGTTGAGACCTGACGACGAGCACCTCATCAAGCTCGGCTGGGCGAACTATGCGTTCTTGTACCTGGAGTGGAGCGTCGTGTGGGCGTTCAGCGACGGAACGAGCAGCAGCGTGACCGAACACTCCTCGCTGACGCCGCGCCGTCTGTTCAAGGAGTTCGTGCGACGCCGTGGAGACGATCCGAGTCTCGCGGGGTTGATTGACCGCTACGACGATGTGGTCTCACGACGCGAAGACATGGTGCACTCCCACCCTGCGACGCAGCGCTGCAGCGAGCACGAGGGCGGGAACCAGCGGCTGTTCCGCCACGAGACGAGACGCGATCCCAAACAACCGCGGGTCTTCTGGATCACATAGGAATGGCTAGACCTATTCGCGTCCGATGCCCTGGAGTTGGAGCACGAGATTCACGAGCTGCGCGCCGACGACCGCGGAAACGGCTGACTCAACCGGAGGTTGAGGTCGCCGTGCTTGACGATTGACCCTGTCTAGCATCTCGTTCTTGGAGACTTCTGCTGGCCACTGGTGCCGCTAAGACGGCTGGCTATGGTTTCCTCCGGTGCAGTGCCCAGCGCGAACGATGGGTCTTCGGATCCTGCGGTGATCCGCGGCACCGAAATCGGCGACGACTCGCATGATTCTTGGAGCGCGTGATGGCTGAGCATGCGGAGCAGGGCTCGTCACTCTGGGTGCCCCTGTCGGCGCGTGAGGATGCAGACCGTCGGGAAGAGTTCTTGCAGCTACGCGAGGGCGTACCGCCAGGTGCGCAGCGCTCGCTAGCCGAATGGTGCGGCAGGGCCTTCCAGACTGACCCAGACCTGCCGATTGAGCTGAAGTTCACGCTCTTCGAGATGTCGACGAATAAACGACTGCCTGACAACGTGGTCTCGGGCTGGGACTCTTGGGAAGGGTTCTTGCGAGAGGATGATGACCTGCTGCTTGAGGCCATCGACTTTGCGCTGCGCTGGACTGACGAATCACGTCGGGCGCAGCTCTCGTACATCCTGCGACAGAGCCGAAGCAAGTACAGGGTCGGAAAAGACGCCGGTGACCGCTGGGTGCTGCAAAACACCTACTCGGACGAGATGATCGATCTGGTCGAGACGACCGCAGGAGGTTCAGGACGAGCCGCGGAACACCTGCGAATCGCTTGGTCGAACATCGCTGGGCAACATCCGGACCCGGACAAGGCGTGCTGGGAGGCGACCAAAGCAGTGGAGGTTGCCGCAAAGCCGATCATCACCCCAAACGACCGAAAGGCAACCTTGGGCAAGATGCTTCGCGCGATGGACGACAAGGAGGACGGTTGGGAAACCGACCTCGATTCCGAAGACAGCCTTGGGCGCGTCAAGGGCATGATGCGCATCGTCTGGAAAGAGGGTCGCAGACACGGCAACGAGGACGAGCCGATCGACGTATCGCCCGAAGCGGCCGAGATCGTCGTCCAGACAGCGGTCGTCTTGGTCAACTGGCTCGAATCGGGCTTCGTGCGGCGCGTGAGCACCTAGGAATCGGTCCGGACGCGACGGGTCGGCTTCAGAAGGTGCCAATCGGGTACATGCGGACATAGCAGCCCGGCTTCGCGTCGTCTCGCCGTGGGGGGAACCTCCCCCGAGTTTGGACGGCGAGCCGCCCCGGCGCTGGACCATCTGCCCCCGGCTGCCCGGCCCGAACTAAGGATGGACGCCGTAGGGAGACACCTCACAGGCCAAGGACTTTCTACCTCCCGTCCAGCTACAGGGGAGTCAGGTCCGCGATCCGAAGGCCATCTGTACGGTGCACAGCAGTGTTTCCGGAACGCCCACGCCATCGGGGTCGGCACCAGCGCTGTCATCGTGAGCCAGCCAAGTGCCGATCCCGATGGCTCCACTGCACGGCACTGAGGTGATCAATGGGTTCGAAGCGCAGCAAGTCGTCGGGGCTGGAGTACGCCCCCGGGGTCCCTGGCAAGACCCTGTTTCGTGTTCGCGAACAGTACGTAGCTGGTCCCGTGGCAGAGATGCTCAGGAAGCGCCGTGATGGGGCGGTCAAGCTTGACTTGGTGCTTCGCGGGCTGGCACTGCTTCCGGTCGACAGCGGCAAGCGGGAGCCGGGGCTGGTCCTGTGGCATCAGGGCCGTCTCAGCTATCCGGCACTGCACGACCTTTGCCGCGACCCTCGCAGATATTCACTCGATGCGCCTCACGATGAGATTGACGAGCAGTCAGTGCGCGAGAAGAAGCGCACTTGGGTCGGCGAACAGATGCAAGAGCTTGAACGTCGCGGACTGATCCGACGCGAAGCGGACAAACGAGGGCGACGTCCAAAGATCATGGTCCTCAGCGATCTTGGCGACGGCACGCCATACGACGATCCCGGAAGCGATGCCGGACAAGGCGTCGGGTACGTGACGATCCTCGGCCGGATTGTGTCGTCGCCGGACTTTCGTGACTGGGGTGCGCCCGAGATAGCGGCATACCTGTGTGCCATGACGGCAGACAGACTCGCCCGCCACCGGCAACGAACCCGTACCGACGAACAAGCACCCGTCGGAGAAGCAACTTGGTTCCGACAGGCGGACTGGTTCAACGGCGAGAACCCGAATGCCTTCAGGGGCGAAGGAAACGTCGTGTACCCATTCTCGACATCGACCATCGAGCGTGGGCTGCGTTCCCTGTGCGAACGAGGTCTCATCGTCGGGAATAGGACCCTCACCAACCCCGAGACAGGGCGGCACTTCCAATCCGGCCCGCGAAAGGTGTACCGGAACCGCTTCGTGTCATCTGGGCAGGCCGAGGTCGTCAATCTTTCTGCGTTGGAAGCCCCTGCTTCGCCCGCTCACCTCAAGCTCGTTCGAACCGAGGCCTAAGCCCGTACGTCGACATCAGCACACGCATAGAGCGACGCCAACTGCGGCCGCCACAATCGATGTGACACGGAGAGTCGCTACATCCAGTGCCCCGCTCGGCCCTTAGCGGTGGACCGAGGCCGTTCTTGCACGTGGAGACTCGCCAAAAACGACGCAAGGACCGCGATGACCAACGGTTGGCCCTCGTGGGTTCGATTCAAGCGGTGAGAGCTAGGCCGTGCTCGGGTCCCATCGAGACGGACCGCGGCGGGTGACGATGGCGCTGATTGCCAATGTGGTGATTCGCCAAGAACAATGTGGAGATCGCGGCGAGAGCCAAAATCCACCCCGTCTGACCTGCGGAAACAAGACTGGCCAACATCCCACCAACCAGCAAGCCCCGGGAACCCAGCTCCGGGGCTTGTTTCGCGCCGGTCAGTCCTCGCGTCGCACGTCCTTGAACGGGTCGCCGGTTCTCTTCATCGCCATGAAGCGGTTCGAGGAGGGGGCCGAGCCGACGCAGCACGTAGACGAGCTGCTTGACGAGATCGACGCCGATCGAGCCGGCATCTTCTGGGGCCGAGTTCGACCGCCCTCAGTGGCCCTCGGGGCGCTGGGGCACGAGCCGGACGGGTCGATCGCTTCTTGTGTTTCCCGTCGGGCTGGCAA
>LXNJ01000731.1_pt1 | contig 21550 bp, 23 predicted proteins | sample 809081 | NCBI WGS metagenome assembly LXNJ01 (sample SAMN04870510, study PRJNA318959) | sponge metagenome | biome: sponge; feature: marine sponge reef; material: water | host: Petrosia ficiformis | place: Greece: Milos, Mediterranean Sea | collected 2013-05-29 | depth 5-7 m | reverse complement strand
GACGTAAACCAGAGCGGGCGTAATTCAGCGGTAGAATGCCAGCTTCCCAAGCTGGACGTCGCCGGTTCGATCCCGGTCGCCCGCTCCACTCCTCCACACCACACCACCGCCCCCCTGGACCCCGGACCCCGGACCCCGGATCAAGTCCGGGGTGACGTTGGGCGTCCTGGGTGACGTGGGGCGTCCGGGGTGACGTGGGGTGCCCGGCGGGACCCTGGGCGCCCGGCGGGACGCGGCATGTCCGAGGCGGCCCTACGCGGCGCCGGTCAGGCGGTCGCCGGACAGGGCGTGCACCATGCGGCCCACCGAGATGGCGCCCACGGTCTTGCCCTTGACGTCCACCACGGCGGCATTGTCGTGCGGCGACGCCACCACCCGGGGCAATGCGTCCTCCAGCAGCATCTCCGAAGGAATGGAGTAGTCCTTGCCGGCCTGGCCCTGCGGGCGGGGCTGGGTAGGCTCCATGATGGAGCCGACGCGGATCACCCGGCCGCGGTTGATGTTCTTGGTGAAGTTGGAGATGTAGTCGTCGCTGGGCTTCAGGACGATCTCCTGGGAATCGCCGTTCTGGACCACCTCGCCGTCGCGAAGGATGGCGATGCGATCGCCCAAGGTGATGGCTTCCTCCAGGTCGTGGGTGACGAACAGGATGGTCCGGTTGAGCTCCCGCTGCAGCTCCAGCAGCAGCGTCTGCATGTCCGTGCGGATCAGCGGATCCAGGGCGCTGAAGGCCTCGTCCATCAGCAGGATCTCCGCCTCGGTGGCCAGCGCGCGGGCGAGGCCCACGCGCTGCTGCATGCCGCCGGAGAGCTGGTGCGGATAGGACGCCTCGTAGCCCGAGAGTCCGACCCGCTCGATCCACCGCTCGGCCCGGGTGTCGCATTCCGCCCGCGCCACCCCCTGCATCTGCAGGCCGTACCGGACGTTCTCCAGGATGGTCCGGTGGGGAAACAGCGCGAAGCGCTGAAACACCATGCTGACCTTGTGCCGCCGCAGGTGCTGCAGCGCGGCCTGATCCAGGCCGAGCACGTCCTGGCCATCCACCAGCACGGTCCCCTCGGTGGGGTCGATGAGCCGGTTGACGTGCCGCACCAGGGTGGACTTGCCGCAGCCGCTGAGCCCCATCACCACCTGGATGCCGCCCGGCTTGACCGTCAGGTTGATGTCCCTGAGCCCCAGCACGTGGCCGTGGGACTCCAGCAGCTCCTGCTTGTCCACGCCGTCCCGCACAAGGGGCATCACCGACGGGGGATCGTCGCCGAAGATCTTGTAGAGGGAATGGATTTCGATATTCGAAGCGCTTGCCGTAGTCATGACGTCTGCCTGCTGCTTTGTATACGCCTGCCGTAGCTCTGGGTGATGCGGTCAAAGACGATGGCGAGCGCCACCACGGCCGCTCCGTTGAACAGGCCGAGGGCGAAGTATTGGTTGGTCACCGCCTGGAGCACCGGCTGGCCCAGGCCCTTGACGCCGATCATGGAGGCGATCACCACCATGGAAAGCGCCATCATGATGGTCTGGTTGACGCCGGCCATGATGTTGGGAAGCGCCAGCGGCATCTGGATGTCGAACAGCCGCCGCCAGGTGTCCGTACCGAAGGCGTCCGCCGCCTCCAGCACCTCCTTGTCCACCAGCCGGATCCCCAGGTTGGTGAGCCGGATCACCGGCGGCACCGCGTAGATCACCACCGCGATCAGCCCGGGGATCTTGCCGAGCCCGAACAGCATCACCACCGGGATCAGGTAGACGAAGATGGGCATGGTCTGCATGATGTCCAGCACCGGCGTGATCAGCGACTGGACCCGGTCGGAGCGGGACATCCAGATGCCCACCGGGATTCCGATGGCGATGGCGATGAGGGTGGACACGAAGATGATCGCCAGGGTCCGCATGGTGTCTTCCCACATGCCCAGGTAGCCGATGAGGAAGAGCGACACGGCCACGAAGATGGAGAGTTTCCGGCTGCGACCGGCCACGTAGCACACTCCGGCCACCACTAGGATCACGGCCCACCAGGGGGTGGAAAGAAGAAACCGTTCGAACCACACCAGGAAGTACAGAAGCGGGTCGAAAAAGCCCTCGATGGCGTCGCCGTAACTCCTGGAAAACGACCGGTACCCGGAGTCGAAAGCCTTCTTGAGGATGCGCAACGAGGCTTCGTCGAGGGTCGGAAATTCCTGCAGCCAACCGGTCATGAGTACCCCCTTTCTTCCCTGCGCTCCCTACGCATGCGCCTCCGCCCAGTTGTCCCCGGTGTGCACGTCCACCACCAAGCCGCAACGCAGCTCGGCGGCGCCTTCCATGCACTCCGTGACCATGCTCGTGGCCCGGTCCAGCGAGGAACGAGGCACCTCGAAGACCAGCTCGTCGTGGACGGTGAGCAGCATCCGCGCCACCGGCTCATCCACGAGCGCGTGGTGCACCGCGATCATTGCCCGCTTCATGATGTCGGCCGCGGTGCCCTGGATCGGGGCGTTGAGGGCCATGCGTTCCCCCACCGCCCGCAGGCGGTAGTTGGCGGACTGGAGCTCCGGCAGATAGCGCCGGCGGCCGAACATCGTGGTGGTGAAACCGTCCACCCGGGCCTTCTCCACCTGCGAATCCAGAAACGCCTTCACCGCCGGGAACTGCGCGTAGTAGGCGTCGATGAACTCACGGGCCTCGCCCACCTCGATCCCCAGCCGCTGGGACACCCCGAACGCGGACATGCCGTACGCGATGCCGTAGGAGAACTGCTTGACGCGGCCGCGCATCTCCGAGGTCACGTCCGGCAGGTCCACCCCGAACACCTTGGCGGCGGTTGCGGCGTGGAAGTCGTGGCCCTGGGCGAACGCCGCCAGGAAGCTCCCGTCCTCGGACAGGTGCGCCAGCACCCGCAGCTCGATCTGGGAATAGTCGGCGGAAAGCAGCACGCTGTCCGGAGGCGCCACAAAGGCGCGCCGGATCTGCCGGCCGAGATCGGCCCGGATCGGGATGTTCTGGAGATTCGGGGCGGAGGACGACAGCCGCCCGGTAGCGGCCGCCGCCTGTTCGTAGGTGGTGTGGATCCGCCCCGTCTCCGCGTTCACCAGGCTCACCAGGGAGTCGGTGAACCCGGTCCTGAGCTTGGCCACCTCGCGGTACTCCAGCAGCGCGTCGATGATGGGATGGTTGCCGGCCAGCTTGCCCAGCTCGGCGGCGTCGGTGGAGTGGCCGGTCTTGATCTTCTTGGTCTTGGGAAGCCCGAGCTTGTCGAACAGGATACTCGATAACTGCGGGTGGGAGTTCACGTTGAAGGCCTCGCCGGCCAGTTCCTGGACCCTGGTTTGGAGCGAGTCCATGCGCTCCCCCAGCTCCCGGTTGAACTCGCCGAGATAGCCGTCGTCCACCAGGATCCCGGCGTGCTCCATGCCGGCCAGCACCTCGGTCAGCGGGAACTCCAGCGTCTGTGCCAGCTCCCAGCTCCCGGCCTCCTTGAGGCGCGCCTCCAGCACCGGCGCCAGCGCCTGCACCGCCGCCGCCTCGGCCGCCAGCCCGTGCCGGCGGGCCGCCTCCGTCCGGTCCTCGTCGCCGGGGTTGAGGAGGTCGCCCTGAGGGCTGCCGTCCGCCGCCTCCACCGTTTCGCCGTCCAGCTCCGCGTCCAGGTGCCGGCGCACGATGTCCTTGAGCGCGTAGCCGCCGCTGGCCCCCGGGTCCAGCAGGTACGCCGCGATCTTGAGGTCGCAGCGCACGCCCCGCAACCGTGCCCCGTGCCGGATCATGGCGCCGCACAGCGGCTTGGCTTCGTAAACCGCCTTGGCGGTGCCCTCGGCCGCCAGCACCTCGCCCGGCCCCGCCGCCAGGGCGAACGGCAGCACCCCAACCTCCCCGGGCCGCGCGCAGAAGGCCGCCATGCCTTCGTCCCAAGCCACGGCCACGGAGTCCGCCGCAGGGATGTCGGCGCCCGAGCTCCAGCGCGAGATGGACGACGGCCGGATGACCGCCTCCTCCGCCGGTTCCGCGTCCGGGGCCAGCGCCAGGAGGCGCTGGTACAGGGTCCTGAACTCGAACGACGTGAACAGCTTGCGCACCGTCTCCGGATCCCAGGCCTGGCGCACGAAGAGGCCGTCGTCGGCCTCCAGCGGCACGTCGTCCAGGAGCCGCCCCAGGGTCCGGTTGAGCTTCACCTGGTCGCCGCACTCCTCGATGCCCTTGCGGATCTTGGGGGTGAGCTCGGCCGCGTGCTCGATGATGCCCTCGATGTCGCCGTATTCCTTGAGGAGCTTCGCCGCGGTCTTGTCGCCCACCCCGGGCACGCCGGGAAGGTTGTCCGCCTGCTCGCCCTTGAGGGCGGCGAAGTCGGTCCAACGGTCGGGGCCGACGCCGTAGCGCTCCACCACCATGGCAGGGTCGTAGCGGATCATGTCGGTGACGCCCTTGCGGGTCATCAGCACGGTGACGTCGTCGTTCACGAGCTGGAGGCAGTCGCGGTCGCCGCTGACGATCACCATGTGGTGCCCCGCCTCCCGGCCGCGCCGGGCCAGCGTGGCCAGCAGATCGTCGGCCTCGTAGCCTTCCAGCTCCACCACCGGGATGCGCAGCGTCTCCAGCAATTCGCGGATGAGGGGAAGCTGTTGCCGCAGGGTCTCGGGGGTCTCGCTGCGGCCTGCCTTGTACTCCGGATACTGGTCCAGGCGGAACTGCGGCGCGCCCTTGTCCATGCATGCGATGACCGCGTCCGGACGTTCCTCGCCCTCCAGCTTGATGAGCATCGAGGTGAAGCCGAACACCGCGTTGGTCACCTGGCCGGCGCTCGTGGTCAGGGTCTCCGGCAGGGCGAAAAAGGCACGGAACGCGAGGGAGTAACCGTCCAGCAGGACGACCCGGCTCTTCCCGGAGCCGGCGTCGGACGCGCGGGTCTCCGACCCTCCGGATCTGTCACCGTTCGCCGCCATCGAATCAGTCTACTCTGGCGCCCGGAGCAGGGTCAACAGACAGTTCCTTCCGTCGCAGGCCGGAACGCCGCCCTCTCCGTCGCTCCCCTGCACCACCCACTCCGTGGCCACGGCACCACCCACCCCGTCACCAGGCCCACCCACTCCGTCGTCACGGCACCGCCCACCCCGTCGTCACGGCACCACCCACTCCGTCGTCACGGCACCGCCCACCCCGTCACCCCGGACTTGATCCGGGGTCCAGGGGGTGGGCGGAGGCCCCGGACGCCTGCAGCAGACTCGGGGCGAACTCCGCCGGGGGAGCGTAGCCCAGAAGCTCCAGCAGCGTGGCCGCGAGGTTGGCCAGACCCGCGTCCGGGGGCGGGGCGAGGCTGTAGCGGCGGCCCGAGAATTCCCGGATCAGGAACGGCACCGGATTGACGGAGTGGGCGGTGCGGAAGACTGGGTTCCCGTTTTCGTAGAGCGGCGCGCCGCTCTTGCTCCGCTCCACCATCTCCTCGGAGTTGCCGTGGTCGGCGGTCACCACCAGGCAGCCACCGGCTGCCTCCACCTCCGCCAGGATCCGGCCTATGGCGGCATCGATGGCTTCCAGGGCGGTGACGGTGGCTTCGAGGTTCCCGGTATGACCCACCATGTCGCCGCCGGCGAAGTTGGCGCGGATGAACCGGTAGCGTCCGTCGCCGATGGCGCGGCTTACCGCCTCGGCCGTTTCCGCCGAGCGCATCCACGGCCGCTGGTCGAAGGGGACCCGGTCCGAGGCGATCTCGACGTACTCCTCGAGGGTGTCGTCGAACTTGCCCGACCGGTTGCCGTTCCAGAAGTAGGTGACGTGCCCGTACTTCTGGGTTTCCGCACAGGCGAACTGGGTCACCCCGGCGCCGGCGAGGTACTCGCCCAGAGTCCGGCTGATCTCCGGCGGAGCCACCAGATAGTGTTCCGGTATTCCAAGGTCGCCGTCGTAGAGCATCATGCCCGCGAAGGACACGTCGGGGACCCGCCCGCGGTCGAAGCGGTCGAAACCGGCGCCGGCGTTGAAGGCCCGGGTGATCTCGATGGCGCGGTCGCCGCGGAAGTTGAAGAAGATCGCCCCGTCGCCGTCCTCCATGGTGGCCACCGGGGCGCCGTCCGGCCGCCGCACGGTAAACGCGGGCAGCACCTGGTCGCTGATGCCTGGCTCCCGCGCGCGGAAGTGCTCCAGCGCGGCCGCGGCACTGGGAAAGCCCGGCGCCTCCCCGTGGACGTGGGCGCTCCAGCCCCTGGCGACAATGCTCCAGTCCGCCTCGTAGCGGTCCATGGTCACCACCATCCGGCCGCCCCCGGACGCCACCCGGTAGTCCCGGCCGCCCTTGTCCCGGATCGACCCCAGCAACGCTTCGAGCCGTTCGAGGTACACGGTCGCGGTGCGGTCCGGAACGTCACGGCCGTCAAGCAGAGGGTGTACGTAGACCCGCCGCAGCCCCTCGTGGTCGGCGCGGCGTACGAGCGCGTGCAGGTGGTCCTCGTGCGAGTGGACGTTGCCGTCGGACAGCAGTCCCAGGAAGTGCAGGGCGCCGCCGCCGGACGCCAGCCGCCGCACCAGCGTCTTCCAGTAGCCGTCCCACAACGTGCCGGTGGCGATGGCGCGGTCGACGCACTTGGCGCCCTGGTCGAACACCCGGCCCGCCCCCATGATGTTGTGCCCCACCTCGGAGTTGCCGATGTCGGCGTCCGAGGGCAGGCCCACCGCGGTCCCGTGCGCCCTCAGCGATGTCGCCAGGCCGGTCCCGCCCAGCAGATCGAGGTTCGGCGTGCGCGCCAGTGCCACGGCGTCGAACTCGTCGCGGGCGCCGATGCCGACTCCGTCCAGAATGAGAAGGACCACCGGACCTCCCGGCGCGGGCAGGCGCGTATGCCTGCGCAGCGTGAGGGCCCCGGCCCCGACAGCGTCTTCCATATGCATCTCCCCGGCCTGGTGCCGTGCCGGTTGAGTTTAGGCGTTTTCCACGTTAGGGGGAAGGTTGGCCGACCCGTCCCCCGTCATGATGGTCTCCAAATACCCTGCCAGCCGGCGCGCCGTGGTGATCCGGCACGTTGCCTTCGAGGATCTGGGCTCGTTCGCGGAGCCCCTTGCGCGACACGGCTACCGGGTGGACTACCTGGAGGCCGGCATGGACGATCTCGGCGGCGACGAAGTCCGGAACGCCGATCTTCTCATCGTCCTCGGCGGCCCCATCGGCGCCGGCGACGAACGGCAGTATCCCTTCCTGGCCGCCGAGCTCCGGCTGCTGGAGCGGCGCCTGGGCGACGACCGCCCGACCCTGGGCATCTGCCTGGGAAGCCAGCTCATGGCCCGGGCCCTGGGCGAGCGCGTGTTCGGGGCCGGACGCAAGGAGATCGGCTGGAGCCCCCTGTCCCTGACCGAGGCCGGACGCGCCTCAGCCCTTCGCCACCTGGCGCCCGAGAAGACCGCCGTGCTCCACTGGCATGGCGACACCTTCGACCTGCCGCGCGGCGCCGTCCACCTGGCCGCCACCCCGGCGTGCGAGAACCAGGCCTTCCGGTGGGGCGCCGGCGGGCTGGCGCTCCAGTTTCATCCGGAGGCGACGCCCGCCGGGCTCGAACGCTGGTTCATCGGCCACACGCTCGAGATCGAGACCACGCCCGAGGTCTCGGTGGAGCGGCTCCGCGAATCCACGCGCCGGCTCGGGCCCGCGCTGTTGACGCAGGGCCCGGCTTTCTTCGACGAATGGCTCGCCCAGGCTGGCGCCGCCGCTCGGGAATGACGGCGCCGCGCGCCCCTATTGCCGGATCTCCTCCAACTCCTGCCGGGTGTCGATGTCCTTGGCAAAGGAACGGATGCGCGTGACCACCATGGCGGCGGAATGGGCCGGCGGCGTGCCGTCCGGCACCATGATCTGGCGGGCCAGCTCGGCGGCGAGCTCGGGAACGGTGAGGCTTCCCCGGGAGTACCTGAAATACGTCCTGAAGATGCCGTACGGCGCCGCCACGACGCGGTACGGCCACCGCAACGAAGCCACCCTCCGGATGTCGTCCGCCAGCCACAAGCCCAGCACCCGGAGCGTGATACGGACCGTGCGCTCGTAGACGCTGCGGTTGCGGAAACGATAGGCCAGCATCAGGAACCGGTTGAACCAATCCAGGCGGACGGCCCCGGACCGCAGGATCAGGAGATGACCCGGATAAAGGTTCAGCGGCGGTTCGTCGCGCGCAGGCCGAATGAGATAGCTGGGCTTCCAGCTACTGGCGCCCATCTCCGCCGGCTCGGCCGCGATGAGCTGCCACCAAAGCCCGCTGTCGGCGTAGGGCCGGTACAACCCGTCCAGCAGTTCGCGGAACTCCATCGCGGTGGGGAGGATGTCGCAGGCGGAGACCGCAACCGGACGGTCCGGGTACCGTCGCGTCATGAGCCCGGTGTATGCGGTGATGGTGGAGAGGAGGTCGCCGCTGGTATCCACGATCTCGCAGTCCACCAGGTCGCCGTAGACCCGCCGCGGCCCAACCAGCACGGGGGCCTCGAACCGGCCGCTTTCACGGACCCGCTGGACCAGCTCGTCCGCGATGCACCGTCCGGACGGCAGCCTCACCGCGCCCTTGAACCCGCGCAGCACATCGGCGGCGGTAAGCCCGTCGGGTACCGTTTCCAGTCGATCGTTGCCGCCCGCCAGAATGATTATCGGCAACAAGTCGCTCATCCCTGTCCGGCTCCCCTGCTTCCGTTGGGTGTCCGCCCCGCCCTGACAGCGTGCCGGCCCCGCGGGCCGGTGCTCCGTGAAGTGATGTCTAGTATGCACTGGTCTGGACGCGCTCTCAACCTTCTTTCGCGATCCTCCGTGGATCCGCCGCTTTGAAAAACGTCGCCGAACTGTTACTCAAAAGGGTACGGTCGCGCGACGCCGGGAGCCACGGCGACGCGGGGCGGCCCGAATGCCCGGAAACCGATGACGACCTCCGTCAACTGCCCTGTTTGCCAGACCGAAACCCCGTGGACCGGCAACCCTTACCGGCCCTTCTGTTCCCGACGCTGCCACATCGTCGACCTCGGCGCCTGGGTAGACGGCACATACCGCATTGCCGGCGAGGACGTGGAACCCGAGTCCGTGCCGGCCGACGAAACCGACCGTCAATGAAACAGGAATCCTTACGCGACAGCGCCGTTCGGTGGGCGATCCGGCCGCTCGAGCCGACAGGACACTGAGGGTCCGTACTCCGGAAAATCCTGCATGTCGATACATCCCACAGCCGTGGTGGATCCGCGGGCGGAAATCCACGCCGAGGCCGAACTCGGTCCCTTCACCGTGGTCGACGGGCCTGTCAAGATCGGCGCGGGGACCCGTCTCATGCCCCATGCGGTGGTGCTGGGCTGGACGGAGATCGGTGAAGGAAACCGGATCCATAGCGGAGCGGTGCTTGGCGACGCGCCGCAGGACATCTCCTATAGCGGCGCGCGGTCCTATCTGCGGATCGGCGACCGCAACGTCTTTCGGGAAGGCGTCCAGGTGCACCGGGGCACGACCGAAGATTCCGCCACCGTCATCGGCAACGACAACTTCCTGATGGCCAACTCCCACGTGGCGCACAACTGCCGCATCGGCGATCGCATGATCCTCACCAACAATGCGGTGTTGGGAGGCTACGTCGAGGTCGGCGACCGCGTGGTCCTCTCCGCCAGTTGCGCGGTTCACCAGTTCGTCCGGCTGGGCCGGTTCGCGATCATGCGCGGGCTGAGCGCCACCAGCCGGGACGTGCCGCCGTTCTCCATCATCGACTGGCAGCACACGGTGCGCGGGTTGAACGTGGTCGGCTTGCGGCGGGCGGGTTTCGACGAACCCAGGATCCGGGTTCTGAAGAACGCCTTTCAGATCCTTTTCCGGAAACGGCGGAACCTCACCGCGGCTGTGAACGAGCTCGAGGCGGCCGCCGGAGAGTCGTCGGAAGACGTGCGGGAGCTGCTGGAGTTCCTCCGTTCGTCGAAGCGCGGCGTTTGCGCCGGCCCCAAGGGGCACCCGCCGGGAAGACCGTAGGGATTGGAGATCGTCACTCCCGCCCCCTCCTGGATTCCCGCTTTCGCGGGAATGACGGGAGAGGGGCCGGGTCACACCGGCCTGAGAAACCGGCCGAGACACCGCTTGATGTCGTCGTCGGAGAGCGGGAACAGAAACATCTCGTTCCTCATCCGGACACGCTGCAGGCTGACGCGCTGGATCGCACGCTTCATGGTCATGAGGTCCCGCTTGTTGCGCACGGCCGCGGCCGCCTCCCGCGCCGCCTCCCGGTAGTGGTTCTTCTCGTCCTGGTAGATGACCTCCATGGCCGCGGCGACCTTGCGCTCGAGGGGGCTGCCCTTCAGCCTGCGCCCTTCGCGAAACAGCCTCGCACCACCGCCCTCCGTCACCAGCACGGCGGCCTTTTCCACCGGGGATCCCGCAACGTAGCTCCGGCGGAGGTCGCCGAGGGCCTTTTCTTCCGGCAACTGGTTGGTGTCCTCCGCGCCGATCTTGCGGCCGAGCAGGTATTCGAGGATGTCGGCCTGGAGCACGTAGTGGTTGAACTCCTGCACCATCTGCTCCATCAGCCCGTGGTAGTGGTGCCGGTCGACGGTGCGGTCCACCTCCGGGAACATCTCTACGAGGTTGGCCAGCTCCCGGTGAAGGCCGCTGAAGTAGCCGTCCACGGGATGCAGCTCCTTCCATAGCTGGGCCTTGAGCCAGTAGACGTGTTGCTCCCGAGTGGGCTTGCGGCGGAAGAACCGCCTGGCGATGGCCGCCTCGGTCTCCCAATAGGGATAGGCGACGTCGATCAGGTATTGCTCTGTCTGTCTCATTTCCCGAAAACCTCCAAAGGGACTCTTCCTGGCGGCACGCTGCCGGCAAGGCCGCGGCTGCCGGGACCGAGGGTTGTCCCACCAACGTCCCGTGTCATACTATGGGCTTCACCATGTCGAAGACAGCCGGCATCATCATCATCGGCAACGAGGTCCTGTCCGGAAAGACCCAGGATATCAACTCCACCTTCCTGTGCGGCGAGTTGCGCCTTCTCGGGGTCGACGTGCAGCGGGTGACCGTGATACCCGACGACCTGGAGCTGATCGGCCGGACCGCCGCCCGGTTCTCCGCCAAGTGGGACCTCGTCTTCACCACCGGCGGCGTCGGCCCGACCCACGACGACGTCACCATCGAGGGCATTGCCCACGGGTTCGGCGTCCCCGCGGTGATCCATCCGCAACTGCAAAGACGTCTTTCACGGCGCTACGGCACCGACCTCAACGAAGCGCGGCTGCGCATGGCCATGGTGCCGGAAGGCGCCGAGCTGCTGGCCGCGGGGGCGATGTTCGCGCCAGTGGTGCGGATGAACAACGTCTACATATTCGCCGGCGTGCCACGCATCCTGCAGGACCGCTTCAACGCCATCAAGGAACGGTTCCGGGAGGCGCCGTATCATTTGAAGAACATCTACATCACGGACGGCGAGGGTGCCATCGCCGGGACGCTGAACGACCTGTTGGAGCGGTTTCCCGAGATCATGCTCGGGTCGTATCCGGTGCTGGACAATCCGGAATACAAGGTGAAGGTGACGGTGGAGTCCAAGAGCGGGGAATACCTGGACGAAGCCGTGACAACTCTGCTGGAAAGCCTCCCCGAGTCCACCGTCCTCCGCATCGAAGAGGGCTGACTAGTCTCGGGAACCCACGGCGGGGGCCTCGGTGAACCGCTCACCCGTCTGACTGCCGATCCAGATCTCGCCGCCCTCGTAGATCTCCTTCTTCCAGATCGGGACGCGCTTCTTGAGCTCGTCGATGGCGTAGCGGCAGGCCTTGAAGGCGTCGTCGCGATGCGGCGCCGACACGGCGATGGCCACGCTGGCCTCGCCGATGGGCACGTTGCCGGTACGGTGGACGATGGCCATCCGGGTGATCCGCCACGTCGTCGCGGCCTCTTCCCCCAGGCGGGTCATCTCCTGCTCCGCCATGCCCGGATAGGCCTCGTAATCCAGCGAGATGATCGAGCGGCCCTCGTTGTTGTCCCGGGTCGTGCCGATGAACGTGGCCACCGCGCCGGCGCCGGGGTCGCCGACGAAGGCCAGCAACTCGCTCACATCGATGGACTTATCCGTAAGGCGGTACACGTCATCCTCCGCTCACCGGCGGTATGAAGGCCACCTCGTCGCCGTCCGCTAACCGGTGTTCCAACCCGACATATTCGCTGTTGACCGCGTACAGGAGCCTCAACTCGACGCCGGAGAGTCCGGCGTGTTCCCGCCGGAGCTTGTCCCACAGTTCCTTCACCGTGGTGCCGTCGGGCACGTCCTGAAGATCGTCCCCGGTCCCCGCCCGTTCCCGCAGCATGGCGAAGAGTTTGACCCTTACCTTCATAGTCCGCGGGCCTGCGCCACCATGTGGCCCAACTGCGGCAGCAACAGCGAGGTCATGGCGAGTTTCACGGCTCCGCTCGAGCCGGGCAGGGATACCACCACGCGGGATCCGGCCGTACCGGCCAGCGCGCGGCTCAGCATCGCCGCGGAGCCGATTTCCTGGTAGCTGAGGAAGCGAAACAGCTCGCCGAAACCGTCGATGCGCTTGTCCAGGACGCCGCTCACAACCTCGTAGGTACCGTCCCTCGGGGCAATGCCGGTGCCGCCGTTAAGGATCACCACATCCACCGCCTCGACCGCCAGGGCCTTGGCGATGAGTGTCCGGATATCGTCGGGCTCGTCCTTGACGATCTCGTAGCCGGCGACCGCGTGCCCTTGCTCTTCCAGCAACGCCTTGATGGCGCCGCCGCTGCGATCCGTGGTCTCATCGCGCGTGTCGCTGACCGTGATGACGAAACACGCCACGGTCTTGAGGCTTCTCTCGGTGTGCGATTTCTCTGCCATACGGAACCTGCTCGGGCACCCACGGGATTCCGACCCACGGTCGGGCCGGGAGACGTGCTTGCATGGAAACGATGGGTTGCGGCCTGGGGGTTTTCTGTCGTGCCGGGACCGTCTCGCGCTATATCCTCATGGGCATGACCACATATACCAGGGAGTCGTCGTCCTTTCGTTTCAACAGCGTCGGACTCTGGTCGTCCTTGAGGGCCATGGCGATGTGGTCCTGGTGGCCCAGCACGCCCAGGATGTCGAGCAGATACTGGGCGTTGTAGCCCACCGCAAGCCGCCCGCCGTTGTAGTCGACGTCCAGTTCCTCCACCGCTTCGCCCAAATCCGGGTTGTTGGCGGAAATCGCCATGTTACCGCTCGTGAACTCGACTCGAACGCCCCGGTACCGGTCGCTGGACAGCAGCGAAACACGCCGCAACGCCCGGAATAGACTGTGTTGCGCGACACTGGCCTCACTGTTGTTGTCGCTCGGTATCACCTTGTCGTAATCGGGGAACTCGCCGTCGATGAGCCGGATGGACATCTCCACGTCCCCCTTCCACACGAACACCATGTTGTCCGCGAAACCGATGGACACCTTCTCCTCGCCGCTGTCTTCCAGAAGCCTACGGAGCTCGGCGAGCCCCTTTCGCGGTATGATCACGCCCCGGTCCACTCCCAGGGGCCCGATCTCCCGCTCCACCAGAGAGAGTCGGTGCCCGTCGGTGGTCACCATCCGCACTTTCGACTGATCCAGCTCATGAAGCAGCGCGCCGTTCAGGTTGGACCGGGTCTCATCGGTCGAAATGGAGAAGATGGTCTTGTCGATCATCTCTTTGAGCGCGTCGCCGGGGCACTCTTTCCTGTTTTCCTCCGGGCTCTTCGCAAAGGCCGGAAACTCCTGGGCGTCCAGCCCCACCATCTTGAACACGGACTTGCCGCTCTGTATCTCCACCCGGTCGTTGTCCAGGCGCTTCAACTCCACCATTTCCTCGGACAGCTCCCGGACGATCTCGTAGAGCTTGCGGGCGTCCACCGTCACACGGCCGGAGGTGATGATCTCTCCGTTGAGGCTGGCGCGCACGCCCACCTCGAGGTCCGTGGCGGTGAGCCGGACCCGGTTCGCATGGGTCTCAACCAGCACATTGGCGAGTATCGGCATGGTATTGCGCCGCTCCACCGTGCTTTGAGTCCAATACAACGCGCTCAGAAAATCTTCACGCCTGGCTCTGATCTCCATTTGTCCTCCTGGATCACTCGTGGCGACTATATCTTATACGGAATTTAAAGAACCAAGAGTAGTAGTAGGGCCTGTGGATATCGGGATAGATGGCCGAACCTGCGGGTATTAAACCATCTTTTCGGTGGAAAAAAAAACCCGGCAATACGCGCTTTCCACACCGCCAAGGTTGGCACGCGGTACGGCCGATGGTCTTTCAACAGGGGGCACCGGCTTATCCACAGCGTGTCCACGAGAGGCCGGTCCCGGAAGACCGTTGCGGATCGCTTGTGGAGGCGGGCGTTACCGGCCACTAGTTCTTGAGTTGGCGTACCAGCCGGTCCACCGTGGCCTTGATGATGGGGTCGTCCTCGGCCTTTCTGGCTATGGTCTTGGATGCATGAATGACCGTCGAGTGGTCTCTCCCGCCGAACTCGGCGCCGATGGCGGGATAGGAGGTGGAGGTGAACTTGCGGCACAGGTACATGGCCATCTGACGGGCCAGGGCCAGGTTCCTGGTGCGCCGTTTGGACTTGAGGTCGCTGATCTTGAGATCGAAATGGTCGCAGATCGCCTTCTGGATGTTTCGGACGGTAACCTGCTTCTCGTTGTCCTTGAGGGTGTGGCGCAACACCTCCTTGGCCAGGTCGACGGTGATGTCCACCTTGGTCAGCGAGGCGAAGGCGCCGAGGCGGGTGAGGGAGCCTTCCAATTCCCGAACATTGGACCAGATGTTGGTCGCCAGGAAGTTGGCCACGTCCTGCGGAAGGTCGATTTCCTCGTCCTCGGCCTTCTTGATGAGGATGGCGATACGTGTCTCGATGTCCGGGGGCTGGATGTCGGCGGTGAGGCCCCACTCGAAACGGTTGCGCAGCCGATCCTCCAGGTTGGGTATTTCCTTGGGAAAACGGTCCGAAGTGATGATGATCTGCTTGTGGTTCTCGTACAGCGAGTTGAAGGTGTGAAAGAACTCTTCTTGCGTTCGTTCCTTGCCGGCGATGAACTGGATGTCGTCGAGGATCAGGACGTCGATGTTGCGGAAGTGGTTCTTGAACTCGTTCATGCGGTCACGGCGAAGGGAGCCGATGAGCTGGTTCATGAACGATTCGAACGTGATGTAGACAACTTTCTGGCCGGGATTCCGGCGCAGCAGCCGGTGGCCCACGGCGTTCACGAGATGGGTCTTCCCGAGCCCGACGCCGCCGTAGATGAACAGCGGATTGTAGTGGTCCGCGGGCTTGTTGGCCACCGCCAGGCAGGCGGCGTGGGCGAACTGGTTGCTGGCGCCGACCACGAAGTTCTCGAAGGTGTAGCGCGGGATGAGCGTCGGCGCCTCCGCTTCCGGCGCCTTTCGCGCCGGCACGGCTCTCTCGGCGGCGTCGGGGCGCTCCGGGTTGACCGAGAGCGCGACGCTCATGGGCTTGTCGTAGAGGTGTGAAAACTCGGCCTCGATGGCCTCCAGGTAGTTGTCCGTGAGCCAGTCGCGAAAGAGCGTGCTGGGTACTTCGATGGTAACTTCGTCGTAGCTGACCGTGGAGAGCCGTAGCGGTTTGATCCAGGTTTCGAAATTGTGTAAGCCGAGCCGTTCCTTGAGGCTTTCCCTTATCTCGGGCGGGAGCGGTTTCATTCTACCTTTGCCTTGTTCGGGTGCGTGCGTGAGCGTAAGTTATCAACAATTCTGTCAACAGTTGTGGAGAACTCTTACCCGCTTGAGGCCAGACTTGTCCTGTCCTTTGCTGCCGCGAACCCGCGTTGCGACGACAAGTATTGAGCCCGTGTTGCGACTGATTCGTGATCAAAGAAAGGAGCCGTCTTAATGTTTTTTCAAACACAATGCAAGAAGAAAAAACGGCCGAAAATATTTCGTAACGAAATCCGACAGATTCACGGCGGCAGGTTGTCGCGGCGCGAAGGAGCCGCCGATGGGTAGAGCGTTTCAAGCGTCATCCGAGCTGTTCCGGCGCTCGAAAGAGGTGGTGCCCGGGGGCGTCAACAGCCCGGTACGGGCGTGGAACGCCGTTGGCGGCGAGCCTTTGTACATCGCCCGCGCCGATGGGCCGAGGGTCTTCGACGAGGACGGCCGCGGCTACATCGACTATGTCTGCGCGTGGGGGCCCCTGATCCTGGGCCACGCCCCGAGAGCGGTGCTGGACGCCCTCGCAGAGGCGGGCCCGCGGGGGACCGGTTTCGGAGCGCCGACCAAGGGCGAGCTGGAGTTGGCGGAGCTGGTCTCCGCCCGGATGAAGGGCATCGAGCAGTTGCGGCTGGTGAACTCCGGCACCGAGGCCACCATGAGCGCCATGCGGCTGTCGCGGGGCTACACGGGGCGGACCAAGGTGCTGAAGTTCGACGGCTGTTACCATGGGCATGTGGACGGCCTGCTGGCCAAGGCCGGCTCCGGCGTGGAAAGCCTGTCGCTTCCGGACAGCGCCGGGGTGCCGGAAAGCTTCACCGGCGAGACCCTGATATCCGGCTTCAACGACGTGGACTCCGCGCGCCGTCTCATCGCCGAGCACAGGGAGGATCTGGCGGCCGTGATCGTGGAGCCGGTGTGTGGCAACATGGGCGTGATCCCCCCCGAGCCCGGGTTCCTGGAGGCACTGCGGGAGTTGACCCGGCGTTACGGCGTGGTGCTGATCTTCGACGAAGTGATCACCGGTTTCCGCGTGGCCCCCGGGGGCGCCCAGGAACGCTACGGGGTCACTCCGGACCTCACCTGCCTGGGCAAGGTCCTGGGCGGCGGCCTGCCGGTGGGAGCCTTCGGGGGCCGCCGGGACATCATGAGCTGCCTGGCGCCTGTGGGCCCGGTCTACCAGGCCGGCACCCTTTCCGGAAACCCCGTCACGGTGGCGGCCGGCTTGGCCACCCTGAGGGCGCTGGAGGAGAAGGGCGTGTACCGGGAGCTGGAGGAGAAGGGAAGAAAGCTCGAGGAGGGGTTCAAAGGCGTGCTTTCCTCGGGTGTCGAAGGCGCCGTGAACCGGGTGGGGTCCATGTTGACGCTCTTCTTCGGACCGGACCGGATCGCGGCGCCGGAGGACGCCAGGGGCTGCGACCGCGACCGCTTTTCGAGGTTCTTTCACGGTATGCTCGCGCGGGGCATCTATCTTCCGCCGTCGCAGTTCGAAGCGCAATTCGTGTCGCTGGCCCACGGCGACGACGACATCGCGGCGACGGTGGCGGCGTTCGCGGACTGGGCAGCCGAGGACTCGTCGCGGCGTTGACCGGCCACCGCCGGCGTGTTAGAAAATCCTCTCCAGTGAACAACGGAAAGAGCCCTCTTCTCTTTCGTGCCGCCAAGTACACCGCGGTCGGCTTTGAATTCCCTACAACGGTCGGAGCCGGTCTGGTCCTGGGTTACTACGCGGACCAGTACCTCGCCACCTCTCCGTGGATGGTGCTGGTAATGGGGCTTCTGGGGCTGGCGATCGCTTTCTACCGGCTGGTGCTGCTGTTGCGGCACTTCTCGGCGGAGCGGAAATGAGCTGGGAGGCGCAGGGTCTGCCGGTGTTTCGGGTGGAGCTCTGGCACGGGCTCCTGGTGCTGGCCTCCATGGCGCTGGTGCCGCTGGAGTGGGTGGAGCCGGGCGGGCTGCTGCTGGGCGGCCTGTTCATGGGCGTCAACTTCCTGCTCCTGGCGGTGGGTGTCCGATGGGTCATCACCCCGTTCGCGAGCAAGGGAAGGGTCAGGGCCGGGGTCGCGTTGCTGATCTTGAAGTTCTGCTTCCTGCTCGGCGCCTCCTGGGTCCTGTTGACCCGGATCGCTCCGGACGCGGTGTCTTTCGCTTTGGGGGTGAACTGCCTGATCCTGGCGATCTTGTGGGATCGGCTCTACGATACAAAGTTGAGCAAGTAAGATGGGACAACATCCGTTTACCTGGTACGACCTCTTGCCCGCGGCCTTGCAGGGCGTGTTGCCGTTGCAGATTTTCTTCTCGGTGGTGAGCATGGTGCTGCTGGTCTGTCTCGCGCTGGGCGTGCGGCGCCGGCTGCTGGACACCCACAACGCGGTGATCCCCAGCGACCGCATCACGCTGTTGAACATCTTCGAGCTGTTGATCGAGTTCGTGATGGGCCTCAGCGACAGCATCATCGGCCACAAGGGCCGGCAGTACCTTTCCCTCTACGGCACCTTCTTCATCTTCATCCTGCTTTCCAATTTTATCGGCCTGGTGCCGGGGTTCTCACCCCCCACGAGCAATCTCAACGTCACTCTGGGCCTGGGGCTGATCTCCTTCGGCGCCTATCACTACTTCGGCGTCCGGGAGCACGGCGGCGGCTACCTCAAGCAGTTCATGGGCCCGTTCCTGGTGATCGCGCCGCTGTTCTTCCTGATCGAGGTGTTCTCCCACATGTTCCGGCCGCTCACGTTGGGCCTCCGGCTGGCCTTCAACATGTTCGCCGACCACTTGGTGGTGGAGATCTTCACCGGCCTCACCTACGTGGTGATTCCGGTTCTGTTCTACCTGTTGGGGGCCCTGGTCTCGGTGATCCAGGCCTTCGTTTTCACCTTGTTGAGCATGATCTATGCATCCCTGGCTATGAGCCACGATCATTGAGCGCCACGGCGGCACGCGGGGAGGATGATGAGGAGAGGTTGGCCAAACGTCCGTAGCGCCGGAAAGGAGAAAAAGATGAAACAACTGACAGCCTTCGTACTGACGGGACTCTTCGTGCTGATCCTGTCGGGTGTCGCCGCCGCGGCGGACGCCCCCGGCAGCGCGGCCAGCATGGTCCCGGGCATCATCGCGTTGGGTGCCGGTCTTGGCATCGCCATAGCGGCTTTCGGCTGCGCGCTCGCGCAAGGCCGGGTCGGCGGCGCCGCCATGGAAAGCATCGGCCGCAACCCCAACTCAGCCGACAAGATCTTCACGCCGTTGATCCTGTCCCTGGCCCTCATCGAAGCGCTGGGCATCTACGCCCTGATTATCGCTTTCATCCTCGCGGGCAAGGTTTAAGGCAAGTCCGCGCCGCCGGATAAGCGGTGCGAAAGACCCGAAAAGGCAGGGGCCGCCGTGGGCAGCTCCTGCCTTTTTTCGCACGCCCGCCGTCATTCTCCGCTTCTCGCCTCCGTCGTTCCCGCCCGCCCCCGTCGTTCCCGCCCGCCCCCGTCATTCCCGCGGCTCCTCCCCGTCATTCCCGCGAAAGCGGGAATCCAGGGGCGGGGAGGCCGGGTACCCTCAGGGCATGCCCACCGCGTGCAGCCTGACGCCCGTGTGCTCGAGGATATCCGCCACGGTATCGAGCTTGTAGGGCTTCTCGTAGAAAATGTCGCCGATGCCCGTGTTCACCAGCACCTTGAGACAGTGGATGCAGGGGGTGTGGGTGATGTAGATGGAGGCGTCCTTGATGCTGGCGCCGTTCTTCGCGGCCTGGGCGATGGCGTTGATCTCCGCGTGAATGGTGCGGAAGCAGTTCTGCTCGATCTCCCCGTCCGGGTTCTTGGACTCGTAGACCAGACAGCCCGCCTCCGTGCAATGGGGCATGCCCGCGGGTGAACCGTTGTAACCCGTGGCGAGGATGCTCCGGTCCCTGACGATCACCGCCCCGACCTTGGCGCGGGTGCAGGTGGACCGTTCCGCCACCTGCCGCGTAATGGTCATGAAGTATTGATCCCAGCTAAGTCTTTCGTCGTCCGTCCCCACGTTTTCAGACCTTTCCCCTGGGCGCCGCATCGCCGCCGGTATCGTCTTTGGGCGCACACTATATCATGCAAGCCTTGCGCGTCGCAGCGTCCTGCCGCCACGAGCGCTAGGAAACCTCGGCACCGTCCGTGTCCAGCGCCACCCGGGCTCCGACCCCCGCGCCCAGGGCGGCCTGGGCATTGCCGTCGCACCGGGAAATCTCCAGCAAACCCCAGCTATTGACGAGGGCCAGGTAGTTGCCGGTCCCGGCCGAGGCGTAGTTGGGGGAAAGGCCGCGGATCACGCGGTCGCCGACGCGCACCGAGACGTGTCCCGGTTCGAACCGCTCCAGGTCCTCCCGGCGGAGGTTGGTGGTCAGGTTGCCGAAGCCGTCGACGTAGATCACCTGGCCTTCCACGCGGTTGTCGCCCTGCCTTTGCGGGGCCGGGATGTGCAGCTTCTCGAAGGCCTCCACCGTCTCGCCGAGCTGTTCCGGCGGAACGCCCCCGGAGACGTGGGCGGCCGCCGGGGCGAAGATGTCCCGGCCGTGGAACGTGGTGCTGGTGGGCCGCAGGTGATATTCGGGATTGGAGAGGTGGATGACGCGGGTGAGCCGTTGCCGGCCGGCCGCAAGGCTCATGAGCCCGTTGTCCGGGCCCACGTAACAGGCGCGGTCGGTTTCGAGGAGAACGGGCCGCCGGTTGCCGCCGACCCCGGGGTCCACCACCGCCACGTGGATCGTCCCCTGGGGAAAGAAGTCCACCGCCGCCGCCAGGGCCAGCGCGCCGCCGGTGACGTCCTGGGGCGCCACGCCGTGGGTCACATCGATGACCGCGGCCGCCGGGTTGATGGCGGACACGACGCCCTTCATAATGCCGACGAAAGGGTCCCGGTAACCGAAGTCGGTGGTGAGGGTGATGATGCGGGCGGGCGGTACCATAGGAGACGGACCCTAACGGAATACACTCAGCGGGTAAAGACGGAGGACTGCCATGATCGAGCTCTACACCAGCGCCACCCCCAACGGGCAGAAGATCCATATCATGCTGGAGGAGACCGGCCTCGCGTACCGGCTTCACTGGGTCGATCTCCGGAAGGGGGAGCAGTTCGACCCGGAGTTTCTCAAGATCAGCCCCAACAACAAGATCCCGGTCATCCTCGACCGCGACGGCCCCGGCGGCGAGCCCCTCTCGGTGTTCGAGTCCGGCGCCATCCTGCTGTACCTGGCGGAGAAGACGGGAAAGTTCCTGCCCGCGGAAACCCGCGCCCGCACCCGGGTGCTCGAATGGCTGATGTTCCAGGTGGGCGGGGTGGGCCCGATGCTCGGTCAGGCCCACCACTTCCGCGCCTACGCGCGGGAGAAGATTCCCTACGCCATCGAGCGCTACACCAACGAGGGGGCGCGCATCTACCGGGTGCTGGACAAGCAGCTTTCCGACAACCAGTACCTGGCCGGCGATTACTCCATCGCCGACATGGCGGTGTTCCCCTGGATACGGCTGCACGAACGGCAGGGCCAGGACATGGCCGACCATCCCCATCTGACCCGTTGGTTCGACGCCATCGCCGCCCGCCCCGCCGTGGCCAGGGACATGGAGAAGACCCGCGACGTGGTGGGCGCCATCAATGACGAGATGTGGGACAACCTCTGGGGAAAGAAGCAGTTCGGGCGCCGGTAGACCCGGGGCGCAGATCCGGGGCCGCCAGGGCCGGTCACGAACCGGAGCGTCAGCCGTCCTGCTTCCCGGCGGTCTTGACGCCGTCGAAACCGGCGCGGTCCGCCAGGCTGGCCGGCGTCAACACCCCGGTGTGACGCTGACCCTTGATGATCCACGTGGGATAGCTGCGGATGCCGGCCGCCAGACACTTGGTGGCGGTCGGGCCGCTGCGTCCCGCGGGACTGCATTCGACGTACGGGATGCGGTGGGCCGACGCGCCGAA
>LXNJ01000730.1_pt1 | contig 21577 bp, 18 predicted proteins | sample 809081 | NCBI WGS metagenome assembly LXNJ01 (sample SAMN04870510, study PRJNA318959) | sponge metagenome | biome: sponge; feature: marine sponge reef; material: water | host: Petrosia ficiformis | place: Greece: Milos, Mediterranean Sea | collected 2013-05-29 | depth 5-7 m | reverse complement strand
AACTCTTCGATGATGGTACTGACCTGAGAATCCGGCGCTTCGGGCGAGTCCAGGTCTTTTCGAGACAAGGAAATCTCATAGGTTGCAGCCCGGAGCGCGTTGGCGGATGAAGGCGTTTTCCCCTCAATACGCCATCCTGAGCGGGGCCTTAAGCCTCGCGGGAGTTCGCGTTTCAGGTTTTGGAACAAATCGCGTAATCCGATGCGCCCGTCGACCTCCAATAGCGAGAAATCCACCACCTCCGCGCGGCTCTCCACGCCTACGGGCAGCGCATGGGAGAAAACGATTTTAGGGTGCGGGTTGAAGCCTCTGGAGTGTTCGAGGCGATAGCCCGCGCGCTGTATGGCGCGGATGAAAGTTCTGAGAATCTCCAGGTGACTCAAGAAACGGAGGTCTCCGGATTTTTCATAGATGAATCTGAATTTGCGGATGGGAGCGTCGGGTTGTTCTTCGGCGAGGCCGGGGTTGTCGTCGTGCGCGCCCTCAAAACCCACCGGAACGGGACCGGATTCCCGGGCGACGCCCTTTCGCCTCCTTTGCCTGGGATGTTGCGTTTCCGGCCGGGCCTTGGCGATTGCGAGCTCTACCGGCTCTGTGGGAGCGACGTCCTGTCCGGGTGGTAAATCCGCCGCGTGAACCATACTGCCGGTCCGAGCGGGCGCGTTGATGACCGGGAGAGAAGAATTTTCAAGAGGCATGGGTTTTTCGTAGTGGTATTTGATGCCCTTGTATTTATCCAGGATGCCGCATTGGCCGCACGCCTCATAGCGGCAATCGCCGATGGTGACCTCGCGGAGTGAGCGTTTCCAGTCGGCGAGTTGGTACTCCTTCGTCACACCGCAGTCGAGGTGATCCCAGGGGAGCGGGGCGTCTTCCGGTATGTCGCGGTAGGCGTACCATTCCGGGTCGAGGCCATGTTCCCTGAAGGCGGCCATCCACTTGTCGTAATCGAAAAATTCCATCCAGCCATCGAATTTGCACCCTATATCGACCGCCGTCTCGATGACGTCCGCCTGGCGGCGGTCGCCTTTCGAGATGACCGCTTCCAAAAAGCTGTGTTCGGGGTTCGACCAGTGCAGCTTGATTCGCCTGTCGGGCACGGCGCGCTTGATGAAATCGAGTTTCGCCTTGATTTCATCTTTCGTGTTCTGGGGAAACCACTGGAAGGGCGTATGGGGCTTCGGCACGAAAGTGGAAAGGCTGACGTTGATGAAGCGGAACGGCTCGCCCGTTTTACGCGAGCGCATCTTCATGCAGGACATGAGCATGTTCGCCATTTCCTGCAGATCGTCGAAATCCTCGGTGGGAAGCCCCAGCATGAAATAAAACTTCACGCCCGGCCAGCCGGTATCGAGGATGTCCTGGAGGTTTCGCTTGAGGTCCGCCTCGGTCAACACCTTATTGATGACGTTGCGGAGGCGCTCGCTGCCCGCCTCGGGCACCAGGGTGAAGCCGGTGCGGCGCACCCGCGCAATCTGGGCGAGGAGATCGGGGCTCATCGCGCCGACGCGCAACGAAGGCAGGGAGATGGAGGTCTGCATGGGAGCGAGGCGCTCCATCATGCGGGGCACCAGACCCTTCAAGGGCTGATAATCGGCGATGCAAAGCGATGAGAGGCTGATTTCCTCATAGCCCGTGTTTTTAAGGGATTCCTCAGCGAGTTCGAGGACCTTGTGCGGGTCCCGATCCCGAACGGGGCGATAGACCATCCCTGCGTGGCAGAAGCGGCATCCCCTCGTGCATCCGCGCTGCACCTCGAGCGTCACCCGGTCGTGCACCACCTGGGTGTAGGGGATGACCGGCTGCGTGGGGTGGGGCGAATCGTTCAAATCCTCCAGCACGCGCGCCAATACGGGTTCCTGGTGGCCGCTGACGTGATGAAAACTACTCACCTCGCCGTCGGGCTCGTGTTCGACAACATAGCGGCTCGGGACGTAGACCCCGTCAATCTCTTCCAGCATCTCAAGCAGCGCTTCTCTGGGCGAGTTCGTTTCCCGCCACCTCTCGTGGGCTTTCATGACATCGGGGAAAAGCTCTTCTCCATCGCCGAGAGCGACGGCGTCGAAGAACGGCGCCATCGGCTCCACGTTGAACGTCACGGGGCCGCCCGCGATGACGAGCGGGTCTTCTCTCCGCCTTTGGGTGGTTCGCCTGGGTATGCCGGCCAAATCGAGCAGCAAGACGATATTGCTGGCGGCCAGTTCGTACAGAAGCGATATCCCCAGAATATGGAATTCCCGGACGGGCGTTCTGCTCTCCAGCGTGGTCAGAGGCGCGTTCTTGCTTCTCAGGATGGTTTCGAAATCATCCCAGGGGAGAAAAACCCGCTCGGCGGCTACGTCTTCGTTTTCGTTCAGGAGGTGATAGAGAATGCGGATGCCGTTGTGCGACATACCGACTTCATAGGTATCCGGGAACGCAAGGGCGACGCGGTTCTTTACCTCGGAGAGGTCTTTGTGGATCGAATTGACCTCGTTCCCCAGATAACGCGAGGGTTTCTGGACGAAAGGGAAAACGTCCCGTGCGTAGTCTAAATTCATTGTAATCAACCTGATAAAGTCTCTCGCCAAATGCGAGGAGACATATTTTCTTCTTAAGGTTCCCGACCTGCGCCTTTTGGGGGTCTGGGCGAACCGATCCCTTATATTGACGGATATGGGAAGAATTGGCAACCGGGATATATTTCGAACGTGAGGCATCTGGCTTCATTGCGCATGTTCACGCATATTGAAGCCAAGATCGAACGAGGGGCTTTGCCGTAATTCGGTAGTGAGGGTATTTTCAATTCGTTGTTTCTGGAGATATGATTTTACGGATTCTTGACCACTTCTAACCGATTCAGGGAGTTTCTCGAATGGGACCGATGAATTTCTTGCTCTTGATGGATGATGAGCATACACAAAAAATGATGGGCTGCTATGGCCACCCGATCGTCAAAACACCGAACATCGACGCGCTCGCTGCGTCGGGCACGCGGTTCGAGAGCGCATATACGAACTGCCCCATCTGCGCGCCGGCCCGCGCGAGTTTCGCCACGGGCAAGTATGTGCATGAAATCAGCGCCTGGGACAATGCGCATCCCTACGAGGGAGAGCCGCCGAGCTGGGGCCACCGCCTCCAGGAAGCCGGGGTGAGAACCGCTTCGGTCGGCAAGCTCCATTACCGAAACGCCGAGCTTCCCGTCGGCTTCGACGAGCAAATTATCCCCCTGCATGTGCCCAAAGGTGGAATAGGTGATATCCACAGTGCGGTTCGCGATGAGAAGGGCCTGCCGCCCCGGAACAATCCGGAATGGATGGCCGAGCAAATCGGGCCGGGTGACTCCAAATACATCACCTATGACGGGCAAGTCACGGATTTGGCCTGCGAGTGGATTGCCGGGCGAGCGAAGGAACTTGACGAGTGCCCCTGGGCGCTGTTCGTCTCGCTCACGTGCCCGCATTTCCCCTTCATCGGGCCGCCCGAGTTTTACGATCACTATCCGCTCGAAGACATCCCGCTGCCCGAGCCCCACCCTTCGGGCGGCCACGATTGGCACCCCTGGATTGCCGCGCTTCACGAATGCGCTCCGTACGACGACTATTTCGATGACCACAAGCGACGCGTCGCTCTCGCGTCATATTTCGCGATGATCAGCTTTGTGGATTCGAACGTCGGAAGAATCCTGAAAACTCTGGAAGATTCAGGTTTTAAGGACAACACGCGGGTGCTCTTCGCAAGCGACCACGGAGATAACCTGGGTGAGCGCGGCCTTTGGGGGAAATCCACGATGTATGAGGAATCCGTCGCCGTACCTCTCATTATCTCCGGTCCCGGCGTTCCTAGAGGCAAGGTGTCGCGAACGCCGGTCTCGCTCATCGACCTGTATCCCACAGCGCTCGATTGTGCAGGTTTGCTTGAGGGCGACGAGGAAGCGCAACTGCATGGCGATTCCATGTTCCGGATCGCGAATGAACCCGATGACCCCGAGCGCGAGATTTTCAGCGAATTCCATGCGCTCGGCGCAAAGACGGGATTGTTCATGATTCGTCGCGGTCGCTACAAATACATCCATTACGTGGGGCACGAGCCCGAACTCTTCGATCTGGAAGACGACCCCGAGGAACGCCGCGACATCTCCAAGAGCCCCGCATACCAATCCATACTCTCGGAGCTCGAAGCGTGTCTTTTGCGCATCCTCGACCCCGAGGAGGTGGATGGGCGCGCAAAAGCGGAGCAGGCGGCGTTGGTCGAGCGCCACGGAGGGCGTGATGCGGTGATCGCCATCGGTAACAGTTTCGCGTCCCCGCCCCCGGGCGAGAACGAATACGGGGAGTAGGGGAGGCTAACTGAACGCGGGAGTGAGACTCTTTCTTCTCATACCGACGTTCAGGACCAGGGCGATGGCGATGAATGACGAGATGGAGGCGCTCCCCCCGTAGCTTACCAGTGGAAGCGGGATTCCGACGATCGGCATCAAGCCGAGCGTCATCCCGATGTTGAAGACGATGTAGAGGAAAAACGCCGTAGTGATGCCCACGGCAAGCAGGGCGCCCTCCTTATCGGCGGCGTTCAGTGCGGCGCTCAAACACCGGAGGATAAATATGAAGAACAAGGCCAATACAGTGACACTGCCGATAAAACCGAGTTCTTCACTCAGTACAGAGAAAATAAAATCGGTGTGCTTCTCCGGCAGGAAATGAAGCCTGCTCTGCGTTCCCTGGAGAAGTCCCTTTCCCCAGAATTCCCCGCTGCCGACGGCGATGATGCTTTGCATACTCTGATAGCCTGCGCCGAGGGGGTCTGCGTCCGGGTTGATCAGGGTCAGGATGCGCTGTCTCTGATATGGCTTGAGGAATAACCAGCCCAGCGGTGCGCTCGCGATCGCCATGCATCCGATGGTGAGGATGACTCTTTTCCTGACGCCGACGACGAGGACCATCGCTCCTGCTATCAGGAAGACGGTGAGTCCGGTGCCCAGATCGGGTTGTCGAACGATCAGCAGCACGGGAAAGATCGCCAGAACAAACGCCGGGATGAGTTCTTTGAATCCTACGGGCTCTTCGTCTACCCGAGAGCCGAAATATCTGGCCAGTACGAGAATGACCGCCAGACGCGCGAGTTCAGAAGGTTGAAGTCGAAAGGGGCCGAAAACGAGCCAGCGCTTCGCGCCGTAAACTACCTGTCCCGAGAAGAGGACGGCGATGAGCAAAACGATGACGAGGGCGTAGAAAAAATAGGCCCACCGCGTAAAGAAGCGGTAGTCGAAAAAGAGGATGCAGAGCAATACGCATAATCCGATGGATGACCACAGCGCTTGTTTGAGGTGCAGGGAACTTTCCAGAAAGACGGAGTTGGAATGAATGGCGCTGTAAATCATAAAGATACCCGTCAAGCTGAGCAGAAGCGTTGCGAGAACGAGCAGCCAGTCCATTTGCGAGACGGCTCGCACAAAAGGAGATGATTGAGAAGGAGCGATGCCCGTCATCGGCGCTCTCCCGGAGCCCGTTTGAGCGGGGCGGACGGTTTTTCTTCAGTCGCGTCGTTCGAGGCGAGAATCTGTTGTTCGTTTTTCGTGAGATAAAAGGAAATGAGTTCTTTTGCGTATGGGGCGAAAAAAGACCCTGGTCTGCCGGCGTTTTCTCCTAAAATGGCGATCGCAATGGCGGGGTTTTCGTAAGGGGCGAATGCGACGAACCAGGAGTGGTCCCGAAATTTCCGCGGCAATTCTTCGGGTTTTCTTTTGCGGCCCGTATATTTGAGGTCGACGGTCTGTGCGGTGCCCGTCTTGCCGGCCACGAAGATGTCGGGTACCCGGGCTTTTTTCGCCGTGCCTTTTTGGCCATGGACGGCCTCTTTGAGCCCTTCCCGAACCTTCCGGAAAATTTTCCGGGAAATCGGGATTTTGCGAATGAGCCGGGGCCTGGCTTTGAAGAGCGGCTTGCCGTCGGGGCTCAGCACTTTTTCCACGACGTAGGGCTTCCACAGATTACCGCCGTTCGCCACGGTGGCGATGAGGTTGGCGGCCTGCATGGGCGTAATGAGATTAAAGCCTTGCCCGATGGATACGCTGATCGTCTCGCCTTCGTACCATCTTTCCTTGAATCGACGGCGCTTCCAGGCATCCGACGGCACGAGACCTCCTTTTTCGGCCGTTCCGAAGCCGGTAGGCGAACCCAGGCCGAACATGCGCGCGTAATGCGCGATTCTCTTGATGCCCAGCCTTTGACCGATGGTGTAGTAGTAAACGTCGCAACTCTGGGCCAGGGATTGGACGAAGCCTACAGGTCCATGCCCTCCTTTTTTCCAATCCTGAAACACCCTTTCTCCGAACGGGAATGCGCCGCGGCAAAGGATTTTTTCATTGGAACGAGCGATTTTCTCGTTCAGAATCGCGAAACCCATCACGATTTTGAAAATCGAGCCGGGCGGGTATTGGCCTCGGATCGCCCGGTTCTCGAGCGGTTTCAAGGGGTCTTTCATGAGGTCTTTCCAGTTTTTGGCGTCAATGCCGCCGGCGAAAATGTTCGGGTTGAAGGATGGCTTGCTCACCATGGCCAAAATCGCGCCGTCCGAAGGATCGAGAATGACGATGCTGCCCTCATGCGCTTCGAACAACTCTTCCGCCTTTTTCTGGAGTTCCATGTCAATCGTCAGATAGACGTTGTTCCCCGCTTTTTCCACAAATGGACGGACGATGCGCAACTCTCTTCCGTAGGCGTCCACCTCCACTTGTTTGAAGCCGCTTTGCCCGCGGAGGAACCTTTCCTGGGTTCGCTCGACGCCGTATTGGCCGAGCAGGTCTCCCTGCCGGTAGTTTCGTTTTTTCAGGCGTTGCAGCTGGCGGTTGCTGACCTCTCCCATATAACCCAGAAGATGGCTCGCCTGCTCTTTCGAGGGATATTGCCTGAGAGGGGTCACTTGAACGAATACGCCGGGATATTCCGGCTTGTGCTCTTCCAGGAAGGCCATGGTTTTGCGGCTGATGTCCGCCTTGATCAGAAACGGCCGGAAGGCATTCGCAAGCCGGGTTCTTTTGTAGAGTTCCTCGAATGGTTGTTCCGTGAGTTCGGACAGCAGGCGAATCGTCTGTTTTAGATTTTTTACATTTTCCCGGATGAGATAAATGTTGAACGACGCGCGGTTGTCGGCAAGAAGTTCTCCTTTCGAGTCGAACACCATGCCCCTGGGGCTTTGCACGAGGCGGTAGGCAATCCGGTTGTCTTCGGAGAGGGTTCGGAATTTTTCGCCCTGGATCACCTGAAGGTTCCAGAGTCTGATGAACAAGCCGAGGAGGATGATCCCAAAACATATCCCAAAGATGACGACACGGCGTTTGAGCGCGTCACTGGTCGCGGGATTTGAGTTGAATGGCCACTCATTCATCTCAGGTTCGCTCCGGGTAGGGCGTGTCCGCTTCGGATGGTAGCACCTTTTCCTCCATCTTTCCCAGGAGGCTGATGACGAAGGGCGCCAAAACGACGTTCAAGCCCGCCGTCTTGATTGAATCCATCCAATAAGTGGTGGGCAGCAATTGTGAGGGCACGAATATCTGCACGAGAATGAAAGAAAACAAAATATTGAATATCGATGCGGCAAACACCACCGCGCAGTGAAACATGACGAAGCGCGCCGTCATATTGGGTTTCAGTCCGCCCGTGTAATGACCGATCAGCCCTTTGAGGAGCGCGTTGAAACCCAGTAAGCCTCCTGAGAGGATATCCTCGAAAATCCCGAGGATGAACCCTCCTATAAGTCCCGTTTCCCTGTCACGATGCAGACCCAGGAATACCGTCGTAAGAAGCATGGCGTCCGGCTTGGCGCCAGTCCAGATCAAGAAATAACCCGCCACCGACGTGTGCAGGACAATCGACAGGACGGCAAGTATAATATAAAATAATACAATCATTTCCAGGGATTATCCTTAGGCTTCGTCATCAGGATCATCACCTCTTCCAAATTGGAAAAATCGACAATCGCCCTGGCTTTTATTTTTGGGAACAACCCACTGACGTCCGTGACTTTCGTTATATGGGCTACGGGAAGTCCTTTAGGGAAAACCCCCCCCAGCCCGGAGGAAATGAGGAGATCCCCGCGTTTCATATTCACGTGGTGCGGCATGTAGCGCACCTCGCTCTCTCCTTCCGGGGAGATGGTGAAAACCCCTTGCGAGCGTGAGCGTTGGGCGATGACGTTGACGGCGCTCCTCGAGTCGAGCAAGGTCAGAACCTGGCTCACGTTGTTTCCCACACGGGAGATTCTTCCCACAAGGCCCTCCTGGTGCATTACCGGCATATTCCTGCTCACGCCATCTCGGGAGCCGATGTCCAACAGCAGGGATTCTCCATAGATGTTTTTGTTGCGAGCCAATATTCGGGCCAAGCGAACGGGCGCCTCTAGATTCTGTGATGCACCGAGCAGTTTCTTGAGGCGTGCGACTTCTGATTTCAATTCCTGTATCTGCGCATGATGTGTATTCAGCGTTTGCAGCTTTCGCTTCAGCACGATGTTTTCTTCATGCGCATTTTTGAGGAGTTGGTATTTCTGCCAGAGTTCGACCGACCATTTTCTGGGAATGTCGGCGACCCGAATGGTCGAACCCAATATGGAGAGTATCGATCTCTCCAACAGAGTGGATTGACCTCGAAAACGCACGCTCAGCGTCATGAGCGTGAAAGAGACGAGAAACAACCCTACGAGCAGGGCTAAACTTCTGCGTTCGACTAGGAACTGAAACATAGTATTCTAAGGCGAATTTCCAGAAACTGACGAAAACGCCATCGCGGGCAGTGACCGAAGCTTTGATGAACTATATCGGCTATACGGCCAGTTTTCCAAGCAAGTCGAGTTCATCGAGCACTTTGCCGGTTCCCATCACAACGGCTGAGAGCGGGTCTTCCGCTACGGTAACAGGAAGGCCGGTTTCTTCTTTGAGCAACAAGTCGATTCCCCGCAAGAGGCCGCCTCCGCCGGCGAGAACGATTCCCCTGTCCACGATATCGGCAGCTAACTCCGGAGGCGTTCTCTCGAGCGCGCCCCGGACGGTTTCGACAATGGCGCTTACGGGTTCGGCCAAGGACTCGCGAACCTCCTCATCCGTGATGACGATGGTTTTAGGGATGGCGGCGATCAAATCTCGGCCCTTTATCTCAAGGGTTTTTCTTTCTCCTATTTCATAGGCGGAGCCCACCTGTATCTTTATCTCCTCGGCCGTTCGCTCCCCGATCAGCAGATTGTAGTTGCGCTTGATGTAGCTGATGATGGCTTCGTCCATCTCGTCTCCGCCGACTCGCACTGATTGGGCGTATACAATGCCTGCAAGCGAGATAACGGCCACCTCCGTGGTGCCGCCGCCGATGTCCACCACCATGCTGCCGCCGGGCTCTTCGACGGGTAATCCCACGCCGATGGCGGCCGCCATCGGCTCCTCGATCAGGTAAACCTCCCGGGCGCCGGCATTCTCTGCGCTATCGCGAACCGCACGTCTCTCCACCTGTGTGATGCCCGAAGGCACGCAAATCACCATACGGGGCCGCACAAAAGTTTTTCTGTTGTGAACTTTCTGGATGAAGTAACGGAGCATGGCCTCTGTTATTTCAAAATTCGCGATCACGCCGTCCTTCATGGGGCGGATGGCCATGATGTTCTCCGGCGTCCTCCCTACCATCGCCTTGGCTTCCGAGCCCACAGCGAGCACGTGTTTTGAGTCTTTTTGCACCGTTACCACGGATGGTTCACGCAGGGCGATTCCCTTGCCCTTCACGTAGACGAGCGTGTTCGCCGTCCCAAGGTCAATGGCCAGATCATTTGAGAACAGGCCCAGAATCGATGTCAACACCATGATGGGGGGAATTCCTTTTGGTGAAGGGTGCCGTAATCATTCCGTGGGCGAAGTTCTCACTATGATTACACTCCAAGGGAGAATAATCAAGGAAAACACCAATTTCAAGGACAAAGGCGCGCCGATGCGAGAAAAATTCCATTGAGCTGCGGGTCAGGTCGATGAAAATTCGCCTTCCTCTGTTTGCGATGATACGAGAGGTGGGCTATTTTTCTCTTTTGCTCGCCGCTGAAATCATGTGCGATCGCATGGACGGTCGATTTGGAAGGAGTACAAAACATTGATGCTTCGCTTTTTGAGAGAAAAGGGCAAAAGCTGGGTACTGAAGGCGTTGCTGGGCTTCGTAGCGCTCACGTTCGTCTCTTTCGGCGGTTTCGCTCTCACGGACAGGCAGGCCGATACCGGAGGCGGCCGGGTCGCGGCGTGGGTGGGCGGTACGCCCATATCGGTGCGTGAATTCGAGCAGCGCTATTATCAGCGGGCCGAAACGCTCAGGCGACAACTGGGCGCCGCCTTTAATGAGGAACTCGCGCGCCAGCTTGGTCTGAGGCGCCAGACGCTCGATTCTCTCATACTGGAGAAACTTCAGCTGCGTGAAGCCCAGCGGCTCGGGATTGTGGTCTCCAACGCGCAAGTCGCCCTCCAGATACAATCGCTCGCCCCATTCCAGAGAGACGGAAGATTCGACGCCCAGCGATATCGCAGCATCCTGGAGTCGAATGGCATCACCCCCCGGCAGTTCGAGGCTGACCAAAGGCGGGTCGTTTTGCTCAACCAGCTTCGCGACTATGTGAACCTGGGCGTATTGGTCAGCGATCAGGAGGTGCGGGACGCCTATGAGTGGAGAAACGCGGAAATCAGGTTGGCCGCCGTACGTCTGAAACCCGAATCATTCACAGCGGATGTGCCGAAGCTGGAAGCCGACCTGAAGGCCCATTACGAAAAAAACAGGGATCAGTTTAAAACGGGTCCGCAAAGGAAGGTGTCGTGGTGGCACCTGCCGTTTTCCGCGGTGGCGAAAGGGGTCGTACTCAGCGATACGGACTTGAAGACACACTACACGCAAACCCGTGCGAAGTACGGGCGCAAGGAGAGCGTGGCGGTACATCAGATTCTGCTGAAAATGCCTCCCAATCCGAAAAAAGAACTGATCGAGGCGAGCCGGAAACAGCTTGAAGAGCTGCGTGAGCGCATCATGAAGGGCGAGAAATTCACCGAACTGGCCAAAGCGCACTCCCAGGGTCCGGCAGCGAAGCGCGGGGGAGACCTTGGCGTTTTCGGCAGGGGACAGATGCTGCCTGAACTTGAGAAGGTGGCCTACGCCCTGAAAAAAGGAGAAGTGAGCAAACCGGTGAAGACTTCATTCGGAATGCACTTGCTGTGGGTGCGGGACAAGGTCTTGCCCGGCGAGAAACCCTTCGAGGAAGTGCGAAAGCAGGTGGAACAAGATTTGCGAGCCTTGCGCTCCCGAGAGAAGGCGAAGAATGAATTAAGAAAGGTCCGCTACGCCGTGGAGGACAATAAGGCGGAGCCTGCTCTCGCCGGGCTGAAAAAGGGAGAAACCGACTTTTTTGAAAGAGGCCGCCTTCTGCAGACGGTGCCAGCATCGAATATAGTGAGCGAGCTTGCTTTCGGTCTGAGAGGCGAGGAGAAGATATCCAGAGAGCGCGAGGGAGGCGGGGGCGTCGGCTTTGTGCGGCTCGAGGCGAAAAGAGCGCCTTTCGTCCCTGAATTCCAGGATGTGCGCAAACAGGTGGAGCGTTCCTTCCTGCGCATCAAGGGGGCCGAGATTGCGAAACGAAAAGCGGCACTATGGCTCCAGGAGTTGAAGGATAAAAAGAGTAGCCTCTCTTCCATCGCCGAGGAGGTGAATCTCAAAGTGCTCACTCCCAAAGCCTTCAAACGAGCGGACGTTCCCGCGGAACTTGGGTCTTCTCCGGATATCTCAGGTCTCGCGTTCGCACTTCAGAAGGGCGGGTTCGGGATGGCACAGGCCGGTAGCGACGTGATTATATTTGAAGTGATGGAAGGGCCGCAGACCGACATGAAGAAGTTCGAGTCCGAAAAAGCGGATTTCCGCCAGAGTGTGCTGCGTCTGAAGAGCGTGATGGTCTTCAATCAGTATCTGGAAAGACTCAGGCAGGCGTCCAACATCCGCTTTGAGGAAGGATTCAACTTATAGAGGATATCGAATCAGTATCTCTTCCCTCTATTTCCGGCATTATCGCCAGAAATCTTCCCGATCCTCGGGCCTGATTTCGTGTTTTTCCTGCATACCCTTTGCAAACAGGTCGGCCGCTTCTTTCTTCCTGGCCTCTTGTTGATTCATCAAATCCTGAATGTCGGGCGTTTTCTTCCTGGCCGCTTCGGCGAACGGGTCTTTCACCTGGTGCCGCAGGATCCGCACGGAATCCTCTCCGATCTCGAAGCGGATTTGGTTCCCCGGCCCGGCGTCCAGGGATTTCATGATGTCCTTGGGTAGGTGAATTCTTCCACCCTGTCCGATTTCGACGATGTATGGTTTTCTCTCACTCATGAAGTATTTTCCTCCGAGCCTGTCGAACCCCCCTTCGTTATGATCAGTTTATCAGGAGCGGGGAAAAACATGAAACACGCATTTCGAAGCGCCGGGCCTAGCCCCAGGTCAAAAGGTGCAGGCTGAGCGGATGAATGAGGTGCGGGTGATGGGGCACTGCGCGAACCGATACACCGTGCATGCCCGGTTTGCGGCATTGTATTTCGCCATGAAAACGATATGCGCCGCCGCCGAGGTCTTCCGAGAAATCCATCGGGGAGACGGCTTCGCCGGACAACAGGCTTTCCTCTTTCAAGGACCCTTCGTAAATTTCGAGGCGGACTTCTTCGGGGGAGAGGTTTCCGAGCGAAGCCTCCGCCTCGACCCTCATTTTTGCCCCCAGCGGAACGATTCCGTTTTGCGCCATCGATATCCGGGTTATCTCCACCCCGGGCCAGGCGCGTCGCACGCGCTCTTTCCAGTCGAAGAGCAACTTGGCGGGGTTCCTCTCATCCGCCATGAGGCGCGCATGGTGCGCTCCCAGGGGCAGGTAGAATTTTTCGGCGTACTCGCGCACCATGCGGCTCGTGTTGAAGTAGGGACAGAGAGTTTGCAGTGAATTCTTGATCATCTCCACCCAACCGTATGGAATGCCCTCTTCGCCTCGTTCATAGAAAAGTGGAACCACGACCTGCTCGAGGGTGTTGAACAGACTTTCACACTCCATCTCGTCCTGGTAGCCGGGATCGTTATAGTTCTCGAGACCTCCTATGGCCCACCCTAAATGACTCGCATACCCCTCCGCCCACCAGCCGTCCAAAATGCTCAGGTTCAAGGCGCCGTTGGCGGCGGCCTTCATGCCGCTGGTTCCGCTTGCTTCCTGCGGGCGTCGAGGATTGTTGAGCCACAGATCCACCCCTTGCACGAGTTGCCGCCCGACGTGGATGTCGTAATCCTCCACGAAAACGATCTTGTCGCGCACGTTTTCCCTTCGGGCGAAATGGAGGAGTTCACGGATGAAACTCTTGCCCTCCATGTCCCTCGGGTGGGCTTTGCCGGAGAATACGAATTGAACGGGCTTTTCCCTGTTCGTGAGCAGCGAGACGAAGCGCTCGGGCCTCTTGAGCAAAAGGGTGGCGCGTTTGTAGGTGGCGAAGCGTCTCGCAAAACCGATCGTCAAGGCTTTTGGATTGGGGAGAATGGTGACGTTGGGGCGTGTGACGCTGCCCAGCGGCCGCTTATGGGCGTGCGCGCGGCAGAACTCGATGAGCCGCTCCCGGCTTTTCTCCCGGACGCCCCAGAGTTCGCTCTCCGGGATGGAGGCGACTCTCTCCCATATCTCCGGCTTGTCCGTCTCGTCCACCCAGGCGCCGCCCAAATGCCTGTCGAACAACTCCTTCATCCCGGGCGATACCCAGGTGGGAAAATGGACGCCGTTCGTGATGGAGTCGATGGGAATGTCCTGTTCGGGGACTTCCGGCCACATGGATTGCCACATTTTTCTCGAAACCTCTCCATGCAGCTTGCTCACGCCGTTCGCCGCCGAGGAAAGGCGCAACGCTAGGACGGCCATGTTGAAAGGCTCATCCCCCTGTTCAGGGTTCACCCGGCCCAGACCCAGGAAGTCGTCCCATTCCATGGAGAGGGATTCCGCATAATTGCGAAAGTATTTTTCCATCATGTCGGGCGGAAAGATGTCGATACCCGCCGGGACGGGCGTGTGCGTCGTGAAAATGTTTCCCGCCGAAGTCAACTCCAGGGCCGCGCCGGCGTCGATGCCGAATTTCCCCATCGAAAAACGGATTCTCTCGAGCGCCAGAAAGGCGGAATGCCCCTCGTTCATGTGACAGACGACAGGGGGGAGGCCCAGCTTGTGGAGCAGTCTCACGCCGCCGATGCCGAGGAGTATCTCCTGGCGAATCCGCGTCTCCATGTCCCCGCCGTAGAGGGCGAGGGTGATTTCGCGCAGCGAAGGCGCGTTTCCGGGGATGTTGGCATCCAGGAGGAAGATGGGGTTGCGGCCCACCTGCACGTGCCAGACTTGTGCGGTAAGGAGGCCGTCCGGGTAATCGACTTCCACCGTGATGGGTTCTCCGTTCTCATCCAGCTCGAGATGGAACGGCGTGTGATGGAAATCGTTGTCCGGGTAGCGTTCCTGCTGCCAGCCGTCGGGGCCTAAATGCTGGCGGAAATATCCCTGGCCGTAGGCGAGTCCCACGCCGATGAGGGGAAGCCCCAAATCGCTCGCGGATTTCATGTGATCGCCGGCGAGGACGCCCAGGCCGCCCGAATAGTTGGGTACGGATTCCGTGAGCCCGAACTCCATGCTGAAATAAGCGATACGCAGTTCCTCGGACTTCTCGCTCGCAGGCAGGTTCTGGTACCAGGAAGGCTTGTGGAGATATGCGTGAAGTTCTTTGAGAACGCTCTCCATATCGCGGAGGAAATGCGCATCGCGCGCCGCCGCATCGAGCCGCTCCTGAGAGACGGAGCGCAGCATCTGCGCGGGGTTGTAGTGGCAATCCTCCCACAGGGCATCGTCCAGCCTGCTGAAAAGCGCGCGCGCTCGATGGTCCCAGTCGAAGGCGATGTTGTCGGCGATTTCCTCGAGCCCTTTCAATTCCGAAGGAATGCTGGGCACGACCTGAAATGAAAGCACAGTGGTCATTTTCTGTTCCCGATAAGGAGATTGAACCAGTCCATTATACCGATTTCATGAAGACGATTTAATGCTCGGACCCGAATCATTCGGCGAGTCCATAGCCGCCTTTTTCCCGGAGCGCCACGTTGGGACCCGGAGGCGAATATAAAACCATATATTTGAACAGCGCGTCACCCGTGCTCGTGATTTGGTGCATGTTGCCCGGAGGCACGAAGACGGCGTCGCCCGCCTCGACGGGAATCTTCTCCCCCTCGATGTCGATCACTCCCGTTCCGCTGATGATGTAGAAGGCGTGTTCTTCTTTGTCGTGCTTGTGGGCGGTGGAAGTGAGGCCCGGGTCGAATTCGTTGATGAGCAGGGCGAACTGCCTGGCGCCCACGGTCTCCTCGTCCAGCAGAATGCGGAACATGCTCCTGCCTCCGGGTACGGGCAATTCCCCGCTCAGGGCTTCGCTCTCCCGCACGCGCAAGGGCTTATTGCGGCTGTCGCTCATAACGGCTCCTTCCTTTCGTAGAATCATGGTCGGTAATATGTGAAATCCGGTGGCGCGAGAATACGCGGCTCATGGCGATTTTTCCACGCGCCTGCGGTACATGTGGTTGAGCGGGCCCCTGCCGTTTCCGATGGCGAGCGCGTTTTCGATGGCGCCTTGAATGAAATCTTTCGCCCGCCTCACCGCCTCGATCGTGGATTCACCCAGCGCCAGCCCCGCCGCGATGGCCGAGGAGAGCGTGCATCCCGTCCCGTGGGTATGCGGGGTGTCGACCCGCCTGCCTTCGAGCGCGACCTCGTTTTCTCCGTCGAAAAAAATGTCCACCGCCCCGTCGGTGATGTGGCCCCCTTTGAGCAGAACGCTTTTCGCCCCCCGCTCGTGGAGGGCCCTGGCGGCGTCCTTCATCTGGGCGAGGTTTTCGATTTCTCCGGATTCGAGGATATCGCGCGCTTCTTCCGTGTTGGGGGTGACGACCTCGGCCAGCGGGAAGAGGTTCTCGACGAGCGCCTCTCTCGCGTCGGGCGCGAGGAGGCGGTCGCCGCTTTTGGCGACCATCACCGGATCCAGCACGATGCGCGCGAGGGCGTGTTCTTCAAGTTTTTCGGCCACGACCTCGATGACGTCGACCGTGGCTAGCATGCCGATCTTGGCGCTCGCTACGCTTAAATCCGAGCACACCGAGTCGAATTGCGCCGCGATGAAATCTGGCGGCGCGCCGTGCACCCCCTGCACGCCCACGGTGTTCTGCGCCGTCAGCGCGGTGATGACCGAGGCGCCGTATACGCCGAATGCGCTGAAAGTCTTGAGGTCGGCCTGAATCCCGGCGCCGCCGCCCGAATCCGAACCCGCAATCGTCAGGGCGATGGGAGGAACGCCCGCGGATGTCGCCATGTTTCTCTCCTCTCGCGTCACATCATAAGACGATGCGACATGGAAATGTAGCACACCGAGAATATATTGGGAGTATGTCAGACATATGTCGAAGAGAAGAAAAAACGGAAAAACGCTTTAATGGGGAATTCTTGACAAATTTGTTTGGGAATTATAGTCTCACGCTCGGCTGGTCCATGTAAAAAGATTTGGAAGGGCACTCTCATGGCATTGGGCACCCGGGGCCGTCCGCCCCAGATTCTGAGGGCGCTTCCCTCGCTCATCGATCGCATCGGAAGCACGAGCCTCGTTCAACTCCAGCGAATGCCGGATGCGTCGGGCGCGCGCGTATTCGCGAAACTCGAGCAGTACAACCCCGGCGGAAGCGTCAAGGATCGCATCGCGCTCAGCATGGTGCTCGACGCCGAGCGGCGCGGCCTCCTGAAGCCCGGCGGGACGATTATCGAACCCACGAGCGGCAACACGGGCATTGGCCTCGCGCTCATCGGCGCCATTCGCGGCTACAGGACGATCATCGTGCTCAGCAAGAGCATGAGCCACGAGCGCAACTCCCTGCTCACGGGCTACGGGGCCGAAGTGGTATTCAGCTCCAGCGAGGGCGGTATGTACGGCTCGCTCGTGATGGCGGAAGCCATCCTGGATGAGAACCCGGACTACTACATGCCCCAGCAGTTCAACAACCCGGCCAACCCGGAAATCCACCGCAGAACCACGGCACGCGAGATTCTGCGCGATATGGGCGCGGAATCAGTGGACGCCTTCGTGGCGGGCGTGGGGACAGGCGGCACCATCACGGGTGTGGGGGAGGTCCTGAAGGAGAGGCGGCCGGAAACGCTCGTCATCGGCGTGGAGCCCGCTGCATCCTCCGTACTCTCGGGCGGGGAGCCGGGGCCGCACCAGATTCAGGGAATCGGCGCGGGCTTCGTACCCGCCGTGTTGAACCGCTCGATCATCGACGAGGTGATGACGGTAAGCGATTCGGACGCCTACGACATGAGCAAGGCCCTGAGCCGCGAGGAGGGCATGGCTGCAGGAATCTCGGCGGGCGCGGCGGTCTGTTCGGCACTGCAGGTGGCGCGGCGGATGAGTCCCGAAGAGAACGTGGTGGTCGTCATTCCCGACGGCTGGGAGAGGTATTATAGTCTGGAGCAGCATTTTCGTTAGAAATCTTCATTCGGCATCCCCGGAAGGCGGGGCATTCAGATCAGGAGAGAGAAATGGCGGTAACGGTTCGTATTCCGACACCCTTGCAGGAGTTCACCCAGCAGCAGGACGCCGTGGATATCGCGGGCGCGGACGTGAAGGAAGTGCTCGCCAACCTCGACAGCCAGTTCGCGGGCATCGGCCAGCGCCTCTATGACGAAGAGGGCAAGCTCCGACGCTTCGTGAACATATATGTGAATCAGGAGGACATCCGCTTCCTGCAGGGCGAGGGAACGGCGGTGAGCGACGGGGATGAGGTCTCCATCGTGCCGGCCATCGCGGGCGGCCTGTAATCGTCCGATAACTCCCGAGAGGAGAGTCATCCCTTGGGCTTGAGCGAAGAGCAGATTCAGCGCTACAGCCGACACATTCTGCTCCCTGGTGTGGGAGGGGTTGGTCAGGAACGCTTGCTGGCGTCTTCCGTCCTCATCGCCTATTCGGAGGATGAGGAGAGCGCGGCGCTCATGGCCCTTGCCTATCTGGCCGCTGCGGGCGTGGGACGTATCGGCTGGTGTCCGCCTGATGAGGCCGATGGAATCAAGCGGGATTCGCCGCTCTGCGCCTTCTATGGCGGCAGCCTGGGCAATGGCCTCAAGAGGCTCAATCCCGATTCCAGGCTGGTTTCCATTCGCCCGGGCGAGGGAGCGGAAGAGGTATTCGACGCTCTCGTCTGGCTGGGCGATGCGTCCGCCGGAGATTTCGAGGCTTTCAAGTCAATGGGGAAATTCGTCATAAGAGGCGCGAGCCGTGGCGAGGCGGGAGAGATTTTCGAAGGCCCCGGCAGTTCCGGGAAGCCGGACGTGGCGCCTTCAGGAGAGGGCGCCTCGACGGTGGCGACCCAGGGCGCTCTGGGCGCATGGCTGGCCGCCAGAACTTTAAGGCATCTGGTGGATGAGACGGATACAGTGGGGTCGACTGCGCAGGCCCGTTTCGATTTTTCGCATGGCTTGATTGAGGCGCATGCGAACCTTTCCTGAGATTTTCAGGAGCAAAGTGCGAGGGCCATATCAATGGTCGAATCGACGGTGGAGAATCCGGCGAGCGCGTTCAGAAATCTAGAGGATTCCCCAATCATCAAGTGTATCGGCAACACTCCCTTGCTCGAAATCAAATTGTTCGAGAGCGAATTCCCGGAAGTGGAGGTCTACGCCAAGGCGGAGTGGTTCAACCCGGGCGGCTCGGTGAAGGACAGGCCGGCGCTTTTCATGGTGAAGGACGGCCTGGAAACGGGAGAATTGCGCCCCGGCAAGATTCTGCTCGATTCCACCAGCGGGAACACCGGCATCGCTTACGCCATGATAGGCGCTGCGCTCGGGATTCCCGTGCGACTCGTCCTGCCCGCGAACGCGAGTGATGAGCGCAAGGCGACGCTCAAGGGCTACGGGGCCGAGGTCGTTCTCTCGGACCCCCTGGAGGGTTCCGACGGCGCGCAGCGCCTCGCGGCGAAGATGCACCGCGAGGAGCCGGAGAAATATTTCCTGCCCTGCCAGTACGACAACCCCGCCAATCCGCTCGCCCATGTGGAGACCACCGCGGCCGAGATTCTGGAGCAGACCGGCGGCCGCGTGGCGCATTTCGTCGCGGGTCTCGGCACCACGGGCACCCTGGTGGGCACGGGGCGCGGCTTGAAGGCCAAAAAGCCCGACGTCGTGGTTCATGCGGTCATGCCCTCGGAATCGTTCCACGGCCTGGAAGGCATGAAGCACATTCCCACGGCCATTCGCCCGGGGATTTACGATGAGAGCGTGCACGACAACCTGATTCCGGCGGGCACCGAGGAGAGCTACGACCTGGCCGAGCGTATCTCGAAGGAAGAGGGCATTTTCATCGGCCACTCGGCGGGGGCCGCGCTCGTAGGCGTGCGCGAGGTGGCGAAGCAGATAGGCAAGGGCGTCATCGTCACCCTGTTCCCCGACGGGGGGGACAGGTACCTGAGCGAAGCGCGTTAGGGAGGCTAGATTTGCGTCTGACACTAGAACAGGTGGAGGCGATGCACCGCCACGCGCGCGAGGCGTATCCCGATGAGTGTTGCGGTTTGATCATCGGCCCTCCGCGGGCGCGAGGGGAGCAAGAAGAAACGCTCGCTCTTTTGCCGTGTAAAAACGTACAGAACGAGATGCACGAAAAGGACCCGGAAATTTATCCCCGGACGGCGCGGCGCGCCTTTTTGATCGATCCCTTCGAGTTCGAACGCATCGCCAGGCGGGCCGAGGAGGCCGGCGAGGTGGTTCGCGGCATCTTTCACAGCCACCCGGATGAGGACGCCTATTTTTCGAAGGAAGACGTGGATGCGGCGGTTCCCTTCGGGGATATCCCGGCGTTTCCCGATGCCGAGCACGTCGTCATGAGCGTGCGAGAAGGCGTAGTTCTCGGCCAGAAGGTGTATTCCTGGGACGCGGGGCGCAAAGATTTCGTCGAAAGCGATCTGGAAATACTCGAGGAGGCCGGCGCGTGAGCATTCATACTCCTCGCGAGGGGTTGCCCGATGAAGCGCCGCTGGCGTCCGCAAGCGCATCCACGGCGCGCGTGAGCGGTAAAAGCGCACTGGCGCGTTCGTCCGCCCTCATCTTGGGGGTCGGCGGCCTGGGCTGCCCCGCCGCGCTGGCGCTGGCCGCGTCCGGCGTGGGCCGCGTCGGGCTTGCGGATCACGACGCCGTGACGCTCGACAACCTCGCGCGCCAGATTCTCCACCGGACCGAAGACGTCGGCCGCCTGAAGGTGGACTCGGGCGCGGATTCCATATTCAGGCTCTCCGCCGAGGTAGCGGTGGACAAGATTCCCCAGAAACTCACGCGCAAGAACGCCGCCCGAATCATCGCGCCTTATGACGTCATCGTCGATGGCAGTGACAATCTGGCCACAAAACTCGCGCTGAACGACGCCTGCGCCGAAGCGGGCAGGCCGTGGGTGATGGGGGGCGTTTTGCGCTTTTTCGGCCAGATGATGACGATTCTGCCGGGCAGGAGCGCGTGTCTGCGTTGCCTGGTGGGCGAGGAGGGCGCGGGCGCGCGCGGCCTCGACTGCGGGGATGCGGGCGTTTTCGGCGCGGTGGCGGGTTTCGTGGGGGTGGCGCAGGCCGCCGACGCGCTTCGGGTTCTGGAGGGGCTCCAGCCCGCCTGGTCGAACAGGCTGATGACGGCTGATTTGCGGAAAAACGCCGCCGGGAGCGTGGCTGTGGCCCAGGACCCGGATTGTCCCGTCTGCGCGCTCGCCGCGCGCGGGCAAGCGAAATTCCCCATGGGGCGGGGAGCGCTCGTTTAGCGAAAGGGGCCGGGAGAGACGATGAGAGGATGCCGCCGATGAAGATATCGACCAAGGGACGATACGCCGTGCTCGCCATGATAGAGCTGGCCAGGCATTCGCAGACGCATCCCGTGCCCTTGCCGCAGATAGCGGGAAAGCTCGGCATCAGCCAGCACTATCTCGAACAGTTGTTCGTGAAGATGCGCAGGGCCTCTCTGGTGAGCAGCACGCGGGGGCCGGGAGGCGGCTACATCCTCGCGCTGCCGCCCTCCGGCATCAACATGCGCGACGTACTCTCCGCGGTGGGGGAGACGATTCAGCCCGTCGATTGCGGCGATGAGCCTCCTTCGGCGCCGTGCCCGAACATTCCGGTATGCGGCAGCCGCGCGCTTTGGAAAAAACTCGAAGACGCGATTGACAAGACGCTGCGCGAAACTACGCTCGAGGAGTTGAGCGCGGCGCCGGCGGATGCGGGAGGAGGCGTGCGCCTGCCGAACTTCCAGGTGAGTATCTAGCGCGGACTTGAGTGGAATGGAATTTTTCAGGGATTCGTTTGTGCTCCTGAGGGGTTGCTGGAAAAAAACTTTTGGGGAGTAGCGGGGCGCCCCTCTCGACTGGAAAACCAACCCCCCCTACCCCCCTTGTCAGGGCTGTTGAAAAAGTCCCACAGAGGGAGCGCGCTGAATTTCACTCCCCCCTTGAGGGGGAGTCAGTGAACTGAGGGCGTAAGCCCGAAAGTGAACTGGTGGG
>LXNJ01000729.1_pt1 | contig 21602 bp, 13 predicted proteins | sample 809081 | NCBI WGS metagenome assembly LXNJ01 (sample SAMN04870510, study PRJNA318959) | sponge metagenome | biome: sponge; feature: marine sponge reef; material: water | host: Petrosia ficiformis | place: Greece: Milos, Mediterranean Sea | collected 2013-05-29 | depth 5-7 m | reverse complement strand
TGGTTGAGGAAGCACGATCCTATGGTAGTTGAACGCTCATGCCGCTGCAGGCTGACTGTCCGCCTGCATGGTGGCCGCAGCAAAGCTCAAGAGGTCACGACGCTGGCGCGCCACTTCGGCCAGCCGCCCGTAGTCCTGCGCCATCTGACACAATTGCATGGCATTCGGGCAGGTGAGGAACTGCGGATCGGCCTCGGAAAGGTGTTCCAAAGCGACATCAGCGGCCTCTGCGGGGCGGCCCAAGCGCACCAGCAGGTTGACCAGCACTTGAGCAGGCGTGGTGCCCGCGATGTTGGGGTCGCAGGTCTCGATCTTGCGCCGGAAGTGCTCTAGTCCGAGCTCGACATCGCGCCGCAGGACGGTGCTGATGTACACGCTGTAGTCTTCAAAGACGTTCTCAAACGGCGGGTTGCCCGGAAACTGGTACATCTCGCTGAGCTGGCTTCCGTAGCGCGCCAAGCCGAGCAACAGTTCCAGCGTGCGCTCGCGCTCGATCGCGGGAGCCATCTGTACCAGCGACGAGACATGCGAGGTGTCTAGGTAATACGCATTGCCCTCGAAGAGCCAGCCCCGGCCCTCCACGATGTCCCCTAGGTCGTCACTGTCCGGCGCTCGGCCCTCTTTCTGCTCCACGGCGTACTTGATGTTGGCCAGCAGCTCGGAGTGGACGTTCTCGGCCAGCAGTTCCGCGCAGTCCGCCCGGCCCTCGTCGACCGGATACTGCGAGAAGTTGGTGATGGCGCGGCAGGTGCCGTAGTGCTTTAGGATCAGTTCGAAGCCCTTCTTCGGATGAACCTGTTCGTGATAGGCAACTTCAATGATGCCGTCTAAGGCCTCCCCAGCCGCGGCATCGTCACACTCCTCGATGGCCTGGCGAATGCAGTCCTTCTCCCCAATTGCACGGAAATACGGCCACGCCCGGCCGATCTCGCCATCCTTGAGGAACAGCGTCCCCACCTCGCGGGCGGCTTCGACAGTGGACCGTTCGTAGGCAGCTTGGCAGTCCTCGCTGAGATTGTTCCAAGGCTCGGTTTGGATCAGCGGCATGCCCAAAGCGTGCCGCTTTTGCATCAAGCGCGCCTCGAAGATCATCGGGTACGACCCCTCTGCCCGGAAGCGCTCGATCGCTAGTTCAAATCCAGCCTCCACGTCTCCCGCTGCAAGAGTTTCCCTGACTTGGTCGAACACATCCATGGCACACTACCTCCCGCCATTATGCGGCAACCCGGGACGCGGCGGCAGCATTTCGCAGACAGTCAGGCCCGAGACGGCTGGGCCGCCAGCGGCCGAGGCTAGTATGACGGGCGCGCCCGGGGCGGCGTCTTGAAGCGGACCCAACTGGCATAGACCAGCACAAGCGCGCCCAACAGCATCAAGCCGTGAGTCTTGAAGCTCTCGATGCCATCGAAGCGGTAGTCGCTCCGGAAAACCGCCGCAGCCAATGCAAGAAACAGAGCGACAGGCCACAGCAGCAATGGAATGCGCAGCAACTTGCCGCCAGAAATTGCAGCCAGCGAGGCGAGGACGGCAAACAAACCGAGCAGGAGCAGAGCGATGGCTGCATTCTCGGGCGAGACCGGCACTAACGGCACGAACATATCGCCGCCGGCAACTAGGCCCAAGATGCCGAGCCCGCACAAGTAGAGACCCAACAACAGGTTGGCGACCGCTCCAAGCCCTCCAAAGGCGGCCTTAATGCGGTTCGGACGGCCCGTCTTGATCTTGATTCGGCGCGCCAATTTTACATACTATCATGATCTTACATGCTGTCATTTCCTCGCGGATTCCCGCTTCGGACCAACACACTCCAGAGGATGATCGCTCATAGCGGTGCCGGGCCATAATGGGATTGCCATGCCGAGGGGACCCATGGTGAGCGCGGCTGCTCGGGCCGAGACCGTATGCGGCATCCATCCGGGAACCGGGGGAGCCCTCGCCATCCACACGAGCGGTGGCAGGATTACCGCTGTTGAAACCACCGCAGACAAGGCAGCGCACTACGTCTCGCCCGGTTGGGTGGACCTGCAGGTGAACGGCTTTGCGGGCGTGGACTACAACGACCCGACTTCGCCTGCCGAGAAGATCTCCGACTCCATTGAAGTACAGCTCTCGACCGGAGTGGTGCGCTTCTGCCCAACGGTGATCACCGGCGCCGGCGAAGACATGCGAGGCTCGCTGCGCAACTTGGCGAAGGCGCGACGAACCATTCCGAAGGGCTCGGCGATGCTAGGCTTCCATGTCGAAGGGCCGTGGATCTCACCGGATGACGGGCCTCGCGGAGCACATCCCCGCCGCCACGTGCGCCCGCCCAGTATCGACGAGTTCGAGCGTTTTCAAGATGCGGCGGAGGGGGGCATCCGGATCGTCACGTTGGGACCCGAACACGTCGGGGCACCGCGCGTGATCGAGCACATGGTAGCCAACGACGTGGTGGTCTCTATTGGACATACCAATGCCACGTCAGAACAGATCGCGGATGCGGTCAGCGCCGGCGCGACGATGAGCACACACTTGGGGAACGGTGCCCACGCAAGCGTGCCGAGGCACGACAACTACATCGTCCACCAGATGGCGGACGACCGTCTCTACGCGGGTCTGATAATCGACGGAATCCACCTGCCGCCGCCGTTCGCCAAGATCGCGCTGCGAGCCAAGGGTCCGCGCCGGTCAATTCTCGTCACGGATGCGGTCGCTCCGGCCCATTGCGAGCCGGGCACCTACCAACTGGGCGAACAGCAGGTGGAGTTGCTGCCAGAGCGTCGCGTCGAACTTACCAGCAGTCGGCGGCTGGCCGGGTCCGCGTTGAGCATGGACCGAGGGGTGGAAAATGCCATGCGGTTCGGAGGGTTGACGCTACTGGAAGCCACTCGACTGGCCACGTCGAATCCCGGCGCGGCGATGGGCTTGGCGGAGCGAACGGAATACCTCACGCCCGGACAGGCCGCCGATTTCACACTGTTCCGCCTGCAGGACGGTCACCTGGAAGTTACCGGAACTGTTGCGGCCGCGAACTGACCGCATGGGTGGGCGGGGATATAATCGCAGCTTGGCGAGGGTTGGATTCTTCGTCAGCGTCGAGGGAATCGACGGCTGCGGCAAGACAACCCAGATCCAGCTGCTGGTCGAGCGGCTGGCTGTACTGGGCATTCCGACGCTGATTGCGCAAGAGCCCGGGGGGACGGCGGTCGGGAGGCTGATTCGCAGCGTCTTGCTCGATTCTCGGAATCACGGCATCCAGCCGATGACCGAACTGCTGCTATTCTTCGCGTCTAGGGCGCAAAACTTGGCAGAAGTCATTCGCCCAGCCCTCGATGCAGGCCAGATCGTGGTTTGCGACCGCTTCACGGATGCGAGCGTCGCCTATCAAGGCCATGGTCGCGGCCTGGGCTCCGCTGTGGTGCAGCAGTTGGGCGAAGTCGCTTGCGACAATTTGCAGCCCGACTTGACGCTTTGGCTGGACATCGAGCCGGCAGCCGCGCTGGCGAGGGTGCGTGAACGCAACTCCAAGCAGGACGCATCTGGAGATCGCATGGAGTCGGAAGCGCTGGAGTTCTTTTGTCGCGTGCGCGACGGCTACGCCCGCATCCACGCCGACGAGCCTCACCGAGTTCGGCGTATCGCAGCCGATGGATCGGTCTCAGACGTCTTTGAGCAAGTGCTGGCGACAGTGCTACCGGCCCTGCGAGAGCGCGGCTTGGAGACGCAGGTCGACTGATGCCGACACCTGGCTTTATCGGCCACCAGCGCATAGCCACGTCGCTGTGGCGGATGGTGTCCGAGAATCGTCTGCCACAGACGCTGCTGTTCGCGGGAAAGCGAGGCATAGGAAAGGCCACCCTTGCGCGCCACTTAGCGGCGGGCATGAACTGCGTGGCCGGGCCGGGCAAGCCGTGCGGAGAGTGCTCGGCCTGTGCCAGAATCCTTGACGGCGACTTGTCGTCGGAGCAATTCCGGGAGACCCTCGAGGCCCGGCGCAAGCTGTCGGCGGAGAAGCGCAAGAGCTCTCCGCTCGTGATCGCGACGCACCCGGATGTGCTCATTTTCCCCCCGGATGGCCCGATGCGCCTGCTTTCCATCGACCAAGCCCGGCTGTTGCGTGAATCGGCTCAGCTTGCGCCGGCCGAGGGAAGACGCAGGATCTTTGTGCTGGAACACGCCGATCGCGCCACCGACGAAGCCTCCAACGCACTGCTGAAGACGCTGGAGGAGCCCGCTCCGAGGCTAACGATCATACTCACGTCAGAGAATCCGTTCTCCCTGCTGCCGACCATACGCTCCCGCGCCATCCCGTTTCACTTCTCAGCCCTGGCACGCAGCGAAATGGACGAATTCATGCAATCGCGGCACGAGGTCGCCGCGGAGCATCGAGCCTTGGTCAGCGCTTGGTCGGAAGGCAGCCCCGGCACAGCGATCACATTGGACATGGAAGAGTTCGTGCGGCGACGGCAGGCCATGCTGGCCCTGCTCAGGACGGCCTTGAAGCGGGGTGAGTTTGCCAAGCTGTCCGCTGAAATCGGATCTCTTGGCAGGGGCGAATCGGGTCAGATCGACCAGCTGGCCACGATGCTGACATCGCTGTTGCGGGATCTGCTCCGGGTGCGCGTTAAAGCAGCGGGCGATCTCGTGCATCACGACATCGCCGATGAGCTGGCGCAACTAGCCCGCAGGGTGAGCTTCCGATGGCTGGAGCGGGCGGTGACTGGGCTGCAAGAGTTGGAGCAACTCCAGCGCATGAACGTGCAGAAACAGATCGCGGTGGAGGCTTACGCCCTGAAGTTGCAGGGCTAGCGCCCGCCACAGCGGTGCTGATCGAGGGCTTGGCCCGGCTGGCCTCGGGCTTGGCCACAAGCCCGCTGGCGGAGGTCTAGACTAAGAACTGCGAGGAGTCTTATGTCTGCAACAGCTCAAATCGATCTCCCAACGGTGCTAGCTCCCGCTGGTGGCCACTTTCTGATCGACAACTGCGATGGCAGCGGTGTGTTCACGCCCGAGGATTTCAGCGAGGGCCAGCGCCAGGCGCTAGCCACGACTAGACGTTTCGTGGAGGCGGAGGTCGAGCCGCGGATTGCGGAATTCGAACGCAAGGAGCCGGGCCTGGCCCGACAGCTAATCGAACAATCCGCCGAACTGGGACTGCTCGGCATCCTGGTGCCGGAGCGCTATGACGGACTAGAGCTGGACATCACCACACAGATGCTGGTGGCGGAGGCGATGGGCGGCTACGCATCGTTCTCGACCACCTACGGTGCGCATGCCGGCATCGGCACGCTGCCCTTGGTGTTCTTCGGCACCGAGGACCAGCAAGAGCGCTACCTTCCTCGCATGGTCACGGGTGAGTTGCTAGCAGCCTACTGCCTGAGCGAGCCACAAGCCGGCAGCGATTCGCAGAACTCGCTCACGCGTGCCGAACTCTCGTCTGACGGCAAGCACTACGTGCTGAACGGCCAGAAGATGTGGATCTCGAACGGAGGCTGGGCCGACCTGTACACCGTGTTTGCGAAGGTCGATGGCGAGAAGTTTACGGCTTTCTTGGTCGAGCGTGCATTCGATGGTGTCGAGCCGGGGGCCGAAGAGCACAAGATGGGCCTGCGCGGAAGCTCTACCACAGCGCTGTACTTGGACAATGTCCACGTGCCGGTTGAGAACGTGCTCGGCGAGATCGGACGCGGGCACATCATCGCTTTCAACGTGCTCAACATGGGGCGCTTGGAACTCGCGGCTGCATGCGTCGGCGGGATCAAAGACGCGATCTCAGACTCAGCCTCTTACGCGCTACAGCGCAAGGCGTTCGGGCAGCCGATCGCCAACTTCGGAGCTATCCGCCAGAAGTTGGCCGACATGGCCGTGCGTGTTTTTGCCAGCGAGTCGGTCGTGTACCGCACCTCGGGGATGATCGACGCCAGGTTGGCCGATGTGTCGTGGGACAGTCCCGATGCGGCAGGACGCACGCTCAAAGCAGTGGAGGAGTACGCAATTGAGTGCTCGATCGCCAAAGTGTACGTTTCGGAGGCACTCGACTTCGCCACGGACGAGGCGGTGCAAATCCATGGTGGCTACGGCTACCACGAAGACTATGCGGTCGAACGCAACTATCGCGACTCCCGCATTAACCGCATCTTCGAGGGCACCAACGAGATTAACCGTCTGCTGACAACCGCCATGATGCTCAAGCGTGCCGGCCAAGGGCGTCTGGACTTGCGGAATGCAGTCGCCCGAGCGACAGCGCCGGATGCGGACAGTACGGTGCCTGGCGGCGATTCCGACGGCTTGGGCAAGCACCGTGACATTGTTGGCCGCATGCAGCGGGCAACCGTGCAGATCGCGGGCTTGGCCTACCAGACGTTCGGCGATTCAATCGACCGGCAGCAAGAAGTCGCCGCTGCGGTGGGCGATATGTCAATGGCTCTCTACGCCTCCGAATCGGCCCTGCTGCGCACGGAGAAGCTCACCTCCAAAGGCCGCGGCGAGCCCGCTCGCGACATGCTCACTGTGCTGCTACAGCAATCGGTCGGTGCAGTTTGCGAACTCGGCGGACTTGTGATCGGAGCCTGCAGTGATGGTGCCGCACTGGAGAACACGTGGAGCGCCTTCCAGCGATTGACCAATCCAGCGCCTGCCGACCTTCCCGCGACGAGGGATCGGATCGCCGCGAGGATCCTCGAATCAGGCGCCTACAGGGTATAGGCCTGAGGCCCTTGGAAACCGGCACCTAGCTGCCCTACAGCGAACCTGGCCAAGGGCGCTCGCTGCGGTCCACGGCCTGATCGGGGCCGTGCTGCGAACGCTCTCTCGCTTCACAGCGCTCGACAGACCAATACCGCCAACGCATGAGTCGCCCCGTTCCCACACGCAGGACCGAACCCGCGCCCGGTGGGCGCGGAACTGGCGCAGGTGTGCGGCGGAAGTGCTGGGAAAGGAGGGGAGGACTGGAGGCTGCCCCCGGATGTGACACCCGGGGGCAGCGTTGGCCAGAAGCCGGCTAGAAGGTAATTCGCATGCCGAATTCCATAACTCGGCGTCCACCGTAGGTTCCCGTGACGAGGCCGAAGTTGCCGCTGCCGACCGATGTGTTCGGCAGTGCGAAGTGCGGGGTGTTGGTCATGCTGAACACCTCTGCTCGGAACTGCGCGCGCCACCTCTCGCCCCAGTAGAAGTTTTTCGCTAGCAGCATGTCCAAGTCAAACAGCCACGGCCCGCGAATGCCCGGCAGCGTGCGGGCGGCATCGCCGAGCGTGAATCGATCCGGGATCGAGAACGCGTCAGGGTTCAACCAGTTCATCGCGCCGTTGAAATTCTCCGTGGGAGCGCTTTGTTCCGGATGCTCGAATGGAGCGCCGGTTACGTTGGGCCGCAACACGTGACCGAACGAGAAATCGCCCTTGATGTTCTGGCCGCCGTTGACGACTGTTCCGATATACCCCCCACTCTGCATCATATTAATGGCAGACACCTGCCAGCCGCCCGCGATGGCGTTGAGCAGTTTCGGCCATCGTTTGCCCCAGCGGCGTCTGTGGCCGAACGGCAGATCGTACATCGGCGCGGAAACCAATCGGTGCGGTAGCCGACTCGCCGAGCTGGCCCGTTCGTTCCTCAGGTCGTACACCGACTGCGGATAGTAGTTGTTCCCGAAGGTGTCCGCGTTGCCGATGAAGCGGATGTTGTCGATCCATTGTGTATGTGTGTACGAGATCGTCCAGCCGACGCCGTTCTTCATTCGCCGCTCGGCCTTGAAGGTGCCAGCGTAGTAGTTTGAGATCCCCCAGTTCGGCGACATGAGCTGAATCTGGTCCGCACGGCCAGCCCATGCGGTCCATGGCAGGAAGAGTTCCTTCTGCGCGGCGCTAACACCAGGGGCGTTGGCCGCGGCCAGGTCATCAGGGTGAATCTGGTTGATGTTGATGTTGTTGTAGGCTTGGTGCCTGCCTAGGGCGCCGAGCATGCCGAACTCCCAGAGGGTGTTCTTCCACCTGGCCTGGAGCGTGAGGTTGAAGTTCTGCGAATATGGCAGGACCCGATCTTCGTTCCAATACTGAATCGTGGAAGTCGGGAAGCGAGTCCCGATGGCCCCGAAACCACCGTTCAACTCGGCCTCTGGTATGTCGTCAAGTGCTCCCGCTGGCAGGCCATCCCGAAGGTGGCTGTTCAGGCCGTTGCGCCGCCGAAAGATGTTGTCAAACCCGGCACGCCCGGGCTGAATCGAGTTGCGGTCGTAGGGATTGCCGAAGAAGATCCCGAATCCGCCCCGGAGCACCATGGACGAGTCCGCCTTCAGGCGGTATGCAAAGCCGAAGCGCGGTGCGATGTTGTTCTTGTCCCATTGCCAAAGGTACTTGCCCGTACCGTCCCTATTCGGGAAGAGGACCTTGCCGATCGCCCCTTCGGGAATCCCATTCTGCCCCGCCAACGGGTGAGGACAGAATTCACAGAAGCCGTTCATGCGCCCGCCAACCTCGTAGATGGGCGTCTCGGTTTCGTAGCGCACACCGAGATTCAGCGTGAGCCTTGGCGTGACCCTCCAATCATCTTGGAAGTACCCCGACCAGTACTTGATCCGCTTGCCGATCGGCGCGGCGACGCGCGCATCCAGATTCCAGACATGACCTAACAGGAAGTCAGCGAGTCCAGCACCGGTGTTGACATCTCCACCGCCCCTTTGCGGCCATTTCCTGGTGTACTCGCCCCTAGAGACCCAGTTGCCAGAAGGCTGCGGCCTAGCAAGCTCATTGCCTTGGAACGATGTGTACTTACCTCCATACTTGAGCGTGTGATCGCCCTTGATGAGGGTGAAATTCGCCTCGTAGTCGAAGTTCGTAAATGCAGCAATCCGCTTCGCATAGCCGGGTCCGATCCCGGTCATGGGAATTCGGCTGTTGAAGTTGAACCGCGGAAACGCTTCCCCGCCTTTCTCAAAACCGGGCATGCCGAACAGGCCGGCGTAGTCGGTCTCGCAGCAATCACCTCGGAATAGGTCAATGTAGACGCGATTGAAGCCGACCAACACGGCGACGAAATTCGTAGGACTGAACATGTAGGTGTTGTTCAGGCCCCAATTCTGGCGGAGCTGCTCGTTGTGGGTGCCGTTCGGGTCCGCTACGCCATAGCCCTCCGAATACTCGTCTACGACCGCGTTCTTGCTGATGATCGTCCTCAGGAACGTGCTCCACTTGGCGGTGTAGTTGTGGTTGACCTTGATCGTGTTGTACGTCCGAGTTACGTTCCGCGGGATCTGCTCGACCCAGTTCCCTGCCTGGTTGGCTGGGTTGCGCGGTTCCCAGCCGGCCGTTGGCTGAGGCAGATAACTCAACGCCTTGACAGCGACCGGGTCGAACCGGTCTGCCGGGATCTGTTGGTTAGGGAACGGATCCGAAAGGCGCGGCCGAGTGAATGATCCTGCCTTGCGAGTGTTCGGGTCATGGATCGGCACGAGGACGGGACTGCCGCGCCGGTTTTGGAAGGCCTGCGAAAAATCTCCGGTTCGGAACTCCGGGCGACCGACGCTGCGAATCCGGTCCCGCGTAAACGGATTCAGGAAAAGGTCGGAGTTGACGAAGAAAAACGTCTTGTTCTTCTTGATCGGTCCGCCGATCGATATCCCGCCCTGGTTGCGCCGCAACGTGGGCTTGCTCACTTGGTTCCAGCCGATCGCGTCAAAGACGTCGTTCCGCACAAAGTGGTAGAAACTGCCGTGGTACTCGTTGGTACCGCTCCGGGTGGCCGCTTGAACAGCGCCAGCCGAGCTGCGACCGTATTCGGCACCCATCGAATTGACCTCAACCTTGAACTCCTGCATGGAGTCAATCGGCGGGACCATCTCGATGTTTTGCACGCCAAGACCGCCGCGCGTGTTGTTGATGCCATCGATGTAGGAACCGGCCGACCGAGTGCGTCCTCCGCCGATGGAGATATTTCCGTTCCTCGACCGGTACGCGCCGGGTACGAGGTTGACCAAGTTGAAGATATTGCGTCCGGCAAGCGGCAACTCCATCATCTGCTCGATCTGAACCGCTGAGCCGACGGCTCCCGATGTGGTCTGCACCTGCACCTGAGCGGCGCTGACCTCGACGGTCTCGGTCACCGCGCCGATCTCCAGGGCGAACGATTGCTGGATTTCCGAGCCCACGTTCAGGCGGAGCCCCAAGACTTCCGCACGCTTGAAGCCGTCAGACTCGGCGGCGATGTTGTACTCGCCGAAGAGCATGTTCGGCATGTAGTACACGCCGTTGATGCCGGTCTCCGTTGTCGTTACGACTCCGGTCTTTGCGTTGGTGATCTCGACCTTGGCCCCAGGGATCACGGCCCCTGTGGCATCAGTCACCGTTCCGTTGATGGTTCCGCGCGCGCCTTGGCCCCACAAGACCGTTGGGATGAGCATCCCAAGGACAAGCAAACTGCGTAGGCTGCGCCAACTGAATACGTCGAGCATGGTCATTGGTCCTCCATTGCTGCGAGCTTCGCGGCAAGGGCGCCTGACTCTACTTGCTCCTCCGCAGAGCACCGCCAACGCGATCCACGCGATTCGGCAGTCAAAGTATTCGAAGCAACCCGTCCCGCTCTCGATTAACCCTCCGTGAAAGCCTATCACCGAGGTCTCCGGCAATGCAATAGCTTTCTTGAGTAGCGAGGATCCCCAATCGGGCCCCTGCGCCCTTGGGCCCGGGATGGAGCAACGACGAGGCAGGGAGGAGTAAAGGCACTGCTTGCAGCAGTATGTGTGACACCGGGCCGTCCTGCCACGGCCCGTCCCGAGGACTGGCCAAGCAAGGCGAAAATCCCTTGCCAAGGCTCAGCGTATCTTGCCGCAGCCTGTAGGTCGGCGCAACCTGCCGGAATGGCGACCGTAGCATCTTCGTTTGCGGACAGAGACGGCGCTGAGCCCCTCAGCGTGAAGACGCTCGTCCTGAGCAATCCAGTGTCCAAGTTCGGGCCCCGCGGCTAGGCGCTTTGAAGCATACCTGGATCAATCTGAAGTTGGCAGCTTCCACCGCGAGCGTGAGTCCTCAACCGATTCACATGATTCCAACGTCAGATCCCGCCGCAGATGGCTGGGACCGCCGGTCGGCTCTCCGGCCCCTTTAGCTACAACCAAGCACACGCTCCCTGTGGCCAATCTAATCCTGCCGTCGCTCTCAAACGAGAATCGCTGCAGTGGCGAGGAGTCGCATGGCTTCAAGAAAACCTCGGCTCCGGCCCGGTCCGATGCAGCAGCCGCGCAGCGGTCATAAGCTCGCATATAAAGTTGCCCTGCCGCCGGCTGGTTGATTGTGAACAGCTCGTCCGCCGCGCCGGGCTTGCAGGTGTGCGCCATGAGTGCAGCATTGAGATTGAGCCGATTCCCCCAGCCTGGAACGTCCACACAGTAGCGCTCAGGTTCGTCGAGAGGGTCGACGAGTTCAATTAGGCCTTCCGCTCGGCCGATCACCGGCAACACCAATACAGCAAGCAGGGCGATTCGGGTACGCATCGGGGAACATTCTAGCGCCATCGGCCCCGGTCACGTACCGTCCGAATGCTTGATACGATGATTGGCATGCTACGGCTGTTGATCGTGCTCGCAACCTTGACCGGACTGGCTGCCGCCAACGACAGTTGGCCACAGTGGCGCGGCCCAAATCTCAACGGCACGAGTAGCTCCACAGGGCTTCCCGTCCGCTGGAGTGAATCCGAAAACGTCGCTTGGCGCACCAAGTTGCCCAGTTGGGCGGCCGCTACCCCCATCATCTGGGGCGACACCGTCTTCGTGACCTCGGCGGAAAAAGGATCGAGCCTGAACCGGCCCAACTCCCGCCTGTTCGAGGGCGGCAATGCGGGCCTAGACCGGCTCTACCTGATCGCCGTCAACCGCCAGACCGGAAAGGTCCGCTGGCAGCAATCCATCGGACGCGGGAACCGGATCGGCAACAAGCAGAACATGGCATCTCCGTCTCCTGTCACAGATGGCGAGCACGTTTGGGTGGCGAACGGGAACGGAGAGTTGCGCTGTTTCGACTTCGCGGGCCGCCAAGTGTGGTCGCGCGAGTTGCAAGCCGACTACGGCAAGTTCGGGGTCCAATTCGGCTACGCCTCGTCTCCTTTGCTACACCAGGGCGTGCTATATCTCCAAAACTTGCAGGGCATGTACACCGACGATCCTTCGTACGTATTGGCGATCGATGCTAAGTCCGGTAAGACGCTCTGGAAGGTCGATCGGCCCACGGATGGAGAACACGAGACCCCGGACTCCTATTCGACAGCCACCCTAGCCAAGGTCGGGGAGCAGTTCATCCTGATCGTCTCGGGCGCGGGCTACGTCACCGGTCACGACCTCAAGACCGGTAGGGAGATCTGGCGGGGCGGCGGACTCAACCCCAACAATGCAAGGAATTACCGCACCATCGCTTCGTCGCTCGTGGTTGGGGACATCGTGCTGGTACCCTCGCGCAGGAGGCCCTTTATCGCGTTCCGCACCGATGGGAGCGGCGATGTGACCGAGTCAAAGAAACTCTGGTCGACTGACTACGGTCCCGACGTGCCCACGCCGACCAGTGATGGGGAACGGCTCTATATCATCGACGACAGGGGCATCTCGCTGAACCTGAGGGTGAGCGATGGCAGCACCATCTGGGATCGCACCCGCATCGAGCCGGGCACCTATTCGGCATCGCCATTGCTAGCGGATGGCAAGATCTATGCGATCAGCGAGGAGGGCACCACCACGGTCCTCAAGGCTGGCGACGAGTTCGAGATCTTGGCCGTGAACCGACTTGACGACTACACCCTGGCCTCGCCTGCGGTGGCCGGGAATCAGATCTTCATCCGCACGGCCGAGTACCTGTATTGCATCGGCAAGCCGTAGCCCGCCAAGAATCGCCGCAGCGGCGAATCTCCGCAAAGCCTGCCGAGCGATCGGCCTCCGAGCGGGGTTTCAGTCCCCGCTCTCGCCGGACGCGGTTTCTTGGAGCAGCAGGAACAGTCCCGCCGTCTGCCGCATCTGAAATTCGTCCAACAGGCCTTCCGGCATGATCGAAACATCCGATTCGCGCAAGTCAACGATGTCTTCGCGCTGAATGGTGACGGGCCTGTCCAAGTCCGGGATCAGAATCGTCACGCTGGCTTCGTCTTCCTCCAAGATCATCGCCGAATAGACATCGTCTTCGGTCTCAATGCGCCACGAGCCGTACTGGTCCGAAATCTCCCTCGATGGCCAAAGCACCGCTTCGAGCATGTCGCGCCGCGTAAATCGATTGCCAATCGTGGTCAGATCGGGACCGTAGTCCTCACCTAAATCGCCCAAGCGGTGGCATCTCGCGCAAACTTCCTCATACACCTTCACGCCCTGTTCCCGTGTCGCCATTGTGGTCATCGGGTCGTACATCATGTACTCGAAGATTTCCTGCTCGCTGTACAGGTTGGTGCCAGTCTTGCGCGCGAACACGTTGGGCTGCACGTGGCCGTCGCGCCGGCGCAAGGAGGCCAGCAGGGCTTCGTCGTCGACCGGGGCGTACTCGGGAATGGCAGCGTATGCCGCTTGGCGCTCCTGTTCGTCGAAGAACTCTAGCGACGACTCGAAAAGGCGGTTGATGAAGCCTGGGAAGCTCGCACCGCCGCGCCAGTCCTTCGCCTTGCGGAACCACGCCAGCAGTGTCTGCTTCTGCTCGGATGTCCAGCCTTGCTTGATCTCGCGTAGGCAGTAGACATAGTGAATCTGCGACTGCTGGTCCTCGTCGCCGGCAGGGATTTGGTCCAAGATGGAGCCAATCGCCTCGGGACGTTTGGCGTAGGCCATCGTTCGCGCATATTCCCTATTCAAGGCCCCGTCGTCCGTAGGAAAGCGCACCGAGACAATGTCGTAGATCTGGTCACGCAGGCTGCTGCGGCAACCGCCCTCGATCTCGAGGCAGGCAAGGTGAAAGACGCGCAGCAGGCCTAGCTCGTCCTCGGTGTCCAAGGCATCGGACTTGAGCATGGACAGGGTCTTCTCAAACACCGCTTCGAACTCGATTGGGCTCTGCGCAGTGCGCACCAATGCCAGCATGCCGTTGGCGGCAGCCCTTGGAGCGGTCTCTGCGATTACCGAGTCCTTCCAAGCATCCCGCGGAGTGGCCTCGATCGCCACGCGCCCGGACCAGCGCACGAAACGGTCCGCGTCACCGACGAGAGCATAGAGGGCCGACGGATCGGCAAAGCCAGGATCGCCCATGCGTAACAGCGCCTCGGCCGCCCGCCGGCGCACGAGGGCATCCCCGTCCGCCAGGCCCTCGGCCGCGAGCGTTTTGGCGCGGTCGCTGCCGTGTTGCCCGACCACGTACATAGCGGCTGCTCGCAACAGCGCACTCTCGCCTTCAAACGCACTCCGAATCAGCAGCGCGTCTGGTTTCGGCCCGTAGCGCTGGAGCAGGTGCAGAGCTTGCGCCCGGTCGCGGTCTGCGGCGGTCTCATCCCGCACCAAGGCTTGGAGTTCCGCGGCCCAAGCATCACCCATCGCACTCTTCTGTGCTTGGAAGTATGCATGGCTGAAGGCCGCTAGCGGCTGTGGCTGGCGGACCACTGACAAGATCCCCGAATCCGGTCGGTAGCCATCGTTGGCGCGATACCCCTTGTACGCCACGCGGAAGAATCCGCCCTGCGTGCTACGCCCGCCCATGGTGAAATAAACCAAGCCGTCCGGGCCGACGGCCACGTCGGTCACGTTCAGAGGCTCGCCATAGATGAAGTCCGTCGCAGGCTCGGCCAATTCATACGTCGCGCCGCTGCGCTTGAACTTGGACAGCACGACCCGCCCTCGCGACCAGTCGCCCTGCAGGAAGGCGTCGAAGTACTCGGGCGGATAGGCGTAGCTATGATAGAAGTCCACGCCGACAGGAGAGCCCCGACCCAGATCGTCCACCGGCGGCAAGGCGTCTAGGAAGTAGGCTGGAAACTTACCAGACCCCGTGCGCCAACCGTAATCTGCCGACGGCACGCCATGCACGGAACGCACTTCGCGATACCACGGCAGGTTGATGTCCCACTCCATGTCAGAGTCGAACGTGAAGGTCTCGCCATCGAAGTTGTAGGCATGGTTGTACGGGTTGCGGAAGCCGCCGAATTGCAGCGAGTACGAATCGCCGTCGTCCTCGATGCGGAACAACGCCCCACCCGGTGCCATGCGGCCCGCCGCGTGCCCCCGAGCATCCATGTAGCGGTTGAGAAGCTGAGACTCCTTGTAGCCCCGTAACGGAGAGTCAGCCGAAATGCGGCCGGCAGGCACGAAGGTATGGTTGCCCAGCAAGACCGAGATCGACCCGTCCGGCGATCGACGGATGTCGTGGGGGCCGTGCTCGCCGATGCGGCCCGTGTACTGCACAAGGATTTCCCGCGAATCTGCAACTCCGTCGCCGTCGATGTCGGGTAGGCGGAACAGGCAGGCTTCGCCATCTTCTGGATTGGTGCAGTTGGCGTATAGCGTGGAGCCGTCGAACCAGATGCCCTGACAGTTTTCGACCTGATCGCTGATCACCTGCTGTGTCTCGAACGTGCCATCGCCATCGTTGTCGAGCAGACGCACGGGGTGGCTGCGCTCCTTGGAGATGACGGGCAGTCCCTTGGCATCGAATGTGACCTGAATCAGAGAGCCGACTTGCGCGTCATCGGCCAAGGTCTCCACCACAAAGCCGGGCGGGACCTGGTATGGACCTTCCAAGATCGGATCGGAAACTTGGCAACTCCACACAGCCAGAGCGAATACGACGGAGGCTAGCTTACACATTGCTCTAACCAGTTTAGCTAGGGCCACTCATTACCTTTATTGTCTTGGCGATGCCGTTCCGGTGAGACCCGCGTGTCACCCAATGAGTCTGTTGGCAAAGCCGCCGAACCGAAGCGGCCGTTGCAGAAGAGATGCAGATCGCCCTCTTCAAAGCCCGAGTGCGCGGGCCCGACTCCGCGCGTGGAGCCACCTACACCGATCGCGAGCGATCTGGGTCAGACACTTGGAAGCGGCTCGCACTGCGTGCGACGATCCAGCGACGCACAAGCCAAGATAAGCGTCGCCCACAACGCTTGCGCAGCCAGCAGGTGCAGAATCTGTAACCAGCCTGGCGCGGACAAGCCGATATTGAAGAAGCCTAGAGCGACCTCGACCGCTACCAGATACATCGCCGAGCGCGCCCAGCGGTTCGTCTCAGACTCACTCTCCAGCAGCCAGATCAAATACCCCGCCGCGACGATGGCCAAGCCGGGGTGCAGCACTCGCAGCCGCACGAGGAAGTGGTTTCCGGCCGATAGGTCCTGGCGGATCTCTGCGAACAGTCCCGCCCCGACGGTCACATCACGCGGGAAGAGCGTGTCCCCAAGCGCCGTGACGGCCCCGCTCATCGCCGTCACAACCACCAAGGCCAGCGCCGCGGCAAACGCGAGCCTGCGTCGGTCCAAGAACGGCGGCGGGCAATCTAACCCAGACCACCATGCAGCAACAGACGCGAACGCTGTCAGCGCGAGCGTGTTCGTCAGGTGGAGTGCGATTACGACCGCACGGGCGATGGAGTCATCGTCCGCGACGAGTTCTGCCAGCACCAAGCCCGCCCCGATCGCACCCTCGAAGACAACGAACAGCAGTGTCAGCGCAACAGCCCGCGTGACCCGCCCCCAGCGGCAGCGCATCCAAGACCAAGCCAGCAGAGCGATTCCGAAGACCCCGCACAATCCACTGCTTACGCGGTGTGTGAATTCGATGAGAGTAGCGGTGGTTGGCGCGGTCGGGACTACCTCCCCGTGACAAGTGGGCCAGTTGCTGCCGCAGCCATCGCCGGAGTGGCTGATCCGCACCCATGCGCCGAATAGGATGACCGCAATCAGGTAGCCCAGGAAGAGCCATGCGGCGAGAGTGAATCGCGAGTCACGCCCTCGCACCGGCTCAAGACCCCAGCACGAGCAGCAGGTCCTTGGACTGCACCTGGCTGCCAGCAGCGACCACGATCTCCTCGACTGTGCCCGCCTTAGGCGAATAAATGGTGCTCTGCATCTTCATTGCCTCCAGCGTGAGCAGCTTGTCGTTGGCTTCGACCTCGTCGCCAACTTGGACGAACAACCCGGTGACCAAGCCAGGAGTGGGTGCGCCCACATGGTCTGGGTTTCCGCTGGCCGCCTTGCGCGCCGCAGGGCGATCGGCCTGCAGCGAGCGGTCGCGCACTCGCACCTCGCGTGGCTGGCCGTTGAGCTCGAAGAACACCCTGCGCGTGCCGTCCGGCCGAGGTTCGCCGCAAGTGAGGAACTTCACGATGAGTCGCTTGCCCGGCTCGATGTCGAACACGCACTCCTCGCCCGAGTCCAAGCCGTAAAAGAACACCGGCGTGGGCAGCACGCCCACCTCGGCAAACTTCCGCCGCGTCTCGGCGAACTTCGCGAATACGTCCGGGTAGAGCAGATAGCTCAGCGCATCGGATTTCTTGGCCTTGCGCCCGAGCAATTTGCCAGCTGCGGCAGTGGCGGCGTCGATATCGGCGGCGGGCAGTTTCTCGCCCGCCCGTCCCTCGATCGGCTGCTTGCGACACAGCAGGATTTCGCGCACCTCCGGCGGCCATCCTCCGGGCGGCTCCCCGAGGGAGCCTCGCATCATGTCGATGACGGAGTCCGGAAAGCCCACATTGTGCTTCTGGGGCAGCTTGCGAACCTCTTCGCAGGTCATCCCCTTGGCCAGCAGGAAGAGCGCCAAGTCGCCGACGACCTTGCTGGAAGGCGTCACCTTGACAATGTCGCCGAGCAATTGGTTGACGTCGGCATACATCTGCTCGACATCACGCCAGCGCTGCGCCAGCCCCATGGCCGAGGCTTGCTGCTGAAGGTTCGTGAACTGCCCGCCGGGAATCTCGTGCGTATACAGCCGGGCACTACCCGATTTGGGGGCATTGTCAAACGGCAAGTAGTAGGTGCGCACGGTCTCCCAATACAGCGAGCAGTCGCCCAGCGCCTGCATGTCAAGGCCGGTGTCCCGCGGCGTACCCTTCAACGTCCCGACCAGCGTGTTGAGATTTGGCTGGCTGGTCGAACCCGACAGCGCCGCCACGGCGGCGTCTACCACGTCCACTCCGGCCTCAGACGCTTTCAACAACGTGGCCGCATTCAGGCCGCTCGAGTCGTGCGTGTGGAAGTGAACCGGCAGGCCCAGTTCATCGCGCAACACCTTGACAAGTTCGTAAGCAGCGTAGGGCCGACACAACCCGGCCATGTCCTTGATGCCAAGCATGTGCGCGCCCATGTCTTTGAGCTGCTTGGCAAGCGCCAGATAGTAGTTCAGGCTGTACTTGGGCCGCTCCGGATCTAGAATGTCGCCGGTATAGCAGATGGCCGGCTCGCAGATCGCACCCGTGCCCTGCACGGCATCCATCGCCACGCGCATGTTGCCGACGTCATTGAGGGAGTCGAAGATGCGGAACACATCGATGCCTTCGCGGGCGGCCTCGATGGTAAACTCGCGCACGACGTTGTCGGGGTAGCTGGTATAGCCAACCGCGTTCGAAGCGCGCAGCAACATCTGGAAGCAGATGTTGGGCACGGCGCGGCGCAGCACGCGCAACCGCTCCCAAGGATCCTCGTAAAGGAACCGCAAACCTGAATCGAACGTCGCTCCGCCCCACATTTCCAAGCTGAATAGGTTCGGCAGACGCTTGGCGACCGCAGGAGCGGTAACCATCAGGTCATGTGTCCGCACGCGGGTCGCGAGCAACGATTGGTGCGCGTCGCGGAAGGTCGTGTCCGTGACCAGCAAGCGTTTCTGCGCGTGGACCCACTCGCAGAACTTCTCCGGGCCGAGTTCCAGCAGACGCTGGCGCGTGCCCGGCTCAATTTCCAAGCCGGGGCCCGCAGGCACCTCCGGCGGCGGCTCAAACCGCTCGGGACGCTTCTTGCCTGCCACCGTGGGATTGCCGTTGACAATCGTGTCGCCAATGAAACTAAGCAAGCGATTGGCGCGGTCGCGAGCGGGACGGAAGCGGAACAGTTCTGGGGTTTCTTCCAAGAACCCGGTGGTAACCTCGCCAGCTTGGAAGCTAGGGTGGTTGACCACGTTCTGCAGGAACTGGATATTGGTCTTGACGCCACGGATGCGGAATTCCCGCAAGGCCCGGTCAGCCCGGGCACAAGCTCCGGGCAGAGTCGAGTCCCATGCGGTGAGCTTCACCAGCAGCGAATCGTAGAACGGGCTCAAGACCGCGCCGGGATAGGCCGTCCCGTCCAAGCGAATGCCCAAGCCGGCAGCTGTGCGATAAGCCTGCAGCCGCCCGTAGTCCGGCGAGAAACTATCGGAAGGATCCTCGGTTGTAATCCGGCACTGGATCGCAAAGCCGCGCCGGTGGATTTCATCTTGGCGGGGAACATCCAGAGGGCTTTCGTGCAGCCGGCATCCCTGTGCGATCAGAATCTGCGAGCGCACGATGTCAATCCCCGTGATGGTTTCGGTAACGGTGTGCTCCACTTGAATCCGCGGATTGACCTCGATGAAGAACCAATCTCCTGAATCCGCGTCGACGAGGAACTCGACGGTGCCCGCGTTTCGGTAGTTCACCGCCCGAGCTACGCGGATCGCCGCGGCGCAGATCTCCTGCCGCAGCCCGTCCGCCAGATTTGCGGCGGGAGCGAGTTCCACCACCTTCTGGTGCCGCCGCTGGACCGAGCAGTCGCGCTCCCAAAGATGGACGACCGATCCGTGCGCATCGGCAAGAATCTGCACTTCGATGTGCCGTGCCCGCGAAATGAACTTCTCCAAGAACACGGACCCGTCACCGAACGTCCGTTGGGCTTCCGTGCGGGCTTCCTCAAGCCTCTCGGCGAGTTCCTCCGGGCCATGTACGACGCGCATCCCACGGCCGCCGCCGCCAAAGGAGGCCTTGACAATTAGCGGGTATCCGATCGTCTCCGCTGCCTGGCGCGCTTGTTGCGGGTCATCTGGAGCCAAGCCGGTACCGGGAATGATCGGCACGCCGGCTTGCTCCGCGATCTTGCGCGCCTCCGTCTTGTCACCGAGCCGATCCAAGAGTTCCGGCGGCGGCCCTACGAAGGTGATACCGGCCTCGGCACAGGCCCGGGCAAAACCGCTGTTCTCCGAGAGAAAGCCGTATCCGGGATGAATCGCGTCGATCCCTCGATCCTTCGCAAGAGCGACGATGCCCTCGATGTCGAGATAGGCCGCAACTGGCCCCTTGTCGCCACCCACTTCATAGGCTTCATCGGCCTTGAAGCGGTGCAGGCTGAGACGATCTTCGTTGGAATAGATGGTCGCAGTGCGCAATCGCAGTTCGGTAGCCGCCCGCATAATGCGGGTTGCAATCTCGCCTCGGTTGGCCGCTAGCAGCTTTTGCATCGGTCTCAAGTCTCTAGGCTACCAACCATCGCACGGGCTTCCACCGCAGTCACGCAAAGCGCTCAGCTCGCTCGCCGAAAGGCCCATGGAATTGGAATGCCACCTACTTGGCAGACAGTTAAAGGAGGGCTCGAGCGAGCACAGGAGCAGGCTGTTTCAATCATGACCGCCGTGCAACAGATTGCAGGAGAGCTGGGACAGCGCGGGGCATTCGTCGACAACTCAAGCTGGCTGTTCTGCGCAAAGGACGGACCGTACCTCGCTGATTCAGAGCTCGCTGCGATAGCACGCGGGCGCGAGTCGCCGCATCAAGCCTCTCCTTGAGCTCCAGCCCAAGGCCGTTGCAGAGCCTTTCTGATCGCTAATCCCCACGGTGTCCGACCGTTCCCCGCTCAAGTCGCGCTCACGGTTTCATCGACGCTTTGCGCTTCGCATCGGGTTGTCCACGAGAACGCATGCACTCTAGTGTCGGCGGGTCCAAATACAATGACGAATGTGGCTGCAAGACTGCTCATCGCCGCTACAGTGCTAGCCGTGCAAGCAATCGCGGGCGGTTTCGCCGACGATGTGCAGCCGTTCCTCGCCAAGCACTGCGTGGCTTGCCACGGCCAGCAAATGCAGATGGCAGAGCTACGCCTGGACCAATTCGAGAGCGAGTCCGACGCGCTGCGCCATCCCGGTGTTTGGGATGACGTGTTGCGAATGACCACGCTTGGCAAGATGCCGCCGCCAGGCAGCATCGCGCCAACGCAGGGGGAATTGGAATCGCTGGCGGAGTGGATCGAAGGCAACCGCTCCTCCATGGAGCGCCACCGCAGCCAGCAGGCCCGGCGCGTGACTGCGCGGCGTTTGAACCGCATCGAATACAACAACACCGTTCGCGACTTGCTCGGCGTCGACCTGCGGCCGGCCGACGCCTTCCCGGTTGACGATTCGGGTTATGGCTTCGACAACATCGCCGACGTGCTCTCCATCTCCCCGCTGTTGATGGAGAAGTACATCGCAGCCGCAGGCAAGCTGGCGCGTGCTGCGGTGTGGGAGAAGCTGCGCTTGGCCGAACCGACGAGGTTCCGCATCCAGGCTGTCCGAGACGAGTCGAATTCCGCCGCTATCGGCCGAGTCTCACCCTACACCGCGGACGGATCCATGCGCCTAAGGTTTGAATTTCCCGCCGCGGGATTCTACCGCTTCGCGTTCAGCGCGATCGACCGGCGCCAGCGATCAGAGGAGGACGGTCGCTACCTTCCCGACATGGAACCTCCTCCGCCAAGGCTGATGACGATGCGCCTCG
>LXNJ01000728.1_pt1 | contig 21641 bp, 18 predicted proteins | sample 809081 | NCBI WGS metagenome assembly LXNJ01 (sample SAMN04870510, study PRJNA318959) | sponge metagenome | biome: sponge; feature: marine sponge reef; material: water | host: Petrosia ficiformis | place: Greece: Milos, Mediterranean Sea | collected 2013-05-29 | depth 5-7 m | reverse complement strand
GATGGCTTCCCTGGCCCGTTCGACGGTGGCGTTCAGCCGGGACAGTATCCAGCGGTCGGCCAGGTCCGGCTCCTCCTCCGCGTGATCCGCCGCCGCGCCCCGGGTCTCACGCAGCACCTCGTCGTCGAGGTTCATGAGCACGAAGCGCGCCGCGTTCCACAGCTTGTTGACGAAGTGCTGGTAGCCGGCGATCCGATCCTCCGCCAGCTTCACGTCCCGTCCCATGGCGGTCATGGCCACCAGCGTGAAGCGGAACGGATCGGCGCCGTAGCGGTTCACCATGATCAGCGGATCGATGACGTTGCCCTTGGACTTGGACATCTTCTGTCCTTCCTGGTCCCGCACCAGGGCATGGATGTAGACGTCCCGGAACGGCACCTCGTCCATGAACTTGAGCCCCATCATCATCATGCGGGCGACCCAGAAGAAGAGGATGTCGAACCCGGTCACCAGCGCGGCCGTGGGATAGAAGGCCCGGAGGTCGTCCGTCCGGTCGGGCCACCCGAGGGTGGAGAACGGCCACAGGGCGGAGGAGAACCAGGTGTCCAGGACATCGGGATCCTGCACGAACCGGGTGCCGCCGCAGGCCTCGCACCGGTCCGGCGCGACCCGGCCCACCACCGGCGCGCAGCCGGACGGGATCCGGGCGCCGTGGGCGTCCAGCGACTCGTTGCAGCCGGCGCAATACCAGGCCGGGATCTGGTGTCCCCACCAGATCTGCCGCGAGACGCACCAGTCCTTGATGTTCTCCATCCAGGCGAAGTACGAGTTCTTCCACGCCTCGGGAACGATCCGGGTCCGGCCGTCGCGCACCGCCTCCATGGCGGGGTCCGCCAGCGGCTTGACCTTCACGAACCACTGGGGCGTGAGATAGGGCTCGATAACGGTCTGGCAGCGGTAGCACCTGCCCACCGCGTGACGGTAGGGCTGGACCTCCGCCAGCAGCCCCTGTTCCTCCAGCTCCCGGACCACGCGTTCCCGCGCCACCAGGCGGTCCCGGCCGCCGTAGGGTCCGACCCAGTCGGGCATCCCGCCGTCTCCGCCGGCGAACGCTTCGGCCCGCACGGCGGCGTCGTCGTCGAAGATGTTGATGACCTCGAGCCCGTTCCTCAGACCGATCTCGAAGTCGTTGAAGTCGTGTCCGGGAGTGATCTTGACCGCGCCGGTGCCGAACTCCGGATCCACGAACGTGTCCCCCACCACCGGGATCTCCCGGCCCACGATCGGCAGCCGCGCGCGCCGGCCGATGCTGGCGGCATGCCGCTCGTCCTCGGGATGGACCGCCACGCCCGTATCGCCCAGCATGGTCTCGGGCCGCGTGGTGGCCACCACCAGCTCGCCCTCTCCCACCAGCGGATAGCGCACGTGCCACAGATGGCCGTCCACCTCCTCGTGCACCACCTCGATGTCGGCCAGCGCCGTCTTGCAGCGCGGACACCAGTTGATGAGCCGTTCCGCGCGGTAGAGCAACCCTTCTTCCCAGAGGCGGACGAACGCCTCCCGCACGGCCCGGGAAAGGCCCTCGTCCATGGTGAACCGCTCGCGGCTCCAGTCACAGGATACGCCCAGCGCACGCAACTGCCGCAGGATGGTGTGGCCGGTTTCCTCGCGCCAGCTCCAGACCTTCTCGATGAACCCCTCCCGGCCCAGATCCGTGCGGCCCAGGCCTTCCTCGGCGAGTTGGCGCTCCACCACGTTCTGGGTGGCGATGCCCGCGTGGTCCGTTCCGGGAACCCAAAGGACATTGTGCCCGTCCATTCGCCTGAAGCGGCACAGCACGTCCTGAAGCGTGTTGTTCAAGGCGTGCCCCATATGGAGGGAGCCGGTCACGTTCGGCGGCGGGATGACCATGGAGAACGACGGCGCGCCGGGACTCGACGGCGCGAAGTGGCCCGCGTCCTCCCACTGCTCGTACCACTTGCCCTCCACATCCTGGTGACTGTACGACTTGGCGATTTCTCGAGGCATGGAACTCCTATGAATCCGTCGTCATTTCCGGAAAATCAACTCGGGTCGTCCGGCTCCCCGGGGTCGCCCTCCTCCACCACGTCGGTGAGCTCGATGATCCCGCCGCCGTCCGCGGGTTCGTCTACCGGGGTCTCGTCCGGCCGCCGCCGCGCCCGCTTCCGTGGGGCGGGGGCGTCCTCCAGCAGAGAGCGCACCGCCGATTCGAGAGCCGGCCCTTCCACCGGCTTGGCCAACGTTTCGGTGAGCCTCCCGGGCTTGAACGGGGGAGCGGGCCCCTGGTGCAGCCAGACGCTGGGGACCTTCAGGCGCTGCAGCGCCCGGAGCGCCTCCACGGTGCGCCCGCCGTCCTCGACAGTCTCCCGGTCCACGATGACGAGATCATGGCGCTGAAGGTCTCCGGGCCCGGCCCAGCGGTCCCGTGTCAGGGTCTGATGCTCTGGAAACAGGAACTGCCGCAGCGCCTCGCGCAGGATCGGGTGGCTCTCGATGATCAGGATGCTGGCCATCTCAGTGCAGTCACATAGTAGCAGACAATATTCGGTGCGACGAGCTTGACAAGGCCGAGGCCGCTGATACATATAGAACCTTTCCCGTTCGTGCGAAAGTGGCGGAATTTGGTAGACGCGCAGGATTCAGGATCCTGTGGGAGCAATCCCGTGGGGGTTCAATTCCCCCCTTTCGCACCAACTCCCGTCCCAGCCGCCAACTCACCTTGACCTGCCAGGGTATATGTGCCATCTGTACGAAAACACCAGCCTGAACGGAGTCACTTCTGTCCCAGCAACAGCATGAGATGGATCCGCAGGACCTTCTGACCGACGGCGCCGAAGAATCCCTGTCCTCCTCCAACCACGTCGACCCCTACAGCCTCGTTGCCCGCCAACTGCAACGGGTGGAGGAGAAGCTCGCCGACTGCACCCGCTCCAGGGAATCCGAGATCACCGACATCGCCTCGCACCTCATACGCGGTGGCGGCAAACGGATCCGCCCGGTGATCACGCTGCTGACCTTCGAGGCCTTCCACGGCGGGCGGGAACAGGATGCGGTGGACATCGCCACGGCCATGGAGCTGATCCACGCGGCCACGCTGCTTCACGACGACATCATCGACGGCGCGGAATTCAGGCGCGGGAAGCAGTCCGCCTACAAGCGCTACGGACTGACGCGCACCCTGGTTACGGGCGACTTCCTTTTCATCAAGGCCTTCGAGTTCGCCGGCAAGTTCGACGAGACCGTGGTCCAGTGGACCGCGGACGCATGCACCAGCCTCACCGAGGGGGAGATCCTGCAAGGCTCGTTCAACCGCAACCGCACGGTCACCGCCGAGGACTATCTCCATATCGTCGAGCGCAAGACCGCCTCGCTCTTTCAGACCGGCGCCAAGCTCGGCGCCTATATCGCCGGGGCGCCTTCCGAGCAGGTGGAGATGGCCGCGAGTTTCGGTCTCAACCTGGGCATCGCCTTCCAGATGATGGACGACGTGCTCGACGTGGTCGGAAGGCGCGACCTGCTGGGCAAGTCCACGGGCATGGATCTTCGCGACGGCAACCCGTCCCTGCCCATCGTGCTTTCCCTGCTGGACGGCCACCGGACCGTGTCCCAGGTGTTTCAGTCCCAGACCCCCACCGAGAACGACATCCAGCGGGCGCTGGATGCCATGGGCAACGGCACGGTCATCGAGCGGGCCAGAAGCTTCTCCCGCAAGTACGCGCTCAAGGCATCACGGGAGATCGAACGGCTGCCCGAGTGCATGGGGCGGGACGGCCTCCGGGCGCTTGTGGGCCTGCTCACGGACCGCCACAGTTGAAGCCCCCGCCCGCGGGCGCTCCGTGACCGGCTCATGTCTGCCCCTCACGACACCCTGGTCCGAAACATCTTCGACCGGATCGCATGGCGCTACGATCTGCTCAACCGGATCATCAGCTTCCGGTTGGACTCGTTGTGGCGGCGAAAGGCCATCGGCGCCCTCGGCATCGCCGGCCGGCCCGCTCTCGTCCTGGACATGGGGACGGGGACGGGCGCCCTGGCCCTGGATGCATGCAAGGTCCTGGCTCCCGGCGCCCGGGTCGTGGGGCTGGACTTTTCGCGGGTCATGCTCAAACGCGCGAGAGAGCGGACCGCGCGGGCCGGGCACCAGGACCGGGCCGCCTTCGTGCTGGCCCACGCCCTCGCCGCACCCGTCCGGAACGGGATCTTCGACGCAGTCATGAGCGCCTTCGTGTTGCGCAACGTGGGAAATCTCGAATCGTTCTTCCGCGAGTCCTACCGGGTGCTGAAGCCGGGCGGCCGGATCGTGTGCCTGGACATGTTCCCGCCTCCCCAAGGCACGTTCTCGCGGCTCTATTGGCTCTATTTCGGAAAGCTCATGCCCCGTATCGGCAGCCTGGTCAGCGGCGACCCGGCCGCCTACCGGTATCTGTCCGACTCGGTCCGGGCATTCGTCTCCCCCGGGACCGTGGCGGACACCATCGCGTCGGCCGGCTTCGTCGAGACCCGCACCGTGCGTTACATGCGGGGCGCCGTATGCCTCCACCTGGCGGCCAAGCCCCGGTAACCAAGAAGTAACCGAGCCGATGAACCCTTACGCCGCAGCGTTCGTGATGTTTCTCTACCAGTTGTCGGTTGGCGGGCTGGTGGGTCTGTCGGTGACCCCGTTCACGGATCTGGAGAGGGGCTTCTACAAGTCCACCACCGGGGTGTTGGTGGCCGCCGCGGTGCTGGCGCTGTGGGGGCAACTCGACCTCCTGCCACGGGCGCAGGGTTTTGGCGAAATCATAAACCTCATTCTATTGGGGTGTTTTACTCTATTCCTGATCCTTTACTTCATAACACTGTGGGGCGAGCGGGCGTTCCTGCGCGCGCGCTTCTTTTCCACCGCGATCCTGATCGGCGGAACCGGGATCATCGTGGCCTCCTACGGTTTCTCCCACGGCCCTCTCGGACCCGTGGAAGCCGTATTCCTTCCCGTCAGCTTCGTCGTGTCCTCGCTACTGCTGGGGGCCGTCACCGTAGGCATGCTGATCGGCCACTGGTACCTGATCGAGACCGGCCAGAGCCTCGAACCGTTCTTCCGGGTCTTCCGCTTCTTCGTAACGATGCTGGTCATTCAGACCGGCCTGGAAGTCGCCTCCACCGCCCTGCTCTACCTGCTCGGCACCGGAGAAACCGTGGCGGCCATCGAACGCCTGTTCGGCCACCACCTGCTGCTGCTGCTTTCGCGCTTCTTCGTGGCCCAGCTCGGACCGCTCCTGCTTTCATACATGATCTGGAAGACCCTCGCGGACTTCAAGAACACCATGGCGGCCACGGGCCTATTCTACATCGCCCTGCTCGGGGTCTTCGTGGGGGAGCTCCTGTCCAGCCAGATCCTGGCCCTGACCCTGCCGCCCCGCTAGAAGCCTGTCCGGGTCGCGCCTCCGGCCTCCCGGGGCCCAGTCCCTTCGGGGGTATGTCCTTATCTTGACTACCCGCAGCCCGTGGCTGGTCCAACCGAGATCGTACCCTACCACCATTCCCTCTCTGAGACCCTTGGGCGACCTCACCGAGCCGGACACCAGAACCATTTGGTACGAGAACCGTACGTCCCTGCCGCTAGCGGTGCGGACGACTCCCGTGCCCTTTCGCGGCGAAAGACGCCGGATGATGCCGTGATAGTACAGGTCCGGCTGCTCCTCGGGCATCGGGACGCCCCTGTCCACGTCAGCCTTGCCATCGTCTTCAACCATCAACCGTTTCCGTTCGTTCCGTTCGTCCACCGGTTGGGCAAACGCTTCATCCTATCTCTACGGACCGTGAACTTCAAACCGGAGCCGTCTTGCCAGGCTCTTGAAGTCCCGGCGAGCGACGAAATCGTCGAAAAACCACAACCCATTGGTTTTATTGATGAAATGTGTGTCGACTCCACCGACCTTCGACGATTTCGTCGAGTTTTGCCAAACAAAACCGCCTAAATATCAACAAGTTGGCCAGTGGCACGAAAAATGCGACCAGCCCATGCATGGCCGGAGAGCCGTCGCGCCCAAGCTCGTTCGCGAAACGCGAGTTGCTCACAGCTCGACCGGGAAAACGTTGACAAATAGTCCCCAACTGAGTAATAGAAAGAACCAATATGCTGTCCACGGAAGCGAAACCACTGGAAAAGAACTTCGCCGCCGAGACCCTGTCCCAACCCCAGGCACGAGAACTTGCCGGCATAGCCGAGGAGTTCTCCCTCGGTGAATTCTTCTCCGCCGCGGGGCTTCATCGAGAGTCCGCCGAACCGTTCTTCATAATGGAGACCAAACGCGGCAAGTTCGTCGTCTCCATCGAGGGGATCAAGAGCGAGAACGAGGTCAAGCACGACATCGAACTGCTGCTCTTCCTGCGACGCCACGGCTTTCAGTGCCTGCAGCCGCTGAAGAGCCGCGGCGGCCAGCACTACCTCCAGGCGGACGGCCGCTTCATTTCCGCCAGCCGCAACATCGACGGCACCGAGGTGCCGGTGGGCGATCTCACGCCGGCGCAGCTTTCGGCCGCGGGACACGTGCTGGCGGACCTGCACCTTATCGGCAGGGGTTACAAGAAGGGGGTCGAGAACCGGTTCTCGTTTCCACGGGTGGCGGCGATGTACCAGGACGTCAGGAGAAACCTGCCGGCGCATCTCAAGACCATCGTGCGAGTGCTGGATGACGAGGTCAACTACCTGGAGGGGTATCTCGACAACAACCTGCCCAAGGGCATCATCCACGGCAATCTGTCCTGGGAAAGCATGAAGTTCAAGGGCTCGCGTCTCGTCGGCATCATGAACTTCGACAGGGCCTGCCGCGGGAAGTTCATCTGTGACCTTGCGACCACCGTGAACGCCGTCTGTTACTACGAGGGGCGGTATCGGCTGGACCGGTTCGAAGACCTGATTCTGGGTTACGAGGGTCTACGGCCGCTGTCGCTGCCCGAGTGGGACTCCTTCCCCAACGAGCTCCGCTTCTCGGCCTTGAGGACGGCCGTCACCAGCCTGTACGACTTCTATCTTCGGGAACAGGACGAGCGGCAACGGATCCAGAAGACCTTCATCGACTTCTTCGAGCGGCTCCTGATCCTCCGGCGGGAAAAGGACGGCGGCATGGAAGACCTGCTGTTGTCCATGGCTACCGGGTACGACTACCGGAAATATCAGAAATCAAAACCTTCCAGATAACCGCACTGTCTTGACGAGGGCGAAAACGCTGAAACCCAATCCCGTGAAAAAGAGCAGCAAGCCGCCCCTGAGCACCACGTAGAAGAAGTCCACCTTGATCCGGGCGGCGTTGTACTTCTCCCTTTCTTCATGGATCCGGCCCAAAATCTCCGTGCTCTTCGTCGAACTCAACTCCCTGGAGCCGCCGGACCGGTCCTCCGCTCCCGCCTTCGATCCGGCGTCCACCAAGGCTCGGTAATGTGCCACCTGCACCGCACCGACGATCCAGTTGCCGGCGCCAAGCAGCAGAAGCACCACGCCGAAGGCAAAAAACGGGTTCAGGTACAGGTGCGTGGACTTCATGGCCGTCTCGCACGATAACCAACCCTTGTCGGGGGGTCAACACGGAGGGCTCGTTGAAATCCTACGTGATCGGTGACGTGCACGGATGCCTGCCCGAGTTGACCGCGCTTGTCGAGTTTCTGCCCCTGGAACGCGGCGACACCGTGGTCTTCCTCGGCGACTACATCGACCGCGGGCACGACTCAAGGGGTGTGGTCGACTATCTGCTGGCGTTGCGCGGGCGGGGCGAGCAGGAGACGGTGTTCCTCAGGGGCAACCACGAGGACATGATGCTGTCGTTCATGGGCCTTTCGGGGAATCACGGCGACGCGTTTCTCCTGAACGGCGGGGTTGCGACGCTGGCGAGCTACGGCGTGACGGCGCCCGCGGGAAGGCCGGGCCCCGGCGACGGGCAGCGACTGCTGGAGGCCCTGCCGCCGGACCACGTCGAGTTCTTCCTGAGACTGGAACCCTGGTATTTCATGGACGACTTTCTGTGCGTCCACGCGGGCGTCAACCCGCAACGTTCTTGGGAGGACCAGGTGGGCGAGGAACTCATCTGGATCCGGCACGAGTTCATCACGAATCCGCACGGGCTGTCCCGGACGGTGTTGTTCGGCCACACCCCGATGAAGGACGTCTTCTTCAACCTGCCCTACAAGATCGGCCTCGATACGGGCCTTGTTTACGGCAACGCCCTGAGCTGCCTCGAGACCACGGAGCGGACGCTGTATCAGGTACGCAGCGGCAGCCGCGAGGTCTCGGTGACCAACGTGGCCCGTCACTGGGCGCGGTAACGCAACGGCCCGGGACCGGGCGCTACGGATGCACCGATTCGAGGAACCACTCGGTCGGGATCTCCCGGCCGAGGCCCTTGGCCATGGCGTCCTGGTAGACGGCGCTTCCCACCGCCGCGAACTGGACGCCGAGTCCGATGTTGTTGACGAAGCAGGTCGACTCGTCGGGGCCGCTCCTCCCGGCCACCTTCCCCGACACCACGTCCTTCAACTCCGGCGCGTCGATCCAGGAAGGAACCTCGGGCCGCGCCACCGCGTCCTTGTCGGCGGCGGTCAGGAAATCGATGGGGTCGTGGGCCTCGACCTTCTCGTCTCCCATGCCGGCGATGTAATTCTCGGGCGCGATCTTGCGCGTGTGGATGACCACCCGGTCGGCCCGGCCGATGGTGTCGTCGCCAAGCTCGGAAGTCTTCACGCAGGTGAAGTGCACGCCGGGTTTCACCCATTCCGGCGGGATCACGCGCGTGATGGCGTTGGTGGCGGCCACCAGGACCTGCGCCCGTTCCGCCACCACGTCGGCATCGGCGCACGGTTCCACGGAAAGGCCGGTCTGCGCCGCCATCTCTTCGGCGAACGATTCCCGGTTTGCCTTGGTAGGGCTGAACACCAGGACCTTCTCGAACGTACGCACCTTGCAGAAGGCTTCCACGTGGGCGCGGGCCTGCCAGCCGGAGCCGAAGATGCCGAGATGGGTCACGTCCTCCCGTGCCATATACCGGGCCGCCAGGGCGCTGGAGGCGGCCACGCGGAAGGCCTGGATGACCCCGTCGGGGAAGATGGCGAGGGGCTCCCCGGTTTCCGCCGAGAACAGCAGCACCAGGCCCACCCATTTGCCGCCGGGGGCCTTGGGAAGCTTGTCCTTCACGATGCGGCCGCCACGGTCCTCCCAGCGGATGACGTCAGAGTTCAGCCGCAGGGCCACCACCTTGGGATCGAACAGGCCCGCCTCCATGGACTTGAAGGCGTACACGCCGGAGGTCTCGGGAAACGGTAGATAGAGATCGGTGCGCGGACGGTTCACGGCCTCGCCGTTGGCGAGCTGGCGGTAGGCCTTGTCCAACACCTCGAGGCAAGAGTCCATCGAGAGCAGGCCCTCGATCTCGTCATTGTTCAGAATCAACATGGCGCGTTTCCTCCTGACGTGCTCCGGTCATGTGTCCCACCGACATGTTGAGAGCAGCGGATGGAGCACTCCGAAGTCCGTTGACGCCGGGCGAGCGTTGCAACGATTGACGACGCGGTTCGCGCGTCGCGGACGCGCTAAACCCCGCAGAAAGCGTCTCCGGATTTCGGAGTGCTCCATCCGCTGCTCCCACCCACCGTTCGCTAGTCGCGTATATCCTGGAGCAGCCACTCCGTGGGGATCTCCTTCCCCAACCCCTGCTCCCTGGCCAGCTCGTAGACTTTCCCCGCCACCGAATAGAACTGGGCGCCCTGAACGTTGCCCCGCTCGGAATAGGTGATCTGCGCCGCCGACGTCCGTCCTTTCCGGCTGCCCGACAGCAACTCCGCCAGCATCACGTTCTTGTCTCCGCCCTGCACGCCATGGGCGCGCCCGCGCTTGCGCTTCATCTTGAAGCCCGCGTCGTCTTCCGGCCGCGCCGCGTAGGTGATGTACTCGTCAGGGAGGCCCAGGTCATCGAGGCCCCAGGGCGCGGGCGACGTCCCCAGCCGCAAGGACACCTCGATGCGGTCGAAGGTCTCCGCGTCCGGGCGGCCGCCGATGGAGGTGATGTGCGTGCCCTCCTCCACCAACGCCCCCTTGATGATGTCCACGGCGGAATCCGTGCAGCCGGCGATGATGTCGGCGCCCTTGTAGACGGCACCCGGATCGCTCAGGGGCACGGCTTCCACGTCGAACTGCTCCGTCATCTCCCTGGCGTACTGCTCCCGGTTTGCCTTGGTGGGGCTGTAGACCTGAACCCGCTCGATGCGGCGGACCTGCATGAACGCTTCCAGGTGGGAGCGCGCCATGCCGCCGGAGCCGACCATCCCCACCACCGCGGCATCCTCCCGGGCCATGTACTTGGCGCCGATGCCGGAATCGGCGCCCACCCGCATGTGCTGGAGATGCCCGTCGTTCAGCAGCGCCAGCGGTTCGCCGTTGTGAGTGCTGGTGAGCAGGATCAGCCCGCAGAAGCGTCCCGGCCGCACACAGTACTTCTCCTGGGTGACGGCGCCGTTGTACTCCTGCTCGTAGATGATGTCCGACTTCATCCGGATGGCGAAGTAACCGGACGTGGAGCCCCCCTCCATGGTGCCCCACTGGTACATCTTTTCCGGGTCCGGGGTCGGCACCTGAAGATCGATGCGCGGCCGGCAGACGGCTTCCTGCTCCACCAGCTCGATGTACGCCTTTTCCAGGGCCGCCATGGTGACGTCCATGGTGAGCACCTGCTTCACGTCGTCGTTGTTCAGGATCAAGGTCATGACTACGTCCTCTCCCAGCCCTCTACAGGGGCTCCCGTGCCTCCGCGCCGTCGATGGGCAGCTCGATGCCCAATCCCCTCTCGCGCGCCAGCTCGTACAGCCTGCCGCCGATGGCCACGTCGGAGATTCCCACGCCGCCGGTGTTCTTGAACAGGGTGATCTGGTTTGCGTCTGTCCGTCCCGGCTTGGTGCCGTTCAGGATCTCGCCCACCTCGACGATCTTGTCCCAGGAGATGATGCCGTTCTCCAGCCGTTCCATGAAGTCTCCGGGCTGGTCCACCCGGAGCGTCTCGCAGGAGTTGACCCCGATGACGTCCGCCCGCCGCATGCTCTCGTCGTCCAGCTCCTGACGCATCTTGGGGACGAAACCGCCGCGCTTGAGGCCGATGTTGCTCACCACGATGGAGGTCAGATGAACTCCCGGTTCCAGCCACTCGCCGTCCAGCACCGGGACGTTCGAGCTGGTGGCCGCAACCACGATGTCGACGCCCCGGACCGCCTCCCTGGCGCTCTCCACCGGGCGGATGTCCAGCCCGGTGAGGTCGCCCATCTCGTCCGCGAACTCCTTGCGGTGCGCCGGGTTCGGGCTGAACACCTTGACGCTGCTCAACTCGCGGATCTCCTTCAGGGCAAGCAGATGATACTTGGCCTGGTTCTGGGACCCCAGCATGCCGATGGTGCTGGCGTCCGGCCTGGCCATGACGTCCGTGCCCACCGCGCTGTTGGCGGCCGTACGCAACGCGGACACGCCGCTCAGGGACAGCTCCCGGGGCCTGGGCTCGCCGATGACGATGCAGCGCAGCTCTCCGGTCTCGGAGTCGAACAACACCTGGGTCGGCCGTCCGCGGACCGGAAACGCCTCGATGGAATGCTCGCCGCGGACCGGGTTCTTGGTCCACTCGCAATGGGTCATGAGGCCAGTGACCCCCACCTGCGGGAGCCCCCCCTGGTGCACGCTGACACGTACGTTGGACGGCATGTGGGTGCGGTGCCGCACCATGCTGATGTCAGGGTTGCGAGCCCACTGGGCGAACCCTTCCCGGACCAGGTCGATGGCATCCTTCATGGTGATCAACCCGTCAATGTCCTCCGGACGCAGTACCAGAATCATGATGGCAATCCCTTCTGCTTTGACAGCCGTTCCAGCCCGCCGTTCCGAAGCTCCCGGATCAGCGGCAGGTCTCCTTCCAGAAAATCGAGGTCTTCGAGCTCGCCGGCGGCCACCCACGCGATCCGCCGGAAGGCCTGGTTCCGCGGCTCGCCGCCATACGCCAGCACGGCGAAGAAAGCCAGCTCCACCCGGGGCCCGCCGGCGTACGCGTGAGCGTGCCTGAAAACCTCGCGGGCGCTCTCCACCTCGATGCCCAACTCTTCCCGAAGCTCCCTCACCAGGGCAGCGGCCGCTTCCTCTCCCGTTTCGATCTTGCCCCCGGGAAACTCCCACTTGTACGGAAACGCGCCCTCGCCCCGCCGCTGGCAGACCAGGAACCGGCCGCCCCTGGAGAGAATCCCGGCCACGACCCGGACCGCCATGTTCAACCGGCGCGGGCCCGCGGCGCGCGGCCGGCGGCGCCTTGCGGATCCTTGGGGCGGCGAAGCTTGCCGGAGACATTGTCCCGGATCCACTTCGGATCCCACCACTCCAGGGGCAGCACCGCCACGCCCTGGATGTAGACGCCGTAGTGGAGGTGATCGCCGATGGCCAGTCCGGTCTCCCCGGTGCGGCCGATACGGGCGCCCTTCTTGACAGCCTCGCCCGACTTGACCGCCACGGAGCTCAAATGGGAGTAAAGGCTGCACAAACCGAAGCCGTGGTCGATGATCACCGTGTTGCCGTAGATGCCCAGCGGCCCGGCGAATACCACGGCGCCACTGTTGGCGGCCGCCACCGGATAGCGCCGCGTCACCGCCAGATCGTATCCGAGATGCCGCGCTTCGTCGATCTTCCGGTCCCGATAGTAGTAGGAACGGTGATCGGCGAAGTTGGCCTGCACCGAAGAGTTGGCCAACTGCACGAAGCGGCCCTCCCAGAGCTTCCTCGCGGCGGAGGCCCGGCAGGTCCTGGCGATGGTTTCTTCGTTCACGCGCCGAAGGTCATGATTGACCCTGATGAACTGGTCCCCGGGTCCGCCGCCGGAGCCGCCGGCCTCGGACACCAGAGGGACGATCTTGCGGCGGATGAAGTCGTCCGACACCGGCACCTTGACACGCCGGTACCTGAGCCGTCTCACGCTGTAGACCAGACCCGATTCCCGCGCGTTGCCGGCATGGTCCTCCGCCACCACCACCGCCCGTTCACGGACCGGGACATCGTAGGGATGGGAGAAGAACGCCAGAAACGCGTCACGCTCGGCCAGATGTCCCTTGTAGCCGGGGAAGAAGTAGCGGCCGATCCGGATCCCGCTTCGCTCCGTATCCGGGGACGCCTTGTACGTGACGAAACCGGTGCCTCCCTGGGTGATGTAGCGGTCCTCCGAGAGGACCTCCACCCGCGGAGGCGTGAAATCCACGGTCACCTCTTTCTCGAAGACGGTCTTGTTGCCCCTGAAGAAGCTCCAGTAGGAGCGGTCGGAGGCCGTGACGTTCAACACCGCGGGACCGTCCTTCAGCTTGTGCTGCGCCGGGTCGAGCTTGACCGGGATCTCGGCGGCGTTCACGGCCGGGTCGAACTCCTGAAAGTGGACGGGACTGGATTCCCCGTCCATGATCAACTTGACGGATACCACGGCAAGCCCCTTGCCGCGGTCCTGAACATTGACGGCGAACGGACGGCGCCCGAGCGTGTCCCGTTCCGGCTCCACCCGGATTACGGGCGAGTGCCATTCGAATTGCCACGCGGCGAAGAAGCCGCCCGCCACGACCAGCGCCACCAGGACGACGACGCCTGCCATGCCCGAAGTTTTCGTAGGCAGAAACATGGAACCGCCTATCCGTCCCGCCCGCCGTCAACGGCCGCGCCAGGGGTCACTCCGCCAGCTCCCACGTCGTCCCGGAAGGACCATCCTTCAAAACGACGCCTTTCTCCTTCAACGCGTCGCGGATGCCGTCCGCCTGCCCCCAATCCTTGACCCTCCGCGCCTCGTTCCGTTCCTCGATGAGTTGCCGGACCTCCTCCTCCGACAAGGCCAGCCGTGAAAGGCCCGCCCTGCGCCTGTCCGCGAGAAAGTGCTCGGGGGGTGCCTGAACGAGCCCCAGCGTCTCGGTCATGGCCCGGAGCGCGTTGCGCCGGGCGTCGAGGTCTCCTCCCCTGTCCAGCAGCCGGTTGACGGCCCGAACCTCCTCGAACACCACGGCCAGGGCCCGCGGGGTGTTGAAGTCGTCATCCAGCTCCCGCCGGAAGTCATCCAGGGGACCGGGTTCCACGGCGCCGTCGGAGGACGGGCCGAGAGCGCGGTCCGCCCGGCCCACGGTCTCGTAGACCCGGCCAACCGCCCGTTGGGCCTCCGCCAGGGCTTCCTCCGAGAACTCGATGGGGTTCCGGTAGTGGGTCGTCAGCATGTAGAGGCGCAGGGCCGCGGGATCGAAGCGTTCCAGCACCTCCCTGATGCTTAGGATGTTCCCGGTGGACTTGGACATCTTCTCCTTCGCGAGCTGCACGAAGCCGTTGTGGATCCAGTACCGGGCGAAGGGGGCCTCGGCGGCGCATTCGGACTGGGCGATCTCGTTCTCGTTGTGGGGGAAGACCAGGTCCTGTCCTCCGCCGTGGATGTCGAACGGCTGGCCCAGGTACTTGGTGCTCATGGCCGAGCACTCGATGTGCCATCCCGGCCGACCCCTCCCCCACGGGCTGTCCCAGAAGGGCTCCCCCTCCTTGCTCGCCTTCCACAGCGCGAAGTCCATGGGATGCCGCTTGCGGTCGTCCACCTCGATCCTCGCCCCGGCCATCATCTCGTCGAGGCCGCGGCCCGACAGCTTGCCGTAATCCCGGAAGCTCTCCACCGCGAAGTAGACGTCGCCGGCTGCCTCATACGCGTTGCCGCCCTCCACCAGCCTGGAGACGATGTCGATCATCTCGGGTATGTGGCCGGTGGCGCAGGGCTCCACCGCCGGCTCCAGCAGGCCCAGGGCGGCGGCGTCGCGGTGGAACTCGTCGATATAGCGCTGGGCCAGTTCCTCCGGCGGGACGCCCTCCTCCCGCGCCCGGTTGATGATCTTGTCGTCCACGTCGGTGAAATTCCTGACGAAGCGGCAGTCGTAGCCGAGGAAACACAGATAACGGTAGATGACGTCGAACGTCAGCAATGCGCGGGCATGGCCGATGTGGCACCGGTCGTAGACGGTGACGCCGCACACGTACATGGTGACGACGCCCGGGTTCAGCGGAACGAACGGCTCCTTCTGGCCGCTCATGGTGTTGGTGATGCAGAGAGGCATGCGGGCTTCATCTTACGTCACGCCGTGGGATTTGCAAAATGCGCTCCCGTCCGGCGCCGGGGACCGCAGGGTTGCGGAAGCACCGAAAAACGCATACATCGAGACCCCATGACAAAACCACGACCCTACGAGGACCTTCGCGAGTTCCTGTCCGTGCTGGAGGACGCCGGCAAGCTCATCCGCGTCACCCATGAAGTCAACAAAGACACCGAGTTGCACCCGCTGGTGCGGCTGCAATTCCGCGGGCTTCCGGACCACCAGCGCAAGGCCTTCCTGTTCGAAAACGTGATCGATTCCAAGGGCCGCCGCTACGACGGATCGGTGCTGGTGGGAGGCCTGTCCGGTTCCACGGACATCTACTGCCTCGGCCTCCAGTGCAGCCCGGACGAAGTTCCCGACCGGTGGGTGGAGGCCATGGAGAACCCCATTCCTCCGGAGATGGTGCCCAACGGTCCGGTCACGGAGGTGATCCACAAGGGGGACAACTTGGCGGCCAGCGGCGGCTTCGCGCGCTTTCCCATCCCCATCTCCACGCCCGGGTTCGACAACGGGCCCTACATCACCGCGGGCCACTGGATCACCAAGGATCCCGTGACCGGCGAGCGGAACGTCGGAAACTACCGCGGACTGGTCAAGTCGCCACTGCGTTGCGGCGCCAACGCGGGCACGCCCCAGGACCTGGTGCGCCACTGGGAGAAGTGCCGGGAGCGGGGCATCCCGCTGGAGGTGGCCATTGCCGTGGGCACGGTGCCGGCGGCCTCCTACACCGCCACCCAGAAGGTGCCGCCGGAGATGGACGAGCTGGCCCTGGCCGGCGGGCTGGCCCGCACCCCGCTCCAGCTCGTGAAATGCCAGACCGTGGACCTGGAGGTGCCGGCCACGGCCGAGGTGGTGTTCGAGGGGATCATTCCCACCAACTACCTGGAAGAGGAAGGGCCCTTCGCGGAGTCCATGGGCTACGTCGATCCCCGGACCGTGGGGCCGGTGATGGAGCTTACCTGCGTCACGCACCGGAAAGACCCCATCTGGGTCTCCATCATCAGCCAGGTCACTCCCAGCGAGAGCTCCAAGATCAAGGCCATGGGCATGAGCACGCTGGTGCACCGCTACCTGAACCGCAAGGGCTTCGAATCGGTGCAGGAAGTGTACATGATGGAGGAGCTGGTAAACCTGCGGCCCTACGTCGCCGTCCGGATGAAGAAGGAAGACGACGAGGAGCCCCGGCGGGTCATGGACGCCGTGCTGCAGTACGGCGACCGGGTCGGGAAATTCATCGTCGCGGTGGACGAGGACATCAACGTGAACGACCCCGTGGCCGTGACCTGGGCCATCACGCACCGGTGCCAGCCCCACCGGGACGTCACCATCGTGCCAGACCGGCCCTTCGGCGCCACCCCCATCGGCATGGTGGTGAGCCATCCGTCCAGCCGTTACGACAGCACCGACTCCGCGCTGCTGATCGACGCCACCCGCAAGGCCGACCTGCCCCCGCTGTCGCTCCCCAAGAAACCCTACATGGAACGGGCAGTGGAGCTCTGGAAGGAGCTCGGACTGCCCGAGCTGCAACTCAAGGAGCCGTGGCATGGCTACCTCATGGGGCTCTGGCCCGAGGAGCTGGACGAGGAAGCGAGGCTCGCGGCCGCCGGCGAGTACGAGAAGGTGGGCGAGAAGCTCAAGGGCACGCGAGTCGGCGTGGGCGAGGGACAGACGCTCAAGTCCATCCGCCTGGAATGGGGCAAGACCCACGCCGGGCGCTCGGTCTGACCCGGCGCCACGCATCCGCTTCGACTGAGGCAAGCTCCAGATGTAGGGGCGGGTTTCAGACGTTTCAAACCCGCCCGTGCCCGCATGCCGTAACCACACGAGGTCAACGATGAAGCGAGAAATGGTACTGAACGTCAACGGCGAGGAGCACGACGTCGAGATCACGCCCGACCGCCTGCTGCTGGAGGCCCTGCGCGAGGACGTGGGCCTCACCGGCACCAAGGAGGGGTGCAGCATCGGCGTCTGCGGCGCGTGCAGCGTCATCGTCGACGGCCGGCTGGTGAGCGCCTGCCTGACCCTGGCCGTCACCTGCGAGGGCAAGAAGATCGAGACCATCGAAGGCCTGGCCCGGGACGGCGAGTTGCACCCGCTCCAGCGCTCTTTCGTTCAGTACGGCGGGTTCCAGTGCGGCATCTGCACTCCGGGGCAGATCATGGCCGCCAAGGCCCTGCTGGACCACAACCCGACGCCCAGCGCCGACCAGGTCAAGGAATGGATGTCGGCCAACCTTTGCCGCTGCACGGGGTACTACAAGATCCTGGAGTCGGTCATGGCGGTGGTGGAAGGCAAGGTGGACGAGGAACGCCGTGACGAAGCCGTGCGCCAGGCCAGGATCCAGAGCCTCTACCAGTCGGATACCTACAAGAGCGGCGCCTCCGACTGACGTCCTTGGGGGAATCATGAGCAAGGCAGAAAAATTTGCAGTGCTGGGACAGAACGTCGACCGCTTCGAGGGCCATGACAAGGTGACCGGGAGCGCGGCCTACGTGGCCGACGTCTTCCTGCCGGGCATGTTGACCGGCCGTATCCTGAGGAGTCCCCTGCCCCACGCCCGCATACGCAACATCGACACCAGCCGGGCGGAGAAGCTCCGCGGCGTCAAGGCCGTGGTGACCGCGGAGGACACCATCAAGCAGGGCTGGGGGGTCTTCTTTCCCGACCAGTATCCCCTTTCGGTGGGCAAGGCCCGGTACGTGGGCGAGGAGGTGGCGGCGGTGGCGGCCATCGACCGGGACACCGCGGAAGAGGCGCTGGAGCTCATCGAGGTGGACTGGGAGGAGCTGCCGGCGGTGTTCGACGCCGAAGAGGCCATGCAGGACGGCGCGCCCCTCATCCACGAGGAAAAGGACAGCAACATCGCCCTCACCATCGACGTGGAGCGGGGCGACATCGACGCCGCCTTCAGGGACTCGGACCTGGTCATCGAGGACACCTTCGAGAGCGTGCCCCAGTGGCACTCGGCCATCGAGACCATCGGCAGCGTCGCCGACTACTCGGCCAACGGCAAGTACACGGTGTACATGAACACCCAGACGCTGTTCATGGCCCGCATGCGCCTGGCCACCGCCCTGGGCGTGCGGGAAGCCGACGTGCGGGTCATCCAGACGGCGGTGGGCGGCGGCTTCGGCGGCAAGTCCTGCGACGACAACAACGCCATGGTGGCCGCCATCCTGGCGCGCAAGGCGCGGCGCCCGGTGAAGATCATCAACACGCGGGAGGAGGAGTTCCTGGCCGGCAGCCGGCCCCGGGTGAACATGAAGGTGTGGGTGCGCATGGGCTTCAAGAGCGACGGCCGCATCCGCGCCAAGCACATGCGAGTCATCGCGGACAACGGCGCCTACAGCGGCAAGGCCCCAGCCATCACCGGCGTGGCGGCGCTGCGGCACGACACCTGCTACAAGTACTCCGACGTCCGGTCCGAGGCCTACCTGGTCTACACCAACAAGATCCCCACCGGGGCCTTCCGGGGCTTCGGCAACCCGTCGGCGGAGTTCTCGGTGGAGCAGATGATGGACATCGCCGCCGACGAGCTGAACATGGACCCGTTCGAGATGGCGCGCCTCAACGCCGCCGAGCCGGGCTACGTCTCGCCCCACGGCAACCGGGTGATAAGCTGCGAGCTGAAGCAGTGCATCGACCGCACCGAGCGCATGATCGGGTGGAAGGAAAAGCGCGCCGACCGCAAGCCCAACCGCGGGCTGGGCATGGGCTGCACCGTGCACGTGAGCGGCAAGCGCCATTTCGGCGACTATGACGGCAGCTCCGCCACCATCAAGATGAACGAGGACGGCAAGGCCTTCATCCTGAGCGGCGAGGGCGAGACCGGACAGGGACACTGGACCGCCATGTGCCAGATCGCCGCCGAGGAGCTGGGCGTCCCCTTCTCCGACGTGGCCATCTCCGAGGCCGACACCGACCTCACCACCTTCTGCCTCGGCAACTACGCCAGCCGGCTCACCTACGTGGCCGGCAACGCGGTGAAGAACGCCGCCACCAACGTCAAGGAGATCCTGCACGAGACCGCCGCCGAGATGCTCGAGGCCGATCCCGGGGACCTGGTGTCGCGGGACGGTTACATCTTCGTCAAGGGCGCCGAGCAGCGCGCCATCAGCGTGGCCGACGTGGTGCGGGGGCGGCAGTTCCGGCGCGGCGGCGCTCCGGTGGTGGCGTCGGGCAGCTTCGACGCCGACTCGGTGAGCCAGGACGCCCTGCGCTACGGCAACGAGTCCGGCGCCTACAACTTCGGCGCCCAGGCGGCGGAGGTGGAGGTGGACCCGGACACCGGACGGGTCACCGTGATCCAGTACGCGGTGGCGTCGGACTGCGGCACGGTGATCTATCCCATCGGCGCCGAGGGCCAGGTGGAAGGCTCCATCGCCCAGGGGCTGGGCTACGCCCTCATCGAAGGCATCCGCATGGAGGAAGGCCGTCCCATCAATCCCAACTTCAGCGACTACCGGCTGGCATCCATGCGCGACATGCCCGACCTCGTGCACGAGTTCGCCGATTCCTACGAGCCCACCGGCCCCTTCGGCGCCAAGGGGCTGGGGGAGCTGGGCATGGACCCGGTGGCGGCCATCATCAGCAACGCCATCTACGACGCCGTGGGGGTGCGCATCAAGACACTCCCCATCACCGCGGAAAAGGTGCTGCGGGCCCTTCAGGAAAAGAAAAAGAACGGGAGTTGAACATGAAGGCCAAGTTCGAATACCTTGCGCCGGCGAGCCTCGACGAAGCGTGCGGCCTGCTCCAGGAACATCAAGGCGACGCCAAGCTCCTGGCCGGCGGCACCGCCCTGGTGATGTGGCTGCGCATGGGCCTTCTGAACCCCGGCTTGGTCATCGACCTCGAGCGCGTGCCGGGTCTGGACGGCATCGACTACGATCCGGCGGACGGACTGCGCATCGGCGCGAGCGTGAAGCACCGGGACCTGGAATTGTGTCCCGCGGTGCGGGAGCACTATTCCCTGCTCCGGGAGACCTTCTACAAGGTGGCGCAACCGCGCATCCGGCTCATGGCCACGGTGGGCGGCAACCTGTCCCACGGCGACCCCATGACCGACCCGGGGGCCAGCTTCATGGCCCTGGACGCGGAGGTGACCCTGCGCAGCAGCCGCGGCGAGCGCACGCTGTCGGTGGAAGACTTCTTCGTCGACTACTACGAGACCGCCCTGGAGCCCGACGAGATCCTCACCTCGGTCCGCGTGCCGCCGCCCGCGGGGCCGGCGTGGTCCCACGTCAAGTTCACGCCCCGCAGCGAGGAGGACTTCGCCACCGTGGGCGTTGCCGTGACCATGACCGGCGAAGGCAACCGCTGCGATGACGTGCGCATCGCACTCAACTCCGTGGGCCCCTCCATCTTCCGCGCCCACGCGGCGGAGGACGTCCTGCGCGGCCGGGAACTGACCCCGGCCCGGCTGGAGGAGGCGGGCGCCGCGGCCGCGGAAGCGTCCGACCCCATCGAGGACGTGCGTGGCTCCTCCGACTACAAGCGCGAGCTCGCCGCGGTGTTCGTGCGGCGAGCCGTCGAACAGGCCGCGGCCCGGCTGGGCTGACAACGCGGTTGGTTGGCATATGGCCGTGGACGAAAACTGGGACGTCATCCTCATCGGCGCGGGGCAGAACAACTTCGCCCTGGGCACCTACCTGGGCATGGCGGGCGTCGACACCGTCATCTGCGAAAGCCGGCTGGAGAACGGCGGCCGGCTCTTCTCCGAGGAGATCACCCTCCCGGGCTACTGGCATAACAGCCTCGCCTACTTCCAGGACAACCGCGGAATCTCCCCGGTGTGGGAGGAGCTGGACTGGGAGAACGGCCACCACGCCGAGTTCGTCACGCCGCCGGTGATCAGCTCGCTGCTGCTGCCCGACGGCGCCTCGGTCTCCCATCACCAGGACCTGGACGGCACGCTGGCTTCGCTGGCGCACCACTCCGCCGCCGACCGCGCGGCCTGGAAGGACGTGCACCAGCGGTTTCGCGGCATCGTCCGGGACATCGTGATCCCCTCCTACTACGCCCCGCCCGAGGCGGCGGGCGCGCTGGAGGAGCGCATTGCCGCGGACCCGGCAGGCGCCGACTTCCTGCGCCTCGCGCGCATGAGCGCCGCGGAAGCGGCGGAGCATCTCTTCGAAAGCGAGCCGGTGCGCACCCTGGTGCTCTCCCAGATGGCGATACCGCGCGGCTGGCCGCTCGACTACGAGGGCGGCGGACGCGAGGTGCTGGCGCTGATCGCCGGAGACGAACGGCCGCAGCTCGCGCGCGGCGGCTCCCACTCCATCGCCCAGGTGCTGCAACGCGCCTATTTGATGCACGGCGGCCAGATCCGCGCGCTGCATCACGTGGACAAGATCCTCGTGGAGGACGGGCGGGCGGCAGGCGTGCGCCTGCGGGACGGGCGTGAGTGGAAGGCGCGGCTGGCGGTGGTGTCCAACGTCGATCCCTACGGCACCTTCATCGACATGGTGGGCAAGGAGCACCTGGACGACGGCTTCGCTCAGGCCGTACGCGCCATCGAGCCCGACGAGTTCTCATAC
>LXNJ01000727.1_pt1 | contig 21658 bp, 20 predicted proteins | sample 809081 | NCBI WGS metagenome assembly LXNJ01 (sample SAMN04870510, study PRJNA318959) | sponge metagenome | biome: sponge; feature: marine sponge reef; material: water | host: Petrosia ficiformis | place: Greece: Milos, Mediterranean Sea | collected 2013-05-29 | depth 5-7 m | reverse complement strand
CCGCAAGCTACATCGATGCCGACGGGTTCGGCATCACGGCGGACGCCCGCCGCTACCTCGAACCGTTGATCGCGGGCGAAGACCCGCCGAGGTACTCGGGCGGCCTGCCCGACTACACCGTGTTGGGCAACGTTGCGGTCGCCAAGAAGCTGGCCCCCTTCGAGGCCTGACGGTCAGCCAAGCAGATTCTCACCGCCGTCGTCGCGGGTCGCCGGCCGCTGCCAGTAGTTATATTGGGGCGTGAACTCGTCGATCCCGGCGAGGCCCAGCAGTCCCCAGAGGCCGCAGTAGATGTCACCGGGCCCGAACGAACATGCGTTCAGGCGGCGCATCGACTCGCCGTCCAACTCGTAGACCACCGCCCCGGGGTAGTTCTCTGCCTCGCCGTACACCCCTTGCTCGCGGATGTAGTCCCCGCCGCCATGGGAGGCGAGCCGGAACCGCCAACCTCGGGAGCTTGCGAACGTACGTTGCACGTCCGGTGCATCCTTCGACACCAGCACGACCGAGAGCACGGCTTCCAAGTGCGGCAGCAAGCCATTGAATCCGTCCGCCCAGAGCGTGCAGTAGCGGCATCCCTGCCCCATGTTGTGGATGACCAGCAGCTTGTTTCGACCGGCGAACAGGTCGCGCAACGTCGTCTCGCCCGCCTCGGTACGAAAGTCGTAGTTGGGCACCGGCGTCGACGGGCTCTGCCGACGCAGCGCGTTCAGTTCGCCGGAGAGCTCGGCGATACGCCGTTCGAGCTCTTCGATCCTGCCTTGCGCCACCGCCATGGCCAACGAGGCATCAACCGCCGAGCGCTGCAAGCAACAGCAGCGCAACGATGTTGATGATCTTGATCATCGGGTTCACGGCCGGGCCTGCGGTGTCCTTGTAGGGATCGCCCACGGTGTCGCCGGTCACGGCGGCCATGTGGGCCTCCGAGCCCTTGCCGCCGTGATTGCCGTCCTCGATGTACTTCTTCGCATTGTCCCAGGCACCACCGCCCGCAGTCATGGAGATGGCGACGAAGAGGCCCGTCACAATGGTCCCCAGGAGCATCGCGCCCACGGTCACCAAGGCCGCCTTCTGGCTGACCGACAGTGCGACCAGGAAGTACACGACGATGGGCGCCAGCACCGGCAAAAGCGACGGCGCGATCATCTCGCGAATGGCGGCGCGGGTGAGCAGGTCCACGGCCCGGCTGTACTCGGGTCGGGTCGTGCCCTCCATGATGCCCGGCACCTCGCGGAACTGCCGGCGCACCTCTTCCACCACCGCGCCCCCGGCCCGGCCGACGGCCTGCATGCCAAGCGCGCCGAACAGGTACGGCAGCATCCCGCCGATCAGGAGGCCGACCACGACGTAGGGGTCGGAGAGCTGGAAACTGACGTCCAGTTCCGGGAAAAAGTGCTCCATGTCGTGCACGTAGGCGGCGAACAGCACCAGGGCGGCAAGGCCGGCCGAGCCGATGGCATAGCCCTTGGTGACGGCCTTGGTGGTGTTGCCGACGGCGTCGAGAGCGTCGGTGGTCTTGCGCACATCCTCGTCGAGATCGGCCATTTCCGCGATCCCGCCCGCGTTGTCCGTGACCGGCCCGTAGGCATCCAGCGCAACCACGACGCCCGCCAAGGCCAGCATCGTGGTCGCCGCCAGCGCGATGCCGTAGAGGCCGGCCAATCCGAAGGAGGCGACGATGCCGAGGGCAACGATGATGGCCGGTGCCGCGGTCGCTTCCATCGACACGGCCAATCCCTGGATCACGTTGGTCGCGTGTCCGGTCTCGGATGCACGTGCGACCGACCTCACAGGGCGGTAGTTCGTGCCGGTGTAGAACTCGGTGACCCAGACGATCAGGGCCGTGACGGCCAACCCGACCAGGGCGCAGAGAAAGTAGCTCAATCCGGCGGTGCCGAACTGCCAATAGGTCACCGCGTAGATCAGGATCGCAGAGAACACGGCGGTGGCGATGAAGCCCTTGTAGAGCGCGCCCATGATGCTCATGCTGGCACCCAAGCGCACGAAGAAGACACCGACCACCGAGGCCACGATGCACACGGCGCCGATCAGCAGCGGCAGTTCCATGTGTCCCGTGGTGGTGCCGAATTCGAACGCGCTGATCGTTGCCAGCAACATCGTGGCGACCAAGGTCACCGCGTAGGTCTCGAACAGGTCGGCGGCCATGCCGGCGCAATCGCCGACGTTGTCGCCGACGTTGTCGGCGATGACTGCCGCATTGCGCGGGTCGTCCTCTGGGATGCCCGCCTCGATCTTGCCGACCAAGTCCGCGCCGACGTCCGCTCCCTTGGTGAAGATGCCCCCGCCGAGCCGCGCGAAAATGGAAATCAAGGAGCCGCCGAACGAGAGCGCGACCAAGGCTTCGATCAGGACGCGCTGCTCGACGCCGACCGCGCCGAGGACCGCGTAGTAGCCGGCAACACCGAGCAAGCCGAGGCCGACGACAAGCATCCCGGTGATCGCGCCGGACCGGAAAGCGATATCGAGCGCGGGTCGCAACCCCGTGGTCGCGGCCTGCGTCGTGCGGACGTTCGCACGCACGGACACGTACATGCCGATGTAGCCGGCGGCACCGGACAGTACGGCACCGATGACGAAGCCGAGCGCGACCCAATGCTTGAGCGTGATCCAGAGCACGACTGCCACCACCACGCCGACGATGCCGATCGTGCTGTATTGGCGGTTGAGGTAGGCAGCGGCACCTTCCTGGATGGCACCCGCGATTTCGCGCATGCGCTCGCTGCCCGCATCGGCGGCGAGTACCGACCGACCCGCGACGATGCCGTAGATGAGTGCCAGCACGCCGCACCCGAGCGTTAACGGTAGAACGTAGTCCATGGAAGCTTGATGACCCTGTTGGTGTTTTGGGAGTGTTGCGGCTCGCCCGCCAGGCTGCCGCAACCTTCGCCACGACAGGTCCATAAAGCCGCGGGACTCTACATGAGACGGCCACCAGCGACAAGCTTCAAGGCCGTGGGCGGACGGCTTGCACAGGGCCAGCCAATGGCCGCGCGGGCAGTTTGCGCCAGTCGGTTCGCGCAGGACCGGTCCCGCCTGAGATCGTCTAAGGGATCCGAGCTCGACGACGAAGCGACCGTAGCGCTCAATCGGCGGTCAGGATCGTCCAAATCTCCTTAGGCGCCAGTTTCTTGCCATAGATCAGCAAGGACCCGCGGAAAACGCGTCCGGCAAGCCAGACGATCGCCAAGGCGGACGCGGCGCACAGCACAATGCTGAAAAGCACCTGCCAGGCGGCCATGTCTGCGACCAGCATCCGCGTCGGCAGCATGATCGGTGCCGTGAACGGAAAATACGAACCGAAGGCGACCAGCGCGCTGTTCGGCGCCAGCCCGACCGTCTGCACCATCAGGATCGCGGCGATCATGGGCGTCATGGCGATGCTGACGGCGACCTGCGCCTCCTGCGGTGACTCGTACATCGCGCCCAGGGCCCCGAAGAGGCTCGCGTTGATCAGATAGCCGAGGGGCAACATGAGCAGCACGACGACCACGACGTCGAAGCGGATCGTGGGCAAGGTGAGGGAACCGTCGGCATCCCCGCTCGGAGCCGCAAGTCCGACGTCCACCAGGTCCTCGGCTGGAAGAACCCCGGAGACGAGGACGCCGAAGACCATCAGCATGGCAAGCCAGACCGCGAGCTGGGTCGCCGCCATCCCGCCAACGGCCAGGATCTTGCCGAGCAGGAGTTCGAACGGGCGTACCGAGGAGACCAGGATCTCGGCCATGCGACTGGTCTTCTCCTCCATGGTCGTCTGCATCACCAGCGCACCGTAGATCCACATCACCATGAGCATGACCACGCCGACGCCGAGACCCACCGCGACGGATCCGGCCGCCGAGCCGGCCTCTTCGCCTCCGGATTCCGTGACGGCGACGGTGGTCAATGACAGCGTGGCGTTGACGGTATCGAGGACCTCGACCGGCAAGGCGTACTCCGCCAGGCGGACATCGCGTACCACATCGAGCAGGAATGCGCGCAACGCCTGCTCGGCGGTAATCGACTGCTTGTCCTTGACATAGGCGGATACATCGGTGGGAGCGCCGGCCTCGGCGAGCTCGCGCGGAAGTACCAGCAGCACGTCCACCTCACCGTCGACGACAGCCTGCTTCGCGTCCTCGATCGAATCCGGCGCCGACCGCAGCCGGTAGGTTTCGTTCTCGCGGGCCTCGAGAGCCGGGAGAATCCTGCCGCTCTCGTCGAGAACGGCCACCCGGCGCTCCCGCGCCGACTCCGACTCGACCGAGAAGTAGATGGCGGCGATGGCCGCGCCCATGACGCCGGCGAGCGCGATCGGCGCGAGCAGCGTGGTCAATACGAACGCCTTCGTCCGAACCCGGCGGAGGTACTCGCTCGTGAAGACCGTCAACAGCACGTCAGCGCCCGTCCGCGGCGTCGGCGACCACGCGAATGAAGATCTCCCGCAACGACGGATAGGTCGCCGCGTACTGGTGCAGCGCATCGCTCTCGGCACGGGCCGCATCCAGCAGACGGCCTGCGGAGTAGCCCCCGAGGATCCGCAGCTCCGCACGCCCGCCGGTATTGCGCAATACCTCCACGTGGCCGGCATCCGCCAGCCGACCCAGAAAACCGCCGTCGCCTTCGAACTCGAGGGATACGGTGTCGCGCCCGAAGCGGCGCTTGACGCTGTCCAGTTCGCCGTCAAGGACGATCCGGCCGTTGGCGATCAGGCAGATCTCGTCGCATAGGCCTTCGACCTGCTCCATACGGTGCGAGGCGAAAATGACGATCGCGCCATCGGCCTTGCGCTCGCGGATCACCTGTTCCATGAGCGCCGAGTTGATCGGGTCCAGTCCGCTGAACGGTTCGTCGAGGATCAACAGCCGCGGCGAATGCACCAGCGCCAGTGCGAACTGCACCTTCTGCTGCATCCCGCGCGAGAGTTCGCGCGGACGCCGGTCATGCCAGTCGGTCGCATCCAACGCGTCGAGCCACCGCTTGGCGCCGCTATGCGCCGCATCGCGGCTCAAGCCCTTGAGCCGGGCGAGGTAGATCAACTGGTCGATGACCTTGACGTTCTTGTAGAGGCCGCGTTCCTCCGGCATGTAGCCGATCGCCGCCTGGGTTGCACGGCCGACCGCCCGGCCGTCGAGGCGCACCGCGCCCGAGTCGGGCTTGGTGATGTCGTTGACCATGCGCAGGATGGACGTCTTGCCGGCGCCATTCGGCCCCAGCAAACCCAGGATCCGGCCGGGGCGTGCGTCGAACGACGCGGCGTCCACGGCCAGCTTTCCGTCGTAGCGCTTGGTGACTTGATCGACTTCCAGCATCGACCGGGCAATCTAGCGGATCGACCACGCGTGTCAACCAACCCGCTGCCCACTGCCGCCCGCCGACGCGTCATCTGCGCGCGTTGGCGTATGATTGCCGATCGTCTGGATAAGGGTTTGGAGGCAAGCGACCTGACGATGCGCAAGGACAAGCAGAAGGTGCTCGACGAGGTCTGGGACGACGACCGCGTCAAAGGGTTCCTCACCAAATCCGCGCCGGTCCAGTCCGGCCAGCCGCTGCCCGGAGATGCCGACTTCTACGTCCTGCGGCACGCCTACCAGAGCATGCGGCCGGGCGACTTCGAACGTTTCCTTGCGTTCTTCACGGCGGCGGGGCGGGATGTCCAGGCTCGCGACGGCCGGGGACGAACGTTGGCCGACGCCATCGCTCGCCACGCCAACGCCACGCCGTTCATCGAGCTGCTGAATGCCCGCTAACGCGAACCGACACCGGCTGATCGTTCTCGGCTCCGGGCCGGCGGGTTACACCGCCGCCCTGTACGCGACCCGCGCCAACCTCAGTCCACTGTTGATCACCGGCGTCGAAGTCGGCGGTCAGCTCACCACCACCACCGACGTCGACAACTGGCCAGGCGACCATGACGGTCTGCAAGGCCCCGAATTGATGGTGCGCATGCAAACCCACGTCGAGAAGTTCGGCGCGGTGGTCGTCAACGACCACATCGCGGGCGTCGACCTCGGTGGCCGCCCCTTGCGGCTGTCCGGCGATCAAGCCGAGTACGAGTGCGATGCGCTGATCATCGCCACCGGTGCGTCCGCGAAATATCTGGGCCTGCCGTCGGAGGAAGCCTACAAGGGCCGTGGCGTCAGCGCGTGCGCCACGTGCGACGGGTTCTTCTTCCGTGGCCAGGATGTCGCCGTCATCGGCGGCGGCAACACAGCCGTCGAAGAAGCGCTCTACCTTTCGAATATCGCGAGCAAGGTGTACCTGGTGCACCGCCGCGACGCGTTGCGTGCCGAGAAGATCCTCCAGGACCGGCTCTTCGCGAGGGCGGCCGAAGGCAAGGTCGAACTGGTCTGGGACCACACTCTGAACTGCGTTCTCGGCGACGAAGGTGGCGTCACCGGGGCGTTGTTGGACAGTGTCAAGAACGGCTCGACCCGTGAACTCGAGCTCAGCGGCGTCTTCATCGCCATCGGCCACGTGCCGAACACGGCCATCTTCGACGGGCAGCTCGAAATGCGCGACGGCTACATCCGCGTGGACAGCGGCATCGACGGCAACGCAACAGCCACCAGCGTACCCGGCGTATTCGCCGCCGGCGATGTCGCCGACCACGTCTATCGGCAAGCAGTCACCTCGGCCGGCTTTGGTTGCATGGCGGCGCTCGACGCTGAGAAGTATCTAGCGGGGCTCCGCCCCAGCAAGAAGCACGAACGGCAAACGGCCGGAACAGATGCAACCTGACTGCAAAGCGAAACCGCGGTCACGCAAACTGACGCCTTGAACTGACCGGCAGCGAGCCGCATGCCGTTTCCGGACCCAAACGGCGCGCCCGCCGACGGCCTCGTGGCCATAGGCGGCGATCTCGCGCCGGAACGCCTGATGGACGCCTACGCGCAAGGCATATTCCCCTGGTTCAACGATGATCGCCAACCCGTGCTCTGGTGGTCCCCCGACCCGCGGGCGGTGGTCGAACCCCAGGGGCTGCACGTCTCGCGCCGCCTCGCACGACGACTGCGCCGTCGGGAGTTCGTCGTTACGCTCGACGCGGCATTTGCCGACGTGGTCCGAGGTTGCGCTGCCCCGCATCGGGGGCGGTCCGAGACCTGGATCACGCCGCGGATGCAAACCGCCTACGGTCGACTGCACGATGCCGGCTTCGCGCATTCGGTGGACGTCTGGCGCGACGGCGACTTGGTGGGCGGCCTCTACGGCATCTCGATCGGCCGCATGTTCTTCGGCGAGTCCATGTTCAGCGCCGCCACCGACGCCTCCAAGGTGGCATTGGCGACGCTCGCGCGGGTGCTCCACCGGTGGCAGTTCACCCTCATCGATTGCCAAGTCATGAACGACCACCTGCGGTCGCTGGGGGTCGCCGGCATGTCGCGGCGCCGGTTCCTGAGCCTGGTGGCGGCCAACAACGCGTACCCCACCCGACGCGGGCGTTGGGTGCTCGATGAGACGCTAGCCGATGATGCCGGGGTCATAAGGGGGACAAGGGCGCGGGCCGGGTAGCGGCCCGCGCCCTCGAAGTGGTTAAATTGCACGCCCCCAAAGGCTGGCAGGGCGCTTGAGCTCGCGCCGCCACGGCACGGCTTAGGACCGAATGGCAAAGGAAGAACAAATCGAGATGGAGGGGGTCGTGGTGGACACGCTCCCCAACACCATGTTTCGCGTCGAACTCGACAACGGGCACAAAGTGACGGCACACATCTCCGGCAAGATGCGCAAGAACTACATCCGCATCCTGACCGGCGATCGCGTCAAAGTCGAACTGACGCCGTACGACCTCAGCAAGGGTCGGATCACCTTCCGCGAGCGCTAGCGGGGCTCCGTCTTAAGCAAGGAGCACGGATGTCATACGGCCAGAGCAATTGCACCTGACTGCGAGCCTAAACCGCGGTCACGCAAACTAGCGGGGCAACGCCTAAAGCCAAGAGAAATCCGGACTGGGACGTCCGCGTGACGCAGCCGCGCGGACCTGCGGGGCTGCGCTACAACCGAGCGAGTCGCAGGCCGTCGCGAGCATCGCGCCGCGTCAAGCCTTGGCGTGGCGGGGCTCGATCTCCAATGCCAAGTCGCCGTCCTCTTCCGTGACGTGCACCACCCCGCCGCCATCGGCGAGGTCCCCGAACAGGATGTCCTCCGCAAGCTGGCGCTTGATCCGCTCCTGGATCAGGCGCTGCATCGGCCGTGCCCCCATCTTCTCGTCGTAGCCCTCCCGGGCGAGCCACTCCCGGGCGGCCTCGTCCACGTCGAGCTCCACCTTCTTGGCGTCCAACTGCGCCTGCAACTCGGTCAGGAACTTGTCGACGACGGTTTTGATCACGGCCAGCGGCAAGGACTTGAACTGCACGATCGCATCCAAGCGGTTGCGGAACTCCGGCGTGAACATCCGCTTCAACACTTCCACGGCGTCCGAGGAATGGTCCTGCTCCGTGAAGCCGATGGATGCCCGTGCGGCCTCCTGGGCGCCCGCGTTCGTGGTCATGATCAGCACGACGTTGCGGAAATCGGCCTTGCGTCCGTTGTTGTCGGTCAAGGTCCCGTGGTCCATGACCTGCAGCAACAGGTTGAACACCTCCGGGTGCGCCTTCTCCACCTCGTCGAGCAATACCACGCTGTGCGGATGCTTGACCACGGCTTCGGTCAGCAAGCCACCCTGGTCGAAGCCCACGTAGCCCGGTGGCGCGCCGATCAGCCGGGACACCGTATGCCGTTCCATGTACTCCGACATGTCGAAGCGCAGCAATTCAACACCCATGATGTTCGCCAGTTGCCGGCACACCTCGGTCTTGCCGACGCCCGTCGGGCCGGCGAACAGGAACGATCCGATGGGCTTGCCTTCGACCTTGAGGCCGGCGCGAGACAGCTTGATCGCCGACGCCAGCGTATCGATCGCGTCGTCCTGACCGAACACGGTCATCTTGAGTTTCACGTCGAGGTCGCGCAGGGCTTCCTTGTCCGACGTCGTCACCTGGTTCGAAGGCACGCGTGCGATCTTCGCCACGACCTGTTCCACATCGACCGCGCCGATCGACTTCTTGCGGCGGCTCGGCGACAGCAGCAGTTGCGCCGCACCCGCTTCGTCAATCACGTCGATCGCCTTGTCCGGCATGAAGCGGTCCGTGATGTAGCGGTCCGACAACTCTGCTGCCACGCGCAGTGCGCGATCCGTGTAGCGCAGGCTGTAGTGGCTCTCGTAGCGCGACTTCAAGCCTTTCAGGATCAAGTAGGTGTCATGGACATCCGGCTCGACGATGTCGATCTTCTGGAACCGCCGAGACAGCGCACGGTCCTTGTCGAAAATGCCGCGGTACTCGTGGTAGGTCGTCGAGCCCATGCAGCGGACCTCGCCCGAAGCCAGGAGCGGCTTCAGAAGGTTCGAGGCGTCCATCACGCCGCCGGACGCCGCCCCGGCGCCGATGATCGTGTGGATCTCGTCGATGAACAGAATCGACCCCTCCTCCTTCTGCAGTTCCTTGAGGAGCAGCTTGAATCGCTTTTCGAAGTCGCCTCGGTATTTCGTGCCGGCGAGCAGTGCACCGAGGTCGAGCGCAAGGACCCGGCTCTCGCCCACGACGTCAGGGACCTCACCGTCGACGATGCGCTTGGCGAGCCCCTCGGCGATGGCCGTCTTGCCGACGCCGGACTCGCCAACCAGCAGCGGGTTGTTCTTGCGTCGCCGGCAAAGCACTTGGATCACGCGTTCCACCTCGTGGTCGCGACCCACGAGCGGATCGATCTTGCCGGCCTTGGCGAGCGCGTTGAGGTCACTCGCGAACGACTCCAGCGCGGTTTGCTCGGCGTCCTCGCCCTCCTGGCGTTCGGGTTCGTCTTGGGCGCCGGCTCCTTCGGGAGCGGTCTTCGAGATCCCGTGCGAGACGTAGTTGACCACGTCCAGCCGGGCGATCGACTGTTCCTTGAGGCAGGCCACCGCGTGGCTCTCCTGCTCGCCGAACAAGGCCACCAGGACATCGGCGCCGGTGACGGCCTTCTTGCCCTTCGATTGAACGTGGAAAAGGGCGCGATGGACGACCCTTGTGAAGCCGAGCGTCGGCTCCGTTTCGCGCCGCTGGTCCCCGGCGGGGATCAACGGCGTGTGCGAGTCGATGAACTCCTTGAGCTTGTCGCGCAGACCGTTCATGTCGGCGCCGACGTTCTTGAGCACGTCCTGGGCTTCCGCGTCGTCCAGCAACGCCAGCAGCAGGTGTTCGGGCGTAACGAACTCGTGGCGCTTCATGTTGGCCTGCTTGAAGGCCTCGTTCATGGCGGTTTTCAGTTGGTCACTAAACACGTCTGCTCCTCGATCGCGGGCGTACCTGCCTCAAGACTCGGCGCGGTAGATTGCCTTGGCGATGGTGCGTTATGGCTCGTTGTGTTGCCACGTCAATCGGTCATCTCGACCGTTGACCGCAGGGGAAACTGGTTCTCCTGCGCGTAGGCGTTCACCTGCTCCGATTTGGTCTCCGCGATGTCGCGCGGGAAAATGCCCGCCACGGCGCTCCCGGTCGTATGGACGGCGTACATCACCTGCCAAGCCTTCTCCTGGTCCATGTGGAAGAACATCATCAACACGTTGACGACGAACTCCATTGGCGTGTAGTCATCATTCAGCATGATGACCTTGTACATGGGCGGCCGCTTGAGCTTGGGCTCGGCGGGGCGTTCCTTGACAGCCGTTCCGGTGTCCCAGCTTTCGCGTACGTCGCTCTCATCATCGACGTCGCCCGCCCCACGTACATGATCGTCAACCCAGCTTGAGCGACCAGCGCGCGACCCCGGCGTTGCGCCCACCCGTGCCTCGAGAGAGCGTGGACGGAGCGTCCGTGCGACGTCGAAACGGAGATGTTCCATGGCTGTGCTCGAACGCGAAAGTACGGATTGATCAACTGTTGGTGTGTTCAATCATAGCCAGTTCCAAAACGCATTGTCACGCGCAACGGCACCCGGGGATTGACGCGTTTCACCTTGACAGAAGCAGGTCCGAAGGTGGACATTCCGCCGCTGAAACAATGAACACTGTGCGCGAATGGCCGTGCCTCAGGAGCGCGGGAGTAGCTTAGTCTGCGCAGTGGCAGGCTGGAGGGGGACAGCATGGCCACGGGCACCGTCAAGTGGTTCAACAACGCCAAGGGGTACGGTTTCGTCGTTCCGGAATCAGGCGGCGACGACATCTTTGTGCACTATTCGTCCATTCAGATGGACGGCTACCGAACGTTGCGGGCCGGCCAACCCATCAGCTTCGACGTCAAGGAAGGACCCAAGGGGCTGCACGCCGTGAACATCCGCCTCGAGTGTCCCGCGTCCGACGGCACCCCCGACTGAAGCTGCCAGGCGAGACGCCGCGCTCGACGGCTACATCTTGGCGATCATCGCGTCGCCGAATTCCGAGCACTTGAGCAACGTGGCGCCGGTCATCAGCCGCTCGAAATCGTACGTCACGGTCTTCTCGGAAATGGCACCTTCCATGCCTTGCACGATCAGGTCGGCCGCCTCTCGCCAGCCGATGTGGCGCAGCATCATCTCGGCGGACAGGATCAGCGAACCGGGGTTGACCTTGTCCTGCCCGGTGTACTTGGGTGCGGTCCCGTGGGTAGCCTCGAACAGAGCCACTGTGTCGCCGATGTTCGCGCCCGGCGCGATGCCGATGCCGCCGACCTGCGCGGCCAGCGCGTCCGAAAGGTAGTCGCCGTTCAAGTTCATCGTGGCGATCACGTCGTACTCGTCCGGTCGCGTCAGGATCTGCTGCAGCATCGCATCGGCAATCATGTCCTTGATGACGATCTGCTTGCCCGTTCGCGGGTTCACGAGCTCATGCCACGGGCCACCGTCCAGCGGCGTCGCGCCGAACTCGTCGGCGGCGAGTTCGTAGCCCCAGTCCTTGAAGGCACCTTCGGTGAACTTCATGATGTTGCCCTTGTGCACGAAGGTCACCGAGTCGCGATCCTCGGCGATCGCGTACTGCAAGGCCTTGCGCACCAGGCGCTGCGTGCCTTCCACCGATACAGGCTTCACGCCGATGCCGCAGTTGGTGGGGAACCGGATCTTCGCGACCCCCATCTCGTCACGCAGAAAGGCGATGACCTTGTCCGCGTCCGCGGAACCGGCTTCCCATTCGACGCCGGCGTAGATGTCCTCCGTATTCTCCCGGAAGATCACCATGTCGGTCTTCTCCGGGGCTTTCACGGGGCTCGGCACGCCGTTCAGCCAACGCACCGGACGCTGGCAGACGTATAGGTCGAGGTGCTGGCGCAGCGCCACATTCAGCGACCTGATCCCGCCGCCCACCGGAGTCGTCATCGGTCCCTTGATGCCGACCACGAACTCGCGCATCGCGGCGAGTGTCTCTTCGGGCAGCCACTCGTCGGCACCGTAGACCGCGAGGGACTTCTCGCCCGAGTAGACCTCCATCCACACGATCTGTCGGATGCCGCCATAAGCCTTGGCGACCGCCGCGTCGACCACCTTGCACATCACAGGCGTGATGTCGATGCCGATCCCGTCGCCCTCGATGAACGGGATGATCGGATTGTCGGGCACGTTCAGAGTGCCGTCCTCGGCCACGGTGATTTTCTCGCCGGTCGACGGCACCTCGATGTGTTCGTAGCCCATGCGCTTGCTTCCCTCGACCTCGCCAGTGAAAAACGCGCGATTGTACAACAGCCGCGACGGTGGCCCACGACATCGGGTGCCGCAGAGGGTGTCCTTCGTGGTCCCCGATGCGTCCCTCCCCGCCCTCGATGCCCCGGTTTGCCGCGGAGCGATGGATGGTCGATCTCCTACAACACGGCGGGGTGATCAGCTCTTTCATCCAGCGCCGGGACACGCTCAACATGCCGCCTTGGGCAACGGCCTGCGAGGTCCGGGCAGGAAGCCGACTGTGGTACGTTGGCGAGATGGCGCATCCGATACAAGCGAAAGACGGGAAACGGAAACCTACCGGGACGATCCGGCCGTCCGGGGGGCCACGCATTCCGACGACGCCGCCCCACCCCGTACCCGGCGGCGAGTACGACCGCGACGGCTTCCTTTACGAGTGCCCCGTGGAGAACTTCCGCCACAGCCGGATCGGCACGACCCTGGTGTCGATGTTGGTGCCGCATATGCGGCGCCGCCACGGCGAAGCCGCGCTGGTCACGGCCGACGTCGGGTTCTACGCCAGACGCGAGGATCGCACCCGACCGCCGTTCGTGGCGGACCTTCTCGTGTCGTTGACCGCGGGGGACATCGACGCGCCAGGCACCCCGCCCGAAGAGGATCGCCTGTCCTACAAGCTATGGCAGGAGCCGCTGCCGGACCTGGTGCTCGAGATCGTCAGCCCAAGTTCACGCGTGCGCGACACGGTGACGAAGCCCCGGCGCTACGAGGCACTCGGCATCCCCGAGTACTGGGTTTTCGATCCGGCGGGCAGCGCGGTGCCCGGCGGGCTGCAAGGCCGGCTGCTCATCGACGACCGATACGCCGATGTACCGCCCCGCACGCCCGGACCGGGGGAGATCCCGCTGCGGACCGGCACCAGGCCTACTGGAGCGGCGTGCTCGGGCTTTACCTGTACGCTGATGGCAAGGAACTGCGGCTGCACGACCCCGAAACGGGCATGCTACGCACCCTCGAAGACACCCAGCGCACCCTCGAAGACACCCAGCGCAGCCTCGAAGGCGCTCAGCGCAGCTTCGAAGGCGCCCAGCGCAGCCTCGACGACGCCCAGCGCAGCCTCGATGACGAGAAGGCGGCCCGCGCCGCCGCCGAGGCCCGTGCGGCCGCCTTGGAATTGAAACTGGAGTCCCTGCAGCGTCGAACCTGACATCGCGGGGTCAGCCCCTACGCGCTTCAAGGTCACCAGCCGCTTCGGCGCTCTCGATCGTTGTCGGTCGCAGTGATCCAGGCGTCGCCGCCGTCGCGACGCTCCTTCTTCCAGATGACGACGTCCGTTTTCAGGTAGTCCATGAGGAATTCGCACGCCGCGAAGGCGTCCGGGCGGTGGCTCGACGCCACCAGGACGAGCACGATCTGGTCGCCGGGTCCGAGGTCCCCCACCCGATGGATCACGGTGATGTCCAGCAACCGCCAGCGGTCCGCCGCCTCGGCGCAGATGCGCTCGATGCTCGCCTCCGTCATGCCCGGGTAGTGCTCCAGGTAAAGGCCGCGCACCGCGTCATGGTCCGCCCGGTCACGCACCAATCCGCCGAATGCGACCACGGCCCCCGCGCTGCCGGTACAGCGCTCGCGGCAGGTCGCCCACTCGGCCGCGAGATCGAAATCCTCGCGTTGGATGCGCACGGCGCTTCGCACGGGCTCGCCGTCAGCCGCCGGTCACGGGCGGCAGGAAGGCCACCTCGTCGCCGTTGGCGAGCGCGGCGTCTCCTCGCACGATGCGCTGATTCACCGCCACCTGGACGCCGGCCGCGCAGATCGCCTCCCACTGCGCCGGGTTGAGCCGGCAGCGCAACTGGTCGCGGACGCTAGCCAGGGTGGACCCTGGCAACTGGAGAGCGATCGTCTCGTGGTCGATGACTTCCCGCAGCGACGCGAAGAAGCGCACGGTGACGTTCACGGCTCGCCTCGGAGCGTGCTCGCCGAGTCCCGGGTCCAGGTTCCGGATTTGCCGCCGGACTTGGCGACGAGACCGAGATGCAGAACGGCCATGCCACGGTCCAACGCCTTGCACATGTCGTAGACGGTCAGCGCCGCGACGGCGGCAGCGGTCAACGCTTCCATCTCGACGCCGGTGGGGCCGGTCACCCTGCACACCGCATCGATGGTCAAGCCGTCTTCGGCATCGGCCTGGAACTCGATGCCGACCTTGGTCAGGGACAGGGGATGGCACAGAGGGATCAGTTCGCTGGTGCGCTTGGCGGCCTGGATGCCAGCCACACGAGCAACGGCGAGCACGTCGCCCTTGGCGACACCGTCGGCGTAGATGGCCTTGAGCGTGCTTTTCGCCATGCGCACAACGGCGCGCGCATGCGCTTCCCGGGCCGTTGTTGCCTTGCCGGAGACGTCGACCATCGACGCCTCGCCGCGGGCGTTGAGATGGGTTAGCCGCGTCATCCTTACGAGCATAGCACGCTATAATTTCGCATCCGCGTCTCGAGCGTGAAGACCCCGTGGCGGAATCCGTGATGGTAGGCATGTCCGGCGGCGTCGACTCCGCCGTGAGCGCGCTCATCCTGCTGGAGCGCGGCTACGACGTCGCAGGCCTCTTCATGAAGAACTGGGACGAGGACGACGGGACCGAGTACTGCACCGCCGAAGCCGACTACGCCGACGCGGCGGACGTCTGCCAGCGCCTCGGGATCCAATTGCACACCGCCAATTTCGCGGCCGAGTATTGGGACAACGTGTTCGAGGCGTTCCTGGCCGACTACCGTGCGGCCAGGACGCCGAACCCCGACGTGCTGTGCAACCGGGAGATCAAGTTCAGGCAGTTCGCCGACTACGCCGCCCTGCTCGGCTACGAACGCATCGCCACCGGCCACTACGCCCGGCGGACGCCACCCGGTGAACCGTTCCGACTCTACAAGGGATGCGACCTCGGCAAGGACCAGACCTACTTCCTGCAAGCCGTGCCGAGAACCGACCTCGAGGGTTGCCTGTTCCCGGTCGGCGAGATGACCAAGCCCGCGGTCCGCGACCGCGCTCTGCATGCTGGGCTTCGCGTCCACGACAAGAGGGACAGCACCGGCATCTGCTTCATCGGCGAACGCCGTTTCCAGGACTTCCTATCCCGTTACGTCGCGGACCAACCGGGCGCGATCGTCGATGCTTCCGGCACGGTGCTGGGCGAACACCGCGGGCTTGCGTTCTATACGCTCGGGCAGCGGCAGGGCTTGCGCGTCGGCGGGCGGAAGGGCCGGCCCGAGAAGCCGTGGTACGTCGTCGGCAAGGATCGCGCCGCCAATCGCCTCATCGTCTCGCAGTGCGCCGACGACCTCCGCACGCAGTCACTGCGCGCATCGCAGTTGAACTGGATCGCCGCGGCGCGCGAGGGGCCGTGCACGGCGAAGACGCGCTATCGGCAACCGGACCAGGCCTGTGTTCTCAACCTCGACGGCGACTGCGCGGAGGTCGCCTTCGATCACCCGCAACGCGCCGTGACGCCCGGCCAGTATGTCGCCTTCTACGACGGCAACGAATGCCTGGGCGGCGGGCGCATCGAGGCGGCTTGGTAGCGTCCATGGCCGAAGTTCACGACGACCTGTCAACGCTGACCGCGGTCTCGCCGCTCGACGGGCGCTACCGGTCCCGCGCATCGGCGTTGGCGCCGATCGTCTCCGAGTACGCGCTGATGCGCTATCGCGTACGGATCGAGGTCGCCTGGTTCATCCACTTGGCAGGCTGCAAGGGAGTCACGGGCTTGCCCACGCTCGACCCGGATCAACGCTCGGCAGCCGAAGCGATCTGGTCCGACTTCGACGTCGGCGATTCAGCGGCCATCCGTGATCTGGAGGCGCAGACCAACCACGACGTCAAGGCCGTCGAGTATTTCGTCAAGGACCGGATGTCCCGGATCGAAGGCCTGCAGCCCCATCTCGAATACGTGCATTTCGGATGTACGTCCGAGGACATCAACAATCTCGCCTATGCCCTGATGCTGCGCGACGCGCGCGACACGGTGCTCGCGCCCCGGATGGCCGATCTGATCGACGCACTGCGCCGACTCGCCAGGTCGCTGGCCGATGTTCCGATGCTGTCGCGAACCCACGGCCAGCCGGCCTCCCCGACCACGGTCGGCAAGGAACTGGCGAACTTCGTCGCGCGCTTCGATCGCCAACTCGCGCAGGTGCGCAACACGGCCATTCTCGGCAAGATGAACGGCGCAGTCGGCAACTACAACGCCCACGTCGTCGCGTACCCGGATGTCGACTGGCCCGTCGAGAGCGGCAAGTTCCTAGCGGAGTTGGGGCTCGCAGCGAATCCCTACACGACCCAGATCGAGCCTCACGACTACATGGCGGAGTTGTTCCACGCGTTGTCGCGTTTCAACCAGGTGCTCCTCGACTTCGATCGCGACATCTGGGGCTACGTCTCCCTCGGCTACTTCCGCCAGCGCAAGGTCGAGGGCGAGACCGGCAGTTCGACCATGCCGCACAAGGTCAACCCAATCGACTTCGAGAACTCGGAAGGCAACCTGGGCCTCGCCAACGCGCTGTTGGGCCACCTCGCCGAGAAGCTGCCCGTGTCCCGTTGGCAGCGGGATCTCTCCGACTCGACGGCCCTGCGCAACGTGGGCACGGCCTTCGGCCACTGCCTGGTCGCCTATTCCAGCGCATCGCGGGGCTTGGGCAAGCTGGCCGTGGATCGCGACCGGCTCGACAGTGACCTCAACGACGCGTGGGAGGTCTTGTCCGAGGCCGTGCAAACGCTGATGCGCGCGAACGGGAACCCCGAACCCTATGAGCAGTTGAAGCGGCTGACGAGGGGCGAGCGGCTTGACGAGGCGGTCTATCACGGCCTGCTCGACCAACTCGACCTCGACGAGGCGTCGCGCCGACGCCTGGCGCGCTTGCGGCCCCGAGACTATCTCGGCCTTGCGGCGGCGATGGCCCGGGACGTGTCTTCCGCCGCGGCGGGCCTACGCGTCCACGAGGTCGCCTGGAGTACGCACGGGCCTACGCTCAAGGCCATACGCCGCACGGTGTTTGTCGAAGAGCAAGGCGTCCCCGAAGCCGAGGAGTGGGACGGCCAGGACGACTCAAGCCGTCACTTCATCGCCGAGGACGCCAGCGGAACGACGGTGGGAACGGCCCGCCTGATGCCGTCGGGGCAGATCGGGCGGATGGCGGTGTTGAAACACCTGCGCGGCTCCGGCATCGGCGCGCGGCTGCTTGCCGCCGCGGTCGATGCCGCCCGCCAAGGCGGCTACCCGAGCATCTTTCTGCATGCGCAAACCCAAGCCGCAGGGTTCTACGAACGGGCCGGGTTCCGCGCCATCGGCGAGCCGTTCATGGAAGCCGGCATCGAGCATCGCCACATGCAACCCGGCCCGGAAAACTAGGCGCGTCGCCTGACGGCGACGCGATCGAGGCGGACCGCAAGCGGTCCGATGCTCCGCATTTCTCCCACCGGCGTCGGGAATGCAACTAAGAGTGTCAACATTCGGCGCTCTCAAGCATCTAGCGGGGCTCCGCCCCAGCAAGGAGCACGGACGTCATACGGGTAAGAGAAATGCAACCTGACTGCGAGGCTAAACCGCGGTCACGCAAACTAGCCGGGCCGCACGGTTCCGGCACCGTTTTCGCGATCATTACAACGGGCAAAAAACGCGTTGCGCGGACCCCCGACTACCTATAAGGTTGCGCACTTTTTTTGCCACGGAGAACGGAACGATGGCCTTGCACTACGTGCCGAGAAAGCCGCGCGCGGAACAGATCCGGGAACTCGAAGAGGAATGGGAGACCAATCCGCGCTGGAACAGCGTCAAACGCGGCTACACCGCCGAGGACGTCGTCAACCTCCGTGGCACGATTCCGCACCGCAGCATGCTTGCTGCCCACGGCGCCGACAAGCTCTGGGACCTTCTCCAGGGTGACGACTTTGTGAACTGCCTGGGCGCCGTGACGGGCGGACAGGCCGTGCAGCAGGTCAAGGCGGGAATCAAGGCCATCTACCTGTCCGGATGGCAGGTCGCGGCCGACAACAACACGTCGGAGACCATGTATCCGGACCAGTCGCTGTACGCCGTCAACTCTGTTCCGAGTGTCGTCAACCGGATCAACAATGCCTTCCGCCGCGCTGACGAGATCCAGTGGGCGACCGGCGTGGACGACGGCATCGACTTCTACGCGCCGATCGTGGCGGATGCGGAAGCCGGATTCGGTGGGCTGCTCAACGCCTTCGAACTCATGAAGGCGATGATCGCCGCCGGTGCCGCCGGTGTGCACTTCGAAGATCAACTGGCATCGGTGAAGAAGTGCGGTCACATGGGCGGCAAGGTCCTCGTGCCCACGGTGGAGGCCGTGCAGAAGCTCATCGCCGCACGGTTGGCGGCGGACGTCTGCGACGTGCCGACGGTGCTGATGGCCCGCACGGACGCCAACGCCGCGGACATGGTCACCAGCGACATCGACGAATGGGACAAGCCATTCCTCACTGGCGAGCGCACGCCCGAAGGCTTCTACCGCACGCGCAACGGTCTGCCGCAGGCAATTTCCCGCGGCCTCGCCTACGCGCCCTACGCGGACCTCATCTGGTGCGAGACCGCCGTCCCCGATCTCGACGAGGCGCAAGCGTTCGCCGATGCGATCCACAAGCAGTACCCGGACCAGATGCTCGCCTACAACTGCTCGCCGTCGTTCAACTGGAGGGCGAACCTGGACGACGCGACAATCGCGAAGTTCCAGCGTGAACTGTCGGCCATGGGGTACAAGTTCCAGTTCATCACCTTGGCTGGCATCCACAGCATGTGGTTCAACATGTACGACTTGAGCCGCGACTACGTGGATCGGCAGATGTCGGCCTACGTGGACCTCCAGGAGAAGGAGTTCGCGGCGACCAACGCGGGCTACTCGTTCGTCAGCCACCAACAAGAGGTCGGTACCGGCTACTTCGACCGGGTGGCGGAAGTGATCCAGGGTGGGCAGTCGTCCGTCACGGCGCTGACCGGCTCGACCGAGGAAGCGCAGTTCGCAAGCTGAAACGGCGGCAGACAGCTCGCAAGCGGAAATACTGCGTTAGGGAGTCCGCAAGCTGAACTTCAGGCGTGTCACCACGGGCGGCGCCTAGCGTACCGTCTCGGGATTTCAGTGACGGTTCGCGCGGCGGCGCAGCGTAGTCCGGCGTCCGCGAGGCGAGGATGTGCCGCCGTCGAAACAGGTACTTGCGCACAAGCCCGGTTCGCCGCCGGGCACAAACCGCAATGTCAACGCATTTGAGAGGCGGCACACTAGCGCCGCCCGTTACCTACCCTGGCGTTTGAAGGCGCCGACGACGGCGCCAGCCACCGCACTGGTGATGATCGCGCCGATGGCCCCCGAGAACGCTGAGCCGGTCGGCGTCGTCTCTTCGATCGCCGCCATCTGGGCGGCCACCAGGTCATCGGGCAGGCCGGTGGTGGCCATCGCCTCGCGCGCGGCCGCCGCGTATTCGGCGTAGTACTCCGGGAAGACCCAGGTTGTCATCGTCCACGACCCGGCGAAGATCAGTACCGCGCCGATCGCGCCGACGATGAGCGCGTTGACGACCTGCCCCATCCACGCCGAGTCGTGAGCCGTCTGGCGCAGCGCCAGGAAGACGCATACCACGTTGACGACCACGGCCGCCGCAACGAACACGGTGGGCATGACCGGATTGGTGTGCAAACCAGCGATCGGCACGACGTAGCCCAGCAGGGCAACCACGATGCCGAGGATCAGGCCAAACCTGACGGGTGGATTCATCTGTCAACCTGCAGTCGTTCGGCGACGATCAGACTATGGCGGCTCGAAGGCATGGCTGCAAGCCATCAGTCTGCCATCAGTCAGATCACGAGCAAGCCCATGAACTCGTCCACCGGGGTCCCCTCGAAGCGCTCCCTGTCGAGGCACAGATCGCCGATGGCACGCGCCCGCGCCGCGGGGAATCGCGTCGCCAGGTTGGCCTCGAACTTCTCGACGAGTTGCGGAATGCCCTCGCCGCGGCGGCGTCGGTGACCGATCGGATACTCCACGGCGACCTTGTCCGTACTCGTGCCGTCGGTGAAGTGCACTTGCACCGCGTTGGCGATGCTGCGCTTGTCGGGTTCGTGATACTCGCGGCTGTAGCGCGCGTCCTCCTCGACCTCCATCCGCTCGCGAAGCTGATCGATCCGTGGATTCCGGGCCGCATCGTCCTCGTAGTCGTCGGCGGTCAGGTCGCCGTTCAAGAGCCCCACGGCGACCATGTACTGCAGGCAGTGGTCGCGGTCGGCCGGGTTGTTGAGATCACCGGTCTTGCTGATGATGCGGATGGCGGACTCGTGCGTCGTCAGCACGATCCGCTCGACCTCATCGAGCCGGGCGGCGACGCTCGGATGCAGTTGCACCGCCGCCTCGACCGCCGTCTGCGCATGGAACTCCGCCGGGAAGGAGATCTTGAACAGCACGTTCTCCATCACGTACGACCCGTAGGGGCGTTGGAATGCGAACCGATTGCCCTTGAAGGCGACGTCGTAGAAGCCCCAGGTCGGGGCCGACAGCGCGCTCGGATAGCCGATCTCGCCCTTCAGGACCAGGAGCGCCAAGCGCACGGCGCGGCTCGTCGCGTCGCCAGCGGCCCAGGACTTGCGCGGACCCGCATTGGGCGCATGGCGGTACGTGCGCAACGCGGAGCCGTCGATGAACGCGTGCGATAGCGCGTCGACGACCTGGTCCCGGCTGCCGCCGAGGAGATTCGTCACGACCGCCGTGGACGCCACGCGCACGAGCAGGACGTGGTCGAGGCCTACGCGGTTGAAGCTGTTTTCGAGAGCGAGACAGCCCTGGATCTCATGCGCCTGGATCATGCCGGTGAGCACGTCGCGCATGACCAAGGGCGCACGGTTGGCCCCAACCGCCTGCCGGCTGACGTAGTCCGCGACCGCCAGGATGCCGCCAAGATTGTCCGAGGGATGGCCCCATTCGGCCGCAAGCCAAGTGTCGTTGAAATCGAGCCAGCGGATGGCACAGCCTATGTCCCAAGCCGCCTTGACGGGGTCGAGTTCGAA
>LXNJ01000726.1_pt1 | contig 21662 bp, 20 predicted proteins | sample 809081 | NCBI WGS metagenome assembly LXNJ01 (sample SAMN04870510, study PRJNA318959) | sponge metagenome | biome: sponge; feature: marine sponge reef; material: water | host: Petrosia ficiformis | place: Greece: Milos, Mediterranean Sea | collected 2013-05-29 | depth 5-7 m | reverse complement strand
CGACTTCGAGCCGCGTCTCGCCGCCGCCCTGTCGGACACCGCGGGTGGGAGAGATGTCAAGGTAGTCGCGTCCGGTGGCGATCCGGACGTGTCGTTCGTCGGTAAGACTTCGGTTGGTAGGGTCGAATCCCACCCAGCCGAGTTCCGGCAGCAGGCATTCTACCCAGGCGTGGGTGGCATTGCTCCAGGCCCGCCCGCCGGGAGAACCGGAAACGTAGAGATAGCCCGAGACATAGCGTGCCGGAACGCCCCATGAACGGGCGACCGCGATCATGACATGGGCGTAGTCCTGGCAGACGCCCTTGCCCGATCTCAGAATTTCCTCGATCGGAGACGCGGCCGATGTGCTTCCCGGTGTATATTGAAACACGCTGTGAAGCGTATCTGCAAGCTGGATCAGATCCCTGAGCGGGTCGTTACCGCGTGCAATGTCGTTTTTCCTGGTGAAATCGGTGAGCGCGGGCGACGGAAACGCCATCGCGCTGGGATGGGAATAGTCCCAATGTAGAAAAGCGTCCCGCCAGGCGTCGATTTCCTTCCAGGCATCGGCTCCGAGATCGGGTGGAAGCGGCCTGAAGGAAGCCGGCCTCACGGTGGATCGAGCCGCGATCTCCAGCGACTCGTGTTCCGGGTGCACGCAGAGGACGTGCCGCGTGTTGCCGAAAGGATCTGTTTCAGAGCTCAGGGAACCCGGAGGTTGGGTTTCGATTTCGAAACGAACGAGCTGTTGACCCGCTTTCTCGATTGGCTTCAGGCAAAGCAGCATGACGCACTCGCGCGCGGGGAACGCGTACTCATAGCGCGAGACGTGCCTGATTTCGTATTGAATCGCTCCGGCCAAGGTATCCGCACACCCGGGTGTCAATAAACAGCGGGGTAGTCGATATATGAGGCGGTGACAAGATCGTGGAGTTTCCGGCAGTAACCCATGAGGTCTCCAAGAAGGGCCTCGTGGTCTTCGCGGTCGGGCCAATCGTAATGGATTAGCGCGCACATGCGTCCGGCCAGGCGCAGGGCGACTGCACTGGATTGTTCATCGGACCCGGTACCGATGGCATCGAGTTCCGAGGCCACCGCGTCGAGCGAGTAGCATAGTGAGCCGTATAGCAGAGGGTCGGTAACGAGAAGGTCGAGAACTCGACGCGGCTGGACGTCTACGCTGTAATTGCGGCCGTAAGCGTCATAGGCCTGGCAGACGTGCAGAAGGTTCGTCCAGTCCGCGTCGGAGGACTCGTCCATAAGTTTGTCCATGGAGAGTTGCGAGAGAAACAACGAAGCCGAACATTGGGCGCGTTCGATATGCTTTCCGAGGCGCAAAAAATGCCACCCTTCGTCGCGGTACATCGTCGCTTCCGCCACACCGTCAAACGTGTTTATTTCGCCTGCCGATTCAGCATAAAAACTCTCTGGAGACGGCTTCCAGATGTCCTGAATGCTCAGTTGCCTGAGCCGCAGGTACGCGAGGTTCAGACAGGTCCACATTTCCCCGCTGATGCAGTGGCGCATCTGTCGCGCATTCTCACGGCCGAGGGAGAAACAGTTCCAGACGGAATCGGGATTTGAGCGCTCGAAAGTAAGGTCGTCGGCCAGGGTGAAGGAATCCGCCAATGTGAAATCGTCATTTCCAACCATCGTGATGCTGCCGCCGGGTGGCCGCCGATTCAGGCTCATGTAGATTCGACTCCACCCGAAATAGATCTCCCGGATGGGGCGATCCACCAGCGCTTCCACCTGGAACCGTAGCAGGCGGCAGAGATGCTCCGCCCGTTCCAGGTAGCGGCCCATCCAATATAGGCCCTGCGCGCTGCGGGAAAGAAGCCTGGGATTTCCGGGATTCGTTGTCATTAATCCTCATCGGCTTCTTCGGGGTTAAGCACGAATTCGGGATACGCTTCCATTCCGAGTTCACCTACATCCTGGCCCATTCGCTCGACTTTGTCGGACACGCGGACGCTCAGGGTCGCCGCCAACAGTCGCCACAGCACCCACGAAATCGAGAATACGAACACGCCGACCGCGACGCAACCCAGGAGCTGAACGCCGAAGTTGCCGCCGCCGGCGATGCAGACCGCAAGCGTTCCCCAGACCCCCGCGAACAGGTGGGCGGGAACCGCACCAACAACGTCGTCGATTTTCAACCTCTCCAGCAGCCGGATACCGACCGTGCAGATGACCGCGCCCACGCCGCCGATAACGATTGCCCAGTAATGCTGGACGATGTCGGGCCCGGCGGTAATCGAGACCAGCCCGGCAATCGCTCCGTTCAGGCTGGCGAAAAGGTCCATGCGGCCCAGGATCGGTTTAGAGACAATGAGGGCAACCACCACGCCGGCCGCCGCCGCGAGATTCGTGTTGACCAGTACATGGCTCATCGCCACCGCATCGGCGGCGCTGCCCAATGCCAGTTGCGACCCGCCGTTAAACCCCAGCCAGCCGAACCACAGGATGAACACGCCCAGTGTCACCACAAGGATATTGGACGGCGGCGTCGCCTTGACGGTACCGTCCCTTCTGAACTTCCCCAATCGCGGACCGACAACCAGGATCCCGGCAAGCGCCGCCCAGCCACCGGTGCTGTGGACGATGGTAGAACCGGCGAAGTCCTTGAATCCCATCGCGCTCAGCCATCCGCCTCCCCAGGTCCAGGCGCCCACCACGGGGTAGATGACGGCCGTCAGGGCCAGCGTGAACAGAAAGAACGACCACATCTTGACTCGCTCCGCCAGCGCGCCCGAGACGATCGAGGCGGCCGTTGCCACAAAAACCATCTGAAAGAACCAGTCGGACATGGTGGCGTATTTATTCGCGATGACCTTGGCCTTTGCCGACTCCTGTCCGCCCACGAGGGCAAGATCGGCGGCAGACGGGCCGTAGAGGACTGTAAATGAGCCCATGAATTTCCCGACGTCCGTATACATAAGATTGTAACCCAGGAAGTAATAGGCGAGGCCGGCGATCGAGTAAAGGCCGATGTTCTTCATGCAGATCATGGAGGCGTTCTTGGTGCGCACGGAACCGGACTCAAGCATAGTAAACCCGGCGCACATCCACATGATCAGCGCGCCCCATATCAGAAACGCAAAGGTGTTGAAGACGAACATCGTCTCCTGATCGACGGCCGCGTATGCGGCAGTGGTCCCGCATAGCAGCCAGCCAAGCATCAGCAGGACGTTTTTCCCCAGGGAACCGCCGACACGTTTGTGCAACGGTAATTTCGTGGAACCTTGCATATCCCTCTCCTTTCGTGGTCTTGCCACAGCGGCAAGATACGTGGTTTATCCCATCCCACGTCTTGATAAACAATCCCCTCAGTTTTCCAGGACCCAGAGATCCTTCCCGCCTCCCCCCTGACTGGAGTTCACTACGATGCTGCCTCGGCGCAATGCAACCCGGCAGAAGGCGCCAGGTACGAGACGCGTCTCCTGTCCGTGGAGAACGAATGGACGCAAGTCGACGTGCCGCGGTTCAAACCGGTCGTCGATAAGACACGGCGCGCGCGACAGCGGCAGGACCGGTTGCGAGATGTAGTCAGCCGGGTTGGCACGCAACTGCCCGGCGTATTTCTTCCGTTCGTCCGGCGTGGCGTGTGGGCCGACCAGCATGCCGTAACCGCCGGACTCTCCGACCCGCTTTACAACCAGTTTCTCGAGGTTGTCGAGCGTGTACTCGAGGTGTTCCGGTCTTCGGCAAAGGTAGGTCTCGACGCTGGCCAGAACGGGCTCTTCGCCAAGGTAGTAGCGGATGATATCGGGAACGTAAGCATAGACGCTCTTGTCGTCGGCCACGCCCGTGCCGGGCGCGTTTACGAGGGTCACGTTGCCGAGTTTGTATGCGTGCATGAGACCTGGCACACCAAGCAGGGAATCCGCCCGAAAGACGAGGGGGTCGAGAAAGTCGTCGTCGACACGCCTGTAAATAATGTCGACGCGCCGGAGGCCGGTGGTGGTGCGCATATAGACAATACCCTCGTTCACGAGGAGGTCCCGACCTTCCACAAGCGCCGCGCCAATCTCGCGGGCCAGAAACATGTGTTCGTAGAAAGCCGAATTGTAAACGCCGGGCGTCAGCAGCACGATGCAAGGGTCGGATCGCCCGCCCGGAGCCAGCTCGACCAGGGTCTGGCGCAGCATCTTCCCGTAGTGTTCCACGTCCTGTACCCGCGAGCGCCTGTAAAGGCGGCGCAGTCCTGCCTTCACCGCCTTACGGTTTGCCACCATGTACGATACACCCGAGGGTACCCGCAGGTTGTCTTCCAGTACAAGAAAACCGTCGTTGGTTCGTACGAGGTCGGTTCCACAGATAGACACCCACGCACCATGCGGTGGGGAGGCGCCGCGCATTTCCACCCGGTACTGTGGACAGGTTTTGACCATGTCCGCCGGGATCACGCCGTCCCCGATGATGCGTTCGTCGTTGTAGATATCCTGGAGAAAAAGGTTAAGGGCGCTGAGCCGTTGCGTGAGGCCCCTGACGAGCTGATCCCACTCGGCGCCGGACAATACCCTTGGCAGGCAGTCGACGGGAATGATGCGTTCGGTGGCCTCCTCATCGCCGTAGACGGTAAAGGTGATGCCCTCATTCGAAAACGATCGTGTCACGCGTTCCTGGATGCTTGAAAGTTCCTCATTCGAAAGTTCGCCCAGCGCTTCAAATAGCGGGCGGAAATGTTCCCTGGGTGTCCCGTCCGGAAGGAACATCTCGTCATAGTAAGTCGGATCGAGGGGGTAGGATTCAAATTCCATGTCGAACGTCTTACGGTATGGGTGTTTTTAGGTTAAGACGCAGGTACCGATGGAAGATGCAGCCCGTTTCGGCAATGCCGGGGCGGGCGATCAATTCCCCAGTGTTTCGAATCTGCCGTTCCTGACCGCCTGCAGGACGGCCGGATAAGTCGGGTCGCCATTCGCATCGAACGCGAATTGTCCTACAATGGTCGGCAAATCGATAGCGGCCAGCGCATCCCTGACCAACTCCGAGTCCGTTGAGCCGGCCCCTATTAATGCGGCCGCGAGGAGGGACGCGCCGGTCGCCCTCGCCGTCCCCCAATCGGGAGGTCGACCGTTACCCTTTGCCCGCCGTTGATCGGCATGCTCGCCCACGTACCAATCCGGTTGCCGCCACGCGTAGCGCGGACTTGATAGTAGCCTCCTGCATCGTCGATATCCACTCGTGCTCGTCCATATGCATCTGTGGTGTCGGCCCACGAGAATTTCGGCGCCAGTCCGGAAATGGAACGAGCGAGTGCGACGGCGACGCCCGCCAATGGCGCATCGTCCTCGAGCACGGTTGCCACCACAACTGCCTGCGTCGCGCTTTCATCGACCGCCAGTTTGCCCAGCGGCTGGTCCGACGCTTCATCCCTTTCGGACGTCGAGGGCGAAACCGCGTGTTCGCCGCCGCAGCCCCAGATCAGACCCGCCGCGCACGCCAGCAGGATTGCACCGCGAAGACTGAACGACATTTCGGCCATGCCTCGTTTCCACATTGAAGTAGCGTTCAGAACCGAAAAAACAGCAACTCGGCGACGCGACGAAAACCCCTGAAACAGAGCGTATCGGTCATCAAAAGGACATGCTTTCAGTTCACGTCCTCATCGGTCGTCGGCTCCGTAACCAATGCGGGAGCTTCAAGGGGTATTTCGACAACCATTTCGGTAAACTCGCCGGGTTCGGTCTCGACCCGGATGCTTCCTCCGTGCTCGCGTACAATATCGTTCGAAAGGGCGAGACCCAACCCCGTTCCCTGGTCGGTAGGCTTGGTCGTGAAAAAAGGATTGAAAATCTTGTCGACGACGTCGGGCGGAATTCCCTTACCATTGTCCTTGATATTTACTTCGAGCCGTTCCGGGCCGCGGCGGGTCTTCAGCCACAGCGTAGGCATGTACGGCTCATCGATGACCGATTCTACGATCTCGCGTCGTTTTTCGTCGGTCGCATGGCAGGCGTTGCTAACCATGTTCAGAAACACGCGGCCCATGTCCTGAGGTACCACTTCGACTTCGCCCGCTGACGGATCCAGGTCCTGCTGGATGTCGAGTTGGAACTCCGTGTCGCTTGCCCTTGCGCTGTGGTACGCAAGCCTGGCGTGTTCGTCGAGCAGATTGTTGATGTTGGTGGCCTGTCGCTGGGCGGAACCCCGGCCCATCGACAACATATCCTGGACAATCCGGTTGGCGCGCTCGCCGTGTTCCCTGATACGCGCGAGGTTGTCGTTGAGGTCCTGGCAGATTTCCTGGACGAGTTCGCGCTGTTCTTCGTCGAGTTCACCGCCTTCTTCGCTGAGCGTGTCCTCGAGTTCTTCACCGAGTTCCTCCAGAAGTTCCTGGGAGACCTCGGAGAAATTCTTGACGAAATTCAGCGGGTTCTTGATTTCGTGCGCGACTCCGGCGGTAAGTTCGCCGAGCGCCGCCAGCTTTTCGCGCATCACGATCTGGTCCTGCGCCCGACGCAGGTCCTCCAGCACGGCTTCCAGCTGTTCGTTCTTCTCCCGTAACTCCTCGGCCAGCTTTTCAACGAGGTTAAGGCGCTGGACCTCCAGCGCATGCCGTCGGAAAACCTCCAGGGCCGCCGCCATATCTGCGACCTCATCGTGCCCGCTGATGTCAACCCTGGCTTCCAGGTCACCATCGGCCATGGCGCGCATCCTGTCTGACAGCCGTTCGAGCCGGCGCAACAACACCCGGCCCACAAAAAGCCACGCGATGAGTACGGCTCCGCTGATGCTGACCACGTTCAGCCCCAGCAATACGCTGCGGCCGGTCCCGATTGCCTGAGTGGATGCCAGCGTGGCCTCGCGCGTGCGTTCACGGGCAGCGCCGACGAGACCCTCGACTTCCGAACCGAGTTTGATTTCGAGTCTCAGGTTGTCCTGGAGAAGGTTACGCTGACGGTCAGCGAGTTCGAACTCTCGAACGATCAGTTCGAAACCGCCCTGCTTCCCCAGGCCCAGTTCGAAGAGCCGATTCAGGTGCGGGGCGATCTGATCGCGCCAGGGTGATGTACCGAGCGCAGACAGGCTCCGTTCGATGCGCCCGGCAGCGGCCTCAAAGCGCTCCCGCAGCGGCTCCAGCAGGAGTGCGTCGGAAAGGTTGAAAGAACTTGACAGGAGTTGTGTCGCAATGGTGGCATCGGCTTTCAAGTCGGCCAGGTGGCGGTACCGATCGAATTCTTCGTCCGAAAAATGCCGCTCGCGGGGCACGGGCGGCTGGCCTATTGTCCGGTAGCCTGTCATCGCGTAGAAGAGTTGATCGTCGATGGCCGGAATCAGCATGCCGAACAGTCTGGCACGCAACTCGGACAGTTCCAGGCGAAGCGCTTCGCTGCGTGCGCTTACCTCGAACAACTCGGCGACCTCACGTTCAATTGCTTCGATGTTTGACATGAGTGCCGCAGCAAATCCGTGTATTCTCCCGAAACGCTCCTCGTCTTCACTCCTGGTCTCCCTTTGCATCAGCGCCGCCAACTGTGATTCGAAGGCCCTGCGCTCTTCAGCGATATCCGCCTTGACGCGGTCGAAATCCTCCACCGTTGCGGCTGAGGTCAGGCGGGGCGCCGCGGCGACCAGCGTGCCGCTCTGCTGAGCGACCCCGAAGGCAGCGGCCATTTCCGGGACGCTGCCCTCGTTCACGCGGTTCTGGATGTCTCCTACGAGATCGAACGAGAGCCACCCGACCAGGCTGGCGACCATGGTGATGGCGACCGCGCCACCAATTCCCAGATAGAGCTGCGTGGCGATTCGAAAGCGGCCTTTGAGCAGCAGTTTCACTTTGCCGATCACGGCTCCGCTTCCTCGAGTGTATCGATCGGATAATACCGGCCGTCACGACCGATCGTGGTCAGGTACACGGCATCCGACCCCTGGTTGTCATTGCTGCCGTATTGCAGCTTTAATCCGTCGATATCGACCATCTTCGTGCTGCGGAGACTGTTGAGAAAGGATGTCCGCTTGACCTCCGCGCCGCAGCGCTGGAGGGCGGCGATGGCGAGACGGCCGGCCAGGTACCCTTCGAAGGACACGAACCCCGGCGCAGCATCGGGATCGAAGGCAGACAAAGCCCGGCGGTAGGCCGACGCTGCGGGGAAGTAGTCGTCGGTTGGAAAGGGTACGACCTGTGTGACGTAGACGCCGGCTCCTGCAGGCCCCAGCTGTCTTGCCAGAGCGTTGCTGCCGACAAAAGAGATGGTAATGAAAACGGGGTCCAAACCGATATGCCGCGCCCACGCGATGAAGGTCGCGACCGGTTCGTACGCACCGACCAGGATTACCGCTTCGGGGTCTGCCATGCGCAGGTCGAGCAGCGCTGTCTTCACTGCCGTTGTATTGCGCGGGTATAACCCCACGGCCACGGCCTCCATTCCGCGCCGTTCGAGCGCGCGTCGTGCGCCGTGGTAGCCGGCCCTGCCGAAGGAGTCGTCCTGATACATGACGGCGATTCGTTTGATACCGAGATCGCCGGTAAGGCGCGCGACCATTTCCTCCGTTTCCTGGTTGTACGACGCCCTCAGGTTGATCACGATGTTCCAATTCGGGTCCCGAAGGAACGCCGCGCCCGTGAATGGCGCAATATACGGAATATTGGCTTCCGCGGCGACCGGCGCGGCTGAACGTGACGTGGGTGTGCCTACGGCGCCAATGAGTGCGAACACCCGGGCCTCATTGATGAGGTAAAGGGTGTTTGCGATGGCGGCCTCCGGTTCGTACGCGTCATCGAGGGAAACGAGTTCCAGCCGACGGCCGTGGACACCCCCGCGGCGATTGATCTCATGAAACGCGGCTTCGATGCCGCGTTTCATGTCGGTTCCGAGTTGCGCGGCGGGGCCACTGAAGGCGGCGGACTGGCCGAAGAGAATTCGCTCGTCCGAGACCCCGTTCTCGACCTCGTTGGCTTCCAGACTGCTGGAAAGCGTCGTCCAGACGACGAACAGCCACACCCCCTGTCGAAAGGTCGAATTCATTACGTCCTCCGCTTCACCAGCGTGAGGTGGTTCCGTTCGTTCTCACGCCGGTAGTGCATCTCGTCTATCATGGTAAGGACCAGGTGGACGCCCAGGCCGCCGATGGGTCGATCTTCGAGCGCCGCCTCCACGTCGGGTATGGGCGCGTCCTCCAGGGGATTGAAGGCCCGGCCGTCATCCGATATCTCAATTGTAATCGCGTCGGATTCCGACGTCAGGGTAATCTCAATCTCGCCAGGCCCGCCGCCAAACCCATGTCGGACAATGTTGTTGCCGATTTCCTCAATTGCAAGGTCAACCTGATGAACCAGCGCGGGGGACCAATCTTCCTGCAGCCCCAGTTCTTCGGCTGCTGCGGCGACCCGTCGCAGTTCATCGAGATCGGCTTCTATGCGAAAGGACTGTCTGGCGCTCACGCTTCCGACCCTCTGTATCGAAACGTAACGCACGTAATGTCGTCGAATTGGGGAGTTTCGCCGACAAATCCGCTTACGGCGCTGAAAATCGCATCGTTGGCTTCACGGGCGTCCCCCGGGGGCGTGTCCGTGAAGACGTTTTGCAGGCGATCCATTCCGAACTCTTCCTCGACGTCATTAATGGCTTCGGTGACTCCGTCCGTATAGAGAACGACCGTATCACCCGGTGCAAGCGTGACCGAATTGTACCCGTATTCGATGTCCGGCAACATGGCAAGGGCGACACCGCCGGTCAGCGGCAGCGCGCTGGCCTTCCCGTCCGCATTGACGATGAGCGGCGTATTGTGTCCGCCATTGGCGTACACCAATTGCCGGTTGGCGGGGTCGAAGACGGCGTAAAAGACGGTTACGAACATCGCGGCTTCGTTGTTTTCGTAAAGCGCATTGTTCATTTCGTACAGCACTTCGCCGGGGCTCGTCGTCCCGATTGCCGCACCCCGCAACACCGTCCGGCTTGACATCATGAAAAGGGCCGCGGGTACGCCCTTGTCAGACACGTCAGCGATAGCGATTCCTATGCGTCCGCCGTCGAGCCGGATGATGTCGAAGAAGTCGCCGCCGACGTTTCGGGCGGGTTCCATACTACCGTATGCCTGATAATCCGGATTCTCCGGAAAACTCGTGGGCAGAATCGACTGCTGCATCTTGCTGGCCACGTCGAGTTCGTTCTGCAGAGCGATCAGCTTGTCGCGCGATTCCAGCGCTTCACGCCATTCGATCAGATGGCGCATGGTTCGATCGATGGTCACCTGAAGGTCGGAGAAGTCAATCGGCTTGGTGACGAAGTCGAACGCACCCCGATTCATGGCGATCCGGATGTTTTTCATGTCGCCATACGCCGATATAATCACGGAACGAATATTCGGGTCCACCTTGGGTATCTGATCCAGAAGGGTCAGACCGTCCATCTGGGGCATATTGATGTCGGACAGCACCATATCGATGGTGCCATCCTTGTTCAACCGCTCCAGAGCCTCGATACCGTTCCGCGCAAACACGAAGGTGTAGCGGCCTCTCCGGATCGGACGCCGCATCCGCTGCAGCATGAGCGGTTCCAGGTCGGGCTCGTCGTCCACTACGAGGATTTTGTACGGAAGCGCAGACATTTCGTTATACCCCAGGATAGGATGGTTCGGTCATGTGTTGAATCCGGATGTGAAGAGCCGACGCAACCATAACTCACTCCGGCGCTGGTCGACGTGACCGAAAACGGTGTCAATTCACCCGTTCTTTCTCTAGCTCCTTCAATTCGTCGGCAATCTCATCCATCAGAAGGACGAGGTCGACCACGTCGTGGCTGGTTATAGTACCCTGGAACTCTTCAGAGTCTGTATCCAGTACCGGTATGACGGACAGTGAATGCCGCGACGTCTGCTGAAGAACGTCTACGATGTGCTCGTCGGGTTCGGCATGCGGAGGTTCCGGTTGCAACACTTCCTGGAGAGGTGTTTGTCCCCAGGCTACCATCGGGACGGACGTCAGCCGCGCCGGAGACACGATTCCCGCAACTGCGCCCTCGTTCACCACAACGTAATCCTGTTGATCCGGCACGATCCAATTATCGGCAAAACTCCTGATCGAGAGCGATGCTGCCGGATACGAAAGAAAAAGGCCGCCTATCAGCAGGCCGAACGACAACTCCGGGACGTTGAAGATGCGTTTCAGAAAAAGAATCTTCGGAGGCATGACCCTGGCGGAAAGAATCCACGCGACCACCGCAAATGCCGCGACCTCCGCGAGCAGGAATACCACACTGAAGGCGCCCCGGAGATGGTCGTGCGCGGCGATGGTTCGTTCGCCGATGCTGAATCCCACAACCAGTAGCGTGATCATCTCCGCAATGATGACCGTGGCAAAAATCTCCAGACCGAGGGGTTCTTTAAGGTATCCGGTGTCCGCAAGCACCTTCGCCACAAGCCCCAGGCTTGACATGGACAGAATGCCGGCGAGCGCGAGAGCATCCTTGAAATGAAGATCGAGGGCGAATCCCACGCCGAAGAGGTCAGAGGTGACCATCATGGCGGCAACCATTGAGATCACGACTGGCAGGATAGCAGCAAAAAAAAACGCCCCCGGAGGGTTGCCACAAAACCGGGGATGTCTATCTTGTCGAGGCCGACAAGGAAGAAGAGGATAAAGACGCCGATGCCCAGGAAGACCTGAAGCTTGTTCGTCGGCTCGACGATTCCCGCGACGGGGCCGAGTAGAATTCCGGCCGCCGTGTAGGCGACAATCGAACTCAGGCCAATCCGGTCTAGGAGCCTGCGCTCCAGAACGGATTTGAGCACCGCAATACACTATATATAGTATGGTAAGTTTTCTGCGGCGCAGACTCTTAGGAGGCACTTCAGGAGCTTGGCGACGACAATGAGCAACCCGATCGGCAGCAGGTCTTCGATCATGGTCGGCCTTTCAGTTTCTCGGGAGATTCAGGCGGGACCGTCTGACACCCGAACACAACCGGACGCGGCGGCGTCCATACCATCGCGAAAACGCCCAGGATACCGTTACGGTGGACCGGGTGTTTTTGCGGTGTCAGATCCCCCCGAGATGCTTCAGCGGCGAATGGCACCCGCTGTCGTGAAGCAGTCCCGGATCAACCCGTTACTATCCTCCAACTGCTGCCAGCGCTTCCGATCTGGAGGCGTAAACCGGTATGATTTTGTCGAATCCGCTGATCTCAAAGACCTCCCTGATCGGATCAGAAAGCGAGCAGACTACGAACTCCTTGTCCTGTTTTCGAAGTGTCCTGGCGGTCAGCAGGATGACCCGAAGGCCCGCACTGCTAATGTAGGCAAGGCCTTCAAAATCGACAATCACCGCCTGACCGTCTTCGTGCTGGGTGATTGCAGAATCGAGCGCTTCTTCGAAATCACGGGCATTGGACCCGTCGACGCGACCCTCAGCCTTCGCGATTAAGGTGCCGTTTTCCAGTTCGGTGTTAACCTCCATCGACCGATCTCCTTTTTTATTGTTACACGACCTCTCGGATACTCATATATTAGAATTCATTAGACGGATGTGCGCCGAAACGATTAGATAACAGGATTCATCCAATATGTCAAGTATTTTGTTCAGGATTTGCGCCCGGGGGGTTTCAGTGATGGAGGCTCGACCATTGGAGGCGTGAATCCTGACGATCGCCGGGTTTTCCACCAAAACCGACGCCACGTGCGAACCCGGACGGCGGTTATGCGGCGAAGACTTGTAACACGGGTTGTCCACACATCTGCTGCTTAAGAGGTTAACGGTCCGTTGATGAAGTCGCTCTGCAGGCGAGGCCGGCCGCCTGTCTGCGTGCACCGCACAGGCAGGTAGCCCGGATGGGCTTTTTCAACGGGCTGTTAAACGCAGAGACAAACGCGATGCCGCAGGAGCGCCCGCAAAAGGCGCGGCAGTTCCTTCGACATTTCTCCGAGACCGCCTCGGATTGACCTGTTGGTCGTTTAGTTGGCTGCTGTGACCATGGCAGAAACAATCACGGGACTCATGAGTCTTAAGACATGGCTGGATTCGCAGGGCTTGTTACTGGCCACGGTTTTGACACACACGGTTTGCAACTGCAAACGGACGGATGCATCGGTTGAGCAAGTACAAAGTCTTTCGCAAGATACATACACATTAAGGAAGCCCGCGATGTCCTGTAGGATTCGAAACGTGTTTGTATCGACCGTTGCTGCAGGCTTGATATCCGGCTGCGGCGGCGACAGGCTTACCACCTCGATGGTACCCGAAGCCGACAGGCCGGCAGAAGAGGTCCATGCCAATTCCGGACAACGGAATTCAGGGCAGCTATTGGGCAAACTGGCGGTAGGCGGGAATACCGGTCTGGCCGTTGTGGCCGCCACCGTATTGCAGGACGGAGCGCCGCTGATCGGTGTTACCGTGGAGCTGTCACGGTCCGTTTCGGGACGCGCGCCGCATTTTGCATGGTCGGGCACATCCAATGCGCAGGGCAAGGCACGTGTCGAAATAGGGTCGGATAACGTGAACGGTTACTATCGGGCGCGTGTAATTCGGGAAGGGACCGTGCTTGGTTCCTGGTCCAGCATTCCGATAAATGGCGGATACGAAGTGACCGTTGAACTGCCCGTTGACGGCAAGGCGCGCGTGACGGGTTCGGCCTTGCTCCCGTCATTTGATATTGTCGGGGCATGGGGATACGTTGGAACCGATTTGGTTGAGACGATCAGCCGGAATCTGGTTGCCGCCATCCTGGAGCAGGGGCTGGTTGACAGCACGGTTGCGGCTGCCATCGTCAAGGAGTTCACAGGCGAGATGGAAACGAGCCTGCGCGACAGTGTCTGGTCTCCGATCCATCGTTTCCATGCCGACGGCACCTTTGAAGATCAGGACAGCACGGGCACATGGTCCGTTTCAGGCGCCTGGTCGGCCAGCGGCAATACGCTGACGATCATTGGGAAAGACGGATTCGTCCAGGAAGGCTCGGTTGACGTGGACGGCGACAGACTGACGCTGACGTTCACCAGAGAGCAATATATGCGTATTGTGCTGCAGGCGGCCGGAGAGTTGAACGAGGAGGACCGGGAATTCTTCGATGCCATGCTTAAGGAGGACGACGTCATTCGGTTCTTCTTCGAAGCGCGGTAGCCACGGTTCTTGTCCCGGAAATCAAGAAGCCGAACCCGGCGATTTCCGTAAACGAAATCCCGCCGTCGGGGAGGATCGACGGCGGGTATTTTAAGAGACGGCCTGGCGATCTTAAAGAGAACTCGTTGGGATACTAGCCGTTTCTGCCCTTACGGCCGCGGCCGTGTCCTTTTCCTGATCGCTTCCGTATCCCGGATTTCATTTCGTCCAGCTTTTCCCTCTGTTCATCGGTAAGGACGGCGTTGAAGTCCTCTTCGAAATCCTCTTTCAACTCTCGCAGTTGATCCCGGAGACCCGATCTGTCGCCTGACTCCTGAGCACTGTCCATCGCAGCCTTAACGTCGGCCTGGTAATCATCGTACAATTCATTAAGGTCCGAAATCTGTTGGTCGCTCAGGTCAAGGGAATCGGTCAATGCGGCGATGGAATTCTCCCACCCCTTGTCTTTCCTTTGCGCAATCGCATTGGCTTTGATTTCCTCAAGTCGGGTCTGTTGCTCGTCTGTGAGAACGTCGTTGAATTCGTCATCGAATCCCTGCCTCAGTTCCTTCAACTTCGTCCGGAGTTCTGAGCGGTCGCCAGACTCCCGTGCGTCATCCATCGCGGCTTTGACGTCGGCCCTGTAGTCTTCATACAATTCATCGAGGCCCGCGACCTGATCGTCGCTCAGGCCCAGGGAGTCCGTCAGCGCCGCGACGTAATTCTCCCATCCTCTGTCCTTCCTTTGCGCGATCGCATTGGCCTTGATTTCCTCGAGTCGGGTCTGTTGCTCGTCTGTGAGGACGTCGTTGAAGTCGGCTTCAAACGCCTGTCTCAATTCCTTCAGACTCTCCCTTAATCCCGTCCGGTCACCCGACGCTCCGGCGCTGTCGACAAGTGCCTCAACGTTGGCATGGTAGTCATCATACAGCGCATTTAAATCCGTGACCTGATCGTCGCTCAGGCCCAGGGAGTCCGTCAGCGCCGCGACATATCGTTCCCATCCATCGCGGCGGCCATGGCCTGATTTGCTGTGACTGTCGCCATCAAGTTTGGCACTTATCTCATCCGTGGATGCCTTGGAGGCCTGAGATGCGTTCTCCGAGTCCCCGGACCCTGCCGGGGACTCGACGGGGATTTTGTTGCCGCATCCGAGGATCGTGAGGATCGTCAGGCCGGCAACGACGGGCGCTATGGCAAATCTGCGAAACGACATCTATATAACACCTTTCCTGCCCGGCTCGGTCAGTTAAATTGAAGACGGTTTTTCGACTCTGTTGTCCCGACCGGATTCACCCATTCCCTGAAAGCCCTTTCCGTAGCCTCGTTTGCGCCACATCTTGCGGAATGCTTTTCCGGGACGATCCCTTCGCATTTCGCGAAGCTTGTTTCGCTGCTCCGGGGTCAGGACGCTGATGACCTTGAGCCGGTGGTTGACCCTGCTGTCCAGAATCAGGGACCGTGCGTTGTTTACGGCGGCCACCCGCGCTTTGACTTCAGCAGGATCGGGGTTGTCCTGCCGCATGGCGGCGCGAAGGTCCAGCCTGGCCACCTTGAGGTCGGCACGCAACTGCGCCATCTTTTTACCCCGGTCCAGATTGAGGCTTTCCAACTTCGTCCGCTGTTCCGCTGAGAGTTCCAGGGCCGCCATTGGGGCCTTGCGGGATTTCCAGCCACGTTTGCCGCGATGGGCGTTCGAGGGCAGCGTCCACGCAATGACGACAATGGGAATGAGGACTCCAGCCATGAGTACCAGTCGTTTCATGGTTCTACTCCTTTCGGTTTACCCGGCTATCGGCCTTAGCAGCCCTTTGAGAGGGGCCCGCTGTTGCCCGGCGTCACGAGGATGTTCATCCGTGAAGCCTTCACAAATTGGACAGCGGGCTACATCATTGCGTTCCCGGCTGCGATCAGAAATCGAACGATCTTCCGCCGGGCCTGCGCCTGAACTGGCGTTCCCACCGCATACGACGCTCGATACCTGACGTGATTTCTTCGAATTTTCCGACCTGTTCTTCCCGGAGCAGGGTCTTGATTTCCGACCAGGTTTTTCCGATTAAGTACGCAAGTTGCTCGTCGCGGCTCTGAAAGAGCCGGCGAGTTGCCTCGCGGCCTTTTTTTCTGATTTGCTCCATTTTCGCTCGCTGCTCGCCGGAAAGATCCATATCCCATCCCCCATTGGACCGTTTCCTCTGTACTGGCGTGAGCAGGCTCATTTGTTCGGTACGCGAGTCTTTATGCATCGCCTTCAGTTCTTCCCGTATTCCACGGCGCAGTTTTCTCATTTCTGCCCAATTTTCCTTGAGAATGCGTGAGACTTCGGCCTGTTGGGCTTCACCGAGGTCCAGACGTCTTCTCAATTGCCGAAGGATAATGTTGGGGGATGCGGGGCTGGTTAACTCGTCGAATATTTCCTGCTGATCCGGTGTGAGAACGACGCGAATCCTGGCCCAGGCGCCGCGCCTCACCGTCTCGATCTTCGAACCGATATTCTTCCGAACCTCCACGATCAGCTCCCGGCTTTGATCCAGGATCTGATCGATTTCCGCCTTCTGCGCTTCGGTCAGGTCAAGATGCCGGGAATATCGCTTCAAAAGGCGCTCCGACGTTGCGCCCATGCGGGGGGTGCGGCGGTGTTCCCGGGGCGCCTGCGTCTGCTTGTCGCCGCCGGCAGGAAGCCAGAGATGGTAGGTTGCACCCACTGTAATTCCGACGGCAAAAATGCCCACCGCCAGCAGAACGGCTTTGAGGCGGGTTGCGTTTTCGGACATGGGCTACCTCGATTGCAGAATCTGAAGGACGCCGCCGGAAAGTTCGGCGTCGGTGAGCATTTCGGCCTCCTGTTCGTCCCACTGGGCATTCAGATAGTCTTCCAGCGTAAGCGCCGGCGCTTCGGTCGAGAGATTGCCCAGGACGGCCAGAAGCAGGACCGCGGCGGCCAGAACAGGAAGAAATCTCTTGCCTACCCACTCGAACTGTTTCCAGGGCTCGACTGCTTCCTCGACGCCAATCCGCCGAGCAATGCTGTGCCAGAGCCCGGGCGGCGCGGATTCCGGTCTGGCGGCAAGCAGGCGTTGTATCCGCCTCAGATAGTCCAGTTCTTCCCGGCATTCGGACGAGACCGCAAGGTGCGCCTCCACCACGCGCACCTGTTCGGCAGGCAGGCTGGATTCCAGGTAATCGGGCAAAAGGGTCTTCACTTCGGAGTCTGTCATGGCGATGTCCCTTCTTTCCACTCGTTGTATGCGGGCCGCAAGAGGTCCCTGAGACGGGACCGCGCCCGTGAGAGGCGGGATTTGACCGTGCCGACCGAACAATTCAGCGTTTTTGAAATCTCTTCCTGTGACAAACCTTCGATGTCTTTCAGCACGATAACGATCCGGTGGTCGGGTGAGAGTCGATTCAGGACTTCCTGTATGGTTTCCTGGAGTCGTAACCGTTCGAAATCGTTGTAGGGCGTGCGGCGTTCCCAGAGTTGCTCCGGCGTGAAATGCCCCGATTCCAGCAGGTCGTCGAGCGAGGTCGTATCCCGACGTCGTTTTTCCTTCTGTGCCGCGTTGAGACAGACGTTGACGGCTATCCTGTAGAGCCAGGTGTAGAAACCGGCGTCGGCACGGAATCCGGATAGCGCCTGATAAGCTCTGATGAAGGCGGTCTGAGCGGCATCCCTGGCGGTCTCCCGATCTCCTGTAATTGAGCAGGCAAGGTTGTAGATACGCCCTTCGTAACGTTCCACCAGAACGCGATATGCCTGATGATCTCCGTCCTGGCATCGTCTGACCAGATCCAGATCTTCACCCATTCGGGCTCCTGCCAACACGTCAGGGATCCAAACCGACAGAATTTACTGCTGCGCAGAAAAACCGCCGGTTCTCTCTAAAACGGCCACGAACGAATTCGGGACAGTGGGATCCGCCCGCATGCCTTTCACCACATGCTTAGACATGCGCGTTGTGGCCGGCGTTCCCCGCGGACATAAAAATCCGGATGCTGCCGGGCAACATCCGGAGGCCGATCCTTTGTCCTTGTTCTCACTCGGTGATTATATCTGCAAATGTATGGCCCGCCGGGATCATGGGAAGCACATGTTCCTGATAAGGAACGATAACGTCAAGCACGTACGGGCCGGGTGTCTCAAGCAGGAGTTCCAGGGCGCCCTCAAGGTCTTTCTTGTGTTCGACGCGCGCGGCCGGAATGCCGAAACCCTTGGCAATACTGACAAAATCGGGATGGATGCCGCCGTCCGGATCGCCTATGAAGGTGTGGCCGCGATTGCTTTCATAGAAACGGTCTTCCCACTGGACCACCATGCCGAGATGCTGATTGTTGATGATGATTGTCTTTACCGGCAGTTTCTCCACGTAGAGCGTGGCCAGTTCCTGCACGTTCATCACAAAGCTTCCGTCGCCGTCGATGTTTACGACCAGGTCATCAGGTCTGGCCAGTTGTGCGCCCAGAGCCGCGGGAAGACCGAATCCCATGGCGCCCAGCCCGCCCGATGTAAGCCAGTTGCGCGGTTCGTCGAACAGGTAATATTGGGCGGCCCACATCTGGTGCTGTCCAACTCCCGTTGAGACGACGGCCCTCCCGCCGGTCGTTCGGTACAGCAGGTCGATGGCGTGCTGAGGCAGGATCGCGTCGTCCGCTTCCTGGTAGGCAAGCGGGTGTTTCTGTCTCCAGGTGTCCAGTTCGGCGTGCCAGGCGTCGTAGTCTCCGGGTATCACCTGTTTATTCAGGTCCTCGAGGGCGTATCTGACGTCGCTGACAACGGGAATGTGCGCCGTTTTGTTTTTATTGATTTCAGATGGGTCGATATCGACGTGCACGATTCGGCCGTGTTTGCAGAACGCTTCGAGCTTCCCTGTAACGCGGTCGTCGAAACGAACGCCCATAGCCAGCAACAGGTCGGCGTGGTTGATCGCGTAGTTGGCGTAAACGGTTCCGTGCATGCCGACCATCCTGAGCGAGAGCGGATGGGTTTCCGGGAAAACGCCAAGCCCCATGAGCGTTTGCACCACGGGAATACCTGTCTTGCGGACAAGCTCCCGAAGTTGCCCGGCGGCGCCGGCGGCCACGATGCCACCGCCCACATAGAGTACCGGTCGTTTGGCTTCCCGTATCGCACGGACCACGTCTTCGATGGCCTTGCTTTCCGCCCTGATATGTGGATTGTAGCTTCGAATGGCCACGTCGTCCGGCCAGACCGGCGTATGCACGGCCTGCTGGACATCCTTCGGTACATCGACCAGCACGGGTCCCGGCCGGCCGGTACTTGCAATGTAGAACGCTTCCTTTACTATGCGCGGAATATCCTCGATGCGATCTATCAAAAAGTTGTGTTTGGTAATCTGCCTGGTGACCTCGACGATGGGTGTTTCCTGAAATGCATCGCCGCCCATTACGTGCGTCGCCACCTGACCCGTAATGGCCACCAGTGGAACGGAATCCATCTTCGCATCCGCCAATCCGGTAACCAGATTGGTGGCTCCGGGACCGGATGTGGCCAGACATACGCCGACCCGGCCGGATGCCTTTGCAAATCCTTCTGCGGCGAATATTTCACCTTGCTCATGCCGACACAGCACGTTTCGGATCCGGGAACGTGTGAGCGCCTGATGGATCTCCATACTTGCGCCGCCGGGATATCCAAAGATGACATCGACGCCCTCCCGGACCAGCGCTTCCACGAGGATATCCGCGCCTTTCATCGGGGATGCGGGAGGCGAAGACACGTCTTCAAACGCAACCTGCTGCTCCGGGCGCCCGTTGGTTTCGGGTGTGCGGATCTGCTCTGATCCCTTTGCCATCTGCAATATACTCCCGTGTTTAAGAAGCTATTATACGACTGTTCAATGCAATATAAACACGCACTGGCGATCCGTCAAATCGACGCGGTCAGACCGCAAATAAAAACGCCGTCGAATCGACGTCGACGGCGGGCTGAATTGGTGCATATGCCATTCCGGCTATAAGCCCTGCCGTCGCGGTGATACGGATACCAGAAGAGCGACGCTCCGAGAAACATTCCTGTTGACCAGGACGGGAACGGGTATAGCGCGAAAATTCAATGCCACGGGAAGAATCCCTTCCGAAGGCTGCCGGCCTTTAACTGCCCGGCCTTTTCATAAAATCCGCTGCAACATCTGAGGCTAAGCGGAAACGGATGATCTATCCTGCTGAAAATTATAGTATTGGTTTTGATCTGAAAAGTCAAGGTGTTTTTGACGTCGCGCGGACTTCCGGCAGCCGGCCACGTCCATTTACGGGGACGTCGCGCAGGCTGATCGTTCGCATTGCCGCTTGCGCGCATGTGTCAAAGGCCTTGCAGGCTTCAACGGTATATGCCTATTTTGAAGGGCGTCCGTTCCCTGGCGGTATTGCCCGAAATGGTCCGGAAACGTGAGGCCCTTACGCGCACCCTGGCGAACACGCCGTGCAATCCCGGCGCATAACGTCAGTTTTCTTCCAACTCCCAGATCTTGTCCCGAATGGCAGCGGCGCGTTCAAAATCCTCGTCTTCGACGGCCTGAGCCAATTCCTCCTTGAGTTTCTCCGCGGGACTCTGCGGGCGCTTGCTCAATATTTCATCTTCCAGTTCTTTCAGGGACTCCCGGGAGCGCTTTTTTTCTATTTCAAACTCTTCTGCCTGCACACCTTCGAGGTTCGAAATCTTCGTCTGCGTGTCACCGATAATCTCGAGAGCCGTGTCGTATTCGTCCTGCTGGGTTGCAATCATTACCCTCGCGACGGCGTTGATTCTGAGAATGTAAGGCCACCACTTTTCGAGGTTTTCCCTGTCTTCCGTGCGTTCGGCATACCTGTTGACAAAGCGGAAAACGTCCATATTTCTTTCGGTATCACGTACAACCCTGTTGTAGTCCCGAATCTGTAGAAGGAATACATACCTTTCGTATATCCGCCGGCTTTCGTCGAAGATCTCGGAACAGGCGCGCTCATCCAGGCTGAAGCCCACGGGCGACCCGGAAGCGCCCACGTGTTTCTGCAACTGCTGTTTGTGATAGTCCAGGACAAAGGCCTGACTATAGGGTTTCTGTCCATCGGGCCGGCCGTCCAATTCCATTTGCAAAACGCCCTGAAACGCGCCTTGATCGACACGCACCTGGATTTTCTCCACGCCGCGGGGATCGATTACTTTGCGAATGCTGTTCTGGGGATCGTAGGGCCAGTTTTTCAGGATCGGTCCGATATCTTCTGACATGAAGCCGCTCCAGGGCTTGAACGGGATCCTCGGTGCGGAAGCATTGGCCAAAGGCCACCGACTGTTTCGTGCGACCGCCACGCAAGTCAAATGTAAATAAGTCCGAAACAAAAACAAGCGCAAAGCCGACTGCCCGTGCTACAGGCTGTGACGCGTGGACCGCCGGGTTCGGCAGTTTCGCAGCGTGAAAAAGGGAGAGCGTTTAACCCTGATTCGTTGTTTTTCCGGGACGCAAAAACCGAATATAGGCAAGTGGATAAAGGCGATTTGACGGCTGATTACCAGGATACACCAGGTCACTGGACGTGAACCGAAAAAACGTCCTTTTTTGACGACCGTTGCGCCCCGTTTCATGGGTTTTCGTCGCGTCGCCGGGTTGATGTTTTCTTAGGATTGGGATTAAGTCGGAATTCCGGTTTTTAT
>LXNJ01000725.1_pt1 | contig 21676 bp, 11 predicted proteins | sample 809081 | NCBI WGS metagenome assembly LXNJ01 (sample SAMN04870510, study PRJNA318959) | sponge metagenome | biome: sponge; feature: marine sponge reef; material: water | host: Petrosia ficiformis | place: Greece: Milos, Mediterranean Sea | collected 2013-05-29 | depth 5-7 m | reverse complement strand
TACGAAGACTACTACGACGATGAATGTAGGGAGCTCGTTATGCGGAGGGATTTTTATTTGGTTAATAAATACTACTCCGCCATCGGCGGGTAGTATTTAGGTTAGTAAGTTGGTGAGTTGGTTGGTTAGTTTGAAGGCCTCTTTCGATCGCCTGAATCCTAAACCCAGTATCCAAACTCCTCCTTTTGCTTCCCTGAGGTGCGCAGCCTCGAAGGGTTTAGCAAAAGGACGGACTTGATGTGGGAGTCTCATCTTTTCGACCCACAAACCGCTAAGCACTAACCACAAGTCACCTAAACCCCAAATCCTAATACCTCTTCATTGTGATCTCGACCGTGCTTCGCCAAGCTCAGGACAAGAGATCCCTAATCCTCTTGGATCGACATTCACATCGGACACTCTCTACTTTGATGTCCTGCTTTTTATCTTTCGTGAGAAAAGCGCGTAAGTTTTTGTTTGCTCACCACCCATATCCTTAATTGCTTTCAGCATTTTATGATTATCATAAGCTACCCAGCTTAGCTCTGTTCCATCATAGCCATACTCGTAAACTCGTTGAGCCATTTCAGCATAGAGCAAACTACCTAGCCCCATGTGCTTATACTTCTTCTTGATGGCTGCTATCATAACTTTTAAGTGCTTTATTTTGCGCTTGTAGTAGAGAAATTTTATCAGTTTAAAGGGGCCTAGTTTTCCGTTTTTCAACCTGGAAATCACTTCATTCAGGTTGGGCAGAGCTAAAATAAAACCAGCTACTTCATCATTTACCGATACGAGATAAAGAAATCGCTTATCGAGTATTAGCTTCATATCTTTTGCTACATAGAAGAACTCATCGAAACTCATTGGTAGATAACCATAATGACCATCAAAAGCATCATTGTATATTTCACAGATTTCCCTAACAGAATTTTTAAAATCCGAAAAGTTAAATTCCTTAATTTTTGCTTTATATCTTTTTTGGGCCAGCTCTTTTACCCGATTTATCCTTTCAAGATTAATGACATTAGCCGTTTCAAAAGCGTAAAATTCAGCTTCAACTGAAAATCCAGATGATACATATAGCTGCTCATAATATGGAGGGTTATAGGTCATCATAAAAAAGGGCATTCGTTCAAATCCCGAAGTCAAAACGCCTAATTCGTAGTTGATGCTCGGATTAAACGGCCCCACTAATTTGGTGCAACCAAACTGCCGCAAATAAGATTCTATTCTATCGATTAATAGGTTGAATACAATGGATTGATCGACCACATCCAAATAACCAAAAAAACCATGCTTTTCGGAATGAGTTTCAACGTATTTAGAATTGTAAATCGCAATACCCCTACCCACCATTTCATTTTCATGGGTAGCTATAAACACACAGTATTCCACATCTTTCCAAAAAGGATGCTTCTTAAAGTTCAGATTCTTCTTTACATCCAAATCCAAAGGAGCGACATAATTATCTAAATCGGAGAAGATCCTCTTGGGAAATTCAATGAATTCATCAGGTAAAATTATAGAGGAAGTGATCTTAATGTCGGTGGAATTCACGAAAGACTGCAGGTTTTTATAGAGAATAAGACAGACTAATTTAATTACGATTTGTTAAATTAGGGATTAAAACCAAAAACCTAGAATTTTGATTACAAAACAATCCAAACTTAAGGACAGGCCAAGAATATTGCTAATTAGTCCAACCGGTATGGACAAAAACGGTGTACCCATTGTCCAAAGAAAGACATATCTACCTGGCTTGACAATGCCGCAACTGGCAGCTGTAACTCCAAAAGATTTTGATGTTACAATTGTTGCCGAGACATCAGAACCCATTCCTTGGGATGAAGAATGGGATTTGGTTGGATTAACAGGAATGGGCGGTAGTGGTCTTGCACGTGGGTTTCAAATTGCAGACATTTTTAGAAAACGCGGTATAAAAGTGGTTATGGGAGGCATAGCAGCCACCTTATTCGAACCTGAATATGTACTTGAACATTGTGATATCCTAATGCGTGGGGAAGCAGATGAAACCTGGCCAATTATGCTCAGGGATTTCAAGAATGGCACATTAAAAGAAGTTTACAATATGGATAAGATTCCGGATATACGGAACTTCCCAACCCCTGCTTATGATAAACTAAACCTGAAATACTATGGTTTTTGGCGTCCAGTGCAGGCTACAAGAGGTTGCCCTTTTCCATGTACATTCTGTTCAATATCTGCTTTTTTTAAGCGCAGCTACCGGAAACGCCCTGTAGATCAGGTGATTAGAGATGTTCGTGCGGCAAAAGCTTCAGGGAGCAAATACATTGCCTTCATAGATGACAATATTGGGGTTGATTTCAATTATTGCAAGGAACTATTTACAGCACTAATTCCAGAGAAAATAATATGGATCAGTCAATGCAGTTTGCACTTATCTGAAGACGAAGAACTACTGGCATTAGCTGCAAGGAGCGGATGCCGTATCCTATCATTTGGAATAGAAACTACAAATGAATCTAGTTTGATGCATGTAGAGAAAGAATGGAACAAACCAGAGCGTTATGACTCAGCCTTAAAAAAAATCAAAGCAGCTGGGATAGAAGTCTCTACTGAAATGATTGTAGGCTTGGATGGCGATGACGAAACGGTTTTTGAACAGACCTACGACTTCATCATGAGAAATAAAATCGCCTTACCAAGGAATTACATAATTACACCAGTCCCAGGTACACCTATGTATAAAGGCTTGGATGAACAAGAGAGGATTTTCGATAAAGATTATTCAAAATACGTCGGTGGAACCGTAGTTTTTGAACCAAAGAACATGAGTGTTGAAACACTTCAGAATGGCTACTGGAATCTTTACAAGAAATTATACAGTACCAAGAATATTCTAAAAAGGCTAAAAGGAAATCATGCTAGCTTAAGCCCATACATGCGCCTCTTTGTTTTTGGAACCAATTTGATTTATCAAGACCATATTAAAAGGGGAATAACTCCGGGGATTGTATAAAGCTTATGGCTGCTGAATTCAAACCAACAAAACTAGGGTTCCATTCTTCTTTAAAATTCATTACGGATTCAAAGCAGTTTATTGATTCTAGGCTGAACTCCCTAGATGCATGGTATCAGATAAATTTTGGCATCTATAAGCTCAATGTAGTTTCAGATTTCGAAATCCTGAATTATATACTCAAAGAAAATGAATCCAACTACATCAAAAGCAAGGTGTATTGGCGCGAATTAAAACGAATGGTCGGTCCATCGGTTGGGACTTTAGAGGGTAATGACTGGAAAATGCTCAGAAAGTTAGAATCTGTTCATTTCACTCCTAAATCTTCGCATGAGTTCATGTCCAGCTATGAAAGGTATGTGGATCAATTATTAAGAAATTACACGGCATCAGAGACCACATTTAATTCCCTTGAATCCTTTTCAATTTTGAATATCACGTTCATTTTGAAAACGCTATTCGAAATGGATGAATCCGAAGAGGCAGAACATATTGCCGAATACATAGCTGATGGAGAAGCCATAATTACGTACCGCAGTAAATTTCCATGGAGACCCTATACCGCTTGGCTCAATGGGATGAATCAAAGATATAGGAAGTATGTGCGATATTTCCATAATTATGCGCAATCCACTATTACTCACTTTAAAAAATCTCCGAGAGCAGCTAGTCTTATAAATTCATTACTGAATGAAGACAATCTTCCCTATGATAAAACCGAATTACTACGAAATGAGATTATTGTTCATCTAGGAGCGAGTATTGAAACTACTGCTGTCGCTGAGACCTGGATTCTCTATTTACTAGCTCGCAATCCCGTGAAGTTGAAAATCTTAGAAGATGAATTACAGCAAATAGACAGCCCTTTTATTGGCACCGAACATATTGATAAGTTGAAATATACGACTGCAGTTGTTTACGAGTCACTCCGTCTATACCCTCCAAGTCATGCCATAGTTCGAGATGCTATACATGATGATCTAATTTTTGGGTATGAGGTTAAGTCAAAAGAAGTAATGTTTATAAGTTCCTATGCAATGCATAGAAACCCTAAATATTGGGATTCGCCTAATGAATTTATTCCTGAGCGATTTCTTGATGCCAACCTTAATCAGATGGATTACTATATTCCATTTGGGGCCGGCAAACACACATGTATTGGACAGCATATGGCTTTGCCTATGGTGCTATTAGCTATCTCCAACTTTATAAATCAATTTGAGTTTACAATCAAAAATGCCCAAGAAATTAAAGGAGTAGCCCTAAGCACACTAAAACCTATTGGACCACTGCTATTGACCATCAAAAGAAAAAATAATGAAAATCCTCTTGGTTAGACCACCGGTACCTAAGCATACCATTGGCCTAAAACACATTATGATTTGCGAACCATTGGAATTGGAGTATATCGCTGCATGCCTTGAAGGGCACGAGCTAATGATTTTTGATTCGCTAGTAGAAAAAGGGTTCGACCAGAGGCTTAATCGTTTCGAGCCGGATATCGTGGTATCAAGTTGTTATAAAACTGGAGTAAACGAGGTGATAAAACTGTTTAGAAAGGTCAAAGCGTGGAACTCAGACTGCATAACTATCGTCGGAGGGGTACATGCGACATTGGTGCCCAATGATTTTGGAGATGTTTCCGTAGATATCATTGGCCTGGGAGATGGAACGATGCTTCTGAAAGAAATAGTCACTGCCATAGACACTAAGCAACCGTTGAAAACCATTCCTGGATTAGCTATCCCTATTGGACCAGATGAACTTTATACGACTCCAAGAAGAAAATATATGGAGCGTGCGGATGACCTTCCCCTACCAAAAAGGGAACTCGTAAAGCATTTGCAGAACAAATATTATTACTTAATGCATCAACCCGTTGCAACGATGAAAACTACTTGGGGATGCTGGTATAAATGCAATTTCTGTTTTACTTGGAAGATTACAGATGGTGATTCCTACAGTCGTTCGCCGGAGTCTATAGTAGAAGAGCTTAAAACCATTGATGCTAAAGAAGTTTACATTGTTGATGATATATTTTTAATCAATAAAAGCAGACTTGCAAAACTGGCTGCGCTTCTTCGAGAAAATGACATTCATAAACATTACCTAGTTTATGCACGGGCCGATTTTATTGCACAAAATGAAGATATAATAGCTGAATGGGCTGAATTGGGTTTAACGGCTGTATTTATAGGCCTCGAAGCGGTTACGGATGAAGAGCTTAATCTAATGAATAAAGAAAGTCCAGCTGGAGATAACATAAAAGCAATAGAAGTGTTGAAACGAAACCAAGTAGACACCTATGGCTCCTTAATTCCTGGACAAGATTACCTCAAAGAAGACTGGGAGCGATTATGGAAGTTCATTGAAAAAACGGGATTGTATTACGTAAATATTTCTCCCATGACACCACTTCCAGGAACAGATATGTGGGAAAACTATAAAGATCAACTTACTGTTCCAATAGATGCACATGGTCTTTTCGACCTATCGCATATGTTACTACCTACCAAATTAGATTTGAGGACTTACTACAGGGAATTATTAAAGCTCTATCAGAAAACAATATTCAATCTAAGGAGAGCAAAAAAGCATACGTATAGAACACTTCCTTCAATTTGGTCTTGGCAATATTATAGGATTCTACGTGGATCCTTAAAAATTAGAAAACAGTTTTTGAATGCCCATAAACATCATTCGCCAGCAGAACTAAAGATTGCCTTATATAAAGGAAAAGAGATGCCCAACCTGGACTACTCTACCAAAAGCAATCATCCTTCTTTTCTACTAGAAAAATCACATGGACTAGATCATGCTTAATTGATGGAATTAAAAGTACTTGATACAATTTCATTTATAGCACCAGAAGTTTGGAATAGCCTACTTAAAGAAGACGACCTATTCAATGAGCATGGCTTCCTGTTGGCTTTAGAAAAAGCCAAAGTTGAAAATGCTATAACAAAGTATCTGTGTTTTTTCAAAGAGGATAAATTAATCGCTACTTCCGTAGTAAGCGTGTTTTATCTCAACCTGGCCCTTTTCATTGGAAGTAATGGACTGGTCCGAAGTCTTCAAAAGATAGCAGCTCGTTTCTTTCATATTAAGGTGTTATTTGTCGGCTCCCCCTTATCAGCCGGTCAAAGTCATCTTCGAATTTCACCAGTTGAATCAATTGATGAAATAATGAACGTGCATATTGAATGGGCAGATGCCTATTGCAATGAGAATGGAATCAAGCACTGCATATTTAAGGAGTTTGAAGAAGACGAAACAAATCTGTACTCCAGTATTTTTAGGCGGAATAATTATTTTAAAGCCTATAGCATTCCTACAGTAAAAATGTCGTTGAATTACAATGATTATTCCGACTACTTAAACAGTCTTAGAAGCGGATACCGACGACAGATTAAAAGTTCGCTTAAAAAAGCTCAGATCAAAGACTTTAAACTGAAATTTGATAATTACTCTGCTATGTCAAATGGAGAGACTTGTTTTTTAATAACTGATTTAGAGGGTTTTGGAGTCGAGAAGTTTCATACGCTTTACAAAAATGTGCTTGATCGGGCTGAAGTAAAACTAGAAACGCTCAATCAATCATTTTTCAAAGGTCTGACTTCAGCTGAATGTACGCCAATTCAGTTGCTTGTTATGCATAGTAATTCAGAAGAGTTAGGTGTATTTGCATTTGCTAAAAAGAACAATGAATTAACCTTTATTTGGACAGGAAAAGCGGTTGATAAAGACAAATTTGACAGTTATCAAAATCTACTTCAAGCTCTTATTTACTATGGAATAGCATCGGGTTGCACGGGTCTTATACTTGGTCAAACGGCCTATTATCCGAAAATGCGGGTCGGAGGAATTCCTGAAGAGTTATATCTATTTTACAAAGCCCAGTCTGGCTTCACACATTTTGTTTTAAAACATCTCAACCCGATTATCTTTCCAAAACTCAAAATGAAATCACTCAAAGTCTTCAAAAAGTGAGTACCTCCAGTAATATGAGCGCCAAGGAATTTCTATTGTCATTTTTACAGCTGGACAAGCACTATGTTTCAGGTGAAAATGATTGGCTTATTTACATGGAAAATGACAAATCGATCAAAGTCCTTGATTTGGTCGGTTCCTATGGAATAAACCTGTTAGGACATAATAATCAGGAAGTAAAAGCTGAATTTCTAAAGGTCATAGATACGAATCAACCCGCATTTATTCAAGGGAGTTACAATCCGAAAGCCGATGAGTTATCTCAGAGAATAAATGAATTACTTAATTCAGAATCACATGAAAGAGATCGTTTTTGTGAGTTTACAAATACGGGAACGGAAGCTATTGAAATTGCACTTAAACTTTGTATGCTGGACTATCAAAATAGACTGGAAAAAGTGAGGCAGCACATTAGTTATACCGAAAATATTCTACTTAAAGTTGATCATGTTGACAGCAAAAGAATCATTTCTGAAAACAGAAAGATTGATTTTGAAGGAACTCTATTACACCTTGAAAAAAGCTTCCATGGAAAGACCCTAGGTTCATTATCAGCTATCGGAAATAAAAACCTCAAAAAACCATTTAAAACAGCACTTCGAACCAAAGAATTGAAATGTACCCAATCTAACCTTGAGTCAATTGTTGAAGATAACTGCGTTTCCTATTGGGTTTACAATCAAAGAAATGGCCGACTTCTTAAAAAGTCATTTTGCACGATACTGGCCATATTATTGGAACCGATTCGATGTGAAGGTGGCGTTTTAGACCTATCTGTAGATCTTGTTCAAGAAATTAAAGTTAAGAGCAAGAAACATGACTTTCCAATTATATCTGACGAGATTCAGACGGGACTTTTCAGAACCCGTAAAATGGCTGCCCTTCACCACTATGGAATAGAAGCTGATATTTATTGTTTTGCCAAAGGGCTTGGAGGTGGATATACCAAAATTGGAGCAGTCAGCGCTTTAGAAAATAGATTTGATCGACACTTTTTTAGATATCATTCATCCAGCTTTGGAGAAGACGCTTTTTCATTGGCAGTGGGGTGTAAAGTATTGGACGTATTAAAGGGGAAGGTTCAATCAAATTTCCCGCAACTAGGATTATTTGAAATTTTAAAAGAAAAATTTCCAGATCTCGTAAAATCGGTGAGGGGAAAGGGATTGCTTTTTGCCTTTGAACTCAATCTAGATATGGTTCTCATTTCCTATCTAAGAAAGTACCTATCTAACATAAATATGGCAGGTTATTGGATCTCATCTGTCTTATTAAACAGAGAAAAAATTAGGATTCTTCCTACGCTCTCCGCTCCTCTCACATTTAGAATTGAACCCTCCATACATTTCTCTTCAGATGATCTACAATTTGCAATAAATGGCTTAGTCAATTTTTTGAATGCTTTAAAAAATAGAGATACCGCATACTTATTCGACCATATTTTGCCAATTGAAACGAATGTCAATGAAAACGAAATTAGCTTATCATTAATTCGAAATGAGTTTCCCGAAAATGCGGCAGTTTTTCTTTGTCATCCTATAGATATTGGTCATTTCCAATCCTTTTTTGACCTAACAACAGGAATCCTTGATTCCAACCTAAAGCAGATTGTAAAAGAGCTGGCACCCATTCAAGAATTTTACCCTTACCATATCAGCCAATTAGAGGGAGGAAAAGGAAACAAAATAGACGTAGTTTATTTGGGTATACCCTTAACTAGTGAGTCCTTCTATGAAGCTATAAAAAGTGGTAGACGGGCAGATATTATTGCCCAAATTCAAAGAGCCGTTAATTGGGCTAATAAACAGAAGGCCAAAGTCGTAGGACTAGGACAATTCACTTCCATCATTACCGAAAATGGATTGAGGATAGAATCGAAGGATGCATTACTTACTACAGGAAATGCATTTACAGCGCAAGCAACTATTGAAGCCATGACCAAGGCCTTACTTGAAAATAATTTGGACATGGAAAACTCCTCGTTCGGTATCGTTGGGGCATCGGGTAATATCATGTCAGTGATCACAAAGATTGTATCCGTAAATTCTAAACATCTCACTTTGATTTTTAACAAATCCATCTGGAATGTTAAGAAAAATGTGGACACCATAAATGATTTGATTACCTATTTGAGCAAACACCATTCGAATAAGGCTTTACGAAGATTCCTTTCCCATGAAATTGAAAACAAAACAGCGGAGGAAATACTACATGACCCATTCGTGATTAGCTTTATTACTATCAGCACATCCGTTAATGCGTTATCAAATTGTAACGTAGTTTTGACTGGAACAAATGCGCCGGAACCCTTTATCGATGGAAGACAATTGCTTGAAAATGCCATCGTAGTAGATTTAGCCGTCCCTCCAAATGTAAAGGCCGACTCGCTCAGCATGGAACAAACATACATTAAGGGAGGAATCATTCAACTCCCCACCATAAATGGAAAAGAACAAGTTCTTAATTCAGCTATATTCCCTTTAGATCCAGGCGAAAGTTATGCGTGTATGGCTGAAACAATGGCCTTGGCATTAGATGATTTCAAAGGAGATCATTTGATTGGTGACATCGATGTGGAAACCGTTGAATTGGTAGATAAAATCTTAAAACGCCAAGGGTTTCAATTAAAGCGGTCTAAGACCGATGATAGTGTTTAGTGAAGAATTGCTCTGTGAATGAAGCACATTTTAGTTCAATAGTATCAAACTACAACACATTTAAACGCAATACGCGCAAAAAAGTGGCCTATTCAACTCTGATCAAGGCATTGATTTTCTCCCGTGCTAAATCCTTCGAGGCTACGGCTTCGCCTCCGCACCTCAGGGAAGCACAGGACGGTACATAAAGAAGAGGATACAGAGTATTCTACTCCTCCCGAATCAAATTCATGATCTCCGATAGATCCGGCTCAATGATGATCTCAATGCGGCGGTTTTGGGCTTTGCCGGCATCGCTATCATTCGAAGCCACAGGCGTATGCTCCCCTCTACCGGCTGCAGTAAGTTGGGTCACGTCCACACCTTCAGCCTGTAAAATCTTAACCACCGAAGTCGCTCGCATCACACTTAGGTCCCAGTTATCCTTGATTTCCTGACCTCCCCAATAGGCGTCGTCGTCGGTATGACCTTCAATCAGTATACTGATGTCGTCGTTTTCTTTGAGCACATTGGCCAAGTCCTTTATCGCCTGGGTACCATTGGTGTTCACCTGCCACTTACCAGAAGCGAAAAGCAAGCTATTTTCCATGGTCACATACAGCTTTCCATCTTTCATCTCAATGCTCAAACCTTTGTCTTCATAACCCAATAGAGCATCCGTAAGTCGATTCTTCAATCCGTTCACGGCCGAATCCTGACGAGCAATGATTTGCTCCAATTCCTGAACTCTCCGCTCACGCTCTTTCAAATCCGCATTGATCGCCACCAATTCATCTTCACGCATACGCAGTGAATCTTCTTTCACATTCAAGCTATTCTGCAAGGAATCCATCTGAAGGATGAGGTTTCTGTTTTGCTCCGCAATCTTGGCAATCTGCGATCGATTGTTATCCAACAAGGCGTTGTAGTTCTCGTCCAACTCATTGTACATGGACCTGAAACGACGCAGATCAGTGCCCATTCGGCTGGTGTCCGCTTCCAGATCATACAATCGCTTCCTTAGCGATTCAATTTCACTGGCCATTTCGGTATTGGCAAGCAAAAGATTTTCATTCTCCGATCGCAACGCCTTTGATTCGGTTATGCAATCGTTGTACATGCCCTCCAGCTCCAAGTATTTTTCCTTGGTTACACAAGAGCTTAAGATCAGGGCCATGAAGGTGATTAAAAAGAAGTTCTTTTTCATTGGTTTGTGGTGTTGTGCTTAGTTGATTTCTAATAAAACAGGACAATGATCGGAATGCTTTGCCTCAGGCAAGATCACCGCCCGGCTCATTTTGCTTTCCAATTCATTGGTGACCATATTGTAGTCGATGCGCCATCCTTTGTTGTTGGCACGCGCATTGGCTCGATAACTCCACCAGGAGTAATGATGTGGATCTTCGTTAAAATGCCTGAAGCTGTCTATGAATCCAGATTCAAGAAATTGATCGACCCACTCGCGTTCTTCAGGAAGGAATCCAGAGGTATTCTTGTTCCGAACCGGATCGTGTATATCAATGGCTCGATGGCAAATATTGAAGTCTCCACCCACGATGAGGTTCGGACGCTCTTTTCGCTGTTCCGTTAGGTAGTTGAGGAAATCGCCTAAAAATTTCATCTTGAGTTCCTGTCGCTGATCGCCACTGCTTCCAGAAGGAATGTATACGCTGATGATCGACAGATCACCGTAATCGGCACGAATCACGCGCCCTTCATAGTCGATGTACTCAATGCCGCAACCGTATTCTACATGATCGGGCTCACATTTGGCTAGGATGGCCACACCGCTATAGCCTTTCTTGGTGGCCGAATGCCAGTAGTCTTTGTAGCCGGCCTTTTCGAAAACAGACCGATCTACCTGATCGGGATTGGCCTTGGTTTCTTGGATGAGCAAAACATCTGGTGAAGCACTTTCCATCCATTCCAGCAGCCCTTTTTTAAGGGCCGCACGAACGCCGTTCACATTGTAGGTAATTATGCGCATATACTCTTTGGACTTAAGAATTCCGAATTCTCAACGTTATACAGCTGTATTGGCTAATTTCGACAAATAGCCTATTCTGCTACGATTTGAATAAAAAGGTTCTGAACATCCTACTGTTACTAATGTTTGTGAGCATTGGTACATCCTTCGGGCAATGGAATTCCATGCTCGAAAAAGTGATTGTTTCAGGTCCGGATACCATACGTTTGGATAGCCTGAGCATTATTCCTGGAGAGCTAAAGCTCTATACGGCCAATGGACTCGAACTGGATAGCACTCAATTTGATTACAATCCATGGAGTGCCACTCTTTGGTTTTTGGGAGAATACCAAACGAGTACAAGTGAAATTCGAGCGCAGTATCGTTTGCTCGCCGATGACCTAAGCAGGAAATACAGTCATCTGGACCGGAGCATCATTTTAGCTCCGCAACCGAGCACGGCTTCTCCCAATTATACGGTGGAGCGCAGCTTGGATGCCTACGAACCCTTCGTTGGATTGAACAAGAATGGTAGTATCACTCGAGGAGTAACCGTTGGAAACAATCAGGATTTGGTTCTGAATTCGGACCTCAATCTTCAGCTCTCCGGACAAATTGCCCCCAACACTTATTTACGAGCCAGCATCAGCGATAATAATTTGCCCATCCAAAGTGGTGGATACACCCAACGATTGGGGGAATTTGATAGAGCCTATATCGAAATCGAACAGATTGAGTTGGGGAAAATCAGAGCGGGAGATTATCTCACCGGGAGTCAGCTCTTTTACTTCAATCCCTATAAGCGAAAGATATCGGGAGCGGGTTTGGAGACGCAGTACTTGAAGTCCAGGGCGGGCGAAACCTTTGTTTCTTTGGACGGGGCCTTATCCAGAGGTAAGTTCTCTCGAAATGTGTTTATGGCGGATGAGGGAAACCAGGGGCCTTACAAGCTTAACGGAGCCGAGAATGAACAGTTTATTATCATCCTTTCGGGTACAGAGCGGGTATATATTGACGGGCTGTTGATGACCCGTGGAGAAGAGAACGATTATGTGATTGATTACAATGCGGCTGAGATTTCGTTTACGCCGAAGCAGCCCATGACCAGTGCCCGGCGGATCATCGTGGAATTTCAGTACAACGATCAGAGTTACGCCCGTTACATTGCTCGGGCCGATTTGGCGCACAAGGTGGACAAGTGGAGTTTCAAGGCAGGCTACTTCACCGAGCGCGATGCGAAGAATCAACCCCTGCAACAAGGATTGACCGATGAGGATCAGCTCTTTCTATCCACCATTGGAAATGATTTGGATCAGGCTTTCGTGCCTTCTTACGATTCCACCGGATTCATAAGCGATCAGATCAACTATGCCATGATTGACTCTCTTGGATTTGATTCGGTTTTTATTGTGAGTAATGATCCGGCCCTTGCACTGTATCAGGTGAGTTTTTCCTATTTGGGACATGGAAAGGGAGACTATGTATTGGAACAAGCGGATGTTAATGGGCGCATCTTTAAATGGGTGGCTCCTGTAGCTGGCGTTTCTCAAGGGTCGTATGCTCCGGTTCGAGTTCTGATTACACCAAAAACACACGATGTATTTCAATTTGGATTGGCCTATGGCTTAGAAGAGGAATCGGGATTTGCGGTTGAAGGAGGTTGGAGTGATTACGATCTCAATGATTACTCGGATTTGGATGAAGAAGAGAATCGGGGATCGGTATTGAAGGCCAGTGCTTTTCACAAACAGCAGTTTAATAATGTGGAGTGGTTTGGAAAAGGGGATTATGAGTTTGTGGATGGTCGCTTTAAAACGGTAGAGCGTTTTCGTTCAGTGGAATTTATTCGTGATTGGAACATCAACGATTCTCTCTTGCGCAACGATCAGCAAGCTGCTAGTGGCGACATCGTTGCGCGCTTTGGTCAGGCTAGTCATGCCAAGTACGCTATTGAGTGGTTGGACTTAGGCCCTTACTCTGGCTTGCGGCATCATCTTGATGCACGGTATATGGAAAAGGAGACCTTTCTAAGAATTAAGGGTTCGGCTTTGTTCTCGGATCAGGATAATTTGGGAACGGAGTTTTTGCGTGAAATCACCCGTTTCAATCAGAACATTAAATTGTTTAGAGTAGGGTTCCGTTCGGAAGGGGAGCGAAACGACCGTTCGAGTTTGGGAACACGGTCTTCCCAGAGTTATTTATTCCATCAGTTGGAATTGTATGTAGGATCCAAGGATACGCTTGGGACATTTTGGGAGCTACGTGCCTTTGACCGATTTGATCGTCGGAGTTATGGGGGTGTGTTTGAGGATTCGGCCACAGCTCGATCCTACACCTTAAAAGGAGGTTGGATGAGTACCAAAGGAGCACGATTGAGCGGTAGCTTGAATTTCAGAAACTTCGAATCCAAGCGGGATACTGTGAATCCTGAAAACCAGACTTTAACCAGTCGGGTTCGCTATGATCAATCCTTTGTGAACGGAGGAGTACGTGTGAGTGCTTTTTATGAGGCAGGTTCGGGAAATGAAGCCCGAAGAGAATTTACCTATATCGAAGTGCCGGCAGGACAAGGGGTGTATGCCTGGAACGATTATAATGAGAATGGTATTCAGGAATTGAGCGAATTTGAGATCGCCAAGTTTCCGGATGAGGCACGTTACATCCGCGTGTTTACGCAATCCAATGAGTACTTGAGGAATTATAACAATCAGTTTAATGCGGTGGTTATGATTACGCCATCGGCCTGGATCAAGGCGACTAGTGGTCCGGAGAGCTTTTGGAAAAAGTGGAGCGTTCAGGGAAGCTATCAATCGGATCGGAGGACGGATCGGAGCGATTTCCTCGATGGAATAAACCCCTTCGGCGGTGTTTCTTTGGATTCGAATATTTTGGGGGTGAATCAGAATTTACGAACCAGCGTATTCTTTAATCGATCGGCGGGAAGTTTGGGTGGTGAGTATACCATTTCTGAGATCCGAAGTCGGAATTTGGTTTCCTATGGATTCGAGAATCGGTCGGTCTTTAGTCACAATTTCACTTGGCGTTGGGAAGTGTTCCCCTCTTGGTTTTGGAATGCTGGGGTTGAATTGCAGGACCAGGGAAGTTTTGTGGAGGGCTTATCAATCAGAAATTACGACATCCAGGCTTGGTCAACCGAGCACAAAATATCCTATCAATTATCTAGAAACCGCAGGATAAGTATCGTTGGAAAAACAGGAAGTAAAGAGAACACTTCCGAAGGAACAGAGACATTGGATCTGTTTTCACTTGGATTGGAATCCTGGTTGGGGGCTGCTGAAAAGGGTCAGATCAGCCTTCGTGCCGATTGGATTCAAAACAACTTTGATGGAAATGCAAATTCTCCAGTAGCCTATGAAATACTCTCAGGATTGCAGGATGGTCAGAATATTACCTGGATGATCACCGCCCAAAGAAACCTCGCCAGATTTCTACAGTTGAGCGTACAATATAGTGGTCGCGCATCTGAATTGGCACCAACCATTCATACGGGTTCTGTTCAGCTCAAAGCCTTCTTCTAAAAAGATAAGGTCATGTACATTGGAAGAAGTGGTCCTAGAACCATCCTTTTCTGAGGTCTACATCTTGGGCACCGATCATCTCGCCTTCGCAGTAGATTTCAACCGTATAGGTACCTTCAACAAAACCATCGGCGGGCTTGTCAACATACACACATACATCGGTAGCTTCGTTTTCGTAGAATACATTTTTCTTTTCGCTGCAAACGATCTTTTCACCGTTTACTTCAACCACATATTCGTCCAATCCTTTACCAACAAGATTTCCTTCTGGATCGATTAATCGAACGAAGATGGTCTTGTCGCCGCTATTAGCTATACGGTTTTTGCTAAGTACGAAACATGTTTTCAGCTGATCGGCTTTACTGGCCTTGTCGGTGGTCTTTTCGGTATCGCCTTTAATTTTCACTGCTCCGGCAATGATTTCGTAGGCTTCAAGCTTTGAACCGGCTTCTACCTTGTTCTCCAGTTGCTTCTTATCCTGAGTAAGGGCTTCGGTACGCTCTTGCTCCTCTGTTAATTGACCTTCAAGCTGTGCTTTTTCTGCAGCGAGCTTTTCATTGGCAGCCATGAGGCTATCGGCCCGTGTTAAAAACTCTTGTCTCTCTTTGCGAAGCTTGTAGGTTTCGTTTTTGTAACGTGTTAGGCTCGCAACGTCTCCTTGTAGTTGATCTACAGAGTCGATTAGCAAGATGATGCGTTCACGCTCGGCGCGCAATTCTGAATTTAAACTGTCTTTGTCTTCAAGCAAAGCATCGTACTGATCCACCATTTCAGCAAGTTCCGTCTTGAGTGCGTCTTTCTCCGCCGTAAGGTCGGATTCCATCTTATTCTTAGAATCGTTTTGGAAGTACAATAGACCGGCTGCTCCAACCAATAAGATTAGGAGGACGATAATAAAGATACGTGAATTTCTATTTGAGCCGTTTGACATGTTATTAACAGAATTTAAGCGGGTTATTAAGTCGTGCTAAAAATACAACCGCAAAAGTAGCCGAATTATTATATTCTCACAATGAAGGACTTACTGATTTCCAATGTTCTTGACTAGGTTAATTTCAGGCTTTGGCGATTTACTTCAACTCTTCTTTCCATCGTACTGCATTCACTGTTCGGATATTTCTGGAGCGGGTCAGAGTTTGTGTTCGGGATGCCGTGTGAAATTGATTGGACTGGATGAGTTGGAGGGGATGGACCATTACCTCAAAGGATTGTTTGATGGCCGGCTGCCATTGGAACGGGCCTGTGCGCTCTATGCCTTCAAGGAAAGGAGCCCCATTCAGTCTTTATTGCACGGATTGAAATACAAAGATAGGAAGGACATCGGTCGGGAATTTGGACGCTTGATGGGTGAAGATTTGAAGGAATGGAAAGTGAAGCCCGATTTTATAGTTCCGGTTCCTATACATCCGAAGAAACGAAGGAAGAGAGGATACAATCAGGCGGAAGTTATTGCGGAGGCTATTTCAGAGAACAGTGGAATAGCCGTTCGAGACATCTTTGAGCGGGTAGAGCATAGCGGGAGCAATACGAAACTGAGTCGGTGGGAACGTTGGGAGAATGTGGGTGAGTCCTTTAGTTGTAGGAGTATCGATGAGTCGGCCTATTATCTTTTAATCGACGATGTACTGACAACTGGGGCTACCATTGAGGCCTGTATTGGGAAGGCCTTGCAAAATGCTCCGGGCAGCCGATGGGGGGTATACACTGCGGCTGTAGTGTGGAGGGATTAGAAGACAGTTGGTTGGTGAGTTTGTAGGTTGGTTGGTAGTCCTTCTGGTCTGTGAATTGGATAGACAAATGATTTTTGGCGATTTAAAGACGTATGTGATTTATTTCGGGAGTGTTCACTAAAGTGTGTCATTGGTTAAAAATCTATCTTCATTCCCGCGACCTAACAACCAATTGATGAGGACTTTTAGATTCTTTTTTCTCCTTGTTTCCCTTCTTTTTTGGAGCGTGGCCATCTCACAAAACGTGAAGGTCATTGATTTGAATTTTCATGAAATACAAGCCTCCGACCTTCCTGCTGGAGAAGACCCGCAAATAAAGGCTAGTACCTACCGCTTGTATGAATTATCGATTGACAGTTTATTGATCGAATTGGAGGGTATTTCGGAAAGAGAAGTAGAGGATTCAGCCTTTATAGCTGAAATCCGTTTCCCACATCCAAATGGTAAAATGCATGCTTATCATGCGCGATCGAATCGAACCATGGCCCCTGGTCTAAAGGAAAAATTCCCTGAAATTAGAACCTTTGATGCCTATGGAGTCAATAGTTCGGCAAATGTAAAATGGGACATCACTCCTCACGGGCTTCATGCCATGATTCTACGACCTGGAAAACCTACAATCTTTATTGATCCAGCCATTCGAGGGAACAGTAAATACTATATTATCTACCGAAGAGATCGCTTTCAAAGCAACGAACAAATCAATTGTCGTTTTGATTCCGATGATCTTGATTTATCAGGAAATGAAGTGGAGTTTGCGGCCTTTTCTGCCTTCGGCGGATGCGAACTTCGAACCTATAGTCTGGCATTGGCGGCAACGGCTGAATATACCACCTATCATGGCGGAACGGTTGCCCTCGCCCAAGCAGCACAAGTGACCACCATGAATCGTGTAAACGGGATTTACGAAAGAGACATGGCCATTACCATGACCATCATTTCGAATAACAATCTGATCATTTACACCAACAGCAGCACGGATCCCTATTCCAATGGTCAAGCCTCGACCATGCTTTCGGAAAATCAAACAAATTTGGATGCCGTAATCGGATCGTCCAATTACGATATTGGACATGTGTTTGGGACCAATAGTGGCGGAGTTGCTTATTTAGGAAGCGTTTGTAGCTCCTTTAAAGCAGGTGGAGTAACAGGTAGCTCGGCCCCCATAAATGATCCTTTTGATGTGGATTATGTATCCCATGAAATAGGTCATCAGTTTGGCGCAACCCACACCTTCAACAATTCCTGTAACGGCAATAGAACCAATTCAACGGCAATGGAGCCCGGAAGTGGAAGCACGATTTTGGCCTATGCTGGGATTTGTTCCCCCAACGTGCAAAACTTTAGCGATGATCATTTTCATGGAATTAGCCTGGAAAACATGGAAGATGAAGTTCAGTCTATATTTCATACATGCGAGACCATTACCCCTTTGACAAACAACGAACCTGTTATAAACAATACCAATGGGAATGTTCATATTCCAAAAAGCACTCCTTTTGTTCTTACGGCAAACGCTACAGACGCCGATGGGGATGTCATGACCTATTGTTGGGAACAAATGGATAATGGGATTGCAACAATGCCTCCTAGTGCAAGCTCGACTCTTGGTCCAGGCTTCAGGTCATTATCACCTTCCAATGATTCCTCCCGATATTTTCCTCGATTACAAGATTTGGCAAACGGAACATCTTCTACATGGGAGGTATTGAGTGATGTGGGAAGAACCTACAATTTTCGAGTTACTGTTCGCGACAATGCCAGTGGTGCAGGCGGATGTACGGATCATGAGGATGTAACCCTAACGGTAGATGGAAACGCTGGTCCTTTTGTAGTGACCTATCCTGGCGCCACGGGAATTAGTTTGGTTGGGGCCACAACAACAACGGTGACATGGGATGTGGCAAATACGGACTTAAATCCGGTTAACTGCAGTCAAGTGGATATTCTCCTTTCCGTTGATGGCGGCTTAACTTATCCGCATGTTTTAAGCACAGGTGTACCGAATTCAGGAAGCCGAGTTCTAAACCTGCCAAACATAGCCACTACCCAGGCTAGAGTGATGGTGATCAGTGATAATCGGAGCTTTTTTGACATCTCAGACAACAACTTTACCATCACCTTAGCGAGCAACGATTTTAGTTTGTCCCTTGCGCCAAGCACTTTATCCTTATGCCAATTGGAGCAAGGAGTTTTTTCTATAGATGTTGGTGTAATAGGGTCGTTTTCTAATCCTGTTCAACTAAGCGCCACTGGCGTACCCACGGGAGTGAATCTTCAGTGGTCCAGTACAAGTATAACTCCACCAGCTACAGCTACGGTTACGCTTACTACAGATCAGAATTCAAGTCCGGACAGCTATTCCATTGGAATCCATGGACAGTCCACAACAGGGACAAAGACGAGCATTCTCGACCTTTATCTTTCCAACGGAAGCCCTACGGCCGTTCAGTTATCGACTCCGGCTCACAATACCACGGTAAGCAACACCACTCAACTTTTTAGCTGGGTCAGTTCATCCAGCCCGGGAATCACCTATGATTTTCAATTGTCCAAAGATCCAGCCTTAACCTCATTAGTTCATCAAGCAACTGGATTAACAAGCAATCAATATTCTCAGGGAGGATTGGAAGCTTGGACAAGCTACTATTGGCGAGTAAGAGGAGTTACAGGATGTACGACTGGGCCCTGGTCTTCCACCTTCCGGTTTGAGTTGAAAGGATGCATTATCATTGATGCCTACGACACTCCAATAAGTATTTCGTCTTCTGGTACACCAACAATTACTTCCACGATCTATGTGCCGGATGATTATTCTATTTTGGATGTTAACATTTGGAACATTAATGGTCAGCACACCTATGTGAGTGATCTAACGGTCAAGTTAAAGAGCCCTGAGGGAACGGAGATTATTCTTTGGGATGATGTCTGTGGTACCAACGACGATTTCGATTTGAATTTTGATGATGATGCGGCATCCAGTACTCTGCCATGCCCACCAACCGATGGAGGGACCTATCAGCCGGATAATCCGTTCTCAAATTTTACTGGAGAGGATTCGCAAGGGAATTGGATTCTTACCATCAATGACAATTTTAATATTGATGGGGGATCGCTGGATCATTGGGAATTGGAACTTTGCTTAGCCTCTCCGGCCTGCACTCTAGCGGATGTTCCAACGGTCATAGGCGACCTGGTTATTTGTGAAGGGGAAAGCACAAGCCTAAGTATTGGAACGGGGAATTTAAACGACAACACCAGCTGGAAGTGGTATAGTTCAAGTTGCGGAGGAACCTTAATTGGTACAGGTACGAGCATAAACTATGCTCCACTGAGTAGCACAACGGTTTATGTTCGTGGCGAGGGAGGATGTTCAAGCGCAGGAAATTGTCAGTCCGTATCCCTTACCGTAAATCCAGCTTCATCATCCAGCGAGATAGTCTCTAGCTGCGGCAGTTATACTTGGAATGAGAATGGACAGACCTATTTTAATTCAGGCAGCTATTCAGTTACATCTACAAATTCAGACGGTTGCATGCATACCGCTACTTTGGTTTTAACCATCAATCAGAGCACCAGTAGTTCTGAGACGGTTACCGCATGTGACGGCTATATCTGGGTTGAAAATGGTCAAACCTATCTGAGTTCTGGAACCTATATGTCCACTTCAACCAATAGCGACGGTTGTTTGCATACTTCGACCTTAAATTTGACCATCAATCAAAATACAAGTAGTTCAGAATCGGTGACGGCCTGCGATAGCTACACCTGGTCAGAAAATGGTCAGACCTATTTGACTTCAGGGACTTATATGGCGACTTCAACGAATAGCGATGGATGTATTCATACGGCAGTCCTAAATGCCACCATCAATCAGAGCAGCAGTAGTTCGTTAAACATTACGGCCTGTGATAGCTATACTTGGAGTGAAAATGGTACGACCTATTTAAGTTCTGGCACCTATACTGCGACCTCTACGAATATCGATGGCTGCTTGCATACCTCTACATTAATCCTAAGCATTAATCAAAGCTCTTCGTCAACCCAAACAGTAATCGCTTGTGATAGTTACACATGGGGTGTAAATGGTCAAACATATTTCAGTTCGGGAACGTATTCGGCAAATGCTATAAATAACGATGGTTGTATTCATACGCTAATACTTAATCTTACCATTAACTCAAGCACGAGCAGTACCGAAACGGTAACAGCTTGCGATAGTTATACTTGGGATACGAACGGTCAAACCTATTTGAGTTCGGGAACATATGTGGCGCAAACAACAAATAGCGATGGATGCCCTCATACCTCTACCTTAAACTTGACTTTAATTCAAAGCACAAGTCAATCTGTAAGTGTTACTTCTTGTGATAGCTATACCTGGGTTGAAAACGGCATGACCTATTTCAGTTCGGGTGTATACGCCCTCACATCAACGAATATCGATGGCTGCTTGCATAGCGAAATCCTAGATTTGACCATTAACCAGAGTACTAGCAGCTTCCAAACCGTAACGGCCTGTGATATTTATACGTGGGATGAAAATGGTACGGCCTATTTCAGCTCAGGGATTTACTCAGCTACCTCAACCAACAGTGAGGGCTGCTTGCACACAGCTACATTGAACTTGACGATCAATCAGAGTACCACTAGCTCGACATCGGTTACATTCTGCGATAGCTATACTTGGTCTGAGAATGGACAAACCTATTTGAGTTCGGAGATTTACTCAGCTACCTCAACCAACAGTGAGGGCTGTTTGCATACAGCTACATTGGACTTGACGATCAATCAGAGTACCACTAGCTCAACATCGGTCACATCCTGCGATA
>LXNJ01000724.1_pt1 | contig 21700 bp, 17 predicted proteins | sample 809081 | NCBI WGS metagenome assembly LXNJ01 (sample SAMN04870510, study PRJNA318959) | sponge metagenome | biome: sponge; feature: marine sponge reef; material: water | host: Petrosia ficiformis | place: Greece: Milos, Mediterranean Sea | collected 2013-05-29 | depth 5-7 m | reverse complement strand
CGCCCGACGCCCCCGGACCCGCCGAGGACACCGCAACCGGCTGATCGGGGTCGTCCGGGCGGGGGCCGCCGGTGGCCGTCGGCGGATCGTCTGGCGAAATCGCTCCGCCGATCACCCCCCGGCGTCCCCCACCCTCGCCGGTTCGTCGCGGTCCGGAATCCAGTCCGCTGCGGTTGGGGCGCGGTCCGGCTAGTTGACGCTCAGGCGGAGTTCGGTGAGGCCTCGGATGGCGAACGCCTGGTGGCGCGCCGGTTCTTCGGCCAACTCCATGTCGGGGAAGTACCGGACGAGGTCTGCGAAGGCGACGGCCAACTCGGCACGTGCCAGCGGCGCCCCGACACAGAAGTGGGTGCCCCCACCGAAGCCGATGTGGGTCGGATCGCCTCGGCCCACATCGAGGCGGTCGGGGGAATCGAACCGGCGGGGATCGCGCTGGGCCGACCCGAAGAGCATGACCACGTCGTCTCCGACGGCCATCGGCCGGCCTGCGATCTCGACGCCACCTTCGAGCACCCAGCGGTTGAAGTACTGCAGCGGGGAGTCGTAGCGCAGCAGTTCCTCGGTCGCCGTGGCCGCGTCCACGTCACCGCCGACCATCCGGCGCCACTGATCGCGGTTCCGCAGCAGGGCGCGCGTCCCGTTGCCGAGGGTGTTGACGGTGGCCTCGTGGCCGGCTTCGAGCAGCACCATCGTGGTCGAGACGATCTCGTCGTTGCTGAGCCGGTCGCCGGCGTCGGAGGTCTCCACCAGCTTCGAGACCAGCGTGCCGTCGGGTGAGCGGCGCTTGTCGTCGATCAGCGCCTTCGTGTAGTCGATGAACTCGCGGGCAGCCGTCTCGGCCCGGACCTTCGATTCCTCCGGGACCGTGAACTCGTACATCTTGACGATGGCATGAGACCAGTCCAACAGGAGGTGCGTGTCACGGCGGGGGATGCCCAGAACCTCGCCGACCACGGCCACGGAGAAGAGTTGGGCGTAGTCGCTCAGTAGATCGAAGGTCCCCATCTCCCGGCACCGTTCCGCCAACTCGCGGGACAGCTCCGCGATGCGCGGCTCGAGGGCCGTCACCGAGCGAGGGGTGAACACCTTCGAGACCAGCCGCCGGATGCGGGTGTGGTCGGGAGGCTCGAGGCTCAGCAGTGACCACTTCTCGTGCTGGTTGAACGAGACCCAGCGTGGGTCGGGTCCGGGCTGTCCCAGTTCCTCGTGGCTGTACAGGTGGTCGTAGACGCGGCCCAGCCGGCGGTCCCGCAGCGTCTCGTAGACGTCGTCGAACCGGGTCAGCATCCACTGACCCGTCCGGGGGTTGTGGAAGATCGGCGTCGCCTCCCGCAGCCGTCCCAGCGTGGGGTAGGGGTCGTCGATGAAGGCGGGATCGTAGAAGTCCAGCTCGTCGACCAGCCGCTCGACATCGCTCATCGTCCCACTCTAGGTGACGCCCAACGGGCGTTCGCCCGGTCCCTGCCCGCTGGCCGGAGGGGACCGGTAGCGTGGCGCAGTGCTGCTCTGCGGCGCCGGCGATCGACTGCGACCGGAGGATCGAACATGGCCGAGGCGTACATCATCGACGGGGTCCGCACGCCGATGGGACGGTTCGGCGGCGGGCTGAGCCACGTGCATCCGGTGGATCTGGGAGCGCACGTGCTGCGCGGGCTCGTGGATCGCACCGGCATCGACCCGGGCGAGGTGGACGACGTCATCTGGGGCTGCGTCGGCCAGATCGGGGCGCAGGCCTTCAACCTGGGCCGCAACTGCGCACTCGTGGCCGGCTTCCCCGAGACGGTGCCGGCGGTCACCATCGACCGCCAGTGCGGGTCCTCGCAGCAGGCCGTGCACTTCGCCGCCCAGGCCGTCATGTCCGGCACCATGGACCTCGTCATCGCCGGCGGTACCGAGGTGATGAGCCTCGTGAAGCTCAACAGCCAGGGCGACGTGGGACCACAGCTCGAGATGGGCTACCCGTTCGACGCCCCCGGCTGGAACGAGCGTTTCGGTGACGATCTGATCCACCAGTTCCGCGGTGGCAACCTCATCGCCGAGCGCTGGGGCATCTCCGGCACCGACATGAACGGCCTCGCCCTGCAGAGCCACACCAAGGCCCACCGAGCCTGGGAGGAGGGCCGCTTCGATTCCCAGGTGCTGCCGCTGGGCGACTGCGCCCGCGACGAGGGCATCCGCCCCAACACCTCCATGGAGAAGATGGCCACGCTGCAGCCGTTCAGCGAGTTCGGCCCGCTGACCGCCGCCATGTCCAGCCAGATCACCGACGGGGCGGCCGCCCTGCTGGTGGCCTCCGAAGCTGCTGTGGAGCGCTACGGCCTCACGCCGCTGGCCAGGGTCCACACCATGGCGGTTACGGGCAGCGACCCGGTCCTGATCCTCACCGGCCCGATCCCCGCCACCCAGATGGCGCTGAAGCGGGCCGGCCTCGGCGCCGACGACGTCGACCTTTTCGAGTGCAACGAGGCGTTCGCCTCGGTGGTCCTGGCCTGGCAGGCCGAGATCGGTGTCGACCCTGACCGGGTGAACGTCAACGGCGGCGCCATCGCCCTCGGCCACCCGCTGGGCGCCAGCGGCGCCCGCATCATGACCACGCTGGTCCACGAGATGCGCCGCAGCGGATCACGCCTCGGGTTGCAGACCATGTGCGAGGGAGGCGGCCTCTCCAACGCAACCATCCTCGAGGCCGCCTAGCCGCGCCCGCCAACCCCCTGGACAGCCACCTATAACCGAGGGAGGGGACGCCGGCCCCCGGCCCCGACCGGACACGGCAAACGGCCGTAGCCGGCCACCAGCGGCAACCAACCAAGGAGCACCAATGGGCATCCATCTCGACCACGTCTCGCTGCTGGTCAAGGATCTGGACCAGGCCGAGGCCGACTGGACGCGCATCCTGGAGGCCCTCTCGCCCGGCCACACCATGCAGATCACCCGCGGCGAGGGCCTCGACGAGGCCGACGGCACGCCGATGCGCTGGCTGACCTTCCAGAACCCCGACCCTCGCGGCGTGTCGATCCAGCTCTGGTCGCCCGCCGAGCCGGGCCACTGGCCCGACAAGGTGCTGGAGCGGCGCGGCGAGTACGTGCACCATCTGGCCTTCTGCTCCGACGACTTCGACGGCATGATCGATCGGGTGCGCGAGGCGGGCCTGCCTCTTGTCATGGAGGAGGCCAGCCACCCCAACACCCAGCCCTGGCTGCGCTGGAACTTCCTGCCCCCCAGCGTGGCGCACGGCCCGCTGATCGAACTGGCGACGCGCTACCTGGCCGTCGGCGAGGAGTGGCTGCCGCACCCCGACAACACCGAGAACGCCGAGCTGGCCGCCGAGCTGCACGACCGGTTCGCCGGCTGAACCGGCGCCGACATCCGGGTCGCGAGGATCGGCAGCACTGCGCCCGTGCCCGACACCACCGGTAACTCCGGGGACGCCTCCACGATGACCGGGTCCTCCGCTGCAGCCTCCACTCCGGTGTCCGCCGCCGGCTATGGCATGACCATGCCCGTCGAGGACGGCCTCAGCGCCTCCCAACTCCTGGCCCTGTACGAGGCCGCTGAGGAGGCCGGCTATCACACGGCACTCTGCGGCGAGGTGGCCGGAGCCGAGGTGCTCTCGCTGATGGGCATGGCCGCCACCCGCACCAGCCGCATCCGCCTGGGGTCGGGAATCCTGGCCACCTACACCCGCCCCGCACCGTTGGCGGCCATGGGGTTCGCCACGCTGGCCTCCGCCGCGCCGGGGCGCATCGTGGCCGGATTCGGCGCTTCCAGCCCCATCATCGTGGGCCGCTGGCACGGCATCCCGTTCGACAAACCCTTCACCACCACCCGCGAGTACCTCGAGTTGTTCGCCCGGGTGATGGCCGGCGGCAAGGTCGGCTATGCCGGCGAGCGGCTGGCCTGCGACGGGTTCCGGTTGCAGATGCAGCCGCCGGAACCGGTGCCGGTGTGGCTGGGCGCCATGGGCGACCGGATGCTGGCGTTGGCCGGCCAGGTGGCCGACGGGGCATTCCTGGCCTGGTGCCCCACCGGCGAGGTGGCGGCGAAGCGAGCCGTCGTCCACGAGGCCGCCCGGGCCGCTGGCCGCGATCCCGCCTCGGTGGAGTTGGTGTGCTCGTTCTGGGGCTACGCCGGCGACCGGCCCGACGAGGCGCGGGAACGGATGCGCCGGGCGGTGCTGGCCTACGCCATGGTGCCGACCCATCAGCACTGCTTCGCGGGCTGTTTCCCGCGCCTGGGCGAGGCCGCCGAGGCTTGGGCGGCGGGCGATCGGCGCGAGGCGCTGGACTGCGTGGACGACGCCGTGGTGGACGCCGTCTGCGCGGTGGGGGAGGGCGCCGTGCGCCGCCGCATCGCCGAGTACCGCGACGTGGGCATCGACACCCCCATCCTGCTGCCCACCGGTGTGGTACCCGGCGACAGCGAGGGCTCCCTGCAGACGGTGCTTCGCTGCGCCCCGTGAACGCCCGCTGCACCTCGTAGCTCAACGGGCCAACTGGTGCATAGCCGTCACGCTGGATGCACCACCGGAAGCGCTGACCGCCGGGCCACCCGTCTTGTGTGTCAAACGACCGTTTGATATACTCGGCATTGGAGGGGTGCGCCGGTGAGAGCGGCGGTAGTCGATCCCCCGTTGTGCCCGAGCGAGAGGATCCTTGATGGCCCGCTACGACGTGGTCGTGATCGGCGCAGGTGCGGCCGGCTTGTCGGCCGGGGCACTGCTGGCCCGCGAGGGCCGCAGCGTCTGCGTGTTGGAGCGATCCCCGCATCTCGGCGGCCGCGCGCTGGCGGTGGATGACGAGGGCTTCAAGGTCAACCTGGGCGGGCATCTCATCGAGGACGGCGGCTCGGGCATCACCAAGATCTTCGAGTACGTGGGCGAGGAACTCATCCACGGCGAGGTGTCCCACGACATGCCCGTGTGGGACAACGACGCCCGCCGCTGGGGCTCCATCAGGGACCGGTACAGCGGCAACAAGACCGAGTTGAAGAAGGTCATCAAGGCCCTCGTCGAGACCTCCTGGGACGAGCTGGAGGCCTGGGACGACCGGCCCATGCGCGACTGGATCCATCAGCACACCACCGACCAGAGCGTGGTGGACCTCTTCGAGTTTCTGGCCGTGCTGGAGTGCCTCACCGACAACTGGTGGGACCACTCGGCCAGCGACAACCTGTGGGTCCGCAAGATGCACTACGAGGAACGGCACATGGCCGCCTACTCGTGCTGGCCCGGCCAGGGCTGGGACGGCATGTGGCGCGACCTGGCCGGCGCCGTGACCCGCCACGGCGGCGAGGTGCGCCTCGACTGCGCCGCCGACCAGGTGCTCATCGAGAACGGCGAGGTCGTCGGCGTGGCGCTCGGCCGCGAGGGCCGCGTCGTGCCGAACGATGTCGAGCCCGGCGAGGTGCTGGAGACGGGCTGCGTGATCTCCACGCTGCCGGTGTGGAGCGTTCTGAAGGTCGTCCCCGAATGGGAACTGCCCGACTGGTACGCCAACCAGATCCGCTACCTCGCCCAGGACGCCTATCGCGTGACGTGGCTGGGCCTCTACCTGGCGACCGAGGAACCGGTCACCATGTACGACCCCCGGGAACTCTCCACCTGGCTGGCCACGCCGCACAGTCCCACACCGGGGTTCATGTACGACCAGACCGCCATGGACCCCGACTCCACCCCGCCGGGGGTCCACCTCTACTGCACCGGCGGGGTCATCCCCGGCTCCCGGGGCCGCGACCGCCGCTACGTCAACGAGATGTACGACCGCTTCGAGGCCGGCCTCTTCGAGATGTACCCCGGCCTGCGCAACCACGTGTGGCGCCGCCGCGGCCTGGTCTTCGACCCGGCCTTCGGCGTGGTGCAGAAGCCGATGCTGGTGGGCACCTTCCGGCCGCACTGGCGGGCCCCCAACGTGGACGGCCTCTACTTCGCCTCGGAAACCTTCCGCAGCCGCGGCATCGGCACCGACCGGGCCGCCCGCGCCGCGCTCACCTGCGTGGAGGATTACCTGGGCCACCGCATCGCCTTCTTCGGCGACGGCTGGCGCTACTGATCGACCAAACCGGGGAGAACGCAACACCATGGATTTCTCACTCAGCGCCGAGCAGGAACTGTTCGCCAAGACGGTGCGTTCCTGGGTCGACAAGGAGTGCCCCAAGAACGTCGCCCGCGACATCGAGATGCAGGAGTTCGAGTACCCCTTCGAGCTCTGGGACAAGATGTCGGCGGCGGGCTTCCACGCCATCGGCCTGCCCGAGGAGCTGGGCGGGGCCGGCGGCGACGTGTTGACGCAGATGATCCTGACCCGCGAGCTGGCCCGCTCCCTCGCCGGGCTGACCTGGATCTTCGGCATCTCCTCGTTCTGCGCCAAGTCCATCAACGCCTTCGCCCGCGACGACGTGCGCGAGGAGCTGATTCCCAGCCTCGCCACCGGCGACATCCGCGTGGCGATCTCGGTGACCGAGCCGTCCGGCGGCACCGACCTCATGGGCGCCATGAAGACCCGGGCGGTCGAAGTGCCCGGTGGCTGGCGGGTCACCGGCCAAAAGATCTGGTCCACCGCGGCGCACGTCTCGGACTACCTGTTCCTCATGGCCCGCACCTCCGACAGCCCCGACAAGCCGGCCCACGGGGTGACGCTGTTCCTGGTGCCCAATCCCAGCGACGGTTTGGAGACCCGCCAGATCCCCAAGCTGGGCATGCGCGCCGTGGGTTCGTGCGAGGTGTTCCTCGACGACGTGTTCGTGCCGGAGCGCTACGTGGTGGGTGAGCCGGGCATGGGCTTCTACCGCATGCTCTCCACCCTCAACAACGAGCGCACCATGGTGGCCGCGCTGTGCACCGGCATCCTGGACGCGGTCCTCGAGGATGCCGTGGAGCACCTGAACGAGCGGGAGGCCTTCGGACGCAAGATCGGCGCCTTCCAGGCCCTGCAGCACTTCATCGCCGACATCGCCATGTGGCGCCAGCAGGCCGAGTTGCTCACCTACTACGCCGCCTGGCTCGCCGATCAGGGCCGTGACTGCGGCATCGAGGCCAACATGGCCAAGGTGGCCGCCTCGGAGTACGCCGGCAAGGCGGCCGACCTGGGCATCCAGATGCTCGGCGGGATGGGCTACGCGGCGGAGACCAACATGCAGCGCTACTGGCGAGACGCCCGCCTCTACCGCATCGGCCCCATCAGCAACGAGATGGCCCGCAACAGCATCGCCGAGTCGTTCGGCCTGCCCCGCTCGTTCTAGCCGCCAGGGCAATGGCGCCGGGCACCGCAGCAGGAGGAGTCCTGCAGGACCGCGTGGCGCTGGTGACCGGGGCCGGGCGCGGCATCGGTGCGGCCATCGCCCGCCGGTTCGCCGCCGCCGGGGCGGCCGTGGCCGTCAACGACGTGGATTCCGAAGCAATGGCCGAGGTCGTCGCCGCGATCGCCGGCGACGGCGGGCGCGCCGCGGCCGCGCCGGGTTCGGTCGTCACCGACGCCGAGCGGATTGCCACGGCTGCCGCCGAGCACTTCGGCGACCTGGACATCCTGGTGAACAACGCCGGGATCACCCGCGACGTCATGGTCCACCGCATGAGCGACGAGGACTGGGACGCGGTCCTCGACGTGGTGCTGCGTGGCACCTTCAACATGGTCCGGGCCGCGGCTCCCTGGCTGCGGCGCACCGACCGGGCGCAGATCGCCGCCGAAGGCTGCAAGAAGATCGTCAACGTGGCCTCCATCAACGGCATCTACGGCCTGGCCGGCAACGCCAACTACTCCGCCGCCAAGGCCGGCGTCATCGGGCTGACCAAGTCCGTGGCGAGGGAGTGGGCCCGCTTCGGCGTGTGCGTCAACGCCGTGGCGCCCGGCTACATCGCCGGCACCCGTCTGACCGGCGCCCGGGATCCCGAGACGGGCCTCGGCATACCGGCGGAGTTCATCGAGCGCATCGAGGCGCAGATCCCCATCGGGCGCCCGGGCCGCCCCTCCGACGTGGCCGAGGCGTGCCTGTGGCTGGCGTCGCCGGCAAGCGACTACTGCTGCGGGCAGGTGATCGAGCTGCACGGCGGCCGCGAGATCATCGAGCTGGTGTGAGCGGGGGAGTGGGCTGGTGCAGGTGAAGCAGGCGACCCTCGCCGAGGCGGCCTCGCTGGTGGCCGACGGCGACGTGGTGGCGCTGCAGAACATGGCCACCCAGGCGGCGCCCATGGCCATGGTCCGGGAGTTGATCCGCCAGGAGCGCCGCGACCTGGGGCTGGTCTGCCTGGTGGGGGGCATCGCCCTGGACTGGCTGGCCGCGGCGGGCTGCATGAACCACTTCATCGGCAACGCCGTGTCGATGGAGCAGTTCGGTCTGGCGCAGCGCTACCGCCGCGCCGTGGAGGCCGGCCGCATCGGTATGGAGGAACTCTCCGAGACGGCGCTGCTGGCCCGCCTGGGCGCCGGCGCCCGCAACCTGCCCTTCCTGCCCACCCGGGGCATGATCGGCACCGACCTCATCGACATCAACGAGAACCTGGAGATGCTGGACGACCCGTTCGGGGGCCCGCCGGTGGTGGCCTGCCGGGCGCTGGTACCCGATGTGGCCCTCGTGCACAGCCACCGGGCGGACCGCTACGGCAACGTTCAGTACGAACCGACGGCGCTGTGGCCCGACATCGGCATGATGCCCAAGGCGGCCCGCCGGGTCGTCGTCACCACCGAGGAGATCGTCGACAGCGACGTGCTGCGCGCCAACCCCGACCGCACCGTGCTGCCCGGATTCATGGTGGACGCCGTGGTGGAGGTCCCGTGGGGCGCCCACCCCACGTCGTTCAACCCGCTCTACGGCTACGACGCCGCGTTCCATCTGTCCTGGGTTGCGGCGGCCCGATCGGACGAGGCCACCGGAGAGTTTCTCGACAGCTACGTGCACGGCCCGGCCGACCACCAGGCGTACCTGGGAGCCGTCGGCGGTTCCGAACGGATGGCGGAGTTGGCGCGCTGGGAGACGGGCTGATGGCCGACGCCGCGCACGTCGACTCGCCGCCGGCGGAGGACTGGACCGTCGACGAGCTGATGATCGCCGTGCTGGCCTCGTGCTTCAGCGACGGCGACCAGGCCTGCAACGGCATGGCCAGCTTCCTGCCGGTCGCCGCCTTCGGTCTGGCCAAGCTCACCCACGCCCCGGACCTGGTCTGGCTGGCCGGCGCGGTCGGCCTGGAGCCGCGGCCCGGCCCGATCCCGGCCTCCACGCTGGAGGCCCCGCTGTGGCGCGACGCCCTCATGTACGTGGAGCAGTACGGGGACTTCTGGACGCTGGCCCTCAACGGGCGCTGGCTGCGGAAGTTCTGCGTCGGCGCGGCGCAACTCGACCGGTTCGGCAACGCCAACAACTCCGTCATCGGCCGGGACTACCACGCCCCGAAGGTGCGGCTACCGGGCACGGCCGGGCTGGCCGACATGGGCTCGCTCGACAAGCAGCTCTACTATTGGAACGCCAACCACAACCCTCGCTCCCTGGTTGCCGAGGTGGACTTTGTCTCCTGCGCCGGCTACCTCGGCGGGGGCGACGAGCGGGCCCGCCTGGGGCTCAGCGGCGGGCCCGAACTGGTGGTCACCAACCTGTGCGTGCTGGACTTCGAGCCGCAGAGCAAGCACATGCGGCTGCATTCGGTGCACCCGGGCGTGACCGTCGAGCAGGTGCTGGAGGCCACCGGCTTCGAGCCGCTGCTGCCCGCCGGCGGCGTGCCCACCACCCCCGAGCCGACAGCCGAGCAGGTGCGTCTCATCCGCGAGGTCATCGATCCGCACGGCATGCGCCACCGCGAATTCCGCCGGCGCTAGCAGACTGGCGTCAATGGACATCCAGATCGGCGTACCCGGCCAGCTGATGCCACCGGCGAGCCGGGCGGTCTCGCTGGCGCAGCGCAACGAGGCCGAGGGCTTCGACGCCGTCTGGTGGCCGTGCCACCTCATGGGCTGGCACTCGGACTCGGTCTGGACGTCCGACATGACCCCGTTCGCCGAGGTGCAGCCCAGCCCGCACACCTACTTCGACCCGCTGCTGATGATGGCAGCGGTGGGTTCGCAGACCAGCCGCATCAAGGTGGGCGTGGTGGTCACCGACCTGCTGCGCCGCCACCCAGCCATGGTCGCCAACATGGCCCTCACGCTCGACCACCTCACGCAGGGCCGGGCCATCCTGGGCCTCGGCTCGGGCGAGCGCATGAACGTGGTGCCCTACGGCGTGGACTTCTCCCGCCCGGTGGGCCGCCTGGCCGAGGGCATCGAGGTGATTCGCCTGCTATGGGGTGCCGAGGGTCCGGTGAACTACGAGGGGAAGTTCTTCGAGTTGAAGGATGCGGTGCTGGGGCTCACCCCGTACTCCGACGAGCCGCCGCCGCTGTGGACCGCCGCCCACGGCCCCCGCATGCTCGGCATCACGGGCCGCCTGGCCGACGGCTGGCTGCCCACCAAGCTCTCGCCCCAGCGCTACGGCGAGGCGCTCGGGACCATCCGCCAGGCCTCGGTGGAAGCCGGCCGCGATGCTGAGGCGGTCACCCCCGGGCTGCTGGCCTACGTCCTGGTGGCGCCCGACGAGGCGTCCCTGCGGCGCCTCCAGGCGGCGCCCATGGTGCGGGCCCTCATGGTGATGCTCCCCGCGGAGGTCTTCGAGTCCCTCGGCGTCGAGCCGCCGGAGGGCTTCCACGAACTGGTGCCGGCGTCACTTTCACGCCCCGAGGCACTGCGGGTGATCGACGGGATCCCGCCGCGCGTCGTGGACTACTACTGCTTCTGCGGCACGCCCGACCAGATCGCCGAGCAAGTGGCCGGCTATCACGCCGCCGGGCTGCGCCATCTCGTCATGTGGAACATCACGCCGTTCGGGGACCCCGACCTGGCAGGCTGGTCGTTCAAGGCGCTGAACGAGGTCAAGAACATCCTGAGGGAGATGCCGTGAACGCCCAATCGCCCAGCAGCGTGGTGCGCCGCTACTTCGACGCGGTGGACGCCGAGGATTTCGACACCCTGCGCCAGGTCTTGCACCCCGACGTTGCGGTGACGGCGTGCGGGTCGCGACCCCGTCAGGGGTCCGAGGCCGCCATCGACCTGTTCGGAAAGATCTTCGAGCGCTTCCCCGTGCACTCCGACCGCCCCACGAGGCTGATCCGCGACGGTGAGGTCGTCGTGGCGGAGATCCACTTCGAGGGCCGCAGCGCCAGCGGCGTCGACGTCAGCTTCGAGGCCGTGGACGTGTTCGACATCGTCGACGGCCGCATCGTGCGCCTCACGCAATGGCTGGACAGCGCCCACCTCGAACGTCAGTTACGTTCTCCGGAGCCGTCGAAGCAGTAGACCGAGTACCGCCGCAACCCACTCTCCCGTTCTCCCGGCGGAGGCCGGAGTGCAGTCTTCGGCGGAGGGATTGGCGCGGCGGCGAAGTGCACGACAATCTCAAAGGGCCGAAGCCGTAGCGAGGAGACAGCCATGACGTTCACTGAGCGCCAGTGGGTGGAGGTCACCACGTTCGGTGACCTGATCGTGCGCTCTGCCGCCCGTCATCCCGACAGCGACGCGGTCGTGTTCCCCGAGGTCCGTCACACGTTCAGTTCGCTGCTGGAGGCCGCCGAGCGCGCCGGCCGCTCGCTGCTTGGTCTCGGCGTGCGGCCCGGCGACCACGTCGGCATCCTCATGCCCAACTGCATGGACTTCCTGGAGGTCATGTTCGGCGCCGCCCTCATCGGCGCCCCGGTGATTCCCATCAACGCCCGCTTCAAAGGACGGGAGCTGTCGTACGTGGCCCGCGACGCCGACCTGCGCCTGCTCGTGACCAGCGACATCATCGATCAGCACACCGACTACGTGGAGATTCTCCATGGCTGCCTGCCGGGCCTGGCCGAGGCGTCCGATGTGTACGACCTCGACCTCGACGTGGTGCCGGAACTGCGCGGCGTGGTGCTGCTGGGCAGCTCCTCGCCGGCGGGGATGATCGACCGGGCCGGCTTCGCGGCCGCCGCCGAGGGGGTCGGCGTCGACGAGGTGCACCTGTTGCGCAGCCGGGTGGCGCTGCGCGACATCGCCATGATGATGTACACCTCCGGCACCACGGCCGAGCCGAAGGGCTGCCCCATGACCCATGAGCAGCTCGTGCGCACCAGCTCGGTGGGCTGCGAGCGCTTCGAGCTGACCTCCGGCGACGTGTTCTGGGACCCGCTGCCGCTGTTCCACATGAGTTCGATCCTGCCGATGATCGGCTGTATCGAGGCGGGTGCCGCCTACGTGACGCTCACCCACTTCGACCCGGCGACAGCCATCGCCCAACTGCGCGACGAGAGCGCAACCATTTGCTTCTCCACGTTCCCGACGGTCACCACGGTCATGTTGAACCACCCCGACTGGGATCCGGCCGCCATGAGCAGCATCCGCCTCATGAACAACGTGGCCGCGCCGGCCGCCCTCGAGGAGATCCACAGCCTGCTGCCCGACATGGCCCACATGAACGCCTTCGGGCTCACCGAGTGCGGCGGCGTGGTGGCCTTCACCGCCCCCGACGATCCGCCGGAGGTGCGCTCGACCACCTCGGGGCGGCCCTTCCGGGGCATCGAGGTGCAGATCCGGGACTTCGAGGGTGGCGAGGTGGTGCCGACCTGGGAGCGCGGCGAGATCTGGTGCCGGGGCTACAACGTGTTCGAGGGCTACTACAAGGACCCCGCCAAGACGGCCGAGTGCTTCGACGACGACGGCTGGTTCAACACCGGCGACATCGGCCGGATGGACGCCGACGGGCGGGTCGGCTACCTGGGCCGGGTGAAGGACATGTTGAAGGTGGGCGGCGAGAACGTCGCCGCGGTGGAGATCGAGTCCTACCTGCAGACCCACGACGCGGTGGCGATCGCCCAGGTGGTGGGGATCCCCGACGATCGCTACGTGGAGGTGCCGGCGGCCTTCGTGGAGCTGGTGCCCGGCGCCGAGGTGGCGCCCGACGAGCTGATCGCCTACTGCAAGGGCGAGATCGCCTCGTTCAAGGTGCCCCGCCACGTTCGGTTCGTGCAGGAGTGGCCCCTGTCGGCCACCAAGATCCAGAAGTTCCGCCTGCAAGAGCAACTGTGCAACGAGTTGGGCCTCACCTGAGGTCGCGTCCGGTGCCCCCAACCCCTCATTCCGGTGAAGGCGTGCCCCCGACCCGATCCGGGGCCGGAGTCCGTTTGGCAGCGGTCCGGGAGGGGCTGCCGGCGACGCTCCGGCGGCCTCCGAAGATGGCCGCCCATGGTGTCCACCGGCATCCCCGCCCCCGCTCGTCCGTCATTCCGGCGGAGGCGTGTCCCCGCCTCGTCATTCCGGCGGAGGCCGGAATCCAATGCCGAACCAGCCCGTGACCTTCGGGCCCTGGCTGCGGGCCTGCGCCGAGCGTCACGGCGAACGGGAGGCGATCGAGGTCGTGGGTGCGGCGAAGTCCTACGCCGCGCTTGACGGCGACGCCGACCGGTTGGCGGGCGGTCTGCGGGCCGGCATCGGCCTCGATCCCGGCGACCGGGCCGCCGTCATCATGCGCAACAGCCTGGCCTGCGTGGATGCCTGGTTCGCCATGGCCCGCGCCGGCATCGTGGACGTGCCGGTCAACGTGGCCCTGCGGGGCGACGGCCTGGCGTACGTGCTGGGCCAGTCCCGCTCGCAGGCCGTCGTGTGCGACATCGAGTTCGCCGACCGGCTGGCCGAGGTGATGCCGGAGCTGCCCGAGCTGCGCCATGTCGTCCTGCATCGCCCGGAGGTCGGACAGGCGGCAGCCACCGGTGGGGCCGGGGCGGCGGGAACATCGGGTGTGGGCGGGGCGGCCGGAACGTCGGGAGCGGGCGGTAGCGGATCCGCCTCGACCCTCGGCAACGGCACGCCGACATCCGACGGCGCCGCCCCCTCCTTCGGACCGGGCGTGGCGGTGCACGAGCTGCCGTCGCTGTACCTGGACGCTGCGCCCCTCCTGCCCGACCTCGAGCCCACCGACACCGCGGTCATCCTCTATACCTCGGGCACGACCGGCCCGCCCAAGGGGGCGATGCTCAGCCACGGCGCCAACCTCACGCTCACCCGCCAGACCCGCTGGCTCATGGGCTACGGGCCCGAAGACGTTCTCTACACGGCCTTCCCGCTGTTCCACATCAACGCCCGCTACACCACGGTCACCGCCGCCATGGAGGCGGGCGCCCGCTGCGTGCTGGAGCAGCGCTTCAGCGCCGGCGGCTTCTGGGACACCTGCCGAGCCAAGGGCGTGACCGCCTTCAACTACATGGGTGCCCTGCTCATGATGCTGTGGAAGCAGCCCGCCCGGCCCGACGACGCCGACCACCCGGTTCGGCGCGGCTTCGGGGCGCCCTGCCCGCCTGACATCTGGGAACCGTTCGAGGAGCGATTCAACCTGCGGCTCACCGAGGTGTACGGCTCCACCGAGGTGCCCATCGTCACCCAGAACGGCATGGCGGTCGTCGAGGGGGCCGACCGCCGCGTCGGCACCGCCGGGCGGCCGTCGGGCCTGTACGACATGCGCATCGTTGACGAGTCGGACAGCGAGGTGCCGCCGGGTACCCCTGGGGAGATCGTCGTGCGGGCGCGGCCGAACCTCGCCACCTTCAGCGGCTACTACGACATGAGCGAGGCCACCTCGGAGGCCTGGCGAGGCGGCTGGTTCCACACCGGCGACCGAGGTGTGGTGGACGCCGATGGCTACCTCACCTTCATCGACCGGGTGAAGGACTGCGTGCGGCGCCGAGGCGAGAACATCAGCTCCTGGGAGGTGGAGCAGTCCATCGCCCGCCACCCCGCTGTGCTGGAGGCCGCCGTTGTCGGCGTGCCCTCGGAGTTGAGCGAGGAGGAGGTGCTGGCCTGCGTGGTGCTGAAGCCCGGCCGCACCCTCGACGCCGCCGAGCTGATCGAGCACTGCGGCGGCCGGATGGCACACTTCGCCGTGCCGCGCTACATCCGCTGGATGGACGAGCTGCCCCGCAACGCCTCCGAGCGGGTCCAGAAGTTCCAGCTCCGCGCCGACGGCGTCACCGCAGACACCTGGGACCGCCTCGCCGAGACCGGAGCCCGCCGATGAGGGTCGTCGTCCCTGCGCTCCGGCGGCCCGCGTTCGGTCATTCCGGCGCAGGCCGGAATCCATCGTCGGGCCATTGCGTCGTCGCGGAGCCGCGAACATGAGAGTCGTCGTTCTCGGTGCGGGCGCCCTCGGCTCGGTGTACGGCTCCTGGCTGGCCGACGCCGGCGCGGAGGTGATGCTGGTGGCCCGCCGGCCCCACGCCGAGGCGGTGCGCCGGCAGGGACTGGAGATCCGCTCCTACGAGGCCGGCACGAAGATCTACGACGTCGGTGCCACCGACGATCCCGCCGCCGCCGGCGACGCCGACCTGGTGCTGGTCGCCGCCAAGTCCTTCGACGTGCCGGCGCTGCTGGCTGCCTACGGTGGCCGGTGCTCCATGGTGTTCTCGGTGCAGAACGGGGTCGAGCAGGCCCTGCCGCTGGTGGAGCGCTTCGGCCCGGCTGCCGTCGAGGGGGTGTCGATGGTGGGGGGCACGCTCGTCGGCCCCGGGGTGGCCGAACACAGCTTCGGCGGGGCGACCTATGTGGGCGACATCGCCGGGACGGCGCCGGGCACGGCGGCCCGGATCGCCGCCGTGCTGCCCGAGCGCATCACCGAACGCGCCGACATCGCCTCGGTGCAGTGGACCAAGGCCACCCTGGCCGTGGCCGCCATGGGCGTCGTGGCGCTCACCCGCTCGATCTACCACCGCATGTTCGTCACCCCGGCGCTGCGGGAGGCGTTCCTGGACCTGATGCGTGAGGCCGCCCTCGTGGCCCGCAGTGAGGGCGTGCCGCTCATCGACCTGCCAGGTCCGATGCGGGTGCAAACGTTCACCACCCTGCCCCGCACCCAGGCCCTGGACGTGCTGCGCGAGTTCGGCGAGCACCTGGTCGCCACCGGTCAGACCGACGTGAAGGTGTCGGCCCTGCAGAGCATCGAACGGGGTCGGCCCCTCGAAGTGGACGCGGTGTTCGCCCCGTTCGCGCGGCGGGCTGCGGAGCGCGGCCTCGACGCGCCGCTGCTGGCGGGCGTCACCCGGATGATGTTCGGCATCGACGCCGCGATCCGCGAGGACGCCGGGTGACTCCGCTGGCGCCAGCACCGGGCCACTGCGGCACGAGCCCCGCCTGCAGGGATGCCCGGGGAGCACCGTGACACCCGCCGGAGCGGGCCACTGCCGCACGAGTCCCGACCGCAGGGCCGCCTGGGGCGCGGCGTGAAACCCACCGAATTCGCCCGGCTGGTGCGGCTGCGGCCGCGCCCCACCCCGCCACACTCCTACGACGACTTCTGCCGCCTGGCCCGGCGACGGCTGCCCCGCCTGGTCTACGACTTCGTGGAGGGCGGCGCCGACGGCGAGGTCACGCTGCGGGCCAACCACGAGGCGTTCGACCGGGTGCAATTCACGGCGAGTTCGCTGGTGGACGTCACCGAGCGCGACGCCGGTGCAACCGTGCTGGGCCGGCGCCTGGAGGTGCCGTTCATCTGCGGTCCGGCGGGCCTGGCCCGCCTGGTGCACCGGGAGGGCGAACTCGCCGTGGCGCGGGCGGCAGCCTCGGCCGGCACGGTGTTCGTCGTCAGCACAGCCTCCAGCTACAGCATCGAGGAGATCGCCGCGGTGAGCGACGGCCCGCTGTGGTTCCAGCTCTACCTGTGGCGCAGCCCCGATGTCGTGGCGCAACTCGTCGACCGGGCGGGCGCCGCCGGCTGCGAGGCCCTGGTGCTCACGGTCGACGTGCCGCTGATCGGCAAGCGCGAGCGCGACCTCCGCAACGGCATGATGATCCCGCCCCGTATCGGCCCCGCCCAGGCGCTGGAGGCCCTGCGGCGGCCGCGCTGGTTGTGGCACTTGGCCGCCGGCCCGCCGGTGCACTTCGGCTGTCTCTTGGACCTGGTGCCGCCCAACACCGACATGGCGTCGATGTCCGCCTTCATGGACCGCGAGCTGTCCGACCTGTCCAAGACGTGGGACGACGTGGCCTGGTTGCGGGAGCGTTGGGACGGGCCGCTGCTCATCAAGGGTGTGATGAGCGCAGCCGACGCCCGCCGCAGCGTCGAGCAGGGAGCCGACGCCGTCGTGGTGTCCAACCACGGGGGGCGGCAGCTCGACGGCCTGCCGGCCGCCCTCGACGCGCTCGGCGCGGTGGTCGCGGAGGTCGGCGGCGAGGCCGAGGTGATTCTCGATGGCGGCGTGCGCCGGGGCGCCGATCTGGTCAAGGCGCGCGCCCTGGGAGCCACCGCCGCCATGGGCGGGCGGGCCTGGTTCTGGGCGCTTGCGGCCGGGGGCGAGGCGGGCGTGGCTCGCATGCTGGAGCTACTACGCGACGACGTGGACCGCACCCTGGCTCTGCTGGGCCGGACCGCCTACGAAGATCTCGACGCCGAAGTCCTCTACTGGCCCTCGCCGCCCGCGGCGTCGCGACCGGAGTGGCGCGCTGGCTGAGGTCGACCATGACCACGGTGCCGCTGACCGCAGCTGTGTTCCGTGGCGTCGCCGTGAGGGTCCGGGCGGTCAGCGGCACTATCTCCTCGGCCTTCGGGGCCGCCACCCGGATCGCGCCATTCCCCCCGGCGCCGATCCGGCTTCAGAATGTGGCGGCCACCTCCAGCACGGCGCTGTGGTCGATCGATCCGTGGGCGCCCAGGATGAACCCTCCCTCGGGAGAGAACAGCCTCCACGCCGGCTGGGTCGCCACACCGAGTTGTGTCCACGAGTCGAAGCTCTCGTCGAGCAGCATGCGGAAAGAGGTGACGCCGGTCTTGGCCACGAAATCTCTGGCCAGCTCGAGGCCGTCCTGCGCTCCTAGTCCGATGACCAGTACCTCGTCCAGGTGGGCTCGAGCGAACTGCTCGACGCTGGGGGCCTCCCGGCGGCAGATCGTTCAATGGGGTGTCCAGAACCACACGAGGATGGGCCGGTCCGCGGGCGCCAACGACGACAGCAGGAGGCTCTCGCCGCTGACCACGTCGACGACGGTGACCGCGGGGAATTCGTTGGCGTCGACCGATGCGGGCACGGCCGATGGCCGGTCGTCACCCCCGGCGCTGCCACAGGCCGACATTCCCAGAGCGGCGATCCCGAGCACTGTGACCCACGCACGGCGACGCCTGGCAATCGAGTCGTTGCACGGAGCCATCGGCGGCTGGTGGTCGGCCAACTCCGCAGCAGCACGGCGACGCCTGGCAAAGCGGGTGATGTGCCTCGCGCCCGGACTGGGCCGGGCCGGGCGCCTTGGCGGTGTCGTGGCTTGTGAATCATCTCCGACCTACCGTCGCCGCCGAGAGTGGAGTGCATGGCGGGCCGCACGGGTTCGGCCACCACCAGGCTCCGTGTCGGCAGAACCGCTGTCTTGCCGCCGGCATCGGCCCACTCCACGTCTTCGGGTCCGATGCGGGTGGCCCGCCCCCGTAGGGTCGCGGTTGGGCTCAGGCGGCTCAGATTCGCGCAGCGCGTAACGCCGGCGGAGTTGTCTCCGAGCGGATCGCTCGCTAGCAGCGACACCCGGAAGCCTCTCCGGCGTGTCACTGTTTGTGGCCGTTGGGATGGTTCTGTATATTGCTGTGGTAATCATTGTCGAGGGTGAGTTGTTCGGGCTGCGTGCTGTGGAGCGGTTTGCCGTGTGGGGGTTCTTGTGTCATGGCCGGTATTTTTGGGCCCAGCGCTGTTTCCGGGAACGTCCGCGATGACAGCGGCGGCACTCGTAGTGGGTGGAGGCACCGCGTGGCCGGATTCTCGGTCTTATCTTTGGTGATCACGGTCGTGATCGTTGCTGGTGCGGGTGGTGCGGTGACGGCGCAGTCGGTGTGTTCGGGTACGGCGGCGGTGTCGGGTTCGACTACCGATGTTGGGCTGATCGCGGATTGTGACGCGTTGTTGGACGCCGCAGCGGCCTTGGACCCGAACGATACGTTGAATTGGGCTACGACGGTGGCGATGGCCAGCTGGGACGGGATCACGCTTGCGGGGTCCCCTGCCCGGGTGGGGTCTCTCGGACTCAACTCTCGTTCTCTGAACGGAACGGTTCCCGCTGAGTTGGGTGATCTCACCAACCTGACATTTCTGGACCTGTACGATAATGGTTTGTCGGGGTCGATTCCGGCGGAGTTGGGTGATCTCACCAACCTGACATATCTGCGCCTGTCCGGTAATGGTTTGTCGGGGTCGATTCCGGCTGAGTTGGGTGATCTCACCGACCTGGAATGGTTGCGCCTGTCCGGTAATGGTTTGTCGGGGTCGATTCCGGCTGAGTTGGGTGATCTCACCGACCTGATAGTTCTGCTCCTGTTCGGTAATGGTTTGTCGGGGTCGATTCCGGCTGAGTTGGGTGATCTCACCGACCTGAGATGGCTGGATTTGTCCGGTAATGGTTTGTCGGGGTCGATTCCCACCGAGTTGGGTGATCTCACCAACCTGAGAACGCTGAACCTGTCCGGTAATGGTTTGTCGGGGTCGATTCCCACCGAGTTGGGTGATCTCACCAACCTGAGAACGCTGAACCTGTCCGATAATGATTTGTCGGGGTCGATTCCCACCGAGTTGGGTGATCTCACCAACCTGGAGACTCTGGACTTGGGTGGTAATGATTTGTCGGGATCGATTCCAACTGAGTTGGGTGATCTCACGAACCTGGAGACTCTGGACTTGTCCCGTAATGATTTGGGGGGGACGATTCCAGACGAGTTGGGTGATCTCACGAACCTGGAGACTCTGGACTTGGGTGGTAATGATTTGAGGTCGCTGATCCCAGAGGAGTTGGGTGATCTCACGAACCTGGAGACTCTGGACTTGGGTGGTAATGATTTGTCGGGATCGATTCCAACTGAGTTGGGTGATCTCACCAACCTGACACATCTGAGCCTGGCCTCCAATCGTTGGTTGCAGCCGATTCCCGAGGAGTTGGCTGATCTCACCAACCTGACATATCTGAACGTAGGCGGCATGCATTGGTATGGGTCGATTCCGTCTTGGCTGGGTGATCTTACCAACCTGACGCAGCTGCACCTGTACGGAAATCAATGGTCGGGGTCGATCCCGTCTTGGCTGGGTGATCTCACCAACCTGACACATCTGAACCTGGGCGGTAATGGTTTGTCGGGATCGATTCCGGCGGAGTTGGGTGATCTCACCAACCTGACAACTCTGGACCTGGTCCATAATGGTTTGTCGGGGTCGATTCCGGCTGAGTTGGGTGATCTCACCAACCTGACAAGGCTGTGGCTGGCCGGTAATGGTTTGTCGGGATCGATTCCGGCTGAGTTGGGTGATCTCACCAACCTGAAACAGCTGATCCTGTTCGACAATGACTTGTCGGGGTCGATTCCGGCTGAGTTGGGTGATCTCACCAACCTGACAAGGCTGTGGCTGCAAGATAATGGTTTGTCGGGGTCGATTCCCGCCGAGTTGGGTGATCTCACCAACCTGACATGGCTGGATTTGTCCGATAATGGTTTGTCGGGGTCGATCCCCGCCGAGTTGGGTGATCTCACCAACCTGACAACTCTGGACCTGTCTGGTAATAGTTTGACGGGGTGTATTCCGCCTGCGCTTAGCAGTTTGCTCAGCGGGTTGGGTCTGCCGGAGTGTACGGTGCCGGCGTGTTCGGGTACGGTGGCGGTGTCGGGTTCGACGACTGATGTTGGGCTGATCGCGGATTGTGACGCGTTGTTGGACGCCGCAGCGGCCTTGGACCCGAACGATACGTTGAATTGGGCCACGACGCTGGCGATGGCCAGCTGGGACGGGATCACGCTTGCGGGGTCCCCCGCCCGGGTGGGGGAACTCGAACTCCACTCTCGTTCTCTGAACGGAACGGTTCCCGCGGAGTTGGGTGATCTCACCAACCTGACAGTTCTGGACCTGTACGATAATGGTTTGTCGGGGTCGATTCCGGCGGAGTTGGGTGATCTCACCGACCTGATAGCTTTGCGCCTGTCCGGTAATGGTTTGTCGGGGTCGATTCCCGCGGATTTGGCTGATCTCACCAACCTGACCACTATGAATCTGTCCGATAATGGTTTGTCGGGGTCGATTCCCGCGGATTTGGCTGATCTCACTAATCTGGTAGCGCTGGATTTGTCCGAGAATGGTTTGTCGGGGTCTATCCCGTCCTGGCTGGGTGATCTCACCAACCTGGCAGAGCTGCGCCTGTCCGGTAATGGTTTGTCGGGGTCGATTCCGGCGGAGTTGGGTGATCTCACCAACCTGACAATCCTGAACCTGTCCGGTAATGATTTGTCGGGGTCGATTCCGGCTGAGTTGGGTGATCTCACCAACCTGATATATCTGTACCTGTCCGGTAATGGTTTGTCGGGGTCGATTCCGACGGAGTTGGGTGATCTCACCGACCTGACAGTTCTGGAGCTGTCCGACAGTGGTTTGTCGGGGTCGATTCCGGCGGAGTTGGGTGATCTCACCGACCTGATAGCTTTGCGCCTGTCCGGTAATGGTTTGTCGGGGTCGATTCCGGCGGAGTTGGGTGATCTCACCAAACTGAGAACGCTGGACCTGTCCGGTAATGGTTTGTCGGGGTCGATTCCGGCGGAGTTGGGTGATCTCACCAACCTGAGAAAGCTGGACCTGTCCGGTAATGGTTTGTCGGGGTCGATTCCGGCTGAGTTGGGTGATCTCACCAACCTGGAGACTCTGGACCTGTCCGGTAATGGTTTGTCG
>LXNJ01000723.1_pt1 | contig 21709 bp, 18 predicted proteins | sample 809081 | NCBI WGS metagenome assembly LXNJ01 (sample SAMN04870510, study PRJNA318959) | sponge metagenome | biome: sponge; feature: marine sponge reef; material: water | host: Petrosia ficiformis | place: Greece: Milos, Mediterranean Sea | collected 2013-05-29 | depth 5-7 m | reverse complement strand
CAGGTGCGTATCTCCGTTCGTGGCCTTCACCTCGACCACGTTGTCCCCCACCTCGAGGATGGAGATGTCGAACGTGCCGCCGCCGAAGTCGTACACCGCAATGGTCTGATCCGCCTTCTTGTCGAGTCCGTAGGCGAGGGCGGCGGCCGTCGGCTCGTTGATGATGCGCTGGACGTTGAGCCCTGCGATTTTACCGGCATCCTTCGTCGCCTGGCGCTGGCTGTCGTTGAAATACGCCGGCACCGTGACGACCGCCTCGGTCACCTGCTCGCCCAGGTAGTCCTCCGCGGCCTGTTTGAGCTTTTGCAGCACGCTCGCCGATATCTCGGGAGGGGCGTGCTCCTTGCCGTCGATCTTGATGCGCGCGTCGCCGCTGTCCGACTTCACGACCTCATAGGGCACGATTTTGACTTCCTCGGGCACTTCCGCGAAACGCCTGCCCATGAAGCGTTTTGCGGAATAAATGGTCTTGGTCGGGTTCGTGACCGCCTGGCGCTTGGCCACGAGGCCGACGAGTTTTTCCCCGTCGTCGGTGAACGCCACGACGCTGGGCGTCGTGCGGTTGCCCTCCTGGTTGGCGATGACCGTAGGCTGCCCACCCTCCATGACCGAGACAACCGAGTTGGTGGTGCCCAAATCAATTCCGATTACCTTCGACATCAATCTTTCTCCTTATCGGGATAAAAAATCAAAATTTCTCAACTAAATTCCAGGTTTTTTCGCTCTCGAGGACGCGGGATTGAAAGGCCTACCCGCATCCGGGAGCATTCAAGTGTTCACCGCTTCCGCTTCCACGAGCACGGCGAAAGAAAGCGCATCCGCCCCCTCCGGGTGGTCCGCCTCCACGGTTTCACCGGCTTCGAATTCTCCGGCGAGGAGTTTCCTGCTGAGCGGATTTAAGACGTGAGTCTGAATCGCCCGCTTGAGGGGCCGCGCCCCAAAGACCGGGTCGTAGCCGCGCTCGGCCAGGAAGTTTCTGGCGGCATCCGTGAGCCGCAGCCTGATCTTCTGGGCTTCCAGGCGTTTTTCGAGTTCTTGTAACTGAATCTCCACGATATCTGCGATCTGCCCTTTCGTGAGCGCGCGGAAGACGATGATCTCATCCACCCGGTTCAGAAATTCGGGCCGGAATACCCGGCGAAGCGCCGCGAGCAATCCTTCGGACTTGTCGATTTCCTGTATACCCCCTCCGCTGAAACCAATCTCGTTACGCGAAAGCTCATCGGTGCCCACGTTGCTCGTCATGATGATGACGGCGTTCCTGAAATCGACCGTGCGGCCGTGCCCGTCCGTGAGCCTCCCGTCATCGAGCAACTGCAGGAGCAGGTGGAAGGTTTCGGGGTGCGCTTTTTCAATCTCGTCCAGAAGCACGACCGAGTAGGGTTTCCTGCGAACGGCTTCCGTGAGCTGTCCCCCCTCCTCGTAGCCGACGTAGCCGGGCGGAGCGCCGATGAGCCTGGCCACGGCGTGTTTTTCCATGTACTCGCTCATGTCCACGCGAACCATCGCCGACTCGTCGTCAAACAGGAACTCCGCGAGGGCGCGGGCGAGTTCCGTCTTGCCCACGCCGGTGGGGCCCAGGAAGATGAACGAGCCGATGGGCCGGTTCTCGTCCATGATGCCCGCGCGGGCGCGGCGCACGGCTTCCGAGAGGGCCTCCACCGCCCGGTCCTGGCCCACGACGCGCTTGTGGATGTTCTCCTCCATGCGCAGGAGTTTATCGCGCTCCTTCTCGAGGAGCCTGCTCACGTTGATGCCCGTCCAGCGGCTCACGATGGCGGCCACGTCGTCCTCGGTGATTTCCTCTTTCAGCATGCGGCCGTTTGTTCTTTTTTCGAGTTCTTCCTCCGAATCGGCCATTTCCTTCTCGGCCGCGATAATCTCGCCGTAGCGAAGCTCCGCCGCCCGGCCCAAATCTCCCTCGCGCTCGGCGCGCTGGGCCTCGGCCTTGAGCTCCTCGACGCGCTCCTTGAGTTCACGGACTCGTGAGATCTCTTCTTTCTCTTCGGCCCATTTGCTTCTCTGCGCGCTGCTCCGCTCATCGAGAGAGGATATCTGCTCGCGTATCTGCGACAGACGCTCGCGGCTGCTCTCGTCAACTTCCGCCTCCAGGGCGCGCTCCTCGATACGCAGCCGGAGAAGCTCGCGCTCCTGCCGGTCGATGTCCTTGGGCAGGCTGTCGAGTTCCAAACGCAGGCCGCTCGCGGCCTCGTCAATAAGATCGATGGCCTTGTCCGGAAGGTGCCGATCGCTGATGTAGCGATGCGAGAGCGCCACGGCGGCGACCAGCGCGTTGTCCAGAATGCGGACGCCGTGGTGAATCTCGTATTTCTCCTTCAGGCCGCGCAGGATGGAGACGGCGTCCTCCATGCCCGGCTCGTCCACCACCACGGGCTGGAATCGCCGCTCCAGCGCCGCGTCCTTCTCGATGTGTTTCCGGTATTCATCGAGCGTGGTGGCGCCTACGCAGTGAAGCTCTCCCCGTGCGAGGGCCGGCTTCAGCAGATTGGAGGCGTCCACCGCCCCCTCCGCCGCGCCCGCGCCCACGACGGTGTGAAGCTCGTCGATAAACAAGACGATCTCGCCGGCGGATTCGCTCACTTCCTTCAGCACGGCCTTGAGCCTGTCCTCGAACTCGCCCCGGAACTTGGAGCCCGCGACGAGCGAACCCATGTCGAGACTGAGCAGGCGCTTGCCTTTGAGGCCCTCGGGCACGTCGCCGTCCACGACCCGCTGGGCCAGACCCTCGACGATGGCGGTCTTGCCCACGCCGGGGTCCCCGATGAGCACCGGATTGTTCTTCGTGCGCCGGGAGAGCACCTGCATGACGCGCCTGATCTCCTCCTCTCGGCCCACGACGGGGTCGAGCTTGCCCGAGCGGGCCTGGGCGGTGAGGTCGACGGCGAAACGCTCGAGCGCCTGGTAGCGGCTCTCCGCGTTCTGATCGGTGATGCGCTGGCTTCCGCGGATATCCTTGAGCGCCGCGAGGACGGCCTCGCGGTCGAGACCGGCCGCGCGCAGGATTTTCCTGACCTCCGCGTCGCCGTTCTCGAGCGCGGCCAGGAGGAGGTGCTCGCCGCTCACGTAATCATCCGCCATGGCCTTCGCTTCGCGCTGCGCCGCCTGGAAGAGCGTCGCCAACTCCTGGGTGACATACATGGGGCCGCCGTTTCCGGCGACTTTCGGGAGCTTCTCCAGCGACGCTTCGAGTTCGCGGTTCAGAACGTGGACTTTCAGCCCCGCTTTTTCGATGAGGGGCGCAAGTACGCCTTCGGGCTGATCCAGAAGCGCTTGGATAACGTGCGCGGGCGTGACGCCCTGGTGGCCTCTCGTCTGCGCCGACTCCTGGGCGTGCTGGAGCGCTTCTTGCGTCTTGTGGGTGAATTGCTCAAAATTCATGAACGTGTGCTCCGGTATCTTTCGTGAAAATCCACGTAAATATCGATAAATTACGATAAATTTCCACTGAATTTCGATAAATTTTCCGGCGCCTCAAACCCCGTCAATTCCGATATACCGGAGGCGGCCGAGGCTTGATGACGCAAGGGAAATATAATATCTTAGTCATGAGCTGTCAAGTTTTATAATATTAAAATATGCAGACTTTTTTGATTTGCACCGGAGTACGCCTCGCCGACCTGGAAGGAAATAAGCGGCTTATTGCGTGAACAAGCCTGTATTTCAAGGATAAATGGGCCTCAAGCCTTTGCAAATAGACAAAAAAGTAGTATATTCAGTGTGTGAATATCACAATTAATCCTGGTTGCCATTAACAAGGTCAAGGAGAAACAACAGATGACGGATGGAACGGTCACTTTATTCAATCAATCCCAGCAGAAACCCCAAGCCCTTGAAGGCATTATGGTTACGCCGCTCGCCCGCCAGAAGGTGAGCGAGATTCTCGAGGCGGAAGGCAAGACCGGCCACGGGCTGCGTCTGGCCGTCACGGCCGGCGGCTGCTCGGGTTACAACTATGGCCTGTATTTCGAGGAGTCCGCCAATCCCGAGGATAAAGTGTTCTCCGCCGATAGCTTCGACGTGTTCGTGGACCCGCAGAGCTATCCCGTCATCGCGGGAACGGAGATCGATTTCGTCGACAGCCTCCAGGGCTCGGGCTTCAAGATCAACAACCCCAACGCCATGGGCATGTGCGGTTGCGGCAAATCGTTCACCACTTGAATAAACAATGCTTTACGAGCCCCGGGCATCACGCGCCCGGGGCTTTTTTTATGACGCATGAGAGAGCCTGCCGTGAACCGAAACGATAAGGCATCCGAGTGGCGCGCCCCCGGCGCCGTCGTCCTCATCTCCTGCTATGAGTTGGGACATCAGCCCCTCGCCGTCGCCTCGCCCCTGGCTTTTTTGCGCGAAGCGGGCTTTCAGCCCCGGGCGATGGACATCGCGGTTGAGGATTTCTCAGAAGAAAAAATCGCAAACGCGAAATTCGTCGGCATCAGCGTACCCATGCACACCGCGCTCAGGCTCGGCGTGGAGGTGGCGGCGAAAGTACGCGAGACGAACCCCGAGTGCCACATTTGTTTTTACGGCCTCTACGGCCTGCTCAACAAAGACTATCTACTTGAAAACGGCGGGGATTCGGCCATTGGCGGGGAGTTCGAACTGCCGCTCGTGAAGCTCGTTCAAGGACTGTCCCGAGACTCCGGCGCCACCCGGGTTCCCGGCGCGGCCACGAGAGAGCACACGTCCGGCCCGTATCTCGAGAAAATCCCACTTCTCAAGCCCGAACGAGAAGGGTTGCCAGCGCTCCAGGCGTACGCCCACCTCGTAAATGGAGAAAATCACTATCCCGCCGGAGCCGTCGAGGCGAGCCGCGGCTGCAAGCATTTGTGCCTCCATTGCCCCATTCCGCCGGTCTACGATGGCCGTTTCTTCATCGTGCCCCAGGATAAGGTTTTGGAGGACATCGAAGATTTGGCGGCGCAAGGCGCGCGCCACATCACCTTCGCGGATCCGGATTTCCTGAACGGCCCCTCTCATGCGCTTCGAGTCGCCTGCGCCATGCACGAGCGGTTTCCGGCGCTCTCCTTCGATTTCACGGCCAAGGTGGAACACCTCATCAAACACGAGGAACTTCTGCCGGAATTCAAAGAATACGGATGCGCGTTTTTCGTCACCGCGGTGGAATCTTTAAGCGACCTCGTGCTCCGTCATCTGGACAAGGGACACAGCAGGGATGAGGTTATTCGCGCCGTGAAAGCCGCCCGGCAGGCGCGCGTCTCCATCAGGCCGTCACTGGTCGCATTCACGCCGTGGACGAGCGCTCAGGACTATTTCGATCTGCTGGATTTCATCGAAGAATACGCACTGATCGACGAGGTCGACCCCATTCAGATGGCCATCCGGCTGCTGGTGCCGCCCGGTTCCGATTTGCTCGGCTCCACACAGATGGAGAGATACATCACCGAACTCGACGCCGAGAATTTCATCTACCGATGGGAGCATCCGGACAGAAGGATGGACAAACTGCACGAAGAAGCGCTCATCTTGGCCGAAGATGCGGCAGCGCGCCAGGAGGATGCCGCCACAACATTCATGAGGATTCGCGAATTGGCGGCCGACGTTCTCGAACGCCCCGAACAGGCGCGGCCAAAAGCCACTTTCGCGACCGATCGAATCCGCCCGCCTCGCCTGACCGAATCGTGGTTTTGCTGAGCGGAGCCCACCCAGGGCCAGTTGGCCCTCTAAGCCGCCCAGATAATATTTACGTCAATATCCTGGTGTAGGTATCTTCATCGAAGCCGACGATGAGGGTGCTCCGGTGTTTGATGACCGGCGCTCTGAGCGTGCCCGAGCGGCCCATCACTAGCGCCAGCACGTCTTCGCGCGCAGGTTTTTCTTTTTTGATATTCAGGTGAATGACTTTCCTGCTCTTGGTCGAATACAGGTCCGCCACGCCATCCAGAAGCGAATCGACGTTGCCCTCATCCACCACGTCTTTTCTGGAACTGGCCTGCTCTGTAACCTCGATACCGTTTTCCGCAAGAAACGCTTGCGTTTTGGCGCAGGTCTTTCAGCCTGAGCGATGGTAGTACCAATCCACTGTCTTCGACATATCTCGGAATCTCCTCATAAAACGAGAAACCCTCTCGTTCAAAAACCATGACGGCGGCTGAGCGATTCGGGGGATGCCCGCCTTCAACTCACCCCTGATGAAGTCGCAATTGATTCAAAGATTCATTACTGCGACGGCCCGTACGGGAGAGCCCGTGCCATCGCGAATCTTGAGCGGAAGCCCCACGTAGAGGAATTCCTTTCCCGCCACCGCTTCGATGTTCGCGAGATTCTCCGTGTTGTGGCGCTGAAGCTCCCGGCAAAGCACATGGCAGGGAAACGTGAGTTCGATGGTGTTCACGCCGGCATCGATGCTGGGCGCATCCTGGCCGATGTTCACCACGCCGCACTCGCGATAGAGGAAGTTCGCGGCGTCATACCCCAGGCCCGGGTACGTGCTCAGATAATCATCCGTCGGATAGGTGCGCTTGAAATGACCGCCCGTGAAGAGGAGCGTGCCGTCTTTGGGGGGCGTCAAGTCCGCCGCCGAAAGCTCATCCTGCAAGAGCTGTAAGGATATCTCCTCCATCGGCTCCACCTTGCCCGTGAAATCCAGCGCAACCGCCCGGGTGATGAACCACTCCAATGGCGCCTGATCGATGTTGGGCGCCGTTTCGCGCTCATCGATGTGGCTGACCGAATCGGTATGTGTCGGACCGTGATCGCACATGTGGAGCATCATGGCCGCATACGTGATGTCCTTTGGTTTAATCGGCGCATTGGCCGCATCTTCGTGCCGGGCGACGTATTCGATTTCCGTTCCCGGATGCCCGGGAAACCTGGGCGCGCCGGTGTAAATCTCCTGGCTCAGATCGATAATTTCGTACATACTCATCTCCTCAAAATCAATCCGATAGGCCCCCGCATGCGAAGGCTTCCTCGTCAAAAATAATCAGGCGACGCCGCCGACCGTGACGCCGTTCGACACCGGACACTCCAGATCGGGCCATATCTTCGTCATGAACGTCTCCAACTCGTAAATGACTTCTTCCTTGGGACATTGCGCATAGTGCCAGATCAGGGTGATGAACTCAGAAGGCACTTTCTCGTACGTTTCCTCCCACTCACGCTTGAGCTTGTCCACCGGACCACCCAGGAAGATTCCGCTTTCCTTGATGTTCTGGATCCAGTCGATGCTCTCCGTATCGTCGGGAAACTGCGGGAAGAAGGGCACGTAGAAGTTCTGGTAGATGTCCTGATCGTATTTCCTGAGTTTCTCGTCGTACTCTTCTTCTGTGTCCGTCACATGAATCCACCGGCAAACGCATTGGCGCTCGCCATGAGCGAAATTGTGACCCGCCTTGGCTGCTTCCTCAACGTAGAGGTGTGAGAATTCCTCCATTTTTTCCAGTTTCGTGAAATACACGGGCCGGAATCCGTGCCTCGCCGCGAATTTAATGGAATCCGGGCTCGCGCTGACAGCCTGGAACATGGGCGGGTAAGGCTCCTGATAGGGCTTGGGAACAACGCTCACCCTCCGCACCCGATTGTCATCGCCGACTTCGCCGATTGCGCCGGCGTCCCGGGCGCTCTTCCAGGCCGGATAATCGATGCCATCCTCATACGGGTAAGGAATCTCGTAGTAATCACCCTTCACTTCCACCGAATCTTCCTGCCAGAATTTCAGGAGCATCTCGACGCGTTCTTCAAAAATGTCGCGGTTCTTCACGTCGTCGGCCCCGCCGAGAGCGTCTGAAACGGTGGCCCTGGTGTCGCTGAACTGCCCCAGGACGTTCGACCATCTCGACTGATACCCCCGCGCTATGCCGCAGAAGAATTTTCCCTTGGTGATGTGGTCGAGTATCGCCGTCTCCTCGGCCACGCGAATCGGATCTTGAGTCGCCATGACGTAACCCAGCGCGCCCACCCGCGCATTCTTGACATGATTGGCCCACCAGGCGTTGAGAACACCTGGATTAGGACCTACCTCGTAACCCTCGGAGTGCAGATGGTGCTCGATGGTGCTGATGCCCCAGACACCCATCTCATCGGCGGCCTTTACGATGTCGACCCATTCATGAAGCACGTGATGGTACAAATCCTTGTCTCTGGCCAGAGGCCGTTTCTGTTCGCGTTCCTCCCGGTTTTCCGTCGGCAGCATGGGATATAGCTGGATAATCACTTTGGGTTTTGCCATCGCCTTATTCTCCTTTTTCGACAGAGATTTTCTTCATTCTCGGGCGCCGGCGGCCGGCGCCTGTTTCGATGAATTCATTTTATTCTTCACTTTATGGAGGAGCCTGGATAGTCTCTCTCTTTCATCGTCCTCCAAATCATTCATGAGGTCCGCTATGCGTGAGTAATAGTCCGGGAAAATGGCGTGCAGGCTCTCTTTTCCCTTGGGCGTCAGGCGCACGATGACCTTCCTCCTGTCACCATCGTGGCTGAAGCGCTCGATGAGGCCATCGCGCTGAAGGCCCTTCATCAACCCGGTCATCGTCGCGCGCGTCACGCCGGCCTGCCTGGCCAGTTCGGATGGGCTAAGACCCGAACCATTGTTTCTCATTTGCGAGCGCAGCAGCAGCAATAAAACGATGAATCTACCCTGCGAAACGCCGTGTTTGGCCAGATACGTTTCAAAGGCGGTGAGCATATCGCTGCCGACCTGCAAGAAAAGATAAAACAGCATGACCGAGGAAGTATCCAGAGAGGAATACTCCGGCACGAGTGGCCTGAAATCTTCCTCGTTGGGCAGTTCTTTCATGGAGAACATAGGTCTGCTCCAAAAAATAAATGCTATGGGGCCTAATTATATGGGGCCTTACAATTCAAGTCAACCAGCGCTTTCTCACAGATGTTTCGAAAGCGCAGATAATGGCGCCGCTGCAAGAAACCACATATTCGGGTCTTGAAACATTCATCAAATGGGATATATTAGCGGGAGTATGGTGATATCCTCGAATTCAGAGGGTATGAATCCACAGAATCGTGAATATACTTTGGCCGCTTCGCCTAAGATATGAAATGACTGGATATCCAGGAGGATTTTGAAATGCGCTCTCAAGACTTCACTCGCTCAACCGGACAACGCGTCATCGCACAAGACGCCGCCGCATTCATGCAGCGCGTCTATGGATGGATGACGCTGGGGCTCTTCGTCACGGGCTTCAGCGCCCTCTACGTCGCATCCAGCCCCGCCGCCATCCAATTCATCTTTGGAAGCTCCATCTCGGTATTTCTGGTTATCGGCGTTCAACTCGCCCTGGTTTTCTCCATCAGGCCGGTGATGCGCAGCAAAGGCTGGCAAGCGGGCGCGATTCTGTTCCTGCTCTACAGCGCGACGCTGGGCGTTACCGTTTCCACCCTGCTCCTGCGCTACACGTTCACCTCCGTGGCCCAGGCGTTTTTCGTCACCGGCGGCGCGTTCGGCGGACTGACCCTCTTCGCCTTCGTGACGAAAAAAGACTTATCGGGCGTGGGCAACTTCTGTATGGTGGGACTCATCGGCATCATTCTGGCCAGCGTCGTCAACATTTTCGTGGGCAGTTCGGCCGTTCATTTCGCCATCAGCGTTCTGGGCGTTCTCATCTTTGCGGGTCTGACGGCCTATGATACCCAGAAGATGAAGGAATACGCCTACTCCCAGGACACGGACAACGAGACGGGCAGGCGCGCCTCCATCATGGCGGCGCTCGAACTCTACCTCGATTTCATCATGATGTTCATTTATCTCACGCAGCTACTCGGCGCCTCACGAGATTGAAAAAACAGCTTTTTTCCAGAAGCCGGGGCTTCGGCCCCGGCTTTTCCTTAATGAGAACGCAACTATCGTTTATCCCTTCCAATTTTCTGACAATAAGTGTTAGAATTAGAATGTTGAAACATGAAACACCAATTATCGCCCTGGTAGGAGAATAGTTTTGGGCCTTCGTATCTCCATAGGGGCGATTATCGCCGTCCTCCTTGGCGGTGGTGGATACTTCGCCCAGCAATCCCAATCGACAAAAAGTCTGCTCCAACAACGAGAGGCTGAACTCCTAAAAGAAAAAGAGAGTTCCGCCAAGCTCAAAAGCGACATCCTCCGCTTCAAAAACCTAGATCAAAAGATGAAGGGTCTGGAGTCACAACTCGCAGACGTGAGCACTTCCGCCAAGACGCGGATGGAAGAGTTGAGCAAACTCGTCGCCGAGAAAAACGCCGCAATCTTGCAGGAGAAAGCCAAACTTCTGAGCCTTGCGACCGCTCTCGAAGAAAACCAGGCTACCCTCGATAATGAGCGCAAGGCGCGCGCCGAGGCGACGAGCCGACTCATCGCGGATAAAAACGCAGCCACCAAGCAGGGAAAAGCAAAAATCAGAAACCTCGAAGCCACACTCGACATCCTCAACGGCTCGCTCGAGAACGAGCGCAAGGCCCGCGCCGAGGCGGAAAAGGCGAACACACAAAACAGCGAACTAGCGGCCAACCGGGCCGAACAGATAAAGCGTCTCGAAACTCAGGCCAAAGAAGCGAGCCGACTCATTGCGAAGAAAAGCGCCGGCATCAAGCAGGAAAAAGCAAAAATCAGAAACCTTGCGGCCACGCTCGACATCCTCAACGGCTCGCTCGAGAACGAGCGCAAGGCCCGCGCCGAGGCGGAAAAGGCGAACACACAAAACAGCGAACTGGCGGCCAACCGGGCCGAAGAGATAAAGCGTCTCGAAACTCAGGCCAAAGAGACGAGCCGACTCATCGAGGAGAAAAACGCCGGGCTCGAACAGGAAAAAACGAAAGCCCGAAAATTCGAAATCGCTCTCAAACAACTCCAGGCAAATCTCAAGAGCGACCGCAAAACACAGGCGTTGGTCGACAAATTGAGCCGACAAAGCCTTGAGTTCGCAGCCGTCCGGGCCAAAGAGATTAAACGCCTCGAAAGAGTCCGGGGAATTCTTGAAGCCCAGGTCCTGAGAATGGACAAGCTCATCGCTTCCGAGCAGAAAGAAGCGAAAAAAAATGACATCACCGCGAAAACCAAACCAGCAGCAACAACAGCAAAGGTGAAAGCGTTAAATGGCGAACTCGCGAGAAAACGAGCCGAGGAAATCGCCCGCCTCGATAAAACTAGAACACTCCTCAAGACCCAGGTTCAGGAAATGGGGCGGCTGATTGAGGAGAAAAACGCCGGCATCGCGCGTGAAAAAACGAAAGCGCAAAACCTTGAACTCGCGCTCAACCAAATCCGCACAAGCCTCGACAACGAGCGCCAGACGCGGGCGAAGGCGGAAAAAGCGAATGCGCGAAATGCAGAACTCGCGAGAATAAGAGCCGAAGAGATAGGGCGTCTTGCGAAAGCCAGGGAGCTTCAAAAGGCGCAGATACAGGAAATGAGCCAACTCATCGGCGAGAAAACCTCCGTGGCCGAGCTCATCAAGAACAAGCTGGATCAGACGAACCTGAGCCTGGCGGAAACCATCAAAAAACACACGCTGGCGATCGCGCGCTCGAAAGTCCTGGAGAAAAGAGCGAGCGAAGAGGCCGAACGGGCGAAAAGGCTGGAAGCAGACCTGAACGAGTTGGACGCCAAACTGAAAAAACAGACCGTCAATCTGGAACAGACGAAAGACCAACTCCGCGTCACTTTCGTAAACAGTCTTTTGTTTGATTCGGGAAGCGCCACACTCAAGGGAAAAGGTATAGAGGCGCTCTCGTCAGTTGCGGATTTTCTGCAGAAACAAAAAGACAAGATGATCCGAATAGAAGGACATACGGACAATAAACCCATCAAAGGCAATCTACTCGATCGCTATCCCTCGAACTGGGAACTCTCGTTCGCGCGCTCCATTGCTATCGTGAAATTTCTGGAATCGAAAAACATATCGCCCGCGCGCATGTCGGCGACTGGCCATTCGTTTTACCGTCCCGTGGCGAGCAACGACACGGATGAGGGCCGCGCCAGGAACCGACGAACCGTCATCCTGCTCAGCAGCCCACGTCCGACGGTGGAAGGGGCGGTTCGCTAGCATTTTTCAGGTATAGCAGGCTAAATCTTCAGGACCGCCTCAAGTTCGGAGCCGAGTTCCCGCTCCGCGATCACGGCGACGGTGAGTCGCTCTTCCAGAAAAACCTCATTGGACACGCGCTGAATATCTTCCTCATTCACGGAGTCGATATCCGCCAATTCTTCCTCCACGGGGTAAATGCTGCCCCTTAGCATGAGGTTCGAGCCGTTCCGGCCCGCATGGTATTGCGAACTCTCGTGTATCTGGAGATTTCCCTTGATGTGGCGCTTCGCTTCCGCAAGTTCCTGCTCCGCAACGGGTTCGCTCTTGAACTTGCCCGTTTCGGAGAGCATCACCTCGGTCGCCTCCACCGCCTTCTCAAGAGCCACGCCCGCTTTCAGTTCCACCATACCCGCATCGGTGTAACGGTGCGGTGCTGCGCCCACGCTGTAGGCGAGCCCCCGCTTTTCGCGCACTTCGGTGAACAATCGGCTGCTCATCTTCCCGCCCAGTATGTTGCACATCACGCGGAGGGGGGCGGCGTCTTCGTGATTCAGACCGAAAGCGCGAAACCCCATCGCGAGGTTCACCTGATCCGTCTGGCGGGCCTGGTCCACGATTTTGGCTTTGCTCTCTTCCGGCAAACCGGGAGATTGGGGCTTCTCCTCGCTGCCGGCTCGTTCCCCGAAGTGTCGTTCGGACAACTCCAGTACCTCTTCGTGTTTCACGCCGCCCGCCACGGAGATGACCGTGTTGCCGGGGGTGTACCATTTCTCTATCAACTCGCGCATATGCTCGGGTTCGATCGCGTTGATGGTATCGCGGTTGCCGATTACGCCCATCTGCAGGTTGTAGACGTTGGTCTCCAGCATATCCGACACCCAGATGCGCGGCATGTCCTCATACATCTTCAACTCTTCGAGGATGACCATCCGCTCCCGGTCCCACTCTTCCTTGTCCAGCAGGCAGTTGTTCACCGCATCCGCATAGACTTCCAGCACGGTGGCGAACGCATCGGCCGGCGCCGTGAAGTGATAGCAAGTGCGCTCGGGCGCGGTGTTGGCGTTGATGGACGCGCCGTTTCCTTCCATCTCGCGCGCGATGTCGAGCGTCGTTCTCGAAGGCGTGCCCTTGAAGACCATATGCTCCAGCGCATGGGAGACGCCCACCACTTCATCGCGCTCATGCCGGCCGCCGCAGCCAAAATAGATATGGAACGCCACGGCCGCCGATTCGGCCCGTTCGGCCGTCACCAGACGTATCCCATTAGAAAGTTTGTCCTCGATGATCTTCATGAGGTCTCCTGAACGGGAAAAAGAGCGAGCTTTTCCCGATTGATTTTTTTATTGGTGCCGGAGAGAGGACTTGAACCTCCACGGGCCGAAGCCCACTAGAACCTGAATCTAGCGCGTCTACCAGTTCCGCCACTCCGGCGAGAAGAATGGTAGTCACTTCCTATATCGGGGGGCGAATGCGTTGTCAAGGATTCGAGTCGATGAATAAAACTATCTCGTCATTTGATATAGTGGGAAGAAGGTGAGACGACCTCGAAAACAGATTCCGGCAAAGAGTGGAAAGATATGCGCAAAATTACGTTTTATACGCGAAACGAGTGTCATCTATGCCACGAGGCGAAAGCGGCGATAATGCGGCACTTCCCGAACCTCGCGATTGAAGAGGTCGACGTGGATGCTGATCCCGAACTAATCCGCCTCTACGGAGATGAGGTGCCGGTCGGCTATCTGGGTGAAACGAAGGTTTTCAAATATCACATGGACGTCAAGCGGTTGAGACGCCTGCTCGATGAAACAGAACCGCAGGCATGAGCCTGCTCGCCTTTTACGGATTCATCACCGTCATCTCCCTGAGCGGCGTCATGTCGCCGGGACCTCTGACGGCGTTCCTCATTTCGCGCGGCAGGCAAAGCCCCTGGGCCGGAATCTGGGTGACTCTCGGACACGCACTCGCCGAGGTTCCGCTCATCATCGCCTTGTACGCGGGGCTTCAGCCTTTTTTTGAAATTCAGGGGATACGCGAGGGCGTCTCCCTCCTGGGCGGGGGCGTTCTCATCTACCTGGGAAGCGGCGTGTTCCGGAATTTCCGGTCCACCGCGCCCGAAGAAAAGAGCATCTTAGAGTGCAACTCCCTCACCGGCGGCGTCCTGCTTACGGTTCTGAATCCCTACTGGGTTTTGTGGTGGCTCACCATCGGCGCGAGCCTCATCGCGCGAACGAGCGAATTCGGGTGGCTGGCCGGTCTCGTGGGCATGACGGTCGTTCACCTGCTGGCGGATGGGATATGGGCCGTATTCATCACGTGGTCATCGAACCAGGGAAGCCGCATGATCGGCGAAACCGGGTGGATGAGAATCGAACAAGGCTGCGCGTGGGTGATGCTGGGATTCGGGGTATTTTTCGTTTACGACGGACTGACGGGGATTCTGGCCTAGACGCTCAACTTTTTCCGCCCGTTTTCGATATCCAGGTGAATTTGCCGAACGAGTTCTTCGGGGCCCGAGAATTTCTTCTCCTCGCGCAGGCGGGAGACGAACTCCACCCGAATGGATTTTCCATACAAATCGCCATCCCAATCCAGCAGGTGGGTTTCGAGAGTCACCTCTTTTTTATCAAACGTGGGGCGTTTTCCGATATTCGTAACGGCGGGATACCGCGGGCCTTCCCCTCCATCGATTTGCACCTGGCAGGCGTACACCCCGTTTTCGGGAATCAGAATGGGCGGATAATCCACGTTGGCCGTCGGTATTCCGATTTGACGGCCCCGCCCGTCGCCACGAACCACCTTTCCTTCAATCAGATGGTGCTGCCCGAGCCGGCGCGCCGCTTCGTCCACCTCCCCGCCCAGAAGCAGTTTTCGTATTTCCGTGCTGCTGACCCGCCTTCCCTCGTACATGTAAGGCTCCAGCACGTGCGTTTCGAACCCGGCGCCGGCCCCTACTTCCTGCAACAGTTCGACGTTTCCCGCGCGGCCTTTTCCAAATCGGAAATTGAAGCCAACCGCTACCAGCGAGGCTTTGAGTCCATCGCCGATTATCCGCCGAACGAAATCCCGCGCCTCGGTTTGCGCGAGATCAGGCGTGAACTTCTCGACCACCACGGCGCCGACGTTCTGATCTTCCAGGCGGGACAACTTCTCTTCCAGGGTCGTCATCAGGGGCGGGCGTCTTTCGGGGGCGACCACGGACAGGGGGTGCGGCTCGAACGTAAATATGACGCTCCGGCCGCCGCGCCGTGAGGCCTCCTGATTGATAAATCGGCAAATCTCCCTGTGGGCGAGATGAACGCCGTCGAAATTCCCGATGCTCAACACCGAGGGAGAATCCTCAGGATCAAAAGCGTCCACTCCCTCAAACACTTCCACCGCTCGCTCACCTCAAAAGAATCGCGCATTGCGCGAAGTAAACAAGAACCGAAGGTTTCTCCCGAAAAGCTTTCTAACAGAGCGCCACGCATTTGCGCAAGAAAAGATGGAGTATCGTCCTATCTGCCTAATTTACAAAGAGTAATCGCCGTGGAAGCAAAAACATATTTCCATTTTCACCCCGATGCGAGTAATATGCCCCCTTGTTACCGGAAGCCCGGTCTTGGAGATTGGAATGTAAAATCATGGTAAAATCAATTCGCGATTCAAGCCGCCAGTAACGTGGAGCAAGATAGTTCATGAGACCGCCCAAATCGTTTTCTCTGTGTTTCGGTGTGCTGTTCATATTCCTGTCTCCTCTCTTCCTCACCCACACCGCCTCGGCTGCGGAAACCGACACCTCCGCGGAGACTTCTTTTGAACGCCCGCGCAGCAACGTGCCGCCGCCGGCCATCAAGGGGCCACGCCTTGCGCTTTCCATACGAGAAGCCGTAAGTATCGCCCTGGCGCGCAATTTCGACATCACCATCGCCGGTTTCGACCCCGACATCGCGGAAAGCAACGTCGTCGGGGAACGCTCCGCCTTCGACCCGCAGGCCTTCGTGGACACGAGTATCAGCAAATCCAAGCTCGGTTCTGCGAACAACGCATTCAACGCGACCGGGGGCATTCGCGATACCGATTCCCTGGGTATCGCGGCCGGCATCCGCCAACGAATCATCACGGGAGCGGAGTATTCACTCATCCTGCGAAACATCCGGGAATCGACGAACTCTACGCAAAACGCATTCGACCCGACCTATCAAACCAGCCTCACTTTCACCATAGAGCAGCCCTTGTTCAAAAATTTCGGCATCGACATCAACCAGGCCAGAATCAAGGTGGCCATGGCCGCGAAGGAACAAACGCTTCACGCTTACAGAAGCAAGGTCATCCAGACGGTGGACGCGGTGGAACAAGCCTACTGGGACCTCGTCTTCTATATCCAGAATCGCAAGTTCAGGCGACAGTCTCTCGTTCTTGCGAAGGACCTTTTGCGCCGGAACAAGATTCAGGTCGAGGTCGGCACCCTCGCCCCGATCGAGATAACGGAGGCGGAAGCCACCGTCGCCTCCCGTGAAGAAGCCCTTATCGTGGCGGAGCGCGAAGTCAAAGACCGCGAAGACACTTTGAAAATGCTGCTGAACGTCGCGGACAAACCCTCCGCCTGGGGCATCAATATCCAGCCCAGCGACAAGCCGGAGTTCAAGACGGTACAGGTGGACGAGATGCAACTTACGCTCAAAGCCTTGCGCAAGCATGCGGCGCTGGAGAGCGCCCGCATCGAAATCGACAAAAGAAAAATCGACATGAAAGTAGCGAAACAAAACCTGCTTCCCGAATTCAACCTGAACGCATCGGCTTCCAACAACTCACTGGCGGACACTGAAGGGAAGGCTTTTGAGCAGCAATTCAAAAACGAGAGATACTCCTTCTCCGGCGGGGTCTCGTTCCGCATCCCCATCGGAAACCGGCGAGCGGAGGCGGACTACCGCCAGACGCGACTCCGGCACGCCCAAACGATAGCTTCTTATCATCAAACGCAGCAGGCCATCATGGAAGAAATACGCCGCAACGCGCGCAGTGTCCGCGTAAACATCAAGCGAGTCGAGGCGACTCGCGTCGCCAGAAGGCTGGCGGAAGAACGCCTCGACGCCCAGGAGAAAAAATTCAAGGTCGGGCTCTCGACGAGCAGAGACATTCTCGAAGACCAGGAAAGGCTGGCCAACTCCCTGACGCAGGAAACCCGGGCGCTCATCGACTATCACAAATCTCTCGCCTCACTGGATAGGGCGACCCATTCCACACTCGAGCGGTTCCAGATCGAAATGTTCTATCCCGGCGAGGTCAAGGCGAAAACAACCACAAAATGAGTCACCCCCGAATCATTGATATGGATTCGGGATTGCTCATAAATGATTGATATTACTGGATATTTCAAGGATAGATAGCATTTACCCCTTAATCTACCCCCTTTTCCCCACTGGCGAGGGTCTAGGAGTGCTTCGGCTGGCGTCCGATCCACCTGGGCCGAATGAGGGGCTTTCACGTTTTGAAACTGGCGGGAGCGAATTTCCACTTTGGGCGAATCCAAGGAAACCGACGCGGGGGAGCCTAATGACAGTGGGGAAGTCCGTTTTGTGACAGTGGGGGAAGTGCGCGTGTATAGGTGCGACTATTACGATTTCTGAGGATTAAAGGAATTTTGAATTATCTGTTTATCGTTGTTCGCAATAGAAATGTTGGTTTGCTTTCGTCTTTTCCCCAATTTTTATTCCTCTGAAATCGTAATAGCTGGCCTGCTTATTTGGCCGAAGTACGATCTTATATTCTAAATTTTTCCCGAATGACCACTCTCGGTTAATTCCGTCGAAGCGAAATATTCCGATTTGCTCTGTTCCACCTATTATTTCGACCTTTCCTGCGATAGAGGGGCGGCCATCTATATTAAACCATTTGAGCGTTACGATTACTTGTGGCTTTGATCTATTTGAAAGTCTACTTTCCCACATTATATATTCACGAAAATCATAACATGCCCATTGTTGTTCTTTTTCAACTTTATCCCATTGCGGTACTTTGTTAGCAGCATAGACAACCTCTGAAAAACAAGAAATCAACGCAATGACTATAATAAACATAACTCTAATCGTATTTGACAAATTCCCCGAATCTCCCGATTGAAATCACGTTTCATAGAGTATAAATATTTCCGCCGGTTTTCATAATTACATCACACGTAAGAATTCGTCAAAATGAAAGTCGAATTCACTCAAGATGAGATACACGATAAGGAAGTATGCGAAAATAAGTGTGTAAATTCATGAAAGAAACTTCTAACTCAGAATACCCGAACGCCAATGAAGTTTTTCTGCATTGTCTAAATCTTGCGCACTTAGATGTAATCGCTTGGGGAAATCAGGAGGTTTCGAAAAACCAGTTAAAAGGAAAGCCCCCGGATTGACCGGGGGCCACCCATAAGGAAGTTTTTCTGACCCGCATTATCACCGGAATTTGAGCATCCACGGCTAGCAAAAATCAGCAAACTTGAAAGACACCATATCATACATAAAGCGAAAATTCAAGCGGCTAGCGTATCCTATCGACTGGCCTATATACAGTGTAAGCGTTTATGATTATGGAGAAATCCATCGTCCAGGGGGTATATTAGGGGGTAGGTTACCAGGAGCTTTAGCTAAGTGATTGATAACAAATTAGTTGAAAAAAAATATAAAATTTTGGGAATGGACTTCGGCGAAAAACGGGTAGGCCTCGCCATCAGCGATACGCTGGGTCTGACGTCCCAGCCTCTCGGCCTCATCGAAAGACAAAGCGACGCGCAACTGCTCGACGAGATCAGCAGCAGCATCCGTGAGCATGATGTTCATCTGCTGGTGGTCGGACACCCCATCGGACTGTCGAACCGGGATACGGCAAGAGCGAAGCGCACCAGAAGGCTCATGAAATTTTTGCGAAGCAATTTAGATATCCCCGTCGAGAAATGGGATGAGCGCCTCAGCACGACGCAGGCGGACCGGGTTTTGAATGAAATGGAAACCAAGCCGAGCCGGAAGAAGAAAAAGCGCGACGTCATCGCGGCGCAACTCATCCTGCAGGCGTACCTGGATCATCAGAACATGAAACGCCCGATTTCCCATGACTGAAAACGAAAACTCCGAAGCACAACCCGAAGCGCCGGAATCAACTCCACCTAGAGGAAAGGGGCGGTTCTGGAAATTCTTCGTCGCACTCTGCTCGTCCATTATCCTGGTCGGATTTATCGGCTATCAATATCTCGACGATGAATTCAACCGGCCCGCGAACACACAAGCGCATGAAACGAAAAACATCCACGTCCGCCCGGGGATGTCCTTCGCCCAAATCCTCGAACTGCTGGAGAATAGCCGTTTAATACGAAACCCCGGCTTGTTCCACCTCCAGGCCAGGCTCAGGGGTGGCGCAAAAAGCATACAAGCCGGCATCTATGAACTCAGGGCATCCATGACGCCGCGAGAGATATACCGGCATTTATCAGAGGGCAGAGTCGCCCGTCGCACGTTCACCGTTCCCGAGGGCTACAACATCCGGGAAATCGCCCGAACGATCCAGCGAGTCAATCTCGCCAGTGAGAAAGAAATTCTACGACTCTCCCGGGAACCATCTTTTCTTCGGGAAATGAACATTTCCGCACCTACCATAGAGGGATATCTATTCCCCGATACGTATCATTTCCCGGTGGGTGTTACGGCGAAAAAAATTCTGGGGTTCATGGTTCGCACGATGCGGAGAAAGTTTTCGCCCGCACTCAGAAAGCAAGCGAAAGCGATGGGATTCACCATCCACCAGACGCTCACCCTGGCCTCGATAATCGAAAAAGAAACTTCCCTGGGCAGCGAACGGCCACTCATCGCCGCCGTGTTCATCAATCGGCTCAAGCGAAGAATGCGCCTCCAGAGCGACCCCACCGTCATATACGGGCTTCCCCATTACGATGGAAACATCACCAAAAAAGATCTGCGATACGATTCACCCTACAACACCTACCTCTACCGGGGCCTTCCCCCGGGCCCCATCGCCAGTCCGGGGCTGGAATCCATCAAATCGGCCTTGAATCCCGCCAAGGTGAAATATCTGTACTTCGTGGCCACCAAGGACGGCGGCCATCAATTTTCCCGCACGTACCGAGAACACCGCCGCGCCGTGAATCGATATCAGCGAAAATAGAGACTGGTTGACCCTGTAATCGAGGTGGTGGCATGATTATCAGCCAGTTACCTAGCGCAAAAAGGCTCAAAAGTTCCAAAGATATTAGAGCGTAGACTGCTGACTCTTATCCTCCTTTCGGCTCATCCAGCGAACGCCCGGACGAGGAACCGAACACATGGCGACCAAATTACTCCTCCTCGATGAAAGCCTCCTCGTGCAGCGCGTCGTGGAATTGGCCTTCAGGGACAAAGGGGTCGACGTCCATATAGCGGAGAATGCCGACGAAGCGCTTGAAATCGCGGATAATGCGCCGCCGGACATCGTCGTCGCCAGCCTGGACATGGAGAATTCCGACGGCCTGGACTTTTGCCGCCGCCTGCGTGAACAGCCGGATTTATCCCAGGTGCCTCTCCTCGTTTTAACGAGCACGCGCCAGAGCGTCAGCGACGAGGAAATCCGGGAGGTGCATGCGATAGCAAACATCGAAAAACCGTTCAAACCGGTGGTGTTTACCGAGGAAGTGGAGCGCATCATCGCTCCTGCGCATAGCGAGTCAACTCAACAGCCTGAAGCGCAGGCGGAGCCCGTTTCCCCGGAAATCGGGACGGAGGAACCGCCCTCCCCTTCAGTAGAAGTAGCAGAGGAACCGGAAGAAACGCTCGGAGAGTCAGGAGTATCTCCGGGCGAAGAAGATGAACAACCTTCCTCTTCTCAAGCCACGCTCGCTCTCGATAGCGAAACACTCGCGCCTATCATCCAGAAACAACTGGAAGAGGCCGCAGAAAAGATTGCCCCCACGCTGCTCAGCCACATCGAAGACGCCGTGGTGAAACAACTCCCCTATATCGTAGAGAAAATCGTCATTCGAGAAATCGAGAAAATCAAACGCGGAGAATAACTTTTGCTGGAACCACGCTACGACCCGAAAGGGGCCGAAGATCACTGGTATGCCGAATGGCTGAAGCGCGGATATTTTCACGGCGCGCCCAGCGAGAACCACGAACCTTATTCCATCGTCATCCCGCCCCCGAACGTGACGGGTTCGCTCCACATGGGCCATGCCCTGAACAATACCCTTCAGGACATCCTCATCCGCTGGAAGCGCATGAGCGGCCTGCGCGTCTGCTGGATGCCCGGCACCGACCATGCGGGGATCGCCACCCAGAACGTGGTGGAACGCCAACTCGCCGAGGAGAACCTCTCGCGCGAATCCCTGGGACGGGAGAAATTCATCGAGCGCGTCTGGAAGTGGAAAGCCGAGAGCGGCGGAACCATCATCCGCCAGCTTCACCACCTGGGCGCTTCGTGCGACTGGGAACGCGAGCGGTTCACGATGGACGAGGGGCTCTCCCGCGCCGTGCGCGAAGCCTTCGTGAGGCTCTACGAAGAGGGATTGATTTACCGCGATAATTACCTGGTGAACTGGTGTCCGAGGTGCGAGACGGCCGTCTCGGACCTGGAGGTCGAACACGAAGATCATGACGGCCACCTGTGGAATTTCCACTACCCGCTCTGGAGCGGCGGGGACGGCGTCACCATCGCGACGACGCGCCCCGAGACCATGCTCGGCGACACGGCCGTGGCCGTCCACCCCG
>LXNJ01000722.1_pt1 | contig 21721 bp, 16 predicted proteins | sample 809081 | NCBI WGS metagenome assembly LXNJ01 (sample SAMN04870510, study PRJNA318959) | sponge metagenome | biome: sponge; feature: marine sponge reef; material: water | host: Petrosia ficiformis | place: Greece: Milos, Mediterranean Sea | collected 2013-05-29 | depth 5-7 m | reverse complement strand
CCGCACTCGCGACCCTGGACGAGTGTCTTGGCCGGCTGCGCTCGCTGGGGCTCGCCCGCTTCGTCACCGTTGACCTGTCCATCGTGCGCGGCCTCGACTACTACACCGGGATCGTCTTCGAGCTCTTCGACGTCAAGGGAGAGCTCCGCGCCATCTGCGGGGGCGGACGTTACGACCGGCTGCTGGAGCTCGTAGGCGGAGAGCCGCTTCCGGCGGTCGGATTCGGTATGGGAGACGTGGTGCTTCGGGAGCTGCTTGCGGACCGCGGACTCGACGGTGGCGGCGAAGCGGGAACCGATTTCGCCCTGATCGTCATCCCCGATTCCGGGAAAGCCGACCGCTGGAGCGCGACTCGTGAAGCGGCCCTTGCCGCCGCTGCCCTTCTGCGTTCACGAGGTTGCAGCGTCTCCTATGCGCTTCGGGATCTGTCGCCCGCCAAGCAAATGAAGGCGGCTCAGCGAGCGGGCGCCCGCATGGCGGTTTCGATCGGCCCGGCCGAGTTGGAAGCGGGCACGGTCAGGCTGCGCGATCTGAGGTCGAGGGAAGAGGCGTCGCTCCCGCTGCTCGAGGTGGCGGAATTCGCGGACGATCCGGAGATTCTGAGTGAGCGCGTTCGCCGGGGCTGAGCGCTCCGCGGACGATCCGGTCCGCAGGCTTCCGAGGGAGCTTCCGTTCGCGGGCCGCCGGACCGGCCGAGGTTACGAATACGGGGTTCGGGGGTAGCCCGCCGTTCACCTTCGCCGAGCCGAACCTTCTTCCGTCTTCCCCACACCAGGATCCACCCGAACTCATGTCCGACGACCGCAAGCTCACGTCCCAGGCCACCGACTTCTCCGCCTGGTACAACGAGGTAGTCCAACGCGCCGAGCTCGCCGACTACTCGCCCGTTCGCGGCAGCATGGTGATCCGCCCGTGGGGATACGCCATCTGGGAGAACATGCAGGCCGGCCTGGATGCGATGTTCAAGGAGACGGGTCACGAAAACGCCTACTTCCCCCTCCTCATCCCACTCAGCTTCATCGAGCGGGAGAAGGAGCACGTGGAGGGATTCGCGCCCGAGCTCGCCATCGTGACGAAGGCTGGCGGCAAGGAGCTAGACGAGCCCTACGTGGTGCGGCCCACCTCCGAAACCATCATCTACGCGATGTACGCCAAGTGGGTGCAGAGCTACCGCGATCTCCCTATCCTTCTCAACCAGTGGTGCAACGTCATGCGCTGGGAGATGCGCACGCGGCTGTTCCTGCGCACGGCCGAGTTCCTCTGGCAGGAGGGCCACACCGCCCACGCCAGCGCCGAAGAGGCCGACAGCGAGGCTCGGCTCATCCTGGGCCTCTACCGGACCTTCATGGAAGAGTGGATGGCCATGCCCCCGATCACGGGGCTCAAGAGCGACTCTGAGAAATTCGCGGGTGCGGTGCGAAGCTATGCCTGCGAGGCGCTCATGGCCGACGCCAAGGCGCTCCAGGCGGGGACTTCGCACTTTCTGGGACAGAACTTCGCTCGCCAGTTCAACCTCAAATTCCAGACCGAGGCGGGCGAGGAGGAATACGCATGGAACACCTCATGGGGCGTCTCCACTCGGCTGATCGGCGGCCTGGTGATGACTCATGGCGACGACTCGGGGCTCGTGCTTCCGCCCAGGCTCTCACCGGTTCAGGTGGTCATCGTTCCCATTCCGAAGGGCAAGCGCTCGTCCCTGGTCATGGAGGGCGCCGAGAGGGCTCTCGCCCGGCTGCGCGCCGAAGGAGTGCGGGCTAAGATCGACGCCCGTGCGCATCTCTCGCCGGGGGCCAAGTACTTCGAATGGGAGAGGAAGGGCGTGCCGTTGAGGATCGAAATCGGACCCAGAGACGTGGAGAAGGGGCAGCTCGCACTCGCGCCCAGGGTAAGGGGTGACGGGCCTAGGAGGGAGTTCGCGCCCGAGGAGGAGTTGCTCGCTCAGGTGCCGGCGCGACTCGACTCCATCCAGGCCGGTCTCCTGAACGCGGCACACGCGCGGCGGGAGGCGGCATCGGTGCGAGGGGTGAATTCGATCAACGAGCTTGCGGAGGCCCTCGACGGTGGCGCGGGTTTCGTGTACACCGGCTGGAGCGGGGATCCCGAGGTCGAGCGGGAGGTCAAGGATCGGACCATGGCCACCATCCGGGCCATCCCGGATCCCGATTTCGCTTCCTCCGAAACCCCCTCGAAGTGCGTTTCCCAGAAGAGCGAAGCGGCCCACGAGGTGGCGTGGGCGAGGGCTTACTGACGACCGGGCGGCCTGTGGACACGGATTGGGGCCTGCGGGAAGCAAGAGCGTGCTGAGCATCGGCGGAGTTGGCGCGCCCGAGCTCGCGGAGCGGTACGGCACGCCTCTGTACGTCTACGACGTAGCCCTCGTCGAGGAGCTGGCTCGCGGATTTCTGGAGGCGTTCGCCGCCGAGGGTACCCTGCTCGCCTACTCGGTGAAGGCCAATGGTAATCTCACGATACTGCACAGGTTGGCCGCGCTCGGATGCGGTGCCGACGTGACCAGTGCGGGCGAACTGCACAGGGCGCTCAAGGCCGGCGTCGAGCCGAGCAGGATCGTCTTCGCCGGGGTAGGCAAGAGCGAGGCCGAGATCCGTGCGGGGCTCGCGACCGGGATTTGCGCGTTCAACGTCGAGAGCGCTTCCGAACTCCGCCGGATCGAACGCGTGGCCCGAACGGAGGGAGTGCGCGCCCGTGTCGGCGTGAGGGTGAATCCGGATGTCGATGCGGCGACTCCCCACGAGTTCACGCGCACGGGCCGGGCGGCGGACAAGTTCGGAGTTCCCTGGCGGGAAGTGGTAGGGCTCTTCGAGTGGGCGGCGGAACGGGATGCGCTGGCTCCCCGAGGATTGGCGATGCACATCGGCTCTCAGATCGTCGAGACTGCGCCGTACGCCGAGGCGCTGGAGCGGGTGGCCGGGCTTGCGGAGCAACTCATGGCGGCGGGCTTTCCCCTGGAGTATCTCGACATCGGCGGCGGATTCGGAATCGGCTACGACGGTGGGGAACGGCTCGATTTCCGCGCGCTTGCCGAAGAGGTCGTGCCTCGGGTGGTCGGACTCGGTCTCCGCCTTATCCTGGAGCCGGGACGGGCGATCGTCGGCGAGGCGGGTGTGCTGCTCACGCGAGTCGAGTATGTGAAACGTACCGCCGGCAAGACCTTCGTGATCGTGGACGGCGGGATGAGCGAGCTGCTCCGACCTAGCCACTACGGGGGCTTCCATGCGATCGAAATCGCAGGCGACGCCGAAGCCGTGAACGGCGTCGGCACGGGTGGGAAGGCGAGGAACGAGTCCGCGCCGGACCCGGGGGGCCGGAGCCGCGAAGCCGTCGACGTGGTCGGTCCGGTGTGCGAGAGCGGCGACTTTCTGGCTCGGGACCGAAGGCTCCCCCGGCTGCCTGCGGAAGGCGAACTGCTTGCGGTGCGTACCGCCGGTGCCTACGGGTTCACCATGGCCTCCAACTACAACGGAAGACCCAGGCCGGCCGAAGTCATGGTCGAGCACGGCGCCGCGAGGATCGTCCGCCGGCGTGAGACGCTCGACGACCTGATTCGAGGGGAGGAGCTTCCGACATGAGCCCGATTCAACCGTGAGGGTCCTCCTTCAGCGGGTGGATTCCGCCTCCGTCACCGTGAACGGGAAGGTCGTGGGAGCCGTCGGTCCGGGACTCATGCTTTTAGTCGGTTTCGGAGGCGCGGGCGGTGGCAAGGACCCCCAGGTCGACTTGGAATGGATGGCCGACAAGGTGGTCGGCCTGCGGGTCTTCCCCGACGAGCGCGGAAGGATGAACCGGTCGTTGAACGAGGTGGGGGGCGGACTGCTGGTGGTCAGCCAGTTCACCCTTTACGGCGACGTCGCCAAGGGCAGGCGGCCCAGCTTCGTCAAAGCGCTTGCGCCCACGAAGGCCGAGGCGCTCTACGAGGATTTCGTCGAGGCTCTGCGCGAGCGGGCGGGCGGGCGCGTTGAGACCGGGCGTTTCGGCGCATATATGCTGGTGGAGTCGGTGAACGCGGGTCCGGTCACGCTCTGGCTCGAACGATGAGAAGCTGGGGCGCAACGGGGGCCCGGATCCGATGAGCGGGGAGGACGCCGGTCCGCGTATCGTGCTTGCGTCGGCGTCGCCGCGCCGTGCCGACATCCTCAGCCAGCTCGGGGTCGCCTTCGAGGTTCGCCCGGCCGGGGTGGACGAGTCGATCAAGGATGGAGAGGAGCCAGGTCGGTACGTTGAGCGTCTCGCCCGGGCCAAGGCGAGCTTCGTGGCGGGGTGCGAGTCGACCTCAGCGGGCGAAACGGGTGCAAAGGGTCGCCCCCTGCTCGTGATCGGCGGAGACACCGCGGTGGTCCACTGCGGTCGCATCCTGGGCAAGCCGGCGAGCTCGGAGGAAGCCGTGGACATGCTGAGCGCTTTGGCCGGCGGGAGCCACGAGGTGCTTACTGCGGTTGCGGTCTTCGAAGCCGACGGCGACAGGCTCCTTGCGGCGTCGACGACGGTGAGCTCGGTGGTCAGATTCAGAGCCTTCGACCGGAGGTTCGCCCGCGAATACGTCGCCACCCGGGAGCCGATGGACAAGGCCGGAGCCTACGGCGTGCAGAAATTGGGGGCGGCGGTGGTGGAGCGTATCGAGGGCGACTTCTACTCGGTCATGGGTCTTCCGGTCGCCGCCTTGCTCTCGCTCCTGGAGAGGTTGGGGTGGCGCTACGACTTCACGGCGCTGGTACGTGCGCAGGCCCGGCGGTCGGAACGATGAGAGCTCCTGCGGTTCTTGCCATCGACGAGGGAACGACCGGGGTCACATGTCTGGTGGTCGAGGGGAGCGGGCGAGTGGCGGGCCGGGCCTACTCCGAATTCACCCAGAGCTTTCCACGGCCGGGCTGGGTCGAGCACGATCCCGAGGAGATCTGGCTGACCGTTCTGCGGACGGCGCGCGAGGCCCTCGCCGCCGCGAGAGATGTGGAGGTGCGCTCGGTGGGGATAACCAATCAGCGGGAAACGGTGGCGCTTTGGGAGCGCGAGAGTCTGAAGCCGGTCGCGCCCGCCGTCGTCTGGCAGGATCGACGCACTGCGGACGTCTGCGCAAGGCTCCGGGCCGAGGGATGCGAAGAGGCCGTTCGGGAGCGGACCGGCCTTCTTCTCGATCCGTACTTTTCGGCGACCAAGATCGCCTGGTTGCTGAACTCCGGAGACGGGCGTCTGCGCCGCCGGGCCGAGTCCGGGGATCTTGCCGCCGGAACCATGGACACGTGGCTGATCGCGCGCCTGACCGATGGAGAGGTCCACGCGACCGATCCCACCAACGCCTCGCGCACCATGCTCTACGGGCTGACGGACCGCGATTGGGATCCGTGTCTGGCCGATCTGCTTGCGGTGCCGCTGGAGCTGTTGCCGGAGATCAGGCCGAGCGCAGGGTCGGATCCGGCTTTCGGCACGACCGCCGCCCGCCACCTCGGTGCCTCTCTGCCCATCGGCGGCGTAGCCGGAGACCAGCAGGCGGCTTTGTTCGGCCAGGGCTGCACCCGTGCGGGGCTGGCCAAGAACACCTACGGGACCGGCGCCTTCCTCCTCCTTCATACCGGGAGGACGGTCCCCAAACCGCCCCCCGGGCTGCTGGCGACGGCGGCTTGCGGTCCGAGAGGCGAGAAAGCCTACGCGCTGGAAGGGTCCGTTCTCGTGGCGGGAGCTGCCGTTCAGTGGCTCCGAGACGCCTTGGGCCTCATCGATTCCGCCGGCGACACCGAGGCCATGGCGAGCGCATTGCCCGACAACGGCGGGGTCCGCTTCGTGCCCGCGTTCACCGGCCTGGGGGCGCCGCACTGGGAACCCGACGCGCGCGGAACCATCCTCGGGCTGAGCCGGGGGACCAAACCGGCGCACCTCGCCCGGGCCGCCTTGGAGGCGATGGCGCACGGCAGCGCGGACGTCCTGGACGCGATGACCGCCGGAGGCGAGATTCAGCTCGACGAGCTGCGAGTGGACGGCGGTGCTGCGGTGAACTCCTGGCTCATGCAGTTTCAGGCCGACCTGCTGGCCGTCCCGGTCAGGCGCCCCGCCAACGTGGAGAGTACCGCGCTCGGCGCGGCCGGGCTGGCCGGGGTCTCGGCCGGACTGTGGAGCGACTCCACCGACTTCGTCAACGCCGTCGAATCCGCTTCCGCCGGAACCGACCTATTCCGGCCGACCGCTGCTGCGGCCTCACGGGAATCTGAACGGCGAGAGTGGCGGCGGGCCGTCAATGCCGCTCTGACCTGGGCCCGAGACGGATGAGAAAGCTGCCGAAACGACCCGTTCGCGTCGCGGTGATCGGTGCCGGCGACGCCACCGAGCTCGAGTACGAGACGGCCCGAACGCTCGGGCGCGAGCTGGCTCTTGCGGGAGCCGTCGTGGTGTGCGGGGGGCGGGGAGGAGTCATGGAGGGCGCAGCCCGGGGGGCCGCCGATGCGGGCGGCGCCTCGGTGGGGATCCTTCCGGGAGAAGAGACCGCGGCGGCCAATCCGTGGATAACTATCCCACTTGCCAGCGGTCTCGGCCACGCTCGCAACGCCCTCGTCGCCGGAGCGGGCCATGTGGTCCTCGCGGTCGGCGGCTCTTGGGGCACCCTCTCCGAGATCGCCCTGGCCCGGGCTCGCGGAATCGAGGTCGGAACTTTGCTCGAACCGCCCGCACACCTGGGGCTGCCGAACTTCTCGGAGCCGGCGGAGGCTGCGGCCTGGGCGGTGGAGTGCGCGAGAGAGGCGGGCAGACCCTAACCCGAGCAACTCGGAATTCCGCCGCTCGCTTCTCCGGCCACGATCCGGAAGCTGTGGGTCACCGAGGAGCCGAAGACCCCGGTGCCGTCGCCCCCGACGCTGGGACGGCGTATGAGCCCGGACGGGTTGAATCCTCCTCGCCTGGCCCAATTGACGTAGTTGAGATCCACGGAGGTGATGGTGACGACCGCCTCGGTGTCCGGAGGCAGGCCGCCGGTCAGCGCCCGCGAAATCTGAACCGGAAGATCGAAGCGGGAAAAAGCCCCGTACTCGTCGGGAAAGAGAACTGCGGTGTCGGCTTCGCTGGCGGTCACGCCGATGAGTTCGACGGCGTCGTCGGCGCGGAATCCGTCGAAGTCGATCGCGTCGCCTACTCCGTAGACGAGGGACTCGTTGACGTAGGCGCGGGCGCCCCCTGACTTCGTCCACACCGTCTCAAGAACGGTACGGGGCTCCAACAGACACGCCGGTGAAGAGGGTATCAGAATCCGGAAATCCTCCGGGATGGTGGTCAGACCCGCAAGTCCGCCGCCGTCCGGAAGAGCGATGTCGAGAGTTACCGCAGCGCCCGGCAAGAACGTCCCCGCACCTGTCTCCAGATAGTAGCAGGTACCGAACTCGGGTTCTCCGACCACTTCCTCGTTCCCTTCGCCGGTCCTGGCGCTCGGGCTGTAGCAGGCGGCTGCCTCTCGTTCCTCCAGCGTGAAGCGCTCCCCGTCTTCGAGCGTGAGCACGACCGCGGCGCCTGGGACCGGACGCGAGAGCGAGCCGACCACCGTGCGGTGCAGGAAGGCGTAGGCCATGGTTCTGCCCGCCTTCGGCTGCCCGACGTGGACGTAGACCTCGGCGATGATCACGTCTTCGAGCACCGCCGTGGCGGTCTCGACGAGTTCGCAGCCCTGGATGAGCAGAGCAAGACCGAGAACGGCCGCCCCCAGCCGTCGGCCGCCCCTGGCAGCGAGTGGACAGGGCCTCCCATGGCGCCGCGCCGCGTCATCCGCGCTGGACGCTGCGCTCGGTGTTGCCAATCGTCCTTCATCGTGCCTTGCCGTCGCGGCGCTTAGCCGCTCGTGCGAGTTTCGCCACGCGCTGCCAGTGTTCGTACGGGGTGCGGGAGTCATCGGAAGTGGATCTCTAGCCCTGCCGTGGGCAGAATGGGGAACATGGAGAAGCCGCTCCTCTGCGGGGGGTCCTCCTCGAAGTCGTAGAGGTAGAAGAGAACGTTGCGGCGGTCGTAGAGGTTGACCAGGCTGAGGTAGGGCGTCAGCCGTCCCCAGGTCGGGTTGAAGTCTCTCCGCACGCTGAGGTCGAGCCGATGGTAGGCCGGGTAGCGCGCGCCGTTGCGATCGCCCAGTTGAACGGCGTAGGGCGGGTCCTCCCAGGCGAGAAGTCCGCCCAGACGAACGTGGGAGGGGCCTAGATACCGGAAGCTGCCGGACGGACGCGTGTAAGGGAGGCCGGTGCCGTATTTCCAGCGGAATCCGGAATCGAGCCCCAATCCCAGATCGTACTGCAGGACTAGATCCACTTCGACCCGCCGGTCGAAAATGGGCGGGTAGGTCACCTCGGGAGGATCGGGAAGGGGCGACACCCAGTCGGGCAGAACGCGTTCGGCCTTGAGCAGCGAGACGGTCAGCCATCCGGTAAGGTTGCCCGCCTCTCTCCTCAGCAGGAAGTCGGCTCCGTAGGAGAGTCCGCGTCCGGGCACGGCGTCGTCGAGGGGGTCGTTGGTGTCTTCGGAGTAGTTGACCGCGACCACGCCGTCGAAGGTGCGCAGAAAGGCCTCCGCCGACCAGTACCAGTCGTCTCCGACGTATCCTTCCGCTCCCAGCTGCACCTGGTCCGAGACGACATGGGGGACTCCCGGACCCGTCACCAGCCAGGTATCCAGGGCGATCGGCAGCTCCTCGTCCCGGAGCGAGTGGACGAACTGGGCGTATCGTCCCACGGCTGCCTTGACGGCCACGTCCCTACCGAAAAAGGTCTTGACGGCGAGTCTGGGAGCGGGAACGACCACGGCCTCTCCCTCCGAAGGCATCCAGGTGTCGAGGCGCGCACCGGCCTCCACCACGAGTCGCCCGGGCGAGAACCATCTGAACTGACCGTAGGTTCCCATCATGGCGCCGTCGCCCCTGCCGTTCCCGAAGCCGCCGAAATCGCTCCCGCCGAAGAGCAGGAGGTTCTCGTAGTCGAGCCGTTCGAGAGATGCGCCCAGATCGAATCCCAGCCCGGGAGTGGGTCGTTCGGCGAAATCGACCCGGGCCTGCAACTGCGAGATGCGGGAATTGAACCTGGTGCCCGCGAAGTCGATAAACTCCAGCGAGCCACCATAGGTGCTCCAATTGGCCAGCACGTCGAGCGATCCTCCTCCCGCCCGCGGGTGCGTCCAGCGCAGGCCCAAAGCATCGTTGCCCCATTTCCAAGCGACCCTGACGTCGTCGGATTCGAGTTCGCTCAGGTCGATGTCGTCGCCGCCGGTGTAGGCGGTCAGGGTAATGCGGTCCCCGCCGGCGGTCCAATTTTCCCCGATGAGCTGGTAGTCGGTCAGATTGTAAGGGGCGGATGTGAAAAGGTCGAAGTAGGAACGCCTTCCCGACACCCTCCACCGGGATTCGGTAAGCCCGAGAGCGTTGGAGATCCGCTTGGGGGCGCGGGCGCCGACCGCGACGCGGGTGGCGAGGGCGGAAATCCCGGCGTCCACCGAGAAATCTCCGTCACCCGGATCGGTCTCGATCTCGAGCACCGACGACACCCTGCCTCCGTGCTTGGACTGGAATCCGCCGGAGCGCAGCTCGGCCCGCTGGACCATGTCGGCGTTGAACACCGAAAAGAAGCCGCCGAGATGGAAGGGGCTGAAGAGCGGAGTGCCGTCCAGGAGGATCAGGTTCTGATCCGCCGATCCTCCGCGGACGTTGTAGGAGGAGGAGAGGTCGGAGGTCGAGATGACTCCGGGCAGGACCTCTATCGCGCGAAGAGGGTCGGACTCGATGATGGTGGGAACCATCTTGATTTCCTCGGCGGAGATCTCGCGCTCGGTGACCCCGGGCATTTCCTCGAATCTGACCCGGGCGCGGGCCCGATCCGCCTCCACGGACAGACCCTCGAGCAGGATCGGCTGCACCTCGATGGTGAGTTCAACAGGCGGCGCCGGACCCGCCGACACGGTGATCTCGCGGGAGAGGATCGCGTATCCGAGCGCGCGCACCTCGATCCGGTAGACGCCCGGAGCGAGCGAACCGATGCGGAATGCGCCGAGACGGTCGGTGTCGGTGCCGCGGATGACGACGCTGTCCTCGAGCACCAGCACGCTCGCGGCGAAGACGGCGGCGCCGTCCTGATCCCGGACCCGGCCCTGCACCTCGCCGTCCTGGGCGACGACGGCCGAAGAGGAGAGAGCGAGGGCGAAGAGAGGGAGGGCCAACGGAGGTAAACGCATCGCGGTAAGATAGCGGACAGGCGGAGAGGGGGTGCGCCGATCTCCAGTTTGCGGTCGGCGAGAGCGGCGACTCGATCCGGCAGGGACGTCATGCGAGGTTCCGCGGACCGGCGTTATGACGAACGCGGTGCGCACGTCTACACACCCGACCTGTTCTTCGTCCGCCAAGGCAGTGGAACACCGCTGATCGAGATCTTTCGGTCCGGCGCGGCATGCGCGGAGCGGGTTGCCGCCGATCCCCTGATCCGGTTACTTTAGGACCGCACTCTCAACCTAACCGCAGGACACGCCGGATGGCCAACAAGCGCTTCTTGATCGCCCTGGTCGGGGTCGGGGCCGTAGTCGTCTACCTGGGCTGGACCGGTATCAGCGACACCATGGTCTATTACATGACCCCCGTCGAGCTCGCCGAGCGGATCGCCGACGATCCGTCCTTCCGAGGGTCTGCGGTCAAGGTGGGCGGCAAGGTCGTTCCGGGCAGCTACCGGAGAGCCGAGGGCGAACTCCTCCACCAGTTCCTGGTGGCCGACCTCGCCGACCCGAGCGCGACCTTCGAGGTGGAGTACCGAGACGCCGTGCCCGACACCTTCTCCGACGAGGCGGAGGTGGTGGTCGAGGGATACCTGCGCGACGACGGCACCTTCGAGGCGGGCACCCTGCTAACCAAGTGCGGCAGCCGCTTCGAGGCGGCGCCCGAGGAACTGATGGGAACGGAGGCCAAGCGGGAGGCGAACTACCAGTGACGCTCCTGGGCGAGCTCGCCCTGTGGGCCGCCCTCCCCATCGCCGCCTATGGGGCGGTCGTCGGCTTTCTCGGTGCGCGGCGTTCGGAAGGCGACCTGGTTCTCAGCGCCGAGAACACCGTCCACGTTCTCTTCCTGCTGATCGCGCTGGCTTCGGCCGGCATAGTCGCGGCCTTTCTGGGAGACCGATTCGAGTACTGGTACGTCTCCAACTACTCGAACGCCTCCCTGGACATCTTCTACAAGGCCACCGGTCTCTGGGCCGGCCAGCGCGGTTCTCTCCTCTTCTGGGCGCTCCTGCTCACCGCGTTCTCGTCGCTCTGCATCTTCCTCAACCGGAAGCGCAACCGCGAGTTCATGCCCTATGTGGCGGCCACTCTGAGTTCCGTAATCCTCTTCTTCGTAGTCGTGCTGCTCTTCGCCGACGTCAACCCGTTCGAGAAACTGCCTTTCGCGCCGGCCGACGGCAGGGGGCTGAATCCGCAGCTTCAGAATTACTGGATGACCATTCATCCGCCCATGCTGTATATCGGGTTCACCTCGTTCACGATACCGTTCGCATTCGGCATGGCCGCCCTGCTCGGCGGCCATCTCGACTCGCGCTGGATCCGGCTCACGCGCCGCTGGATCCTGGTATCGTGGCTCTTCCTCTCGGTCGGGATCATCATGGGTATGCGCTGGGCCTACGAGGAGCTGGGCTGGGGCGGCTACTGGTTCTGGGATCCGGTCGAGAACGCCTCGCTGCTTCCCTGGCTTACCGCTACGGCGTTTCTCCATTCGATTCAGATTCAGGAGCGGCGGGGCATGTTGAAGCTGTGGAACATGTCTCTCCTTCTCGTCACGTTCCTCCTCACCATCTTCGCGACCTTCCTCACCCGCTCGGGGCTCATCGAGTCCGTGCACGCCTTCGCGCAGGAGCTACGCATCGCGTATATCTTCCTCGGCTTCATGCTCCTTGTGCTCGCGGTCTGCGCCGCGCTCATCGTGTGGCGCCGCGGAGAGCTTAGAAGCGAGAACGAGGTGGGCTCCTTCCTCTCGCGCGAGTCCGCCTTTCTCTTCAACAACCTCATCCTGTTGGGGGCCGCGTTCGCGGTGATGTGGGGGACCATGTTTCCGCTCGTGTCGGAGGGGATCACCGGTGACGCGGTAAGCGTGGGACCGCCCTTCTTCAACCGGGTGAACGTCCCCATAGGGATAATTCTGCTCGCGCTGGCCGGGATCGGGCCGGTCATAGCCTGGAGACGGGCGAGCAAGCGCAACCTGCAACGCAACTTCACCCTGCCGCTGGGGATCGGCCTAGCCGTCGCTCTCTTCCTCTGGATACTGGGCGCGCGGCACGAACTTGCGCTGGTAACCTGGTCGGTGTGCGCCTTCGTTCTGGTCGTCATCGCGCGGGAGTTCTGGAAGGGAACCCGGGCCCGGGCCAAGATCGGGGGGAAGGGCCATTTCAAGGCCTTTTACGAACTGGTCACGCGAGATCGCAGACGCTGGGGGGGCTACATAGTCCATGTGGGCGTGGTGCTCATCTACTTCGCTCTCGCCGGTGCCGCATACAACGTGGAGCAAAGGGCTCACGTGCTCCCCGGCGACGAGGTGGAGGTCTCATCACCGTTCGGCGACACCTACAGGCTCACCTACGAAGGCCTCTCCTACGCGGACGGCCGAGGGGATCGCAACCTGCGATCGCAGTGGACGGCGACCCTGTCGGTCGAGGTCGACGGGAAGCCCGGAGGAGTCCTCACCAGCGAGAAGCGACTGTACGTGACGGCTGAGCAGCCCACCACCGAGGTGGGGATTCGCTCCACGGTCCGAGAAGACCTCTACCTCATCCTCTCTGCGATCGACGATCCGGCAGGACCGTTGAGCGACGAGCCGGAGGGGCAGGGCGCCGACATCCAGATTCTGGTAAAGCCCCTGGTCGGATGGATCTGGTGGGGCGGCGTCGTGCTCGCGCTCGGCGCGGTCATCGCGCTCTGGCCGAGCGTGCACTTCCAAAGAGCGGCGCACGAAGCTTCTTGACTCTCTTCTACCTCGGTGCCTTTCTCATCGCCGGCGTGGTGATCTGGGCGATCGTCAGCCCCCTGGTCACCGGGAAAGAGGCGCCGACGGGTCGCGGGAAGGACGAGCCTTCCGAGGCGGAGGCGAAGAAGCGCGTGGCCCTGCTGGCTCTCCGGGACGTCGAACAGGACCGCTTCACAGGCAAACTCGACGACGCTGACTACGGAGAGCTTCGCGGGGAGCTGGTGGCGGAGGCTCTCCAGGCGATAGACGAGGCCGAAGGCGAACCTGAGCGGAGATATCGGCGCTCCTCGGTGGCGGACCCCGGGACCTCCCCCAGATTCTGCTCGACCTGCGGGCACCGACTGGAATTCGACTCTCGCTTCTGCTCGGACTGCGGCGTACGGGTCGCTCGGTGAAAGAACTGCTCCGCGCCGAGGGACTCACCAAGCGCTACGGTCCGATCAAGGCCGTCGACGGCATCGATCTCGATCTCGCGGCCGGAGACGTGCTCGCGATCTTCGGCCCTAACGGCGCAGGCAAGTCCTCGCTGCTGCACATGCTCGCCGGAACCGCGCGTCCCACATCCGGACGCGTGACGCTGGGAGACGGAGCCCGAGCGGACGGCGGCGGGGCCCCAATCGGCAGGGGACTGCTCTCCCATTCGGGATTTCTCTACGGCCAGCTTTCAGCCGAGGAGAACCTGCGTTTCTACGGACGCCTCCACGGACTGAAGCGTACCGAAGCCCGGGTCTCCGAACAGCTCGAACGCGTCGGACTCGCGGGCCGCGCCGGCTCTCGCGTATCCGAGCTCTCGCACGGGATGAAGCGTCGGCTCGCTCTCGCGCGCTGCCTCCTCCACGAACCGGAGATCGTCCTTCTCGACGAACCTTACACCGGTCTCGATCCGAGTGCGGCCCGGCTGCTCAGAGGAATCCTGGACGAGCTCCGTGACGGTCGCCGCAGCATCGTCCTCGTCACCCACAACCTGACTCAGGGCCTGGCGATGGCGACCCGGGTGGCGATCTGCGTTCGCGGTCGTTTCGCGTGGGAGGGCGAACGGGCGGAGCTTCCTTCCGACCCACTTTTGTTCTACCATCACGTGGTGGATGGGGGAGGCGTCTCGAGGGCGTCTCGGGGGTAGGTACGCGCGAGCTGGCGTCCGAGCTGACGGACAGTCCTCCGCGAAGGGCGCTTCCGAGCCTGGCAACTTTCCCACGGATACATGGTATTCCAATGTCGAGCTCTCCCTCCGCACGCCGGAAGCGGATGGCCGCCAAACGTCCGCTTTCGGTCGCCTGATTCGTCAACCTGGAGCATCCGACCACCGGCACGAACCTAGCAGAGATGGAGCCAACCCCGGAAATCCGCCCATCCAAGGACCGCTCGCGTCGTCCGCTATGGGTGGGGCTGGCCATCTCGGTCGCCGTCCATATGCTCGCCTTCCTCATCTTTCCCGACGTAAGGGACGACCTGACCGGCGGCCTCGAGCTGCCGGTGGCCGCACCTCCGGCGACGGGAAGCGAAGCGATGGAGGTGATCGCACTGGCTCCCTTCGAGGAGGTACGGATCGAACGGGACCCCGACGAGCCGGTGGAGACACCAGCTCCGGTCTTCGAACTCCCGAAGCTTGAGGGCGTGCCGGGGGAGGACGTGAGTGTAGTCGAAACCCTCCCGCTCTCCGCCGCCGAACGTCTGCGCACCCGCTTCACCGTTCCCGAACTCTGGACGCATACGGCTCCCGAGGCGCTCGCTCTTCCGGTCGAAGCCCGCGAACGTCTCGTCCTCGGCGCTCGTATAGCCGAGTGGTACGACTCCCTCGCGGCCGACGCCGCCAGGGACGCCGCTCTCACCGACTGGACCTACACGGATTCGGAGGGTAAGCGGTGGGGCGTCGCCGACGGCATCATCTACCTGGGCGATATCGCGGTTCCCGTGCCGTTCGGCTTCGGTGTCAGTAACGCCCGTCGGGAGGAGGTCGCCGAGCGGATGTGGCAGTGGGACGAGCTCATGCGCCAGGGAGTGCGCATGGAGCTGATCGACTCCTGGGAAGATAGACAGGAGGCCATCCGGAGTCGGCGGGACCGCGAGCGAGCGGCTGCGGCCGATACGGGACGCGTAGGACGGTAGCAGCACCCCCGCCAACCGAAGAGGCCAGGCCGTGCCCCCCGACATCCCCGCCCGTCTCGACCCGAAGAGCCTTGAGGCCGCCCGCTACCGGGAATGGCTCGACGGCGGGTATTTCCGTGCGGATCCTCGTCGTGTTCTGGAGGAGGGCGCCGACCCCTACGTAATCGTGATCCCGCCCCCGAACGTGACCGCCGTGCTTCACATGGGTCACGGCCTCAACGCATCGGTTCAGGACGTGCTCGTCCGTTGGATGCGCATGAGCGGGTGCGCGGCTCTCTGGGTTCCGGGGACTGACCACGCCGGCATCGCGACCCAGAACGTGGTCGAACGCCGACTCGCGAGGCGGGGGATCGACCGGCACCGACTGGGCCGGGAGCGCTTCGTGGAGGAGGTTTGGGACTTCGTGCGCGAGACGGGTCCGCGCATCCTCGACCAACTGCGGGCGATCGGCGCCTCCTGCGACTGGGACCGCACCTGCTTCACGCTCGACGACGGTCTTTCCCGTGCGGTGCGGACCGTCTTCGCGCATCTCCACTCGAAGGGGCTCGTCTACCGGGGCGAGTACCTCATCAACTGGTGTTCGCGCTGCCGCACGGCTCTCTCCAACGAGGAGGCCGAGAGCCGAGAGGTGACGGGCATGCTCTGGAACCTGCGCTATCCGCTCGATCTCAGGGTGTCGGAGAGGGCGAGCGCGGCCCACGCGGACGGGGCCGACTCTCTGGGCAGGCTGCCCGACGGACGCTGGTATCTCACCGTGTCCACCACCCGTCCCGAGACCATGCTGGGCGATACCGGCGTCGCCGTGCATCCCGAGGACGAACGCTACTCGGCTCTCGTCGGGACGGAGGTCGAACTCCCCCTGACCGGCCGAAGCATCCCCCTCGTGGCCGACGAACATGTCAACCCGGGCTTCGGTTCAGGTATGGTGAAGGTCACGCCGGCCCACGACCCCAACGACTTCGAGATCGCTCGCCGCATAGGGCTGGAATCTCTGAGCGTACTCGACGAAGACGGTCGGGTCTCGGGAGCCGCGCCCTCCCGCTTCCACGCCCTGGCGAGCGGGGAGGCCCGCAAGGCGGTGCTCGATGAACTCGATGCTCTCGGGCTCGTCGGCGGCCGGGAGGAGATCGTCCACGGGGTCCCGCACTGCTACCGCTGCGACACCGTGGTGGAACCGCGTCTCTCCAAGCAATGGTTCGTGCGCATGAAACCCTTGGCCGAACCGGCTCTCCGAGCCTGGCGCGACGGCGAGGTGACCTTCACCCCCGAGCGCTGGGGCAAGGTCTACGAGCACTGGATGGAGAACATCCGCGACTGGTGCATCTCCCGGCAGCTCTGGTGGGGACACCGCATCCCAGTATGGTACTGCGGCTGCGGCGAGGAGATCGTCGCGCTGGAGGATCCCTCGTGCTGCCCCGCCTGCGGCTCCTCCGACATCGAGCAGGACCCGGACGTGCTTGACACCTGGTTCAGCTCGCAGCTCTGGCCCTTCAGCGTCTTCGGCTGGCCGGAGAGGAATCCCGACCTGGAGGCCTTCTACCCAGGTCACACCATGGTCACGGCCCCGGAAATCCTCTTCTTCTGGGTGGCGCGCATGATCATGATGGGGATCGAGTTCGAGGGGGAAGCGCCCTTCAGCCAGGTCTACCTCCACGGCACCGTCCGTGACGCGCTGGGACGCAAGATGTCGAAGTCGCTGGGCAACGGCATCGATCCGCTGGAGGTGGTCGAGAGCCACGGTGCCGACGCCATGCGCTACACGCTCATCTCCCAGTGCGCGGTCGGGACCGACATCAACCTCGACCACACGAACGTGGAGTCGGCCTTCGCGAGCGGTCGCAACTTTGCGAACAAGATCTGGAATGCGGGCCGTTTCGCGATCGGCGCCCTCGGGGACGACCCGATACTCGGACGGGGTCGGGTCGAGACCCATCTCCGCGACGAGGACCGTTGGATACTTTCCCGGACCGGCGCGGCGACCCGTTCCGTCACACGTTCGTTGGAGCGCTTTCGGCTTCACGAGGTTGCGGAAACCCTCTACCGCTTCTTCTGGGGGGAGCTCTGCGACTGGTACCTGGAGCTCGTCAAGGAAAGACTCAAGGGTGAAGCCGGCGTTGATCGTGAGGCCGCCCGCACGACCCTGACGACGGTTCTCGACCTGGGGCTCCGCCTGCTCCACCCCCTCATGCCCTTCGTGACCTCGGAGGTGTGGTCCAGGCTGCCGACCCGGGAGGGGGACGAACGAGCTCCCGACCTCATGGTCGCCGCTTGGCCCGGGGTGGAAGATCTCCGTGAAGATCTCGAGGCGGAAACGCGGGTGGGAACGCTTGTCGAAGTGATCTCCTTCGTGCGTCGGATGCGGCGCGAGTACGGGGCACCCGCCCACAGCCCCGTCGAAATCCATGTCGGCGGAGCTCCCGAGTGGTTGGGAGAGATGCTCGGTCGCGACCGGCGAAGGCTCTGGAGGCTCGCTCGAATCGAGAAAGTGGCGTTCTCGGAGAAGGCGGTTGGTTCGGTTACCGGGCAGGGCGCGGGGCAGGGCGCGGGGGACGTACGCGGCTCGACGGACGAGAGGCCGAACGCTCAGGGTGCGCGCGCCGCCGGAGCGCACGCGGTCGTGGGCGGCCTCGATCTCTTCATCCCGCTGTCCGGGCTCATCGACATCGAGTCGGAGATCGCGCGTCTGACCAGGATGATCGGCGACGTGGAGGGAAGGCTTGCCGGCTCGGGCAGACGGCTGGCGAACCCAGGCTTCGTCTCGAAGGCGCCGGCTGCGGTCGTGGAGAAGGAACGCAGGCGCTTCGAGGAGCTCGGGAAAGAGATCGCGGGGCTGCGCGAGAAGCTCGAAAGGCTGGGGGGCGCGGAATGAGAACGCGTGCAAATCGGCGTCGACTTTCGGCGGGATCCGACGGGAAGACGGCGGTGAGTGCGAGGACCGGGATCCCTAACGCCGCCGGATTCGTCGCGGTTCTCGCCTTGGCCGCGCTCGCGGCGGCCTGCGCCCGACAGGGGCCGCCGCCGGGCGGCCCCGAGGACCTGAGGCCTCCCGTGATCGTTGCGACCGTTCCGGAGAGTTTCGCGACCGAGACCGAATTCGACGGCCCGGTGCGCTTCGAGTTCGACGAGAGGATCAGCGAGCGCGTGGCGGGCGGGGAGATGGACCGGGCCGTGATCGTCTCGCCCCGCACGGGAGGCGTGAGGGTGAATCACGGCCGGGGAGGGCTCTCGGTCGAGCTCGACGGCGGCTTTCGGCCCGACCGCGTCTACCGCGTGACGGTACTGCCCGGCATCTCCGACCTGTTCGGGAACGCGATGCGCGATCCTTTCGAGATCGTCTTCTCGACCGGACCCGAGCTCGCGCCCACGGTCGTGGCGGGCATGGCCTGGGATAGGATCCAGGGAGGACCGATCCGGGGGGCCGAGATCTTCGCCACCCCGGCAGGGGGCGGTGATCCGTTCGTGGCTCGAAGCGACGAGGAGGGTATCTACGCGCTTCGTTACTTGCCCGAGGGGGTGTATGCGCTTACCCCGTTCCTGGACCGGAACCGGAACGGGGAGCTCGACGCCATGGAGCCGCAGGGCCGGGTCGACGTGGCTCTCGGCGCCACCGACACCCTTTTCCTCAACCTGCCCGTCCTCGCCGCCGACACGACGCCGGCGGTCCCGGTTTCGGTGACGCCTCTCGATTCGGTGACGCTCCTCGTGGAGTTCGACGACCACATGGAAGCCGAACTAGAGCAGCCGCTCGCCTCAGCCTCTGTCCTCCGGGTCGTGGACTCGACGACGCTGGAGGTGGAGGAGATCCTGCCCGAGCTCGCGTACTCGGACTGGGCGAGCGGCGTGGCGGACTCGCTCTTCGTTGCGGATTCGATAGCTGCGGTCGAGAGTGCCGTGGAGGACTCGATCCGGAGGGCGGAGCTCGCGCTTGCGGATTCGCTCGCGCCGACGTCCGACTCCATCGCCGCTCCGGACGACTCCGCTGCAGTGCCGTCCGACACCGAGGCCGGAGTCGCGGTCGATCCCGCGGCGGCCGCCGAAAGCGAAACGACCGGGGAGGAGCCGGAAACGGTGGCGGAGTCGGTCGAGGACCCCGGCCCTCGACCCCCGGTCGCGGTCGACGGAAGACCGGCGAGCCGACCGCCGCCTCCCGACGCCGTGCCCACCTATAGAACAGGGCCGGGCGGGGAGAGGCTTCCTTCACTAGTGATGGTCGTTCGGCTTCTCGATCCGCTCCAACCCGGTACCGTGTACAGCGTCTCCGTCTCCGGAGTGATGAACATCAACGGGGTCTCCGAGGGCGGCGGGGCCGCCACATTCGAGACCGAGGCGGAGGACACGACGGGAGACGGCGGAACCCCGCCAACATGACCGATCCGCGCCGACTCGTCCCCGCAATAGAGGCTCTGCTCGGCACCGAGGCCTACGAACGGATCGAGGCGAACCACGGTCGGACCCAGGCGGTCAGGGCCGCGCGGGCGGCTGCGGAAATGCTCCGACACGAGCTGGCGGCCGGCACTGCGGACGCCACCTCCTCCAACGATCCCGATTCGCTTGCGGAGCTGGCGGCGGAGCTGGCGGAGGAGTGGCTGAAGGAAACGGAGTCACCTTCACTTCTTGGGGTGATCAACGCCACAGGAGTCGTGATCCACACCAACCTGGGCAGAGCTCCGCTCCCGAGGGCAGCTCGCGCAGCCATGGCCCGAGCGGCCACCGGCTACTCCAACCTCGAGTACGATCTCGAAAAAGGAGAACGAGGTACCCGCTACCTCCACTGCGCCGAACTTCTCCGGGAACTGACCGGCGCGGAGGACGCGCTGGTCCTCAACAACGCCGCCGCGGCTCTCGTTCTGGCCGCGAACGCTCTCGCCCCCAACGGCGGCGTCGTGATCTCTCGCGGCGAGCTGATCGAAATCGGCGGGGGATTCCGTATCGCCGAAATCGTCGAACGCGCCGGGGTCCGGCTGATCGAGGTGGGAAGCACCAACCGCACCCGGCTAGCGGACTATCGGGACGGATTGGCGGTTCCCGGGGCCCGCCTGCTGCTCAAGGTGCATCGCTCCAACTTCCGCGTCTCTGGGTTCACCGAGGAGGTCGGGGTCGGCGACCTCGCCGCGCTTGCCCGCAGGAGGGGTCTTCCCCTCGTCCACGACCTGGGATCGGGGCTGCTCTCAAGGCGGGCGGCGCCCTGCCTGGATGAGCCCACTCCCTCCGAGTCCGTCGCCGCCGGGGCCCAGATCACCATTTTTTCCGGCGACAAGCTCCTGGGGGGACCGCAAGCGGGGATCGTCGTCGGGAGCCGGGAACACGTCGGGCGCATGCGGCGGAACCCGCTCTGTCGCGCTCTTCGGGTTGACAAGGTCACGCTCGCGGGGCTCGAGGCCGTGCTGCGACTCCACCGCGATCCCGAGTGGAGCAGGACCGAAGTGCCGGCGCTGAAAATGCTCACCGTCTCCAAGGCATCCCTTTGGCGGGCTGCCGAAGCGATCGTCGCGGAGCTCCGCGCCAACGGTGTCGGGGCGGATGTGCGAGAAGTCACGGGACTTGTCGGAGGAGGAGCCTGCCCGGATGCGCACCTTCCCGGCCACGCCGTATTCCTCGATCCCGCAGAGGGAGATCCCGAAACCATTGCCGAAGCCCTTCGCCAGGGAGAGCCGCCCGTTGTCGCCCGCATTGTCGACGACCGACTGGTGCTCGATCCGCGCACCGTCCGCCACTGCGAGCAGTCCGATGTCGCGCAGGCCGTGGCTCGGGCGGTGGGAAAGCTGGAATAGCCGGTCGCCCGCTTCGGAGCGGGGGAAGTTCGGCCAAGCCGAAAGTCCACTCCGGCCCGCAGCACGAACGACCGATGCCTGGCGGTGATGTGCTCCTCGGTGTTGTTGATGTCCAGGAGACCCAGGTTGTAGAGACCCTCCACCATCAGTTTGGAGGACCAGATGTCGAAAACCATCCCCGCTCCCCCGGTCAGGAGGAAATCGTTCTCTCGATACACCGCGCCGACCATCTCGCAGGATGACGGTGAATGGATCTTGGTATAGCACGCGGTGCGGAATCCCATGGTCGGCCCGGCGAGGAGATAGCCGGGGCCCAAGGACGTCCTGCCAAGCAGCGATACGTCGACGTAGTCGTAACCCCAGGTGGCGTCGTAGAACACATCGTAATCCACGAGCTTGAGCTTCGCGCCTCGTTGGGTGTACCCGATCTCCAAGAAAATCGCCCGAGGATCGCTGAAGGTATAGCCGAGCAACGCGGCCGCGTGCGCTCCGAGCTTGGGAGACACTCCCCTCAGCCAGGGGAGCTCGGGAGTGATCCGCATGGTGCGCACGGTCACCCCACCCCTCACGCCCAGAGTCAGCTGAGCGCAAAGTGGGCTCCATCCCGCCGCGAGGATCGCTGCCAGGATCAGGATCGGTCCGCGAATTCTCATCTTGCCCCATTGTTGAATCGGGTCCGGTCCCCAGCGGATCAGGATGCTCCGACCGTTACCCCTCGGGAACCGCGGTGATCCCCGTGGGGCCGAACGCGGAGACCTAATTGACCGCCCGGAGCGTAGTACCCTTTGGATTCGCAGAACTCCGGAGGGAGGCTTTCCGTGGACCGTGAACGAGAACGGTGCTCTACCTCCGCCCGCGCAAGAGATTCTCACCTCTAGACGCGACCCGG
>LXNJ01000721.1_pt1 | contig 21785 bp, 12 predicted proteins | sample 809081 | NCBI WGS metagenome assembly LXNJ01 (sample SAMN04870510, study PRJNA318959) | sponge metagenome | biome: sponge; feature: marine sponge reef; material: water | host: Petrosia ficiformis | place: Greece: Milos, Mediterranean Sea | collected 2013-05-29 | depth 5-7 m | reverse complement strand
GGGCGAGTTTACCGACACGTCCGCAGTGCAGGACTTGCCGTGATCGACGGCATAGTTGAAGACTGCCGGGATGTTCTTGTTCTTCCAAGAGTTGAGCGGGGTTTGAGTCGACAGATCCTCGTCTGGGAACATCATCTCGATCGCAGGGTTGTGCAGTACGATGCGGCACCTGCGGTCTGCAACCAAGATCCCTTCGCCGATGCCGTTGACCGCGGCCACGAAGCGGGAACGCTCTTCTTGCAGCTGATGGAAGTTCGTGCGCAGCTTGCCCGCCGTGGTTCGCAGGCTGGCCGCTAGGTCATTCAGTTCGCGCAAAGCGCCGCGCTTCGGGGATGACTCTTCGATTTCAAAATCGCCGTCTGCAATGGCATTGGACAGCGAAACGATGCCCGAGAGTTGGGCCGAGATTCGGCGTGCCACCCATGCCGTGGCCAGCACCAGCGGGGCCACGATGAAGAGGATGACGAGTCCGATGCTGGTACGGTTCGCCTTGGCGAGTGCTTCGACCTCTTCGAGAGGCAGTGCGAGGCGTACCGCACCCCCACCATCCATCGGTATCGCGACATAGAGGAAGAACACCCCCACCGTGCTGCTGAAGCGTCGGCTGACTGAGGTCTCGCCACGCAGCGATTCGACGAACTCGGGCCTCGTGGCATGGTTTTCCATCTGCGCTGGATCAGCCTCTGAGTCCGCCAGGACGGTACCCGACGCATCGATGATTGTGACGCGGGCTTGTGCGCGACTGGCCAAGCCGTGGACCATAGGCTGGTATTCGTTGGGGGGCAGGCCATCGAGGGTGGTCTCCACCAGCCGCGCCTTTTCTGACAGGCTTGTCTCCAAGCCGCTTTCGAGATTGGCGATAGTGATCCGAGTGACCAACAGGAGCACGGCAACAGCCGTGATCAGCAAAGGCAGGATCGCGACCAAGCCCAGCTTGAGGAAGATGCGGGCGGTCATGAAGGGATGTCGAAGCGATACCCGAACCCACGCACTGTCTGGATCCACTTCGGGTACTTTGGATTCTCTTCGATTTGTTCGCGAAGGCGCCGCACATGCACGTCAACGTTCCTCGGCGTGATGTGCGTGCGCCCGTCCCACACGCGCGCGATCAATTGCTCGCGGGTGTACGCCTTGCCGGGGTTCTCGGCTAGGAAACCGAGCAGGGCGAACTCCGTCGCGGTGAGCTCTAAAGGCGTGCCCGCCAAGGTCGCCTGCCGGGCCGGATAGTCGATGTCCAAGCCCTGGGCCTTGACCGACCGCTGTTGCGGCCGGTCACCGCCCCGGCGCAGGTGCGCCTTGATCCGGGCCAGCAGTTCGCGCGGGCTGAAGGGCTTGGTGATGTAGTCGTCACCGCCGATTTCAAGCCCGAGCACGCGGTCGACTTCTTGGCTGCGGGCGGTCAGAAAGAGGATCGGCACAGCGGCCGTAGCCGCGTAGGTGCGGAGTTGGCGACAGAACTCAAAGCCGTCCCCGTCAGGCAGCATCACATCGAGAAGAATCAAGTCGGGCTGGCTGTCCCGGACAATCTCGAAGGCTCCGTCCAGACGGTGAAGGGTCTTGACCGCGTACCCGTTGTTGGCCAAGTTGTATTCGAGAAGCGTGCAAAGATCTCGATCGTCTTCAATGACGATGATCGATTGTTGCATACGACGTTGCCATTATATGCAGCGCTGGCCGGACCGCGCCAGCATGGCTTCGAGGCGCATTCGGCGCATCTGCTGCCCAAGACTAAGATACAAGGATGCATCGTTCTTAGGAGCGGATGCGGGGAGGACTATGAGACTTCGTGGCAAGGGCGCGATTGTAACTGGCGCAGGGAGCGGTATCGGCGAGGCGGTGGCTCGCTGCTATGCCGAAGAGGGGGCGGAAGTTGTCACCGTCGGGCGCACGCGGGCCAAACTGGAGCAAGCGCGCGAAGCGGCAGGTGCCGCAGCCGCTTGCCTGCACCCCTACGCCCTAGATGTGGGCAACGCCGATGGTGTCGACGCCATGGTCGCATGGGCTCTGGAACGCCTGCCCCAAGTCGATATTCTCGTGAACAATGCCGGCACCAACGTGCAGCAGCGGGCCCTCGACAAGCTCAGCCGGGAAGACTTCGACACGGTCGTGCGGATCAATCTCAGCGGCCCTTTCTACCTGATGAGCGCGATACTGCCCAGCATGCGCGAGCGCGGGGACGGCGTGGTGATCACCGTTTCGTCGATTGCTGGCGTGCGCACCTCGGTAGTCGGAGGTGCCAGCTACAGTGCCAGCAAGCACGGAGCGCGCTCGCTGAGCTTTGCCGCGCATCTGGAGGACGGCCCGCGCGGGATCCGCTCCTGCGTGATCTGTCCCGGCGAGGTTAATACGCCGATCCTAGATCGGCGGCCCGTGGTGCCCCCAGACGACAAGCGCGCGGTCATGCTCCAGCCGGAGGATGTGGCCCAGGCGGCATTGTTGGTCGCGACGCTGCACCCGCGCGCCTGCATTCCGGAATTGATCATCACGCCGACGAACCAAGCGTTCGCCTGAGCGTAGCTGACGCGGGTGCGCTTCGCCGGAAAGCGTAGAAGCCCTAAATGGCCTGCATGTCCTTGCCGGGCTTGAAGCGGACCGTCTTGCCGGGCGGTATCTGGACTTCTTCGCCGGTCTTGGGGTTGCGCCCGATCCCGGTCTTGCGCGGACGTATGTCGAATACGCCGAAGCCGCGTAATTCGATGCGCTCACCGCGAGCTATCGAATCGCGCATGGTGTCGAGGATCGTCTGCACGGCGATGCGCGCCAAACTCTTGCTGAGGCCGGTGCGCTCGATCACACAGTCAACTAGGTCCGACTTAATCATGGGCTCGTATAGGCTTCCCCGGATTAGGAATCTCTATCCTAAGTAAGCGCGTGGGTCTTGTCAACCCTATCGCCTGGCCGGGTCTTGCGGCGGCCCGGCGCCGCGCAATCTCAGCCTGTACGGTGAGGAATCCATGCTACGATAGTGCTGCATGCAGTGATTGAGCAGCCTGCCCGGTCTTCGGGCGCGCCGCTCCTAGGGGTACCGCTGACAGATTCGACGAACGTTGGAGATCGGGTGCTACGAGGCACTCCGGTCTCTTTTTATTCTCGGTACCCGTCCACAGCCGCTGCAGCAGAGGGGGACAGTCATTTTCCGACGACGCTACCGCCCTATTCGTAGGGTTAGACGACAGAATGTCAACGAGACAATCCGCGCCCGCGAGGTACGGGTTGTATTTCCAGATGGCCAGACGGCGGTCATGCCGACAAGCGAGGGTGTTCGCCGTGCCAAGGACATGGGGCTCGACTTAGTCTTAGTCTCGCCTACGGCCCAGCCTCCGGTGGCAAAGGTCATCGACTACGGCGAGTACTCCTACCTCGAAAAGAAGAAGCGCAACGACGCGAAGAAGAAGCAGCATCGCATCGAGGTCAAGGAAGTCAAGTTCCGCCCCAACACGGATCAGCACGACTACGACTTCAAAAAGAACCACGCCCTGCGCTTCCTTAAGGAAGGCAACAAGGTGAAGGCGACGGTGTTCTTCCGGGGCAGAGAGATTACGCACGCAGACATCGGCGAGCGAATGCTTCGCGTGCTGGCGGGCGATGTGAGCGAGTTCGGCACTCCGGAAACGCAGCCGCGCATTGAGGGCCGGACGATGAGCATGATGATAGGGCCGCTGAAGTCTGGGAAGCAACCCAGCAAGAAGCCGTCCGAAGCGCCGCCCGCCGCGCCCTAAGGCACGAGGCCAAACCTCTTCCGAACCGAATCCTAGCCTTGGGCGCGTGGTCGGCCGCTGGGACAGCCTCCCGGCGCTGGCATGGCCGCTTTCGAGCCTAGCCTGGCTCTCCATGCCCGCTATCCGAGCGTCCACTCACCGGAATTGCTGGCAGCGGACAGCGAACGAGGCCACTTCTGGTGTTGGCAGCTCGGTGCGTTGCTCAAGGCTCCGAGCGCTGCCGAAGCGCGCCGATGACTGCCGAACTGCACATCGAACTCGTGCCGGTCCGAGTGTCCGGGGCCCCAGGACTGCCCGCAGCTCGTGCGGCGGTCATCCAGCCGGCGGTCCCGTGACGATTTCTTTCGCAACGACCTTCTTGGCCGAGCGGGCCGTGGCGAGTATGGTTTCGCCCGGCTTTACGCCTGCCAGCCCGCGCACCATCAGCTTGCCGTCCCGCTGAGTCCGCGAGCCGCGCAGCGGTCGTCCGTCCAGAGACGACAGCAACACGTCGGCGTCAGGCAGAAGACTTACCTCGGGCAGAGAGCATGTCGGCACTCGTCCGGTGGCAGATGCTGTGGCCTCTACCGAGCCGCCGCCGCGGGGTGTCTCCCCGGGCGGGTCGACGAGGTTGCGCACGCGAAGGCCGATCTTTGGGTCCCCACCGCGCGGGTCGAATTCCATTTCGAGGAAATTCCAATAAAACGGCCCGTCGACCTTGCGCAGGTCCGGCGTGTCATACCTCTGGTGGTACAGCGCCTTGACCTCGAGGTCCCGTCCGTCGAAGTCCTGCATGCGTGGCCCGAAGCCCTCTTTCACCCCGCGGCCCCCGCTGCGGCCGATGGGGCCGAAGGAGCATTCGTACACACGATGCTCCAAGTTCTGCAGGATCATGCCTACGTGTACGTCTCCGTAGACGCTGACCACGCCCTCGCGCGAGCCAAGCACATCGAGCACTCTGTCAGCTCCGGCCGAGACCCATCCGGCGTAGTCCGCGGAGACTCGGTCGCGCTCGCCCAGTTCAGTCTTGGCATCCGGACGGGCGCCGTTCCCGGTCCAGATCGTATGCATGCCGTTAATGCCTGTCAGGCAAATTAGCGGCGAGGAGTCAGTGCGGATCGTTTCGCGCAGCCACGAGAATTGCTCCTCGCCTAGTAAGCTGCGCGTGACATCGTACCTGCTGTAGAGGCTCTCCTTCTCGCCCCAGCCCTGGTCGTCCCAGATGTTGGTGTCCTGGCTGGAGCGCCACAGCCGCGAGTCCAAGATCAGCAGGCTGAAGTCGTGGTTGGGCATTTTCCAGCGGCGCCACTTTTTCGGATTGTCAGTGGGCGAGGGGGACTGGTCTCCTGTGATCAAGTGATGCACGATCTGGAAGTTGCGCCGCATGTAGTCGCGATCTTGGCCCAGGTCCTCGTGCATCCGGATCGCAATCTGCTCGGGTCCCTTGACATCGTCCATGCCGTAGTCGTGATCGCCGGGATTGATGGTGTTCCAGTGGCGCATCATCTGCCAGCGCGTAGTCGGCCCGCACAGTGTGGTGGTCACGATCTTGTAGGCGTCATCTGGGGAGGGGGGGTATAGCAGCAACTCCATGTACCAGACGTCGTCCTCCCACATCATGACTTGGAAGTCGTAGTCCTCGAGGTGCTCATAGGCCCTCGGCGTGGGCTGATCGTGGACGAAGAACCCGCCGCCAGGTCCGGCATCGGGGAGTTTGGGGCCGCCCGCGTGAATCGCGTGGCAGGAGAGCCCGCAGAGCTTGTAGGGCGCGGAGAGTCGCGGCAGCCTCCCGACATAGTCCCCGCTAGACGGCACCTCGCCGACCTGGCCGGTGCCGATGCCGACCGCGTCGCTCCCGAGGCGCGGGTCGCCTGTAACGTTCGCCCCGTCTTTCCAGATCGTGTAGTAAAGATCGGTCTCGGCCGGATTGCGCGGCAGCGTCGCATCGATCACGGCCGTGCTGCGCCGAAAGTCGTTGCTGACTATCGGGGCCGTTCCCGCGACGGGGACCGCGTCCCAGCCGCCCTGCGGATTCGGCGAGTCCGCTACGCGCAATGTGGCTTCCTCTCCGTCGCTGCGAAACAGGGACATGAACCGCACCTGCCATTTCCCGCCGCGCTCTTGTAGCGTGTCGCCAAGTGCGTAGCACATGTGGCATTGGTTGATGGCGGGAGCGAGCGGCATGTTCTGGCCGGGCTCAATCGTGAAACCGGAGACCTCGAAATCCAACAGGCCCTGTCCGGCCATGCCGACGAAGCCAGCCAGTTGCTTCGCGCGATTGACATTCTCGAGTTCGAGCGTGATGGGCGGCCGCTCATTGATGACTAGCGACGCGGTCACCGTCGCATGCGTCGCATCTGCGCTAGACACATCCACCTCGATGACGAATTGGTCGCCCGGCGAGGGTGAGGGTGCGCGTTCCATTGCGACCACGGTGCCGGATCCGTGCTCCCGAACGCTGAAGTAGCCGTCGTCCGTCCAAGCGGCGATCCAAGCGGCCTTTCCGTTCTGGCCCCCAAACCCGAAGGACTCGTAGAGCGTCGAAGATCCGAACGCGACGCCGAGCAAGCCGTAGCCCGGTCTGTACATCATCCAATTCGGGTCATCACCCTCGAGCGGCCCGTGGGCCTTGGCGATCGCCTTGCCCTGGATCCGCAGTTTGTAATTGCCGTCCAGCTTCCAGTGTCTGTGCCAGATCAAGCCGGTGGGCAGGGAAGGGTCGTAATCGACCGGCATGCTGCCGCTGCCGAGACGATCCGCGTGGGTCTCGTAGTGATAGGGAAACCCGGTCTTACGGGCGCGGTCTCCAAAGCTGTGAATGCGTCGGCGCAGGGCCTTGCCACGGACTTCCCAATAGCCCGGATTGAGAGACTCCCACTCGTCTCCGTGGTACAGCGAATCGGGCTGGTCGAAGGCGACAGTGTGCGCTTGTGCGGTCTGCTTGGCGGCTATGGCGGCGGTCGTCGCCGCCGCGGCTCTAAGGAAGGTTCTGCGATCCACTGGGATTCCCATTTGGGCGGCATTCTAGCAAGTCACACGCTGCAAGTCCGACGCAGGGCTGAACGCTTGAGATAATACGGCCCGGTTCGAGCCATGCCACCCTATCGCGCACATCTGCCTTTCCTCTCACCGCGGCACCGCCCGCCTTGCGGCCGCTGGGGGGTTTTGCTCGCGTTCCTCGTTGCGACTTCGGCTTGTTCTCCGCCGCAGAACGACACCGCTGCCTCAGACTCGCTCCCGAACGTGGTCTGGATTCTGGCCGACGATCTTGGGTATGGCGACTTGGGCTCCTACGGCCAAGAACGGATTCAAACTCCGCACCTTGACCGGATGGCGGAGGAGGGCATGCGCTTCACCGATGCGTATGCCGGTTTTACGGTCTGCGCACCCTCCCGCAGCGTGCTCATGACCGGCCAACACACCGGCCACACGAGGGTTCGCCGGAACGGCTCCCCCGGCTTGCGGGACGAAGACGTGACCGTTGCAGAATTGCTCAAGGCTAAGGGGTACGCCACGGCCCTGATCGGCAAGTGGGGGCTGGGCATGGAAGATTCCCCCGGCGCGCCTTGGAAGCAAGGGTTCGACCACTTCTACGGCTATCTCAGCCAAGGCCACGCCCACAACTACTACCCAGAGTTCTTGATGCGCAACGCCGAACGGGTGCCGTTGCGCAACGTGGTCGAACGTTCGCAGCGCTACACAGGCATGAGCGGAGTTGCCACGGAACGGATCGACTATTCGCACGACCTGATGATGGACGAGGCGCTGGGCTGGCTCGAGGAAAACGCCGCAGGTCCGTTCTTTCTCTACCTAGCGCTGACGATTCCGCACGCCAACAATGAGGCTGGCCGCCAGGATGGCGGCGGAGATCCCGGGATCTCTGGCTTGGACGCGGACCTGGGGCACCACCGCGAGCGCATCGGGATGGAAATCCCAGATGCCGGTCAGTATCAGGACAAGGATTGGCCCGGGCCGCAAAAGGGAACCGCTGCGATGATTACCCACCTTGACGAGGGCGTGGGGCAGGTCCTCGCCAGATTGCAACGGATTGGCGTCGACGAACGCACCATCGTGTTCTTCAGTTCTGACAACGGGCCGCACGCCGAAGGTGGAAACGACCCGTTTTTCTTCGATTCCAACGGTCCGCTGCAGGGCTACAAGCGGAGCCTGCACGATGGCGGTATCCGCGTGCCCACGATTGTGCGCTGGCCAGGGCGTGTAAGAGCGGGGTCCGTCAGCGACTATCCGTGGTACTTCGCGGATTTCCTGCCGACCGTAGCTGAGATCTCTGGCTTTGATGTGCCGGGCGGAGTTGATGGCAACAGCATCTTGCCGGCACTCTTGGAAGCAGACACACCCGGCGAGGATCGCTTCATGTATTGGGGCGGAACACCCGGCAGCGCCGAGGCGGTGCGATGGGGGCGTTGGAAGGCTGTACGCGAAGACCCGGAGCAGCCACTCGAACTGTTTGACCTATCCGTCGATGTAGGCGAGGAGAGCGACGTGGCGGCCGAGCACCCGGAGATCGCCGCCGAGATCCTGACGTACATGGAATCAGCCGTTACTGAACTGCCCGCAAGCGATTAGCCAGATGCGCGGGGTAGCTCGGTGGCGACCAGACGACCCGCCTAGAGTGATTCCTCTACATCCCTAGTCTTCGTGTTGCGAGGCGGCAGCTGAAAATATGAATGGAGCCGTGCCGGTGCAAACCCAGCGACCTAGGAACAACATGGTCCATGGGCAAACCTCGCCGAACACTGCTACGCTGCATTCGCCGCTGAGTCGCGGCCATTGGGTGGGAAATATGATTCCGCGATCACGACGTTACCTGTGGATTCCCGCGTTGGCGGCCTGCCTAGCAAGCGCTGGGTCGTCTCAAGGCCTGACCGAGAAGGAAGCGCTACAGCTACTGCGCAGCAGTCCCTACAGTCGCCAGCTCCGGGCCGAGGCGGAGATTGTACGGGCTGGGGCGCAGCGCCAAAAGATCCATCCGAACCCTGCTGTGAGCGCGACGCTTGAGGGTGCCGGCCGCACGGATTTCCTCGTGCTCGAACAAGCCCTCGCGGTGAACGGCCGGCGGTCCTTGCTGTACGCTGCTGCGGCATCAGAGGCCCGGGCCGCGGACTCGAGCGCGGATCACGTGTTGCGGCAAGTCGAGGCCGCATTGCGCCGTTCGTTCTATCGACTCGTCTACCTGCAGGCTCTTCGGCAACTAGAGCAAGCGCATGCTGTGGGCATGGAAGAACTCGTCCGCATTCTGCGCGAACGAGAGGGCGCGGGCGAGGGGTCGAAGTTCGACCGCCTGCAGGGTGAGCGCGAGGTCGTCGAACAAGAGACAGAGCTTGCGCAGGTCGAAGTCATGATGGGCGAGGCGCGGGCCCATCTTGCGAGATACTTTGGAGACGCTGTGGATCCAGACGGGCTGACAGCAGACGGCAGCCTTGCCCCGGGGTTCGAGTTGCCTGCTCTGCGAGACGCCCTCGCCGCCGGTCTGGCGGCACGCAGCGACTATCGCGTGGAGGCCGAACGCCTTGAGCAGTTGCGCCTTGAAGGTGAAGCCGCGCATCGCTTGCGCATCCCGAACCCGGTCATTTCTGGCGGGCTCAAGCGGGCCGATGTGGGAGGGCAGACCGTGACAGGGCCCGTGATCGGTGTCTCCGTAGATTTGCCGCTCTTCCGCAAAGGCCGAGTCGAGCGCGAAGTGGCCGCGGCCAAGACGATCCGGGCGCGCGAGCGGAGGAGCGCTCTCGAGCGCCAGATCCTGGCAGAAGTGCGCTCGTCCCACGAGACTCTCCGCCTGCGCAGAGAGATAGCACGGGACTACCGGTCTCGCGCTGAACCGCAGGTGCAAGAACTGGCTGAGATTGCCGAAGTTGCCTACACGGAGGGGGAACTGGGCATACTGGATTTGCTGGAGACCCATCGCGTCGCCCACCAGACTCGGCTTCAGCAGCTGGAGCTAGACACCGCCGCGAAGCTGGCCGAGGTCGAGTTCGACCGGAGTGTCGCCAAGGAGTTGCTGCCGTGACTCGACTCCGAGGAATTACTCTGCTCGTGCTGGCTGGCTGCGCAGGTCCGGCACCGGAACCTGCGGGCGAAACCGCGCCCGATGTTCGGGAGCCGATCGTGGTGACGCGCTGGTCGGCTAGGTCTGAGCTGTTCATGGAATATCCGGCTCTGCAAGTTGGGGCTAGTTCTCGGTTTGCGATCCATCTCACGGACCTAGACTCGTTTCGGCCGCTTGCCAGCGGTCGGGTTGCCGTTGAATTTGATCACGGGGATGGCTTCGTGGAGCGCTTCGCGGCCGATAGCCCGACCCAGGCCGGAATCTTTGGAGTCACCGTCAAGCCCGCCCGAGCGGGGATGCCCTCGCTGGCAATCCGAGTCCAATCCCCGGCGCTGCAAGATCTCCACCAACTGGGCCCAGCCGAGGTGCTCGGGGAAGCTGCGGTATCCGATGCTTCCGCTGCCGACCCCGAGCCACCGGACGCAGCTGCGACGATCGCGTTCTTGAAAGAACAGCAGTGGACCATGGACTTCGCCACCGAGGTCGTCGAGAGCGCGGTCATGCAGCAGAGCTTGCGCGTCCCGGCATCGGTTGAACCGCGCAGCGGTGGCCGCGTGCTTGTCACAGCTCCGGTTGCGGGCCGCCTGCTCGCGTCCGTTCGCATGCCGGGATTGGGCACCCTTGTCGAGCGGGGCCAGATGCTGGGCAGCATCATTCCGCTGTGGGTCGGATCGACGGACCGCAGTTCCCTCCAACTGACGCTCGACGAGGCCCGAGTGGCCTTGGAAAACGCAAAGCGACAGCGTGCACGGGTGGAACGACTCCTTGCCGTTGGCGCTATTCCTGAACGGCGGCTCGAGGAGGCTAAGGCCGGTGAAGACCTCGCCCTTGCCCGCTTGGCGGCGGCCGAAGATCGGATGGCTCACTACGAAGCGTCCCGGCGTGACGATCCACATAGGGAGTCACTGACATCGTTTTCGGTCAGGTCTCACCTTGCGGGCGTGGTGATCGCCGTGCATGCTACCGAGGGCGCCCACCTAGAGGAGGGCGATGTCCTGCTCGAGGTGGCAGCGACCGATATGGTGCATGTTTCCGCGGCCGTCCCAGAGGCTATGGCTTCTGTGCTGGGCAGCCTTGAGGGTGCTGAGGTCGAGCTGGCAGATCGGGCTAGAGTTCTTCCGGTCAAGGAGCTGGTGTCAACCGCGATGGTCGTCGACCCGCAGACAAGGACGCTCAAGGCTACCTATCTGGTCGACAACTCCGTGCAGCAGCTGGCGATCGGGCAGTCAGTCTTCGTCCGGCTCTTCACATCACAGAAGGTCGAAGCTCCCACAGTGCCGGACTCGGCATTGGTCGATGATGGCGGCCGCACGGTGGTGTACGTGCAGACCGGCGGGGAAGCATTCGAGCGCCGCCAAGTAGAGGTTGGCAATCGGTCTGCTGCGAACGTACAGGTCACCGCTGGCGTGCGGGCCGGCGATCGAATCGTCACGAAGGGGGCATACTTGCTGCGTTTGTCCTCTCTGTCTCCGCAAGCGCCCGGGCACGGCCACGTCCACTGACACATGTTGGACTCGCTGATCCGCTGGTCGCTGGCCAATCGCGCGCTGGTTTTGGCTGGCAGCGGGGTTGTCTTGGCTTGGGGCGCATATGCCGTCTCGCAACTGCCAGTGGAGGTGCTCCCGGACCTCACCGCTCCGACGGTCACAGTCATCACGGAGCATCCCGGTCTGGCTCCGGTCGACATGGAGCGGCTCGTCACGCTGCCGGTGGAGACTGCCCTGAATGGAGCACCCGGCTTGCGACGCGTGCGTTCTGCGTCGGCAGCCGGCGTGAGCGTAGTATGGGCGGAATTCGAATGGGGGGAGGACACCTACCGCACACGCCAAGTGGTGGCCGAACGTCTCAGCCTGGCGGCGGGCAACTTGCCGCCAACCACTTCCCAGCCAACTCTTGGGCCATCCACGTCCATCATGGGCGAGATCCTCTTCATTGCCCTAGCCTCTGACCGCCATGACGAAATCGAGCTGCGGACCGTTGCCGACACCGTGATCCGTCGCGGCATTCTGGCCGTCCCGGGGGTAGCGCAGGTCACTCCGCTGGGTGGAGGGCGAAAGCAGTTTCAGGTGTTGCTTGCACCGGACAGGCTGAGGTCATACGGCGTGTCGCTGACAGAAGTCGAGACAGCGCTGGTGGCGGGCAGCTCGAACACTTCGGCGGGTTTCCAAGCCCACAGCGGCCACGAGCACTTGGTGCGAGGCGTTGGGGTCTTCTCCGACTGGCAGCAGATTCGTCACACGGTAGTCCGATCGTCGGGCGGAGTGCCGATTCAGGTGGGTGATCTGGGCGATGTGCAGATCGGCGCGGCTCAGCGGCGGGGTGCTGCGTCGTTCAACGGCGAGACCGCCGTGATCATCGGGATTCGCAAGCAACCTCACGCGAACACGCTCGAGCTCACGGATGCGGTCGAGGCCCGGATTCGCGCCCTTGAGCCCGCCCTGCCTGAGGGGATGCGGATTCACACCGGGGTCCTGCGTCAGGCGGACTTTGTCGAGACCGCGATCTCGAACTTGACGGAAGCGCTGACCATCGGGGGCCTACTTGTGGTCGTTGTGGTGGTTGTGTTCTTGGGCACCGTGCGCGCCAGCGCCATCGCGCTATTCGCGATTCCATTCTCTTTGGGAGCCACTTTCCTCGGATTGCAGGCACTGGGCCTTTCGATCAATGGCATGACTCTAGGCGGGATCGCGATCGCGATCGGGGCCTTGGTCGACGACGCCCTCATCGATGTGGAAAATGTGGTCCGCCGCTTGCGCCAGAATGCGGCCCGACCGCCTGAGAGCCGACTCCCGGCGCTGCAAGTGGTGTTTCAAGCCAGTAGCGAGATTCGTGGTTCCATCGTCTTTGCAACCTTGATCGTGGTCTTGGTCTTCATGCCTCTCTTTGCGCTTGAGAGTGTGGAGGGTATGTTATTGCGCCCGCTTGGGATTGCCTACATCGTCGCCATCCTAGCTTCCCTGCTTGTCGCGCTGACTGCTACGCCCGTACTTTGCTCCAGCCTGCTACCGCGATCGCGGTCGATTTCAAGGTCTGGACCGTCTGCTCTGGTCGCTTGGCTGCGCCGTCACTATGAGCCTGTCTTGCGCTGGGGCTTGGACAATGCGGTTGTGGTGATGTCGGTGGCGCTGCTGCTAGTGGCGGCGGCGGTGCTGGGCCTACAACAGGCTGGACGGACATTCTTGCCGGAGTTGAACGAGGGCAGCCTGACGATCACTGCTGTGACCGTGCCGGGGACCAGCTTGGGGGACTCGGATCGTCTCGGCACGGCACTAGAGAGGATTTTGCTGGGAACTCCCGGGGTCGTCTCAACTGGACGTCGCACGGGGCGAGCGGAATCCGATGAGCACTTGCAGGGAGTGGAGTCGTCGGAGATCGACGTCGGGCTCGACTTAAGCGACCGTTCCAAGGCCGCAATTGTGGCCGAAGTCCGCGAGCGAGCGGCTTTGATTCCCGGCACCAATGTCCATGTCGGGCAGCCGATTTCGCATCGCATCGACCACATGCTGTCGGGAACCCGGGCGAGCGTCGCAGTGAAGATCTTCGGCGGCGAGCTTGATATTCTGCGCGCCGTGGCGGAGCAAGTGCAAGCTGCAATGCGCGACATACCTGGCGTGGTCGACCTAGCGTCGGACCGCCAAGCTGATGTGCCTGTGCTGACGGTGCGCTTCCGGCGCGGCGACTTGGCGCGCTACGGCATTCCGGCGGGGAACGCCGCCAAGGCCCTGCGCACGGTCTTCCTAGGGCTTGAGGTGGGGAGGATTGTTGAGGGCGATGTTCCAGTCCCGATGGTGATGCGCTACGCGGGCACCCGCCAGGGAGAGATCGACACCATCAGGCAGACGTTGATTGACACGCCGAGTGGTGCCCGGGTGCCGCTTTCGGCCATCGCCGACATTCAGGAGGATCGCAATCCCAACGTGGTGACCCGCGAGGACGTCCAACGAAAGATCGTCGTCTCGTGCAACGTGGACAGCGAGGACCTGCGTGGAGTTGTGGAGCAAATCCAGCGGACCGTCGGTGCCGACGTAGAATTGCCGGAGGGCTATCGGATCGAGTATGGAGGCCAGTTTGAGAGCGAGGCCAGGGCAACGCGCAGGTTGCTGCTCTTGGGTGCTCTGGCCATCGCTGGAATCCTCGTACTGCTGACAACAGCGTTGAAGTCCTCAGGCGATGCGCTGATTGTGATCTGTAACCTGCCACTGGCGCTTGTCGGTGGAGTGATCGGTCTGTATGTCGGAGGAGGCGTGCTCTCGGTTGCATCACTGATTGGCTTCATCACGCTCTTCGGCATCGCCGTTCGCAATGGCATCATGCTTTTGGCGCATATTAGGAGGCTAATGGCCGAGGAAGGGGTGGGAGAGCTGAGACAGGCTGTGATCCGCGGCTCCTCGGAGCGCCTTGCGCCGATCCTGATGACAGCCTTGTCCACGGGCATCGCTCTGCTGCCCGTGGCTCTCGGACTTGGCAAGACGGGTAGCGAGATCCACGCTCCGCTAGCTCTGGTGGTGCTGTTCGGCCTGCTGAGTTCGACACTGCTGAACATGCTGGTCGTGCCCACGGTCTTCTGGCGCTTGCATCGGGCAGCGTAGTAGACAGTCCGCAATGCGTGCGTACGGAGTGAAACCAACCGGACCGATAGCTCTCGGATAGACTCAAGGGAACGGTTCTTCGCGCAAGCGTAGTCGATACATCTCTGCAACCTGAGGCGCTGCCAGTCTTGCCGCGCATCAGGTTTCGGATTCGCGCGCGGCACGACCCAAGGGCCTCGACACGGTTGACGGCCCCTCCGATTTCTGTGATTCGCTTCATGAACTACCCGTCGCGCACTGGAATCGTCAAGTCCGCCCGGGCTGCCGGCTGCCGCGTCCGAGCATCTCAATCGCCAGCGGGCAGAGGAGAGTTGCGGTGAGCGGCTCCGATTCACCCAGCATTTCCGGGGGGCCTCTGGCGCGCGTCGTCGATCAGGGCTTCGGCACCGCTCCGGTGTTCTTGGCTGCGATCAGCACGATACTCGGGGCGGTGCTCTTCTTGCGGTTCCCGTACGCAGTAGGGCACTTGGGCTTTGGTGGCGCGATCGCCGTGATCCTGCTTGGCCACGCGGTGACGATACCCACCGCGCTGGCGGTGGCCGAGATCGCCACAAATCGCCGAGTCGAGGGCGGGGGAGAGTACTACATCATCAGCCGCTCGTTCGGCACCACGATCGGGGGCACGATCGGATTTTGGCTCTACATGTCCCAGGCGATCTCTGTGGCCTTCTACATGATCGCGTTCGCAGAGTCCTTCCAAGCGTTGTGGCCTTGGATCGAAGCGTGGACAGGGCTTGAAGCGGATCCTCGCTTCATCAGCCTCCCCGCTACCGTCCTGTTGCTGGCGGGGATACTGCGCAAGGGCGCTGGCCTGGGCGTCAGCATGTTGGGCGTGGTTAGCGCCACGCTCTTCGTGGTGCTGCTCCTATTCTTCCTCGGCGGTTCCGACGATGCGCTGACTGATCAACTCGGCGGTACTGTCGCCGATCCGGATCCGTTTCTGCGAGTGTTCGCCATTGTGTTCCCCGCGTTTACGGGTATGACTGCCGGGGTGGGGCTGTCCGGGGATCTCAAGAATCCGCGCCGTTCTATCCCGCTGGGGACGCTCGCGGCGACGCTGACCGGGATGGTCGTCTACGCGGCGGTCGTGGTCAAGCTGGTGTCCAGCGTGCCAGCGGACGTGCTGGCGGACACTGGCCGGCTGGTGATGCAGGATATCGCATTGTGGCCCCCGATCATTCCCATCGGGCTGGCAGCGGCGGCGATTTCGTCAGCGATTGGGTCGATCTTGGTCGCTCCGCGCACACTGCAAGCGCTTTCACGGGACCGGTTCTTCCCATCCAAGAAGGTCAACACTTGGATGGCCATCGGCAACGGCAGCAGTGACGAGCCAAGACGGGCGACCGTAGTTTCGGGCGTGATCGCAATCCTCTGCGTGATCGCGGGCGACATCGACATGGTGTCCCAAATCATCACGATGTTCTTCTTGGTGACTTACGGCACTCTCTGCTTGGTGTCGTTCTTGGAACACTTCGCAGGCAACCCCTCCTATAGGCCCTCGTTCCGCTCGCGCTGGTACCTGTCCCTGCTGGGTGCAGTGATGTCCTTCATGCTGATGTTTCAGCTCCAGCCATTCTACGCACTCGCTTCCATAGGACTGATGCTGGCCATCTACTACTCGCTAGTGTTGACGCGCAGGGGAGAGCGCGACGTGGCCGAGATTATTCGGGGCGTGATGTTCCAGCTTACCCGTCGTCTCCAGATTTCGATCCAGAAAGCTAGGGCGGGCTCGCAGCGCGGTGAGACCAGACCCTCGTTCGTAGCCGTGGCCCCTGAGTCGGCCGAGGGCATCGCCGCGTTCGACTTGTTGCGCTGGATCTGTCACCGCCAAGGATTCGGCCAGTACATGGCCTATCTGGAGGGCGAGTTCTCTCCCGCCAAGGCCGGGGCTGCGCAGCAGGTCACGGATCGGATGATCCGTACGACTGAGGACAGTGAGGCCGAGGTCTTCGTCGATACGGTCGTGGCGCCGAGTTTCCGGAAGGCCCTGTCTCACGCCGTTCAGCGTCCGGGCGTCTCCGGTCTACCCAACAACAGCGTGCTGCTCGACTTTGCGGCTCACGAACCCGATCAGATCGGGCGAATCGTCGATGCCGTCAAGTATTTGACACCACTGCAGTTCCACGTCTGTATCTTGCGCTCGTCGGGGAAGCGTTTCGGATACCGTTCCAGTATCCACATCTGGCTGACGGAAGAGGACCTAGAAGATGGCGATACAGCCCGCTTGATGGTGCTGTTGGCATACATCGTGCTGGGGCACCACGAATGGATGAAGGCCGATATTCGGATCTTCGCTTGTTTCCCGTCTGAGCGCATGGAAGCCGAGACCGGAGTCTTGCGCCAATGGATTTCTGCAGGACGCCTGCCGATTTCGCCACAGAAGCTCTACGAAATACCGTACCTCGATCGGGAAGGATTGAGCGATGCTGTACTCGAGAACTCAAGGGACGCGGATCTCGTACTTGCTGGCCTGACAGGCGTGGACGTGGATCGAGCCTTGGCGGACGTGCTCCAACGCTTCCCTGACGTAGGAGACGTGCTGTTCGTTCGGGCCGGCAGGCCTGTCTCCATATCGTGAGATCGTAGCGACGAACTTCCCGAGGGTCGTTAGCGCTACATAACGGCGAACGAGATTGACGTGCCGGCATTGGTGTGATTCCGCAGAACGCCAGCTGCGGTATCGCGCATTGCACACGGGATTTGCAATGCCGGCATAGGTGCTTATGGCGCTGTCGATGCCCCTTTCAAGTGGAGATCGAGGAAATCTACATATGCATTCGACGCGGCGATCCGGTTGGCCTTCTTGCGGAAACCGTGACCCTCATCCGGGAAGAGCAAGTACTCGACAGGAGTACCGGCCTTGCGGACGGCGTCAACAATCTCGTCGCTCTCAACCTGCAGGACCCTTGGATCGTTAGCACCTTGAACGACTAGGAGGGGCTTCACGATGTTGCCGGCGTGGAAGAGGGGTGAGATGGCGCGAAGGCGCTGCTCATCGGTCGCTGGATCTCCCATCTCGGCGAATAGCGATTCCCTCTGAGCTTCCCACCAAGGTGGAATGTTCTGGAGGGTTCTCAACCAATTGGTCACGCCGAAGATGTTGACTCCCACATCGAATGCGTCGGGCTCGAACGCGAGCGCGGCCGCGACCATGAAGCCGCCAAAGCTGCCTCCGATGATGCCGATCCGCGAAGAGTCAATCCAGTCCAACGAAGCAAGGTACTGTCGCGCCTGAACGCAGTCCTTGAGATCAACGTCGCCGTGCTTCCGATCATCGAGGTGGTAGAAGGTCTTACCGTAGCCGGAAGAGCCTCGATTGTTTACGGCGAGGACCGCGTAGCCGTGATTGACCAAGTGTTGGAGGGTGGGCGAGTATCCCTTGCGGCTCTGGCCTCCGGGTCCGCCGTGGACCCAGACCATGGCTGGCACTGGGTTAGCGCTGGAAGCGGTCTTCGGCTTATACAGCAGTGACGGTATTTTCAAACCGTCGTAGCTCTCGTAGCGCACGACTTCGGAATTTACGAGGTGCTCCAGAGAGATCTCTTCGTTAAGACTGTTGGTGAGCCGACGGACCTTCAAGTCGTCAATTTCGAGAACGTGCAGGTTCGGTGGCGAGGAGTCGCTGTTGATGTAAAAGGCAATCCTCGACTCGCTTCGAGAGACGGCCACGCGTTGAACGCTGCCCTCGGGGATGTCTGGAATCTGCAGTTCTTCGCCAGAGTCCGTGTCGCGAATGGAGAAGACGGTCTGGGCGTCTTGATTGATTCCGGTGACTTGGTACCGGCCCGTCTCGGATAGGGAGAAGAAGATAACGTCCCAGTCGGCCTCTACCGCTGGCGTGTGCTCCCGCGATGCCAAGTCATACGTCCAGATCTGCCGAAATTCGCCCCGTCCATCAGTCCCGTAGAAGAACTTCGTGCTGTCCGGTGAAAACGTCACCGAGCCATGCTGGACGTTTCGTTCATGCGGAGTGATGTGGACTGGTGGCATGTCGGGATTTTCGGCATCCCAGATAAAAATGTCGCTATCGGCGTTACTCCGACGCCTGTCCAGCGACACCCATCGCCCATTACGGCTGACGCTTCCTGGCATCCAGCCCTCGTCGTTCTGCAAGACCAGTTCCCGCTGGTAGCCTTCGACCTTGTACCGGTACAGGTCGAAGTAGCGACGGTCGCGCTCGTTTGTCAGGACTACAAACGACTCTCGGTCGCCGCTCCAGCCGCCGAACATCGCCTTCAGTTGGTCGCCAGGCGTCAGGTCCCATACACTGCCGTCGGTCTCGCGCACGTACAGGTGATTCAACTCGTTTCCACCCTGATCCGCCGTATAGAGAAAACGGTCATCGTCGGGAAACCAGCTGACAGCGAATATCGAGTCGTCTTCCGACTCGGTCAACTGCACCGGCGGGCCGCCCTCGAACGGCTGGTTGTACGCATTGAAGACTCCGCTGGCGTCGGTCGAGATGAGGATCCGTTCCTCGTCGTGCGAGAAAGATGCTCCGGTGATCGCGGTGGTCTCGTAGAACGTCTCAGCGTCGTAGCGGGGAATCGGGTCAGGTGAGGCTGGCCCGCTGCAGGCGACGAATGCGAGGTTCGCCCAGATCAGCAGCGAGGCAGCTATAAAGAGGGCACTTGTCATTCGATTTTGCGCCTGTCGCGTGGAATCTCTTTCGACCAGTCGCGGGTCGAATTCAGAATTCTAAGTCATTCGGGACTCCGCTGCACGGGAGTGTGTCCGCTTGGGCGGACGTGGCGCCAAGATACGACGACAGCGTCGGCCTGCGGTCGTGCGGCCGGCTGCGCCAGGCAATCCTGCGGTGCCGACGACTTCGCTTGACCGCTGGCACCGCGCAGTGGCCAGGAAGTCGCGAGGAGATTGCCCATCGCAGCCGATTCATTGCGCGGAGGTCTTCCGTCTTTCAGCTTCGCCTGCGAAGCGTTAGCTCAGCGATCGTGTCGGAGGCTATGCTGTAACAGCTGCCGAGCACACCCAATGGGCTCGTGTCGGTTGGTTGTAGACAGGAGGAGATATGCGAGTTTCTCGTACTGCACTCGCGCTCACACTAGGGATCCTGTGGGCGTGCGCGCTCGGCATGATCGGAATCCTGCACGCGCTGTTCCCGCCCTATGGCGAACGCTTCTTCGAGTTCATGGCGTCGATCTACCCAGGCATCAGCGGCTCCGGGTCACTGGCCGACATAGCACTGAGTGCCCTATACGGACTCGTCGATGGGTTCTTGGGAGGCTGGGTCATCGCATGGCTGTATAACGCCTTGGCGGAACGCCTGGAAAAACGCTGACGCTTCCGAATTCGCAGAGATCGCAGGGCTTAGTCCACATCCTAGTGTTCAATTCTTGATCGCTTTCAATTTATACTTACAGCATGCGGAGAGTTCCGACCGTATGGATTGCCGCCTGCCTACTATGCGTCTCTTTGAGCTTCGCAGGAGCAGCACCTACTCCCGAGGAATTGGAGTTCTTTGAGAACAAGATCCGGCCCGTCCTCGCCACGAATTGTTACGTCTGCCATTCCGCAGAAGCCAAGACCCGCATGGGCGGGCTTTCCCTCGATACGCGCGACGGGATCCGCGAGGGCGGACAACGCGGTCACGCAGTGGTTCCGTCCGATACGGATGCAAGCTTGATTCTCGACGCCCTCCGTTACGACGGAGCGCTGAAGATGCCGCCCACTGGCAAGCTGTCCGACGAGGTTGTCCAAGATTTCGCCGCTTGGATTGAGATGGGCGCACCAGATCCGCGCGAGGTGCAGAGGGCCGCAACGGAGCCGAGCAGCATCGACCTAGAGAAGGGCAGGCAATATTGGGCATTCCAAGCTCCTCGCGAGCAAGCTCATCCAGCAGTGCGTGATCTGGCATGGCCTCGCGGGGCCATCGACCAACTCGTGCTGGCCGCCTTGGAGGATCGGGGTCTGCAGCCAGTTCCCGATGCAAGCAAGCCAGATTTGCTCAGGCGCGTCACCTACGATCTGACGGGCCTGCCGCCATCAGTCGCCGAGTTGGAAGCGTTCATGGCCGACAACAGCGACCGCGCCTACTCCAAAGCGGTGGAGCGGCTGCTGGAATCGGATCGCTTCGGCGAGCGCTGGGGGCGGCACTGGCTGGATGTGGTGCGCTACTCCGATACCATCGGCCGCACGCGTAATCTGCCGTTCCCAATGGCGTGGCGCTATCGCGACTACGTCATCCGCGCATTCAACGACGATAAACCCTTCGACCGCTTCGTGCAGGAACAGATCGCCGGAGACCTGCTTCCGTATAGCAATTCCGAGGAGCGGGTGGAGAATCAGATCGCGACAGGGTTTCTTGCTCTGGGAGCGCACGATCTCAACGAGCCCGACGCAAAGCAGTTCGACATGGATATCGCCGATGAGATGATCAACGCCACGACGCGCTCAGTGCTGGCGCTGAGCGTCGGGTGCGCTCGCTGTCACGATCACAAGTTCGATCCGATCCCGACGAAGGACTACTACGCACTGGCGGGTATTTTCCGCAGCACCGAGCTGCGCAATGGCCTGCGGCGCCGTCCGCGCTTCAACGCGGGCTACTTCCGCGTCCAGAAAATGGTGGAGTTGGATGGGATACCCGACTTTTCGACGGGAGACGCCGCTGAGGTGCGGGCGGAGCGCGAGCGGCTGTGGGGCGAGTTGCAGGCCGCCGAAGAGGCGCGGGACAGGGTCGAATGTCGCAAGTTTGCCCGCGAACTCAGCAAGCTGCCGGTGCCGGAAAACTTGGCGATGGGCGTGGTTGAGGCGGCCGAGCCGCAGGCGATGCGAGTCAACATCGGCGGTGATCCCCACACTTTCGGCGATCCGGTCGACCGCGGATTCGTACAGGTGCTGTACCCACCCGACGAGCAGCTCCCTCAGATTGGGCCAGCTGAGAGCGGGCGGCTGCAACTCGCGGAATGGCTGACTCGATCAGACAACCCGTTGACAGCCCGGGTGATGGCCAATCGCGTTTGGCACCAGCTGACGGGTAAAGGCATCGTTGCCACGGTCGACAATTTTGGCTCATCGGGACGGCAGCCAACCAATCAGGCTCTGCTGGACTACCTAGCCGTGCGCTTTGCGGACAGCGGCTGGTCTGTCAAGAGTCTCGTCCGCGAAGTTGTCCTAAGCCGCACCTACCGGCTCTCGACGCAACTTGATGATGACAACTTCGCGAAGGATCCAGACAACGACTTCAACTGGCGCGCCAACCTCCGCCGCTTGGAAGCCGAGTCGGTGCGAGACTCGGTGCTCTATGTCAGCGGTGTATTGGAATTGGATACGACTCCCCCTTCGCCAGTAGTGAGCTTTGACCGCAGCCAGCTTCTCAATCCCGGCAACAAGCAGTTGCGGGCATGGGAGTTCGATGATCAGTATCGGAGCGTGTTCGTGCCTGTCGTGCGCAACCTCGCCAGCCGGATGTTC
>LXNJ01000720.1_pt1 | contig 21806 bp, 18 predicted proteins | sample 809081 | NCBI WGS metagenome assembly LXNJ01 (sample SAMN04870510, study PRJNA318959) | sponge metagenome | biome: sponge; feature: marine sponge reef; material: water | host: Petrosia ficiformis | place: Greece: Milos, Mediterranean Sea | collected 2013-05-29 | depth 5-7 m | reverse complement strand
TCCTCATTATGTGGGGCCTACCACATTGCTTCGTCATTCCTTGCCAGCGCACCCCTTTCAGCCTCTGAATCTTTGCGGACTTAATCAGAGCATCCTTAACTCCCTCCATCCTTCAAACCAACTCACCTTCATTCATGTATCGCAAGCTACTTACCCTTGCGGCCCTCGCGCTGCTCATTCTCGCGCCACAGAGTGCAACCGCCCAGAGCATTGTCGATGTGACGGGATCGCTCACGGGCGACGTCATGTGGACATCGGACAACACCTATGTCCTCGACGGCCATGTCTTTGTCGAAGACGGCGCCACCCTCACCATCGAGGAGGGCACCGTCGTCAAGGGCAAGCCCAACCCGGGAGCAAATGCATCCGCCCTCATCGTCACGCGAGGCGGAAAAATTTACGCAAACGGCACGGCCAACAACCCCATCGTTTTCACCGCCGAAGCCGATGACATAAACGACCCCGACGACCTGCCGCTTGACACACGCGGACTCTGGGGCGGTGTGATCCTCCTCGGCAAGGCCAGCCTGAACTCCACGCCGGGCGAAACCGCCATTGAGGGCGTGCCCGTCACCGAAGGACGCGGACTCTACGGCTGCGATCCCGGCGGCACAGGTTCGGGCATTGCCTGCGACGATGCTGACGACTCTGGCGTCTTCCGCTATGTGTCTATCCGCTACGGCGGATCGGACATCGGGGCCGGCAACGAAATCAACGGACTGACCATGGGAGGCGTTGGCTCCGGTACCACCATCGAGTACGTCGAAGTCTTCAACAACGCGGACGATGGCTTCGAATGGTTCGGTGGCACCGCCAACACCCGCTACCTCATCTCCGCCTTCAACGGAGACGACGCTATGGACTACGACGAAGGCTTCCGCGGCAAGGGACAGTTCTGGTTCGTCATCCAGGCCGAAGACATCGGCGACCGCGCCGGAGAACACGACGGCGGCACGGATCCGGAAGACGGGCAGCCGTACGCCACGCCGCTGATCTCCAACGCCACGTACATCGGATCGGGCGCCAGCTCGGCAAACGACGAGAACGACGCTGCACTTGAGATTCGCGACAATGCGGGCGGCAAGTATTACAACTCGATCTTCCACGACTTTCATGGCCAAGCCATTGACATCGAGGATCTGGATTCGGGGGAAGACAGCCGGGCGCGGCTCGAAGCAGGCGATCTGGTGCTGGCCAGCAACATCTTTGGAACGTTTGGCGACCCTGATCTCTTCGACGACGACTTTGCAGATGCAACGTTGACGGCAAACAACCGTATTGTCGATCCGATGCTTCGGGGCATCAGCCGCACGAACGACGGCGGGCTGGACCCCCGGCCGGCGGACGGCAGCCCCGCGCTCTCGGGAGCCGACCATAGTGCGCTCGACAGCTGGTTCCATCCTACCGACTATGTCGGAGCCTTCGGCCACGTGAACTGGGCCGCAGACTGGTCCTTCCTGTCCGACGCAGGCGTCCTGACGAACGCTGGCGGCCCAACGGCCATCGAACCCATCGACGGAGAAATTCCCGCTGCCTTCGTGCTGGATCAGAACTATCCGAACCCGTTCAATCCATCCACGACGATCGAATTCTCGCTGGATCAGGCGCAGAACATCTCGCTCGCGGTCTATGACATGCTTGGTCGCCAGGTCCGCATGCTGGTAGACGGCGTACAGCCGGCGGGCCGGTACAGCGTTTCGTTCGACGGATCGGGCCTTGCCAGCGGCACGTACCTGTACGTCCTGCGAACCGAGCAGCATGTCGCTGTGAAGAAGATGTCCTTGCTCAAATAATCCCTTTCCGCTGCGGCAACCCGGCGCTCTCCTGACGACACGGTAGGTGGCTCTACGTATCCCCGTTGCCCGCAATGGTAACCTTGATGCTTTCCGGCAGCACAGGGCCGGGTCCGACGATCGGGCCCGGCTCTCGCGTTTTTTGGATAATCCGTTTGCGGGGTGTTCGGGCGATGGAAAAAAACCGACCCTTTCTTTTTTCGTCCGGGCGGAACGGCGCCTCTATATACAGGGCTTTCGATCCCTATCCTTTTTGCTCGTTTTTGACGTTTTTTTGTCGATTTTTGGATGTTTTTGGGCATTTTCGAGCCGTTTTAGCCAAAATGTAACAATGTTACAACGGCCCGGATCGGGCCTTGCGGGGAGATAATGGGATGTATACCTTCTACGGGTAGCTTGTTGCTTTCGCAGGGCGTGTTTGGTATACCTTCCTCTATGACCTATCGCTGGATTCTTCGCCCTGTCCCTTCCGAGGACGCTGTTCGGGACATGGGGCGGCAACTGAACAACCTCTCCGAGGCGCTTTCCCGAGCGCTCATCCTCAGAGGAATCGACACCTTCGACAGTGCACGCGCCTTCTTTCGCCCCGGCGCCGGCGGCTTGCATGACCCGTTTCTCATGGCGGATATGCATGCCGCTTCGGATCGTGTGGCGCGGGCGATTGGAGAAAGGGAACGCATTGTCGTGTACGGAGACTACGATGTGGACGGCACGACCTCTTCAGCGCTTCTTGTTTCCTCGCTGCGCTCGCTGGGCGGAGATGTCGGTTTCTTCGTGCCGAACCGGTTCGAGCACGGGTACGGACTGAGCCGCATGGGTCTGGACGTGGCGGCCCGGCTCGGCGCCCGACTCATTGTCGCGGTGGACTGCGGCGTCACCGCCTCGGAAGAAGCCATATATGCCCGCGAAAAAGGGATGGATCTCGTCGTTTGCGATCACCACACGCCGAAGGGTGTACTTCCCGACGCCGAGGCGGTGCTGGACCCCAAGAGAACGGATTGCCCGTATCCCTTCAAGGAGCTCGCCGGGTGCGGCGTAGCCTTCAAACTGCTGCAAGGCGTACTGGTGAAACTGGGGCGAGACCCGGAAGCCGCCACGGATTTTCTGGATCTTGTCGCCGTCGCAACAGCCAGCGATATGGTCCCCGTGGAAGACGAAAACCGGATACTTTTGGCTCTCGGCCTGGAGCGCCTCCGGAAGGAGCCCTCTTCCGGACTGCGCGCGCTGGCGGCGGTGGCGAACATGTCTCTCCCTGCCTGTACGGCCACCGATATCGTGTTCAAGATAGCACCCCGCATCAATGCCGCCGGACGTATGAGCACCGCCGAAAAAGCCATTGATCTCCTGTTGGCCGAGGATCCGGAAACGGCGAAACGCTGTGCGGAAGAACTCAACAAGCTCAATGAATACCGCCGGGAAATCGACCGGGAAACCCTCGAGGCCGCGACAAAACTCGCGGAACGTCAGATCACGAGCAAGATGCGGCACACCCTAGTCCTGCATCACAACGACTGGTTTCCCGGCGTCATCGGCATCGTGGCGTCCCGTCTGGTAGAACGCTTCCATCGCCCCACGATTCTTCTCGGCACTATCGACGGCGTCGCCACCGGTTCCGCCCGGTCGATCGGCGGCGTCAATATCTTTGAGGCCCTCCGGGAATGCGACGACCTGCTGCTGAAATTCGGGGGACATGCCTTCGCCGCCGGATTATCGCTGGAAATTTCCAATCTCCCCTCGTTGCAGGAACGATTCGACGAAGCCGTAGGCAAAGTGGTGACGCCGGAGGTGCTCCAGCCATCCATACAGGTGGATGCGCCTCTCCGCCTGAACGAAATAGATCGCCGGTTCCTGGCGGTGCTCAAACAGTTCGAGCCCTTCGGGCCCGGCAACGATCGTCCAGTGTTTCAGGCCAACGGACTGCTTCCGGTCCGACCGCCCCGAAAGGTCGGCAAGGATAGCCGGCATCTCAAGTTTGTGGTGCGACAGCAGGATCGGGGCGACAATGAAGCCCCCATGGAAGCCATCGGCTTTGGGATGGGCGGACGATTCGACATGTTGGAGCAATGCCGGCGAGAACAACAACCCTTCGATATGCTCTTTTCTCTGAAAGAGAACACCTGGAATGGCAAAACGGAAACGCAACTTCAGGCGAAGGATATCCGGCGCAGTGCCCCGTTGGCGTGATCGCCCCTGCACAACGACGCGCAAGGGCTCCACATTGAACGGTTATCCCGATGCGCTACTTGCGGTCCCCCGGACGGCCCTTATGCCACGAGATGCCCGATGCGGGCCATATGTCGCCGAAACACTTCAAATCCTGTTCGCCGGAGCGCCTCCTCCCATGCGAACCATGCCACGCCAGTGATGTCCTCTTCGAGTTGCGGACGAAATTCTTCTTCGGAGGTCGTCATTCGAAACCAGTGCGTGGTTTTAACCACATGCGTGAGCCGCCCCCGGCGGTCATACATGTCGTAGCCATACACCGTGGCGCCCAGCGGCTGACCGAGATGCACTGCTTCAATGCCAAGTTCCTCCTGTACTTCGCGGAGCGCGCATTGGCGCAACGACTCCTTTTTCTTCGCCTTCCCTTTGGGCAAGTCCCACATTCCGCGGCGAAAAATCAGTAGCACTTCCGTGCCCGCCTCGCGGCGGCGAGTAACGATGCCACCCGCAGCAACCATCGGAACGGCAGGGCGGTATGGCGCAATATTGCAAAGCGACTCAGGCGGAGCATATGCCCGCCAGTCATGACCCGCGGCCTCGCTCGTATAGGCATCGATAACGATAAGGCGACTCGGGCAAGCAGCTTGCGCTTCTTCGAAACGCTCGAATGTCGGGAGAGTATGTTCCCTCGGACGGAGGCCCTCGCGGGCCGCTAGCTCCACGGTGAGCGCATCGGCGCAGCAAAAAACCAGGCGGCTTGTGATATCCCCGTGGACAATTTCTTTCATGTTTTTCTCACTTTTGCACAAACGGCTTCATGCTTCGCTTGGACTACGAACACATTTTACCCTTTGTCGATCCCGATCAACTTGAACGGCGCCTTGGCGACGCCCGCGAGGCGCATCGACTCCTGATCGAAAAAGCTGGCCCCGGAGGGGACGCCACCGGCTGGCGGGACCTCCTGATCCAACCCGACGACGCCTTGCTGCAAGATATTGAAGAAACCGCCGGGCGTATCCGGGAAGAGGCCGATATCCTGGTTTGTATAGGCATAGGGGGGTCGTATCTCGGCGCCGAAGCCGTCATACAGGCCCTTTCCCCGTCCCTCGGACGAAATGAGGGCTCCCCCGAGATCCTTTTTGCGGGGCATCACATGGGCGGTGCTTATCTGCAGGAATTGCTCGAATACCTGCACGGCAAATCCGTTTTCGTAAATGTCATTTCCAAAAGCGGTCGCACGCTGGAGCCAGCCATTGCGTTTCGTTGCGTCCGGAAACATCTTGAAAGACATTTTGACGACGCGGGCCAACGCATTATCGTCACGACCGATCCGGAGAAGGGGGCACTGAACACGTTGCGCGCAACGAACGAGTATAAGAAATACGTCATTCCGAGCGATGTCGGCGGGCGTTTTTCCGTGCTGACGCCGGTAGGACTACTCCCTGTCGCGGTGGCCGGAACCGACATTCGTGCGCTTTTCGAGGGCGCCGCTGCAACACTTGTGCGGCTGGCGTCTCCAAAAGACAATCCGGCCTTGTTGTATGCAGCCATTCGATCCCTGCTGTTGCAACAAGGACTATGTATCGATCTGCTTTCTGTCTTCGAGCCTGCGCTGTCCGCCTTTGGAAGATGGTGGCAACAACTTTTCGGAGAAAGCGAGGGAAAAAACGGTACAGGTCTGTTTCCCTGCGTTGCTCAGTACTCAACAGATCTGCACTCTATTGGCCAATACGTTCAGGACGGAAAACGATCCCTGATGGAAACATTTCTGATGGTCGAACGAACAGGCAGCGACCTTACCGTACCCGCAGGGGCCGAAGGGGAGGCGAAAAACCTCGATGGCCTTGATTACCTTTCGGGACGCTCTATGGAAGCCATCAACCGGGCAGCCTGGGAAGGTACGGCGCAGGCCCATGCCGATGGCGGTGTTCCAAACATGACTCTTTGGATGGCGGAAATATCCCCAACTTGCCTTGGCGAGGCCATCTACTTTTTCGAGCACGCCGTTTCTATCTCCGGGCACCTCCTGCATGTTAATCCTTTCGATCAGCCCGGCGTGGAAGCGTATAAGAAGGCTATGTTCACACGGCTCGGTAAACCATAAATAAAGGCAACTGTGTGGAAAAACCGTGTTTTTACCCCTATGTTATACTCACTCGATGTGGAAAAAATACATAACGTGGATAAATCCTTATACATCCACAAGTTTTTCCGGAGATACTCACAGACTCCGATATGTGAAAAAGTTTTTTTATTGTTGATAACCTGTCTATAGCTATAGACATGCCCTCCTTGCCCCGGAAAGAAAACAAGCTTGCTTTTCAAGATGAAGTTATCCACAGCATGAAGATAAATTGTGAATAATCTCGTTATTTACATATCCACACCCCTTACTACTACTACAATATATTTTTATATAATTATATAAGATATAATAGATCGTGTGAAAGAGTGGATAACCTGCCGTATGTGCTCCCTCTCCCTCACCCATCACGGCATTGCGCGCTATGAAATGTAGACAGTCGTGAAATGTAGACAGTCGTGGAAATTCCCTTACTTGGGAACGTGAAGTGCTGGGCGAAGCGGTATTAATCAGAGTATCCTTAAGAGATTGATATACAAACAATCTGTAACAGCCGTGCTGCGATAGGTCTTTTAGTTCGGGCAATGCGCTTGAACGCCGGATTTCGCTCCAGACGTTATGTTTTGATGGGAGGGGTGTCTTTCGGGGATAACGCTTGTCTTGTCTCCCGAATTCGATAGGTTTGTGCCGATTCCCGAAGAAACGTCGCAGAGCAGATATCCGGCTCTTTGGGTAGCGGGCGCCCTTGCGGCTGGCATTCTGCTTGCGCACGCCGGGGCGCCTGGCATAGCGGCGTGGGGTAGTATTCTGACAGGCCTTGGTGTTACGGCATCCCTGTATCAGGTTTGGAAGGAACTGCGTACGCTTCTTATCGTCTTGGCGGGTCTGCTTCTAACAGTGTGTTTTGGGGGGCTACGGTATGCCACGTTTTATGCTTTGCCGCAGGATCACCCATTGCCCGCGGCGATTGCTTCCGGAGAAGAAACGGTGTGGCGTGGGCGTATTGTCGATGATCCGGTAGAGCGGTCGGGTTCGGCTCGATTCACGGTGCGGCTGGATGGAAAGGGAAGCGATGTTGCCGAGGCAGGTAACGCGTATCCTGTAAGCCTGCTGGTGTCTGGAAGGGCTGCTTCCGGGCGAGATCGACAAACCGGCATTTTCCTTGCGCGCTGTGACCGGGTGGTGCTCCGGGGACGCCTTGCTCCACTTCCACGCGCTCGCAATCCGGGCGAGTTCGACTACGGGATCTACCTTTTCCGAAAACGCGTCTATGCTCGTCTCTATCTAGTGGAGGAGGGCGTGGAACACATAGGGCGTGATAGGCGGAGTATAGGATGTATGCTCCAACCGGCGCGTGCGTTCGTCCAATCCAGCCTGGATCGTTTTCTGCCTGATTCCGAAACGCGTGCGATCCTTCAGGCACTCCTTTTGGGAGACCGGCGGCAACTTGACAGCGATACCCGGGATCGCTTTGCCCGCATGGGCCTTTTGCATCTGCTCGCCGTATCGGGGCTACATGTGATGGTCGTCGGCATGATCCTGTATCATTTGCTTGGCCCTTTCCTCTACCGGCTTCGTATGAGTTGGCGCACAGTGGATGTCCTTCGGCTAACCTGCACAGTGATCCTGCTTGCAGGGTATATGCTCCTGACAGGGTGTTCTGCCTCGGTGGTGCGCGCCGTTGTGATGGCCACACTAATGCTTTCGGCCACATCGCTACAACGGCCTTCACGGTCCCTGAACAGTCTTGGCGCCGCCGTGTGCGTGTTGCTGACCGCTGCCCCCACTCACCTTTTCGAGGCCGGTTTTCAACTTTCCGTGACCGCGGTGGCCGGGATTATCTCCCTGACGCCTCTGTTGGCGGTGTGGATTCCGGTCCCTTCGTCCCGTTTGGGCGCATACATTCACTCCGGGACAACAGTTACTGTGGCAGCGACTATCGGCACCTTGTCTGTGACCCTTTATCACTTCGGGCAAGTTGGGCTGGGGGGCCTGTTGCTGAATCTGCCAGGCATCCCGCTTACTACCGGGGCATTGATTGCCGGTGCTGCAGCGGTGGTGTTCGGGGGGATATTCCCTGTGATGGGAGAAATTCTCGGAGCCGCTTCCGGTGCCCTTGCGTCTGCCTTGCTTCACTTGTCTGTGTTCGGTGACCGATTCATGGAATGGAGCGTGGTTCGGTGGAGCCTTGAAAGCCCGCTTCCTGTCCTAATACTGGCCCTGATTGGGATATGTCTTGTACTATGGCCCCGCCCCCGGCTCCGGTGGCAGTGCATTGCGCTGGTGCTAACCCTTCTTCTCGGCGATGTGATCCAGGGCGTAGCAAACGGGCGATACCGTCCGCACATGGACGTGATTTACATAGATGTCGGTCAAGGCGATGCGGCTCTGTTGCGCCTCCCCAATGGGGTCGGGGTGCTGATCGATGCAGGTCCCCGGTCGTCTTTCACCGGCAGCGATGCAGGAAGCCGCTTCGTGCTGCCCCAATTGGCCTACCACGGCATCGACAAACTGGAAACCGTGATCGTTACGCATCCCGACAGCGATCATCTTGGGGGAATCCCTTCCGTGTTACGGTCTGTGCCCGTGGGTCGTGTGTTGCGATCGGGGTACCGGCACTCGTCGAGGCTCTTTGCAGAAACCAATGAATTACTGGACAGCCTGAATATTCCTCATTATGCGGTGCGAGCAGGCGATTCTCTCATGCTTTCACCCCGGGTACGCGCCTATGTCCTGTATCCTTCCGAGGATGTTCCGGAAGATGATCCGAATGCGCATTCCGTTGTTCTGCTCGTGTGCTACGGCGAGGTTTCGTTTCTCTTTACCGGGGATGCCCCTCTTAAGGCCGAACTCCACATGGCGCAGCAGTATCGGGAGTTGCTGCAAAGCGATGTCCTTAAAGTCGGGCACCACGGCTCCAGAACCAGTTCCACCCTCGCCTTTCTTAATAGTGTGCTGGGAACGCGAGGCCCGGGCTCAGGCGCTGCGGGTAGTGTAGCAACGGATATCCCGCCGGACGAACTGCAACACGACCTTCGCAAGCCGTATGCAGTTGTCAGCGTGGCGGAGCGCAATCGCTACGGGCTCCCGAACCGGGAAATCCTGGCTCGCCTGGCGGCTGCGGGGTTCGATGTGGCGCTGACCTCCAGGGCAGGCGGGGTATGGTTTCGAACGGATGGTAAAACGCTCCGGCGCGTGAAGTGGCGGTGAAGAGGGGTGAACCGGAACCGCTCTCTGCGAAAAATGTCGTTTTGAACAAGAACCTCAAGCCCGTTTGCGAATATGCATACGCCTTCCGGCAGCGTCCGCGCACCTCCACGCGCAAACCGCTCCGCCGCTATCCATTGAACCGGCAGTGTCCGACCCTCTTTGACATATGAGCAACCGCCGAGAAGCAAGAGCGCGTGTTATGCAGGCGCTCTACGCGAGCGAGATGGCAGACGGAGAAGATGCTGCTCACTTCGTCGAGACGGTCATTGAGCCGAAACTTCGCGACGATGCGGAAATTTTTGCCTTTGCCAAAGATCTTTTCGTATGGGTCCGGGGACATATCGCCCGCCTCGACGAAATTATCGGGGCGCATTCGGAAAACTGGGACCTGTCGCGCATTGCACCGATTGACCGCATCGCGCTTCGAATGGCCATTGCCGAGATGCTGGCGTTCGAGGATATTCCTCCGAAGGTTTCGATCAACGAGGCGATCGAAATCGTCAAGAGATACAGCACATCGGAAAGCGGACGGTTCATCAATGGTATTCTCGATGCGGTGCTGCTCGACCTGCACAAGCGGCGCCTGCTGAAAAAGTCGGGGCGCGGTCTGGTCGGAATGGATTCTATTCTGAAACGTGCCGGTGCGACTCCGCCCGCGCCCGATTCGAAGGCCGGAGAGTGAACGAGGCGCAGCCATGGGCTTAATAGCCATAGGGGATATACACGGGTGCGCCCGCACGCTGGAGGCGCTGATCGAAAAATTGGCCCCGACCCCGGAAGATCGCCTCGTTTTCGTGGGAGATTATGTGGACCGCGGACCGGATGCGCGAGGGGTCGTCGACCGCCTTCTGGCGCTCGCCGAGCAAGTTCCGTGTACTTTCCTGAGGGGGAACCACGAGGCGATGATGCTGGATGGCCTTGCAGGAAAGGATCGGCATTTCTGGGCTATGAACGGTGGCGCTCAAACGCAGGACAGTTACCGGATTGCCGGCGGGGCCGTCGAAATACCCCGCGAGCATATAGACTTTTTGCGCGCCACGAAACTATGGTTCGACACGCCAGACTTCTTTTTTGTGCATGCGGGATTGCTGCCGGACTGGACCGTGGCCAGAAGCATGGAGAAGGGCGCCGAAGACATTTTTCTTTGGGAGCGAGGATTCCTGCATGCGGAATCCCTGGCTTGGGAAAAAACGGTGGTATGCGGACACACGCCCCATCGAATTCCCCGTAACGAGAAGCAACTTGTGCTTATCGATACGGGATGCGCCTTCCATGAGCATCCCGGCCTGGGGCGCCTGACCGCTGTGCGATTGCCGGAACGGACATTCGCGAGCGTACCGTACCAGGGCTAAACCGGAAAACGCATGGCTTTACGCTGCGGCATAACAGGATTGCCCAATGTCGGCAAATCGTCGCTCTTCAATGTGCTGAGCGGGGCAGGAGCGCGCTCGGAAAATTACCCCTTCTGCACCATCGAGCCGAACGTAGGCATTGCCCCCGTACCGGATGAACGGCTTTACCGCCTGGCGGCGCTTACCGGCTCCGACAAGGCGACGCCCACCACGGTCGAATATGTCGATATTGCAGGGTTGGTTGCAGGCGCTTCGAAAGGCGAGGGGCTTGGAAACCGGTTTCTGGCGCATATCCGGGAAGTCGATGCGATTGTGCATGTGGCGCGTTGCTTCGAGGCCCCCGGCATTACGCATGTCTCCGGCTCGGTGGACCCGGCCCGCGACATCGAGATCGTAGACACGGAATTGTTGCTGAAGGACCTTGAGTCCCTTGAGCGGCGCATCGAAAAGATCGCAAAGCAGGCCAAGGGCGGAGACCGGGCGCTGCTGGACGAGCTGGCTTTCGTCGAGCAGGTGCATGCCCATGTAGGGGACGGCAAGGCGGCCCGCACATTTCCTGTGCAACCCGGGGACGAAGATCGCCTTGATGCGCTTTTTCTTTTGTCCGCGAAACCGGTGCTTTATGTAGCCAACGTGGCGGAAGACGACCTGCCCGATGGAGGCCCTCGGGCGGATGCCGTACGAGAAATCGCCTCAGCGGAAGGATTCTCCTGCGTAGTCGTTTGCGCCGACCTGGAGGCGCAGCTCGCAGCGCTGGGCGACGAGGAGAAAATCGCCTGGCTGGAGGAGTTGGGCATTGAGGCCCCTGGTATGGACCGGCTCATAGCGGCAGGCTACGAATTGCTGAACCTCATCACGTTTTTTACGGCCGGTCCGAAGGAAACGCGGGCCTGGACCGTTGTGCAGGGCGCCCGCGCGCCGGCCGCAGGCGGCGCCATTCACTCGGATTTCGAGAAGGGGTTCATTCGTGCGGAAACGATCCGTTACGAGGACTTAATCCGGTACGGTTCGGAAGCGGCGGCCCGGGATGCCGGCGCCATGCGCGCCGAAGGGAAGGAATATGTGGTGGCGGACGGCGACGTGATCCTGTTCCGGTTCAATGTGTAGTTTTAAGGATACTCTGACCAAAACCGCTTCGCTCAGCGCGTCACGTTCGCAAAAACAGGACATCATGATTCCATCGTCGGAATTAGGAGAAGCACAGCGAATTCGGGTCATGGCAGACGTGACGCGCCCTTCGGGAGGCTGCGAGGGGTGCGCTGGCCGCGTCATTCCTCATTGTGTGGGGCCTGCCACACTGTTTCGTCATTCCTTGCCAGCCCGCCCCTCGCAAGCCTCTGATCTTTGCGGACTTAATCGGAGTATCCGAAGGGGAACTCCGGGTAGCCGGTGCGTTCGCCCCGGGTGGGCAAGTTCTTGTTTTCTTGCCCGGCGCATTGTCCGGCGGTTCCCTATTTTGTTCGAAAGGCTGTTTGCTTTGCAGACAGGCGCACGGCGCCTTCTCGCTGGCCGGCGGCCCGTTTTCTATCATGAACGCGATTCGACCATGACACAGTGCAGCATCTGCTCCATTTTCCGCTTCCCCGCATGCTTTTTGACGGGACTCCTTCTTTTTGCCGCCGTCCTGACCGGCTGCGGCGGGCAATCTATGGAGGGCCCGAGCGCCGCCATGCCCGCGATGGAAACGAAAGCCGACACCGTGGCCATGAAGGTTTTCGAGGCGTACGGCGGACCCGACGCATGGGCGGCCCTGCGCTATCTGCGATTCGATTTCGCCACCGGGTCGAATGCGCCCGCAGAGGCTGATTCCGCGGTCGAACAACCGGTTCGGAACGTACGTGGGCGGCACTTGTGGGATCGCATGACGGGAGATTACCGGGTGGAAATGCCAGGCGGCGAGGATACGGTATATGTGGCGCTTTTCAACGCACATGCTCCTGAAGAAGGGAGCGTCTGGCTTTTCGGAGAACGAGTGAGCGACGTGGAAGAATCGGATATGCTCGAAAGCGCCTACCGCCGGTTCATCAATGATACGTACTGGCTGCTCATGCCCGTCAAGCTGTTCGACGAAGGCGTACACAGAAAGTATCTACCCGACTCTTCCACGAACGACGTGGACGTACTGCACCTTTCGTTCGGGGATGTAGGCCTGACGCCGGGCGACCAGTACTGGGTGTACGCGGACAAGGAGACAGGAAGGGTCCGGCAATGGGCTTACCGCTTGCAGCGTCATTCGTCCGATCACGTGCCTCAGCCGATCTCCTGGTCCGACCACAAGACTTTTGACACGCCTTACGGTACTCTCGTCGTTTCGGAGCGAAAGCCCCGCGACGGTTTTGTATTGTTTACCGACCGCGTGGATATGCCCATGGATGTGCCCGAGGGCGCATTCACCGATCCACAGCCCATGTTGTAACCTCCTGACCGGGTGGACTTTCGATTCCTGATCGCCCGGCGCTACCTTGCAGGCCGCCGGCAGGTCACCCTCATTTCGTTCATCACCGGCATCTCCGTCGCAGGCGTCGCCCTCGGAGTTGCTGCGCTTGTGGTTGTGCTTTCCGTGATGAACGGATTCTATTATTTCGTGCGAGATATGCTGGTTTCGATCGATCCGCATGTGCGGATCGTCGGGGCCGGGAAGGCCGGCGTCGCCAACCCGGACTCGCTGGCTGCGGTGGCGCTTGCACTGCCGGGCGTCGAATCCGCCTCGGCCTATGTCGAGGGGAAAGCCCTCCTGCTGCCGGAGGAAGGCGCCGAGGTGAACAAGGTGGTCATTGTGCGTGGCGTGGATCCGGGGGCCTATGCCGGCGTGAGCGATGTGGTGGATCGCACGGGTTTCGGCGCGTTCGATCTGGAGCGGCGCAACGGGCGCCCCGGGCTGGTTGCGGGCATGTCGCTGGCCTACCGGCTCACCCTCTTGCCTTCCACGGACTCCTCGCCCGGTCGGGTAGTCCTGCTTTCGGCGTCCGATATCGAAGATATGGCGACAAGCTTCCTGGGGATCGCAGCCTCTGCCCCGACCCCGTTCGATGTGCGCGGGCTTTTCGAAATGGAGGACATTTACGACGAAAGCCATGTCTTCATCGAAACGAAGGAAGCCCAACGCCTGTTTCGCACGGGCGAGTTCGTAACCGGCGTCGAACTCCGGCTTGCCGATCTCGAACAGGCCGATGCGGTCAAGCAAATGCTGGCGACACGCCTCCCTGCGCCATTCGAGGTGGTCACGTGGTATGACCTGCGCAAGTCGCTATACGATGTCATGCGCCTCGAAAAGTGGGCTGCGACCTTTGTACTGGGCCTGATTATCGTGGTGGCCTCGTGCAATATCGTGGGGTCGTTAACCATGATCGTCATCGAAAAACGCCGCGATGTGGGGGTGTTGCGGGCCATGGGCGTTTCGCGCCGGGACATCCGCCGCATTTTTTTGCTTGAGGGCGTCATGGTGGGCGTGACCGGCGCCGTTTCCGGACTGATTGTCGGGCTTGGGCTGGCCTTGTTACAGCAACATTTCGGCCTGGTGCCGCTTGCCGGTGCGGAATCGTTCCTGATCGACGCCTATCCGGTGTTTATAGAAGGCGGGGATCTGCTGACGATAAGCGCCGCGGCGATCGGGCTTTGTGCGGCGGCAGGCTTGTATCCTGCGGTGCGGGCCGCCGCGATCGAACCGGCGAAAGCCGTTAATATAGAGGCATAAAACCCGGACAATGCACGTTTCACTGGCCTCCTCGATTCGACCGGCGCCGTATTTTGCGATAAACCGCCTTCCCGCCGTAGTTTTGGCAGGCTTCGGCCATTTTTCCGGGAAAGGCCGTCGCAATTCTCGTCCGTTCCCATTCCTCGTACGCACAAATTTCCGCTCGCCATGCCGCACGACCGATTCGGCCTTGACGATTTGCCCGACCGGCCCGCCAGGCCGCGTACATCGGGCCTGACCCTCGTACTCGACAAAGGCCTCTCTGTGCGGGAGGTGGAAGACATGCTGGAAAAGAACGCCGGCTATGTGGATGTCGTAAAACTGGGGTGGGGCACTGCTGTCGTCACGCCTTGTCTCGAGGAGAAGTTGCGCGCCTATCGGGCTGCACAGATGCCCGTCTGCTTTGGCGGCACACTGTTCGAAGCGTTTTGCATGCGCGGCCGGCTCGACGATTACCACGCCCTGCTTCATTCCTTTCAAATCGAATGCGTCGAGATTTCCGACGGGGCGATTACACTACCGCACGAAGAAAAACTCGGCTACATTCGCTACTTCTCGAAAGATTTCAGGGTGTTGAGCGAAGTCGGTTCGAAGGATAAGGCAAGCATCCTGTCTCCCGATACGTGGGTCCGGATGATCCGGGACGAGCTGGAAGCCGGCAGCTGGAAGGTTATTTGCGAAGCGCGAGAGAGCGGGACCGCCGGCGTTTTTGATGCTTCCGGCCAGATCCGGTCGGGTATCATGGACGAGATCGTGCAGCATATCGACCCCGGGCAACTGGTTTTTGAAGCCCCCCGGAAGCCACAGCAGGTATGGTTCATTCGGAAATTCGGTCCCAATGTGAATCTTGGAAATATCCCCCCGGATGAAGTAATTCCTCTTGAAACGCTTCGTATCGGTCTTCGGGGAGACACGTTGCTCTCATTTTTCGAGACGCCCGGTCAGGGAGCCTGAGGGGAAACAATTCTGTAACGGCTACGTACCTGCTTGGCCAAAGCGAGAGATTCCGGTTTGATTTCTTCGCGGTAAAATGCTTGCGAAGCCGCCCTGCGTGACGTATTTTGCGAAGCTTCGCTGTACATATCGTGCAGAGAAGATCGGCAAGGCCCGGCACAGTATCATTTGACATTCGAGACATGTCGCGTAAAGATGACATAACGGGGCGCGGACCCAGGACGGGCAACCACGTTTCCCACGCCCACAACAAGGTGAAGCGTCGCTTTCTCCTTAATCTTCAGAAACGAAGATTCTACATTCCGGAGGAGGATCGATACATCACCCTGAAAGTGTCTGCGAAGACACTGAAAACAATCAACAAGAAGGGTATTCAGGCCGTTCTCCGAGAGGCGCGGCGACAGGGCGTGCGCGTCTGACGCTCGTGTGGCCCGGCAATGCATGCGCCGGAACCCGTGAACCCAGAGAAAGATCATGGCCAAGGCGAAAGGAGTTCGGATTCAGGTGACGCTCCAGTGTACGGAAGCGCCGGGCACGTCACGGTACTCCACGACGAAGAATCGTCGCAATACGGACCAGCGACTGGAGCTCAGGAAATATAATCCGAAGCTGCGCAAGCACACGTTGCATCGGGAAATCAAGTAGCGGGATGCGGGCATCGCCCCGCAGTCTCAGAAAAATTCGGTAGATCGCCATGGCGAAAGCACAGACATTCGGCGACAAGGTGCGCAAAACGCGCGGAGCCACTAAGCAGATGGCCAGGATCGTTGCCGCCGAAAAGAAAGCGAACGGCCAGTACAGCTTCCGGGCGCGGATGACGCCCGTCGATGCGGTCCAGGACGCCTTGAAGGCGGCAAGACAGGCACGCTGACGGCTGCTGCGTTGTTTTTGATGGCGCGACCCCGGCAGTGAGCATGTCGCATTTTGCAGGGAGGTATTGCAGGATGCGTCCTTGTTCACAAAATCGAGGCGTGGCGCAGTCCGGTAGCGCATCTGCTTTGGGAGCAGAGGGTCGTCGGTTCAAATCCGGCCGCCTCGACACATACCGATTCCGGTCGTTGTGTTCATGCGGCTGTGCGCCATCTGCGCAAACCCGAACACACCCCTGCGCCCGTAGCTCAACCGGACAGAGCGGCGGACTTCTAATCCGCAGGTTGCAGGTTCGAGTCCTGCCGGGCGTGCTTCGGCGCAACAGGAAAAGGTACCGAGGATACCTGTTCGGTACGATGGGATCAAGGAACCCGTCGGAATCGTACGGTACGGCGAATCGGGTGACGTGGCCGAGTGGTTAGGCAAAGGTCTGCAAAACCTTGTACGGCGGTTCGAGTCCGCCCGTCACCTCGCACAGTGCTGGCAAGTCTGCACCTGCCATCCATTTATTTTCCAAGAGATCGCCATGCCCTCGGAGTCCTTGCGTTTTACCTGTTCCAAGTGTCGCGGCAACGACTGCGAAATCGGCGAAATCCGCGCGGCCGGCGGCTTCTGGAGTTCAGAATCGCGAGCTGACGACCGTAACGTGTGCCCGTTGCCGTTATACCGAGCTCTACGAGACCGATAGCTCGACCAACGGCTCCACGCTTGCCGACCTCTTTGACTTTTTCACCGGGTAATCTTTTCAGGCATAGTCTCTCCTGCCATGTTCGCCTCGTTTCGCATCCCTGTCCTCTTTTTTGCGCTCGTCGCCATGGCGGGCTGTGTCTCCTATGAAGAAGAGGAGTTGGAAACCGGTCCAGGCGCTGATCCCATCGGGACGGTGATTCGTCTGGACGACCGGATAGACGCACTCGTTCCGGCGGATGCTGTCATTGAAAAACTGGCAGAGGGATTCGAGTGGTCGGAAGGCCCCGTCTGGTCGCCCGACGAGGGAGGATACCTTCTTTTTTCCGACATTCCAGTGAACACGATCTACCGGTGGGATGAAGAGAGCGGTCTGTCGCCCTATCTCCGACCGGCGGGCTACGCGGGGAGCAATCCGTCCGGGGTCGAACTGGGCACGAACGGTCTTATGCTGGATGCGGAAGGCAGGCTCGTGATGTGCGATCACGGCAATCGGCAGGTTGCCCGCCTCGACGCTACGAATTTCACGCGCGAGACGATCGCCTCGGCCTATGAAGGCAAGCGTCTCAATAGTCCCAACGATCTGGTTTTTCATTCCAGCGGGGATTTGTATTTCACCGATCCGCCCTACGGACTTTCCGGCCTGAACGACAGCCCTGACAAGGAGCTTCCTTTCAATGGAGTATACCGCGTCGATACGAGCGGCAAGGTGTCCTTGCTTACGGACGAACTGGGTTTCCCGAACGGGATCGCGTTTTCGCCGGATGAAAAGACCCTGTATGTCGCTAATTCAGGGAGAGACAACCCGGTCATTCGCGCCTACGATGTGCAGGACGACCGAACGCTGGCCAACAGCCGTGTCTTTTTCGACGGCAGCGCCCTGATCGCCGACGGAGCGGTGGGGTCATTCGACGGCATGGCGCTCGATACGGAGGGCAACCTGTTTGCGACGGGGCCCGGCGGCGTGCTGGTGCTGACGCCCGAAGGAGATCACCTCGGCACCATTTCCACAGGGGAACGGATAGCCAACTGTACCTTCGGGGACGACGGTTCGACGCTGTATCTCACGTCGGATATGCTGCTTGCCCGCATTCGTCTCAATGCGCAGGGGTTGGGGTTCTGATATTTTCCGCAGCACGAGGCGAAAAGACACGAACGCCGCCTCCTTTCCGTATTAGAAGGGAGTGTCCTCCTCCCTTGCCCCATCCCCTTCCGCGGGGGTCTGGTAGTAGGTCGCCAGACTTTCGAACCGGGCATATTGGTTGACGAAAGACAGTTCCACCATGCCGACCGGGCCGTTGCGTTGCTTGCCGATAATGATCTCGGCGATGCCTTTGAGGGATCTATCTTCTTCCGTATCGATCCCGTATCGCTCGGGACGGTAGATGAAGCATACGACATCCGCATCTTGTTCGATGGCCCCGCTTTCGCGCAGATCCGAGAGCAGAGGACGCTTGTCGCCCCCCCGGGTCTCGACAGCGCGGCTAAGTTGCGAAAGCGCGATGACGGGAACGTCCAGTTCCTTGGCCAGCGCTTTCATGGATCGGCTGATGTGAGAAATTTCCTGTTCCCGGTTGGAATAGCGCTGACTCGTAGCCACATGCATGAGTTGCAGGTAGTCGACGATCACGAGTCCGATGTCATGTTCGGCTTTTAGGCGCCGGCACTTGGCCCGGAGTTCCAGCACGGATAACCCTGGCGTGTCGTCAATGAAAATGGGCGCCTCCGCCAGCCGCCCGGCCGCCCGGGTAAGTTTCTGCCAGTCTTTGTCCTTCATGCGGCCCGTGCGGGCGGCCTGGGAATCGACACGCCCTTCCGAGGTCAGCATGCGCAGGGCGAGTTGCTCGGCGCCCATCTCCAAAGAGAAAATCGCCACACCCGAAGGATATATGCTGTGCAGAGCAGCATTGCGTGCGCAGGTCAGGGCAAACGCGGTTTTACCCATAGACGGCCGCGCAGCCACGATGATCAAATCGGACCGTTGCCAACCGCTCGTCAAACTGTCGAGGCGAGAAAACCCGCTGGGAACGCCGGTCACGCCCCCTTCCCGCCCATCAATGGCCTCAAGATTTTCTATAGTGGTTTTTATTACATCCGATGCCTTCACTGCCGGACGCCGTATTTCCGTGTTTGAGATTTGAAAAATGTCTGTTTCGGCCTTGTCGAGCAATTCGAAGGTATCCGTACCAGGGTCGTAGGCATCCCGGATAAGCAGCGTCATCTTCTCGATCATTTTCCGAAGCAAGTGCTTCTGAGCAATAATGCGGGCATAGTATTCGACATTCGCAGCGGCGCTCATATGAGCCGTGAGCTCGTTCAGATAATCTGCCCCGCCCACCTTGTCGAGTTCCTTGCGTCGCCGGAGTTCTTCCGTCAAGGTGATTAAATCGACGGGTACGCCTTGCTTGAAGAGTTCCGTGAAGGCGGCAAAGATTTTCCGGTGTCTGCCGTCGTAAAAACTGTTTTCAGAGAGAATTTCTATCGTTTGCGGTAGCGCATCGCGTTCCAGGAGAACAGCTCCGAGTACGGCCTGCTCGATGTCGACGGCCTGCGGCGGCACGCGCCCACCGGGGTGCGGGTCCGACATTTCCCTCGAGGGGGCATCATCCGGCATGGGTGGAAAATACTGTTCCTGTTCAGGCATAACGAGGCGTGTACATGATGCGGAATCGACGGTCAGGCCGTGTTCCCCGTCAATCGATCGTAGCGTTCGCGAAGCATCTGTACATCTTCCCAGGCGGGTCGTTTCCATCCGGGATTACGCAGCAGTGCAGCCGGGTGATACGTAACAAGCAGTGGAAGGCCATGAAAGTCGTGAAATGTTTGCCTCATGGCTCCCAGGGAATCCTGCCGATCAAGCAACGTCGTTGCCGAAGTCCTGCCGACGCAGAGCAGGATTTTGGGCTGAATCAGAGCGATCTGCTTGTAGAGAATCGGAGCGTGCGCGTTTACTTCTTCCGCAAGCGGGTTCCGATTGTTCGGCGGGCGGCTCTTCAGAATGTTTGCTATGTAAACCTCTTCGCGCGCGAAGAGGATCGCTGCCAGTATCTTGTTCAGCAACATGCCGGCTCGTCCCACGAAAGGTTCTCCCTGTGCATCTTCGTCCGCTCCCGGCGCTTCTCCGATGACCATGAGGTCCGCATCCGGATTGCCCGTACCGAACACCGGGTTTTTGCGGGTTTTATCGAGCGGAATGAGCACATTGTCTCGCACAAATGCCTCCACTTCCTCCAGCGTATTCATCTCGTGCAGTGGGGATTCCGCCGGGATGAGCGCATGAATGCGCGCATAGGGCGATCGACTGCTACCGACTCCAGACCCCGAAATGGGCCTGTTGCCGAACAGATCGCCCGCCTTTCCGGAAGGCGCTACCCTGCTCGCCGGGGATGAAGGGCTACGAGCCATTTCGGAGGGTTTGCGATCGGATGCCGACATGCGCCTGCCGTCTTCCTTCCCGGGATGCGGTAGCGGTACAACAGGGCCGGCGAGCTGTTGTTCGTGTTCGATGATGGTTTTCAGTTCTTCAAGAAGGGACATTGCTGGCATGAAGTCGTGCGCCTTCGTCGAATCCGGACCGGTGCACCGGGATCGATATCTGGCTTTGTCCGCCGGATCGTTACGCCGCAGGCCGGTCCAGCGTTGGAGTAATGCGATCCAGAATGATTTCGGCAGCTTCCTGTTTGCTCATCATGGGAAGCGCCTCCTCGTGCCCATTACGATTAAGCAGTGTGATCCGGTTGGTTTCCGTTTCGAATCCCGATCCTGCAGCAAGCATGTTGAGCACGATCCAGTCCATGTTTTTTTCGTGGAGCTTTTTGCGCGCGTTTTCCAGTCCCTCACTGCTTTCCATGGCGAAACCCACAAGGATTTGCCCCTCGGCTCGGCGTTCCTGGAGTGCATAAAGAATATCCGGTGTACGCCGCAAGTGCAACACCATATCGCCGCTTCCCTTTTTGATTTTTTGCGTGGCGCGTTCCATGGGCGCGTAATCTGCGACAGCAGCGGCCATGATCACAATATCCGCTTCGCGATGCGCCATGACGGCGTCGTGCATTTCTTCGGCGCTTTCCACATTGATTCGCTCTACGTAGGGAGGAGTGTCGAGGTGCGCCGGGCCGCAAATCAGCGTTACTTCGGCGCCGCGTCGGGCGGCTGCTTCCGCGAGAGCAAAGCCCATCTTGCCGGAGGAAGGGTTGCTGAAAAAGCGTACCGGATCTACGTGCTCCCGGGTAGGCCCGGCCGTTACGAGCACCCGTACGTTTTCGAGATCGCCATGTGCAGAATCGTCGCCATCCTTGCCTGCAGCGATCATTTCGAGGATGCGCTGCATAATCTCTTCCGGTTCCGGCAAGCGGCCTTGACCTACCAATCCGCTTGCAAGAGGGCCGTAGGTTGGGGACAGCAGGACATGTCCGTAGGCGCGGAGAGCCTCCAGGTTGCGCTGCGTGGCCGGATGAACCAGCATGTCCTCATCCATTGCGGGGCAGACGAGGAGCGGACACCGGGCGGCAAGCGCTGTGGCCGTGAGGATGTTGTCGCAGAAACCGCCCGCCATTTTGGCCAGCGTCTGTGCGGTCGCCGGGGCAATGACAAAGAGGTCCGCCCAGTGGCCGAGAGAAATATGCCGGGTCCATGATCCGTCTTCCGCCTCCGGGAAGACATCCGTAAGGACGGGATGTCCCGATACCGCGCCAAGCGTCAGCGGGGTAATGAAGCGGGCCGCAACCGGTGTCGTCAGGACCTGGACATCGGCGCCCGCCTTCTTCAGCAGGCGCACGAGTTCGACGGATTTGTATGCAGCAATACCGCCCGAAACGCCGAGCAGGATATGCCGCCCGCGCAGTTCGGCATATGGCTTGCTGGCCGTCATGTTCTCACCGAAAGGCCCGGAATATGCCTTAAGGATACTCCGATCGAAACCGCTTCGCCCGGCACTTCGCTTTTGCGCGTACAGGATGTCATGATTCCACCGTTGAAATCAGCGGGAAACGCTGCGGATT
>LXNJ01000719.1_pt1 | contig 21821 bp, 13 predicted proteins | sample 809081 | NCBI WGS metagenome assembly LXNJ01 (sample SAMN04870510, study PRJNA318959) | sponge metagenome | biome: sponge; feature: marine sponge reef; material: water | host: Petrosia ficiformis | place: Greece: Milos, Mediterranean Sea | collected 2013-05-29 | depth 5-7 m | reverse complement strand
GGGGGGGAGGGGCGGTTCCGGCGAGCCGGATTACGGGGCCGGGCCGGGACCGCAAGATGTCGCCCGCGTCCCCGGGGTCGACAGCATGGAGCCGGACCGCTACGGACCCGAGCCCCCGGTAGTCGAGAAACTCGCCGGGAGCAGCATCAGCGCCCTTTTCGGTGTCGGTCGCCTCGGCGGTTTCCGGCTCTGTGTCGCCGGCCCGCGCTTCCTCGAGTTCAGGTCCGCTCGGCTCGGCGAGTGACCGAATGGCGTCCGCCGCCAGCTCCAATTCGTCTTCGGAAACGAACACGTCCGCGACCAGCAGCGAGATTCCCTCCTCACCAGACCTGGCGCGGGCCTGCGTCAGTCGAACGTCCGGTTGATTCCCCTCCGGTTGGGGAACGCCGCCGGACTCGAGTAAGCCGGCAAGGTCATCCCGCACATCGAGGTCGGGGCCCGACAGGTTTCGGGCATGGGGCAGCACCCCGGAGAAGAGCCGTGCCGCGGCGAGCAGACCCTCTTCGTCACCCCCCGCCACGATCACCCAGATGCGCCCGGCCTCCTCACGCACCGACACCGAACCCTCGCCCGAGTCAAGCGACAGAGGATCAACCCCGGCATTCCGGAGTCCCGACCGGTCCAGGGCGGCGCGCCCAACCACAACGGTCGCGCCCCCGGATCCATCGGCCCGGGTCTCGGCCCGTACCAAAGGCAGGTCCATCGCCGTGGTCTCAAACCCAAGTCTGGCCGAGATCTCGGCAGCGGCGGCCAGCACGGTCGCGGAGGGGGAATCACCCAACAACAGGGCGGCGCTGACGAAATCCGCCACCCCGTCGCCGTTCAGGTCATCGACCAGGCCCCCGCCGATCTCGAACAACGAGATCAGGTCAGCAGGTGACCCCTGAACTTCCCCGGGCGGGCCTTGGGCTCTGGCTGTATGCGGGTGAGCGCAGGCCAAAGCGAATAGCCACCCGGCCAGCGCAAACAAACGGCATTTCAACCCACCGTGGTTCAACCTTCGCCCATCGGTGTGTGCTCAATGAGCTCAACCTGGAAGACCAATGGGGAGTAAGGCGGTATCGACCCCCGACCCGCAGCGCCGTAGGCGAGGTCGTAGGGAAGCACCAGTTGCCGGCGTTCGCCCAGCCGCATCCCGGTCGCACCCTCCACGAATCCGTCGATAGCGCTGCCCGGCGCGATGACCATGGGAAAGTCTCCGGTGTCGATGCGGTTCCCGTCGGGAAGCCAGACCGTGTAGTTCAGCACAATCTCGTCCCCGGGCTGGGTGGCGGGACCGCTGCCATCCTCCAAGACCCTCACAAAGAGCCCGGTTTCGGATTCCTCGCTCGCGTCCAGGTCTATCGCCAGGTGCGACGCAAACTCAAACTTGCGCAGGTCGATCAACACGCCCTCCGGTACCATTTCGGCCTCATCAGCGTCAGTTTCGGCCATGTCGGCAGCGGCCTCATCGGTGGCGGCATCGGCATCAGTATCAGCGTCGCCCCCGCAACCCGCTACAAACCAAAGGGCGAAAAAAAGTGATGCGGCCGACAATCGCGTTTCAGTCTTCGTGCGTATGATCATGTGGTCACCTGTCGTCTGGTGTTGGTAGAGTGTCCTGCGCCCGCCCGCTGCGCAGCCCTGTACATTCTACCGGAAACAGGCAACCAGCAGACCCCCTGCCGCGGGGTCCCGAGAAAGCTCAGGGTTCCGTGTCTCGACAATCCGTCCCAAAATTGATCGCGCCCGTTTGCCCGACGTTGCGGTTCGCCCCGCGCGTCTTGTTCTTCGGGGCGGCGGTCGCATTCGCCTCTGGCTCGGCGACCGCCGCCCCGATCGTGCAGGCGGGGCAGGACGGCGACGAAGGGCAGCAAACTGACCAAGGGCCGGTCGTCGGTCCCCCGTCGGGGTCTTTGGTTATTGTGGGCGGGGCAATGCGCGACCCGGGCATCCTGCAGCGGTTCAGCGAGCTGGCAGGCGGCCGGAGGGCCCGGATTGTCGTAATCCCCACCGCGGGCGGACGCGAGTCTTACGATGATTCGTTTGAGGGACTGCGGGCGTTCCGTGAGTCCGTCGGCAGGCGCAATGTGTCTCTACTTCATACTTACGATCCCGAGGAAGCCGATACCGAGGAATTCGTCGAACCCCTCCGGCGGGCGACCGGGGTCTGGTTCACGGGCGGGCGCCAGTGGAGGCTGGCCGATTCGTACCTGGGCACGCGCACGGAGGAAGAGCTGTGGGCCCTGCTGGAGCGGGGTGGCGTGATCGGCGGGTCCTCGGCCGGAGCCACGATTCAGGGGTCGTACCTGGCCCGCGGCGATACCGGGGGGAACACGGTCATGATGGGCGACCACGAAGAGGGGTTCGCGTTTCTCCGTCAGACCGCGATCGACCAACACCTGCTGCGCCGCAACCGGCAGTTCGACCTGCTGGAGATCATCGACGCGAAGCCCGACCTGCTGGGCATCGGCGTCGACGAGAACACCGCGATCGTTGTCGAAGGCGACACATTCGAGGTGATCGGGCAGTCTTACGTGGCCATCTACGACGCAGCCACCATCGAACAATCCGGTCGGCCCTTCTACCTGCTGCCGCCCGGCGCCCAGTTTGACCTGGCCAATCGCCGCCGCCTTCCTGTCGAGGAAGGTGGCTGAACTTCAACGAGCGCCCGCGCCGAGACTGCTTGCGAGAGGCAATTCGCGGATTCCCAGGGGAGACGGCGACGCGCCCGTTGAGGCCTGCATGACCGCGATGCCCGGCCGGGGCTGGTTCCTCTCCCTAAGCAATGATTAGCGTTGCAGACTGGAAACGTGATGCTGCGCCCCTCTTCGGACCCCCGGCTGTTTGCGCTGCTGGCGAAAGGCGCGGGCGGCGGGCCGAGGACGTGGGGAAAGGACATGGTCTTTGCAGTAACGGGCACCGGTGTGTGGCACGGGTCGGGCCGGTTCCGGCAACTTGGCCGAGAGCAAGTGTCGAGGGGGGACTTTCTTGGTGGAGCCTGCGCGACCAACGCCGTCGGAAGGACCGGAGAATGTCACAGACGTCACGCTTCCTGATCTTTGCCGTACTCTCCACCGCCCCCCTGGCATGCGAGAGTGAGTCAACCGAAACGGCAAGCACCGGCTCCATCACGACTGCCGATTCCACGGGCGTGGAGACCGTCCGGGTTTCGGATGTCCATATGCTCGACCTGCCCGAGGTGGAGCTGCGACTGCTCCATACCACCACCACGATTCCCGATCTCTTCTTCGAGAGGGTCATAGCGGCGACGTTCCTGCCGGATTCGTCGCTGGTCGTTGCCGATGGCCGGCTGTTCGAACTCACCTTCCTGGCACCGGACGGGACGGTTCGCGCGCGCTCGGGCCGGGAAGGCGAGGGGCCGGGGGAGTACCTGGACATCACACGAATCGCTGTCGGCCCGGATGGCGCGCCGTTCGTCTTTGATTGGCGTCAGCGCCGACTGACCTTTCTGGACTCGCAGGGGACGGTGACCGACATCATTCGCCTGGAGCAGGGGGCGGGACTCGGGGCGGCGGTCCCGCTGAGTCGGCTCGGAAGCGGAGAGGTGCTCGCGGCATTGGAGACGCGGCCGACCCTACCCCCGGGAATCCAGCGGGGTCCGGTCTTCCTCGTGCTCGCGGACGAGGTTGGTGAGATCGTCGATACGCTCGGCCAGTGGGCGGGCAAAGAGCGCCATGTCGGCGACGACTGGAACCCCGTCGGGTTCGGTCTCACCGCGCATTTTGCCGGACGTGGAGAACACGCGCTCGTCGGCACGAACGATTCGTTGAACCTCACCCTTTACCGGGGAGCCGCCCCGGTCACCCGGATTCGCGGTGGGTATTCGCCGCGCATGGTCACGGCGGCGGAGAAGGAAGAGTGGACCGAGACTTTCCTGGGGATCTTCCCCGAGGAAGTTCGCGCGAGCTGGCGCCGGAGGCTGGAGCAGTCAACCGTGCGGGACACCTATCCGGCCTATGGGGCGATCAGCGTCGATGCCGATGGGAGGATCTGGATCGGCGACTACCCGAGGCTGGCCGACGAAATGCGGCGCTGGACGATCCTGGAGGCGGACGGGACGCCCGTCGGGACGCTCAGGCTCCCGGTGCTTCGGCCCACCTGGTTGGAAGATACTGTCGCCGTGACGGGCCAGCCGAACGAGGTACTGGATGTGGCGCACGGAAGGATCGCCGTGCTGAGGCGGGACGAACTGGGCGTGGAGTTCGTGGAGGTGTATGAGGTGGTGAGCAGCCCGTCAAGGTGATACGCGTATCTTGTAGTGTGCCGTAAGATATTGTCATATATCAGTTTACAGCATTCAGATTCTACATTGGCGTCCGCGCCGTGGCGAGAAGGTGGTCGACGTGGTGCGCTTCGAGACAGCGGCCCGCGGTGGTCTCCAGCTGTACCGTAATGTGCTGAAGGTCGAACTCGCCATACGCGATTTCACGGACCCGGTCCAGCAGGATCTCGTAATCTTCGGCCGCGTACGCGGGGTCCACCAGCATGTGCGCGGTCAGGGCGACGTATCCCGGCGCCAGGGTCCAGCAGTGTACATCGTGGATCACGGTTACCCCGTCGAGTTCCTCGAGCCTGTGGCAGAGCGCATAGAGGTCGACGTGCTCCGGCGTGCCCTCAAGCAGTACATCCACCACGCGGGACAGCAAGCGCCAGGTGCTCGCCAGTATCAAAACGCCGATCAGCATGCTCGTAACCGGGTCGGCCACCTGCCAGCCGAACGCCCACACCAGCACGGCCGCGACGACGACGGCCACTGACCCCAGCAAATCGGTGATCATGTGCTGGAAAGTGCCTTCGAGAGTGGAGTTTTTCTGGGCCGCGCCGTGCACCGTCCACACGGCCGCGATGTTCACGACCAGTCCGATCGAGCCAACGATCAGGAAAATCGGGGCATCGACTTCCGGTGTTGCCGACAAGCGGCGGTATGCCTCGATGAGCACCCACACGGAAATGCCCCAGAGCGTCAACGCGTTGACCAGCGCCGCGATGACTTCGATGCGGTGGTAGCCGTAGGTGTGCTCTGCCGTGGAGCGGCCCGACAGACGCATGGTGACCAGCGCGAGCACCAGAAACACGACGTCGGTGAGCATGTGGCCGGCGTGGGCGAGAAGGGCGAGGCTGCCGACCATGAAGCCGGCGGCGACCTCCACGATCAGGAATCCGCCGATAAGCACCAGGGCGGCTATAACGCCTTGCCGTCCAGCCGCGGAGGGATCGCCGGCGGGGTGATGGGAATGGTCGTGGCCCGAATTGCCCGCGGGTGTAAGGCCGTTGTCAGCATTCATCGATTATTCTCCCTCTCCGCGCCTTCGGCTACCGGGATGTTGCCCCAGCGCATGAACAGTGCCGGCACGACCACCATGTTGAGCAGGGTCGACGTCAGCAGCCCGCCCAGAACCACCACGGCGAGCGGCGCCTGGATTTCCTTCCCGGGCTCGCCGATCCCCAATGCCAGGGGGATCAGGGCCAAGCCCGCTGTCAGGGCGGTCATCAATATCGGGCTCAGTCGCTCCACCGATCCGCTCCGGATGGCGTCCGGAAGCGACATTCCGCCCGCGCACAGGTCTTGATACCGGCTCACAAGGAGCATGCCGTTGCGCACGGCGATCCCGAACAGCGTAATGAAACCGACGAGCGTCGCGACATTCACCGTGCCGCCGATGAGGAGCACGGCAATGACGCCGCCGGTCAGGGCCAGTGGCAGGTTAACCATGAGGAACATGGCCGTGCTGAAGCTGCCGAATGCCCGGAACATGATCATGAAGATCGCGCCGATCGAGAATAGCGACAGGATGGTGATGCGGCGCGTGGCACTCTGCCCGCTCTCGAACTGACCCCCATACTGCAAATGGTACTCCGGCGGCAAATCCATCTCGTCGGCGATGTGTCCCTGCAGTTCGGTCACGGCACCGACCACGTCCCGCCCGGCCACGTTGGCACTCACCACGATCTTCCGCGACACGTTTTCGCGCGTGATCATGTTCGGCCCCCGGGCCTGCACGATCGAACCGAGCTGCGATAGCGGCACGGTCGGGCCGGCGGGGGTCGCTACCAGCGCCCCTCCGATGGCTTCGGGATCGCTCCGGTGGCGGTCCGCGTAGCGCACGACCAGGTCGAAGGTCCGCTCGCCCTCGCGCACAATGGACACGACCTCGCCCTGCATCGCGATGTGGACCGCGTCGGCCAGCGCCCCGGGGCTCACCCCGTAGCGGGCCATGGCCCGGCGGTTGGCGCGCACCTGCAGCTGGGGCACCTCCGCCTGTTGCTCCATCGATACATCCACCAGGCCCTCGACCTCGTGTGCGATGGCCTCGATCTGCCCGGCAATTTCGCGCAATTCGCGCAGATCGGGTCCGAACACGCTGATCGCGATCGCGGCGCGCGTACCCGACAGCATGTGGTCGATGCGGTGCCCGATGGGCTGCCCCACCGTGATGCTGGTACCTGCGATCCCCGCGAGCTCCGCGCGCACCTCGGCCATCACTTCCGCGAGCTCGCGGCTGGCCAGATCCAGGCGCGCTTCAACGTGCGAGACGTTGACGCCCTGCGCCTCCTCGTCCAGTGCGGCCCGGCCGGTGCGCCGCGCGGTCGAGACCACCCCCGGCACCCCCAACAGCCGCCGTTCGACGCGATTGCCGATCTCGTTGGATTCCGCCAGCGAAGTGCCCGGCACGGTGATGATGGCGATCGTCAGCGACCCCTCCTGGAACTCGGGCAGGAACTCCCGTCCCAGTGTAGGCACCACCGCCAGGGTACCTGCAAGCAGCAACCCCGCTCCAACCAGGACCCTCCCCGAACGGTGCAGCGCCCCGGTCAGCACCCTTTCGTAGACGGACTCGAGTCCCCGCACCAGCCAGGGCTCGCGTCGCCGCCTGATCGAGCGGTCGCCCGGCAGCAGCAGGTAGGATAGCGCCGGGGTGACCGTTACGGCCACGACGAACGACGAGAGAATACTGATGATGTAGGCGTATCCAAGCGGCTTGAGCATGCGGCCCTCGACCCCGGTCAGGAAGAACAGGGGCACGAAGACAATGGTGATGATCAGCGTCGCGTTCAGGATAGGATCCCTGATTTCGTTCGCCGCGCCGCGAATCAGGGGAAGCGTCGCGAGGCGCTCGCCAGGTGGCCGGCGGAGGTTGTCGCGGAGTCGCCGGTGGACGTTTTCCACAAAGATGATCGCGTCGTCGACGAGGGCCCCGATCGCGATGGCCATCCCGCCCAGCGTCATCGTGTTCACCGTGCCCCCCAGGGCACGCATCGTGATGACCGCCAGAGCCAGCGACAGGGGGATGGCCACAACGGATATCAGCGTGGTGCGCACATTCCACAGGAATAGCAGCAGTATTGCGATTACAAAGAACGCCCCGTCGCGGAGTGCGACGATCACGTTTTCCACGGCGAGCGAGATGAAATCGGCCTGCCGGAAAATGTCGCGCTCGAAGGTGATTCCCTCCGGAAGTTCGGCTTCGATCAGATCCAGCTCGGCATCGACCCTTTCCGTGAGCTCAAGCGTGTTGGCGCCCGCCTGTTTCTGGACCGACAGGATGACCGCGGGTTCACCGTTCACGGATCCGGTCCCGTAGGTGATCTTGGGACCGATGCGGACTTCGGCCAGGTCGTCGATCAGCACCGGAACCCCGTCCCGGGTGGTCACCACGGTCACCCCGATGTCCTCCAGACTCGATGGGCGCACGATCCCCCGGACCAGGATTTCGCGTCCACCCGACCAGTAGAGACCTCCCGCCACGTTTTCGCTCGACCCCTCGATCGCGGCGAGCACGTCTTCGAGTCCCACCCCGTAGGCGAAGAGCCGTTGCGGGTCGATCAGCACCTGGTATTCGCGCACGTCCCCGCCCTGCGGAACCACCTGCGACACTCCCGACACCGCCAGCAGCCTGCGCCTCACGATCCAGTCCGCCGTGGTGCGCGCCTCCATGAGCCGCGACCCGGGAGCGACAACGCCCACCAGCATGATCTCGCCCATGATGGAGCTGATGGGAGCGAGAACGGGCGGACTCACGCCCTCCGGAAGATCGAGCGCCTGGGCCTGGAGTCGCGCACCCACAATCTGCCTCGCGAGGTAGATGTCGGTTCCCCATTCGAAATCCGCCCAGACGACGCTGATTCCCTGCGCGGACTTGGATCGGACCCGCCGAACTCCGAGGGCACCGTTCAGCGCCGTCTCGATCGGGAAGGTGATCGACGTCTCCACGTCTTCGGGGGCCAATCCGTGTGCGTCGGTCACCACCGTAACCGTTGGAGCGGTCAGGTCGGGAAAGACATCGACCGGAAATGTGGCCGCCACCCAGCTTCCGCCCACGAAGAGCCCCATGGCGAAGATGAGCGCAAGGAAGGGATTCGCCAGCGAGGCTCCCACAATGACGTCGAGAAAACCACGCCGCTCGAACGCCGGGGGGATTTTTTCCACCGGCTGATCAGTGGGCGTGGTCGTGGGCCGGCGCGACGACCCCGAGCGCGGCAAGGTTGACCTGGTACGCACCCACGGTGACTACGTGCTCACCAGAGGCGATCCCGGACGAAACGATTGTCCAGGAACCGTCCGAAGGACCCGTAGTCACGACCCGGCGCTCGAAGGTGTCTCCCGTGAGCATGACGTAGATCACGGGCAGGTTGTTCTCGTCCTGGATCGCCGAGGCCGGAACTGCGACTCCGGGCTCGGGATCGTCGAGGAGGATGTGGCCTTCCGCCAGCATCCCTACCTTGAGCGCGCCGCTGGAGTTCGGAATCCCGAAACGTACCGCGAGCGTGCGGCTCGAAGGGTCAATCATGTTTCCGATGGAGAGGACCCTCCTCGACGTGTAGGTGGTCGCGCCGCCTTCAACGGTGAACCACGCGCCCCGGATCCGGCGCGTCTCCGAGGCGTAGCGGGCGGGAACCCGCGCGACGAACCACAGAGTGGAGGCGTTCACGACCGTGAAGGCGTGTTCCCCCATCTCGACCTGCGCGCCCGGAGGCACGTCACGCACCGCCACCACGCCGTCGATCGGGCTGCGGAGGTAGTACAAGCCGGGGTCGGCCTCCTCCTCGCCGCCGCCGTCCGCACGGCCACCGATGGCTTCGAATGCTGCCAATGCCACCTCGAGGTTGCGCCGCGCCTCCAGCACCCTCCGCTCCGGAATAGCGCCCGCGGCGAAGAGGCGTTCCGCCCGGTCGGCTTCGAGCCGGGCCTCCTGAACATCGGCCCGCGTACGCGCGTACGAGTTGTCCAGGCTGGTGGGCGCGATCAGCGCCAGGGTCTGGTCCGCGCGCACCCGGTCGCCCGGGCCGACCGAAGGGCCGTCCACTGAAATGCGCCCCGCAACGGGCGACGAGACGTGTACGAGGCCGCCGGGAGGGGCCACCAATTCGCCGGGGACCGGGATCGATGCTGGAATCTCGCGGTCTTCCGCCGCGGCAACCGCAAACGGGAAAGACCACTGCTCCTGTTTGGGCAGCGTGATCAATCCGGCGGCCGCCTCGCCCTCCGCGTGGCCGTGCCCCGCGTGCGGGTCGGGTTCGTCAACGGCGGGGCCCTCCGCGTGGTCGTGCCCCGCGTGCGTGGCAGCCTCGTCTCCCGCGTGGTCGTGCCCCGCGTGCGTGTCGGCCTCGTCATCCGCGTGGTCGTGCCCCGCGTGCGCGTCGGCCTCGTCTCCCGCGTGGCCGTGCCCCGCGTGAACGTGGACGTCCTGTTCACTCGCGAAGACTTCGAACTCGCCCGTCCCGATCACGTAGTCGCGTCCACCTATCGACAGCTCGACTTCGGCGTGCCAGTGTCCCTCCGACGGTATCGTGGGCGACACCATGTACAAACCCGGAGTCTCCGGCACGGCTTCAATCTCCTGGCGGCCTCCGGGAGGCCCATAGACGACCAGGGTCACGCCCGCGTCCGCCACCGGTTGCCAGCCCTCCACCCGGGTGAGGTAGATATCCCATGGCTCCTCGCTCTCGACACCCGCGATCTGGTGCGGGTACTCGACGAATAGCTCGATGTCGCCGGACACTCTGGTGAACGTCCCGCCGCCGCCGTGGGGATCGTGAGCCGCGCCGGCCCCTCCGCTGTCAGGCGTTTCCCCACACCCCCACAAGGCGATGCCCGCCACGCCCATCAGCCACGGTCCGACTGTTCTCATGTTCATCGTTCATCCTCCGGAGCACTTCCCGTGGCGCGAAGCAGGTCGTAGTACGAGACCCAGGCCTCGGTCTCAAAGAAAAGCGCGCTCAACTGGGCTCCCTGAAATGCACTCGCCGCGTCCAGGAGCTCCAGCAGGGTCATCTCGTTTTCGGCGTAGGCCGCGGTGGCGGAGGCCAGCAGCGCCTCACCATCGGTCCGCAGACCTTGCCCCGCTGTCTCGAGCCGTGCCCGGTTGGACGCGTAGCGGTCCGAAGCGGCCAACACGTCGTTCCGCGCCAGCTGCCTCCGAAGTTCGAGGCGATACGCGGCGGCGGAGCTGTGGGCGGCAGCTTCCTCCCTGATCCCGGATCCCCGGTCGAAGAGCGGCAGTGCGAAATTGAGCCCAAAGGCGGCGCCCCCGAAACCATCATGGTGGTGCCGGAACCCGAGCTCGAGGCTCGGGACGGGCACCCAGTTGGTCCCGGCCACGTCCACACCGGCCCGCGCCGCGTCCAGCTCGCTTGCCGCCGCCGCCACATCCGGACGGCCATCGACGGCGGCCAACGCGGTCTCGCGGCTGATCATGGGCGGCACTCCATCCGGCCCCTCCGACGGACCGACCTCCTGCATTCCGGTTCCCGGTGCAATGAGCACCCCGAGATTCCGCCTCGCCGCACGGGTGCGCAGCACAGTTTCCGCCAGCTCCTGTTCGGCCTCCACGCGCGCAAGCCGCAGCCGACGGGCTTCGTAGGCTGAAATGTCACCCGCCTCCAGACGGACCTCAGCATCCTCGACCACCGATTGAATCACGGAGGCGGTCCGCTGCACAACCGACTCCGCCTCTTCCGCGAACCAGGCCCGCACATACGCCTCTCGCACGTCGAAAGCCAACGCGACCGAGTCGGCACGGAGGCGGGCGGCCCCGGCACTGATCGTGTGCCGGGCGGCGCGTGCCCGGGCGGTGGTCCGGCCGGGCCACTCGACCTGCTGGTGGAGCAGGAAGGACTCTTCCCAGGCCTTTTCGTCATTGCGACTCAAGTCGTCCCGTTCAAACGAGAATTCCGGATTGAAGTAGGCGCGGGATTGCCGGGCCATACCCACCAGCCCGGCGGTCTCGGACCGCGCGATCTTCAGTTCGAGGCTATTCCCGGCGAACGCCTCCAGCGCCTCGGCAAGTGAGACGCGGCGCACCGTTTCCTGTCCGACCGCGGCCGACGGCGCGAGAAGTACGCCGCACAGGACCAGAGCAGGCGACAATGGTGCTCTCGATGGTCGCATGGATCTCCGTGGCAAAGTGGTCCCTGACGCTTACGAAATCGCCGAATGGCTCGATCAGCCAACCTCGCCGGCAAGGCGCTTCGCCGCCCTCCGTGCTCGCACGAGCCCCTCCACGGACTGCCGGCAGCCCGCAAACGGCCTACCGCGGCATTCGGGCGGCACTCACATTCGTGTCTGCCAAAAAAAATCACAAGCGGGCGCGGGAGCCCTGCGAAATCCCGCGCAGGTCGGCCCCGTGCGCGCGTGGGGCCGACCCGGTCAACTGTCGGAGAGGGTTCTTCTAACCGTCAGAGGCACCGCCGGCCACGGCGACGGCCGCTCCGGCCACACCCATCATGATCATGGATCCGAGTGCGGCACCCACGAGCTCGCCGCTGAAGTCCATGGCTTCAAGGCTGTGCGCCAAGCTGAGGACCAGCCCGAAGCACGCGCCCGCCTTCGCCCCGGCCATCATGTCGCCAACGCCCTTCCAGCCAAGCACCATCGCCAACACGACGCCGTGAAAGAGCGCCCCGAGCACGCCGCCTACGGACATGTCTGCGTGTTCGTGGTGTCCGTGCGGGTGGTGGCCCCCGATGAACGGGATGTAGTCGAGCACGAAATCGGCTGCAAACAAGGCCACGCCCGCGGCGACGGAGGTAACAGCGAGTTTCTTCATGTCCACGGTGACTCTCCCTTTATGAGTGGAAGGAATGGTGAAGGAAACGTGAGGGGTGAACCGCCGGCGCGCAAGCAGTAGCGCGAATGCTTCTGACCGCGCATGCCTCAAAGAGACCCCGCGGGCAGTTCCGGGGGCCGGTCAGATTCCTGTCTGGTCTGCCATTCCTGCAGGCCGTGAATCATTTGATATTCATCCGGCCGGAAAAGTACATGGTCTCTTGAGTAAAATCACTCAATAGACTAGTTTTTTCCCCATATTCACATTCGAACGCAGGATCCGTGCTCAAAGGCTAACCAAATGAAACATTTCCGCCTCGCCCTCGGTCTGACAGCCGTCTTGACTTCTTCTCTTCTCGTGCCCGCTGGGGTGCGAGCCCAGGAACGCGAAGCGCTGGCCCGATACGAACTCGAGAAGAAGAATGAGATCGCAGCTGCCGGCATTGAGTGGCTGATTCCGATCTTGGGCCACCACTACGCCGGTGATGCGACAGCCGGCTACGTGCCGGCAGCGGTCTCCGCCGGTGGGCTCGTCGCGATGTTGTTCAGTCGGCAAACCACAACTTGGTTCCTGGGCCTGTTGGCCTACTCAGGTGGACGCGTATGGGGCATCGTGTCCGCCCTGGACGTGGCAAGGGAATTCAACCGGGACTTGGCGGATCGTCTCGGTGTCGGCCTCGATGATGTGGAGCTTGTCGTGAGTCCATCTCCAGGTGGTGTGTCGGTTGGTTTCACGCTCCCCTTGGGAGGTCGACGGTGACGACTGCCTTCGGCGCCCCGCAAGGTGCCGAAGGGCCGGGTTTTCCCTCTGGCCCGCGCCTGAGGCTAACGCTAACAGACAAGCATGAAGGGCTGAGAGGGAGAGCGTGAGGTGGGGCGCGGTCATGTGGGGCACTCCTGAGCTGAATGAGGCGGAAGCCCAGGTACTTTAACCTCCAGGTGCCGGCGACGGGAAGCTTTAGATCTAGCGTGAGCGGCACTACACTAGCGGACTGCTATGGACGGACCTGGAAGATGATGAGAGAGTTCAACCAGGACTGCACGATCTGCCATCCTTGCCGTGAAGCCATGCTTGGGCCTGTCATGCTCAATTGACAGGAAAACCGGTCCGAGACGTTCTCGGCGTGCGCCGTCTTTGAGACGAGCCCGGCTTCAACCGGTCCAGCCGCGGTTCGGCCGGATCACACTCACCGGCCCGCGGGAAGCCCGCAGGTAGCGCCACGCCGCCGGCATCACGCCGTCGGTCCTCGCCACTCTAGGGGATCGCCCGTCTTAGCATCGCAGACTTTGCCCTCGAAGATCGGCGGCATGTCGGGCGGCATGGCGAGGGTCTGGTCAAGTTGTTCTTGGGTAATGGCTGTGCGGGGCGAGAATCTTGCATTTGCTATGTTGCAGGCATTCAGGTCGGCCCCGGAGAGGTTGGCCCCGGGGAGTTTGGCGTACGAGAGGTCGGCCCCGGAGAGGTCGGCGTACGAGAGGTCGGCCCGGGAGAGGTTTGCCCCGGAGAGGTCGGCCCCGAAGAGGTTGGCCTTCGAGAGGTTGGCCTTCCAGAGGATGGCCTTCGAGAGGTTGGCCAGGGAGAGGTTGGCCTTCCAGAGGATGGCCTTCCAGAGGTTGGCCTTCGAGAGGTTGGCCAGGGAGAGGTTGGCCCCGGAGAGGTTCACACCCACCAAGTCTAGCCTAAAGCCTTTTTCCTCTTGCTCAATTGCAATCCCGGCGTCGCTGCGGGTTGAGATCGCATCCATGACAGCACGAACATCTTCGCCTGGCACATGGGCGAGTCCAGCGGCGGTCGAATTTGGTGGTGATGGGGGGCTGCGGACGAAGGCGCAGAATTGGCGCATGACACCGAGGTGGTAGTGCGGCGGATGTTCTGCCGCCAAGGTCTGGAGCGCGTAGATGCCGCCCAGTCGGACCGAGAGCAGTGCACTCCCGAGCATTTCGGCGGCCTTCTGGTCACGTTCGTTCAGGAGACTGCGTCTCGCCGTCTCGGCTTGGCGCTGCGCCACGACAGCGCGCCAGACGGCCAGTGGTATAGCAATCATGCCTGCCACGACGAGGCCAAGATTGCGCACCGCCTCGTGGTGGGTCCGGACCCCTGGCCAGGTCAGTGCGGCAGCTACTAGTCCTCCGAAAATCAGCAGGATGCCAAGCCCAGACAGCAGCTTCACAGCTATCATGCCTCCGCGAGACCAGCGGCGCTTCACCCAGTCAATGGCAGGTGTCAAGGCCATTCCTAACCTCCGAAATCAGATCAGAGCTTCCCGCGACGAACCAAACGGCTGCACCGACGAGCTGGTCCGAGAAACGAGGGTCAACGACTACCCTCGACCGAGCTCCGCATTCCGACGATTCCGATCACGCGTGCCGACGATTCCGATCACCGATTCCGGAGGATTCCGATCACCTTGGAGGAGAGCGGAGGTCCATACGGGCGCTGGGGTCGGGTTCGGGTCTGAAGTTTAGGGGTTGGAGGGGGTCTTCGTCGAGTGAAGGGACCTATCAAGTGGATGATCGCCGATCGAGAGGCGCCGACACGGAGGAGCCACCATCGAGGCGCACCGGTAGTGCCGGTCGATGGCGGCGGCGGCGGGACTCAAGCCCCGTCTGGGGCGCACCTTCCCGGGGTGCTCGAGTCCACATACGTGATTCGCGCGTTTGATAGCCTACCAACGCGCCATGACGCCGCCTACGGGATCAGGGTCCGGTCCCTGAGTTTCAGGATGAAGAGACCCTCCCGCATGCTCGAAACCAGGATGTTCCCCGACTCGAAGAACGGATAATTGCTCCAGGAGCCGGCAAAGCCTGGTTCGTCGGGGCCGCCCGCAACCGTGTCGAAGTAACCGGCGGGGACCGGGTTCAGGGGGTCGCTGATGTCGAACACCCTCAGACCGCTTACGTAGTTGGACTGATACATGTAGTTGTCGCGGACGTAGAGGTTATGGTCCGAGGCCGCGTTGTCCTGCACGAATTCGCGTGCCAGGACCGGCTCCTCAAGGTCCGAGACGTCCCAGATCATGGTGCGGGTGCCCTCGGTCAGGCCCGACATCTCGTCCAGTTCGTCATTCAGGTAGAAGTAGTGCTGGTCTTCGGTCAACCACCCCTGGTGGGCGTAGGCCACATTTGGGTAGCTGGCCGTGGCGATGACCTCCTGGTCCTGTTTTTCGGTGACGTCCACGATTCCCAGCGCGGTCTCGCTGGAGTTGAAGCACACTTCACGGCCCGCGTAGTCCGAGTCCGGGCCGCTGTAGACCACGCACTGGGAGTCGTGCGTATATCCGCGCCCGTTATTGCCCGCGCCCGGATTCTCGGAACACCCCGCGAAGGCCGGGTTCCGGGGATCCCGGATGTCGACCATGTGAAGCGCGCCGCCGCAGGTCTCTCCGCCCCCGCTGGCTCCGACCACGTAGGCGAACCCGGTGGATTCGTTGATCACGATGTTGTGGGCGGAATGGATCTCGTCGTAGACCGCGTCCGCATCGAACGTCTCCGGCGCGGCGGTCACGTCGCGAAGACGCCGCAGGTCGAACACCTGCATGCCGTGGGCCCCGGCGTTGTCGGCCACGATGAAGGCATGCCCGTCGTGGACCTTCATGTCGCGCCACAGGTTGGGGATGGCGCCCGCGGTCAGCGGCAGGTCGCCGAGGAACACCGGTTCCTGGGGGTTGGTGACATCGACGAACGAGGTCCCGTTGAACCGCCCCAGGATGGCGTATTCGCGGCCGGTTTCGGGGTCGGTCCAGCCCCACACGTCGCTGACCATGATCCCGCGGCTGGCCCCTACCTCGCCGCCCGGCAGAAAGGAAACGAGCTCGACGTGGCTGCACGGGAATCCGGCCACGGTGCCGTCATCGCCGCAGAGCATCTCTTCGCCGACCACCCGGGCCGGGCCGCCGCCCTCGTTGAAGATGGTTTCCGGTCCGGCCCATCCGTCTTCCGTGCCCTGAAACACAAACCCGACCCCCTCAAAGAAAGCCGAACCCGGGGCACCGACCACGGCGAGACCTTCCGATCCCGCAACCGCGCTGCCCATGAAGCCCTGCATGCCCGTTGTCTGGGCCGACAGCGTCGCCTCGACGCTCCAGCCGGAGTCACTTCTCCCGAGGACGAATGCTCCGCCACTCGCGCCCAGCGGAGCTCCCGCGACGACCTTGTCACCGGCCCGGCCCAGGGAATACCCGAAGAAACCGGTTCCGCTGGATTGATCGCCGGCCAAGCTCTCCGCGGCCGACCATCCTTCCGCCTCGTCGTGTATGAACACATGGACTTCGCCAATTCCACCGCCGCCTATTGGCGCCCCAACGAACGCTGCCCCGTCCACCATCTGAACCGAAAACCCGAACGCGGCCGGTCCCGGGCCAGCGGGCCCCAGGGCCGCGACTTCGTTCCAGGAAACTCCAGACCGCTCAAACATGAACGCTTGGCCGGCCAGGGGAGTGCGCACCGTCCCGTCGAATCCGCCCAGTGACAGGGGGCCGGGGCCGCTTGCGCCGACGACGGCCAGATTCCCCTCGATCGATACGGCGCTGCCGAACCTCCCGCCTTCGGTCCGGTTGGACGGAATCATCTCCGTCGATGCCAGGTCGCCGCCGGTGTCGGTGTAGGCCATCGCGATGCCCATACCGCCATCGCGACCCGGAGCTCCGATGATCCCGAACCCTTCGTCCACGGCAACCGAAGCTCCGAATTCGTCGCCGGGTTGCCCGTCGGGCAGACCGAGGGTCAGGAGCAGGTCCCAGGCGTCCAGGCCCCGCGTGTACACGTAGGCGGCACCACGGGCCTCGTTGGCCAGCGGTGCCCCCACCACCAGAATCCCCCCAGACACGGCGACCGAACGCCCGAAGGCGTCCCCGTAAATGCCGCTTGGTGCCGGCACGGTCTCGGTCTCGGTCCAGGAACCGTCGGCGCCACGACTGAACACGTGAACCGCCCCCGGCTCTGAGCCGGGCATGGGGAAAGCGGGGAACTCGCCGGCGCGCCCGACAAGGATCTGGTCTCCCCACACCGCCGTGGCGGTGCCAAACCCGATCGCCGCCGCGAGGCCGGAGCCATCAGCGCCCGGCAGCCCGGGCCCGTCAGCCGTGGTCTGGGCGAACGCGGCGGAAGACGCAGCCAACATGGCGGCAATCGCGGACGGCACTGATCGTGCTGCTTTCATATCAACATGCTCCTTGAGGCGTTTCACCGATGGTGCGAATCGAATCAATAGTCATGCCAGTTCCTGGTCAAAACCGGATTCTGAAGCCGAACTGCGCCTGCCACTGCGACGTCCCAATCTCGGGAACATGGGGCAGACCGGCGGCAATGCCGCCATCTTCGCCGCGGATGAGTTGACCGGCGTAGCGGGCTTGGAGCGGGTCATCCACCTCCGGAATGACGCCCGCTCCCACGCCTCCGTCGTCCTCCCAGCGCCCGTCCACCCGCAGCACCTCCACCACGGGGTTCACGGCGCGCACGTGGCCCCAGTTCCGGTTCATCAGGTTCAGGGCGTTGATCAGGTCGGCGGCCAACTCAAAGTCCATGCCGCCCGCCCGGAACCCCCGTGAGACCCGCAGGTCGAGCTGGTTCGACCAGGGCGTGCGACAAGCGTTGCGGTGCAGGATGCGGACGCGAGACTCCTCCAGACAGGGATCCCGCAGCACGAGCTGCTCAAACAACAGGCCCGAGATGAACGACCTCCCACCCGGAAAGTCCAGGTGCGTCTCGGGCACGTACACGAGGTCGTTGCTGAGGTCGACCGCGTGCCCCAGCCCGGGGTAGCTGTCGGCGTTGATGTCATCCGCATACACGTAGGAATAGGGGCGCCCGGACTGCCCGATGTAGAGCAGCGAGACGTTGAAGCCTCCCATCGACTCCGGGAGCGCGGCCGAGGCCTGCAACACTGCCTTGTGCGGGCGATCGAACAGCGAGGCCTGGCGCTGCGGCGAGTTCGGGTCTCCCTCAACCGCGGTGAAGCCGAAATTGGACACCGCATCAAGAGATGCCAGGCTGCGCGTGTCGGCGGACCGGTTGTAGGAATAGCCGGCTTCGACGGAGAAGGTCTCGCCGAACCTCTTTCTGAGGGAAACGCCCAGGGCATACGAGAAGTTCTGGGCGTCGTTGTCGATCAGGATCACCTGCCCGAATCCGTCGTACACGCGGTCGGGGAAGAAGATGGGCTCGCGAGGGTCCGGCGGAGACCCGGGCGGGGGATCGACCAGCTCGTTCCCCCGACCCCCCGGCCCGAACACCGACCTGCCTGCGTAGCCGAAACCTTCCGAGTAACCGTTCTCGGGTGTGCGGTCCGCCGGGTCAACGCCGGGTCCGAGGTTGAGGTCGGTCAGCGAGATCTGGGTGCGGGCCATGGTGTAAAGCCACTCGATCGAGAGCACCGCGTCGCCGGGCAACCGCTGGTCGGCGGACAAAGACATTTTCCAGTCCTGCGGAAACTCAAACGACGGGCTGAACACCGTTACGATGGGCAGGGCCGATTCCGCGGCGCTCCCGTCGGCGCATGCCTGCGGGGCCGGCGCGCCCGGATCGAAAACCGGGACGATTTCCGGGTCGGCGACTCCCACGTTGCGGCGCCGGCAGGTCAGGGAGCCGCTCGCCAGGCCCGTGTTCTGGTAGGCATTGGCCAGCCAGGAGAACGGCGGCCGGCCGGTGAACAGCCCCACGCCTCCGCGCAACTGCGAGCCGTCCAAGGGCCGCCAGCTGACACCCGCCCGGGGGGCGAGCACCAAGTTGCCGCTGGGCAGTTCGTCCGTTCGGTAGCCGAAGTGCTCTTCGACCACGGCGTTGGCGGTAGGCGACCCCGGGAAGAACGGAACTTCGGCGCGAATCCCAGCCTTGGCATCGAACCGGCTGCCGTCTGCCTCGAACTGCAGGTAACCCCCGATCTGGTTCACCGAAAACTCGCTGGTCGCGGCGTCCGCGGTCAGAGGCAGGTTGACCGTGTATTCGAACGGTTCGTTCGCGGCCAGATCCTCCAGCGACAAGAACCGGTAGGCCCCGAGCGAACCCGGCAGGTACTGGCGGCGGATGCCGAAACGGTCGAACTGCGCACCCACCGTTGTCTTGAACGACCCGGACGTGTGGCTGAGAGCCTCGGAAATCTGGAAGATGTTCTGGTCCAGCTCGCTGTCGTGCGAGAAGAAATCGGCCCCGAGCCTGAGGTCGCGCCTGAACCCCTGTTCCCCGTCCCTCCCCTGCAACGTGACTTCGACGCGGGGGAACATGGACAGGGGATCCTCCCAGTCCCGCAGGCCGGTGAAGCTGATCAGGAATTCGCTGGAAAGGGTTGGCGACAGCGTCGAGAGCAACCGTGCAGCCACCGAACGGTTGCGGCTCTCGATCCGCGACCCGCTGGAAGAGAGCTCGTAAGCGTCGCCCGCCAGCCGGTTGGTTGCCGCGTCGTCGCCCGCCGAGGCCAGATTGAGGCGCAGCGTGGCCGCGTGCCGGGGGTTGAGTTGATAGTCGAATCTGGCGAAGAGGTTGATGAGCGCGTTGTCGAGGTCGTACAGCCCGGCCTGGCCGGCGTCGACCCCGAACCCCGCGATCACATCCTGGACGCGGCCCACAGTGTCGGGCGAGAGCCGGGTCAGGATCGGGTCGTCCACTCCAACATGGAATCCGTCCGGGGGCTGGCGACGAGTCTCAAATTCGCCGGCAACGAAAAAATGGGCTCGGTCCTTCAGAATCGGCCCGCCCGCGTCAAACCCCGCGTGGAAGTTGAGGAGATTGCCCGGCGAGCGCGGCTTGTCCGAGATCACGGCATCGCCGACCAGCGTGTCATCGCGGTAATTGGCGAATGCAGACCCGGTGAAGGTGTTGGTGCCGGACCGGGTGACCGCATTCAGCACTCCTCCGGTGAACCCCGACTGCCGCACGTCGTAGGGGGCCACGAGCACCTGAAGTTGCTCTACCGCCGCCATCGGGATCACGCGCCCGCGAGCCTGTCCCCCCGCCACCCCGCTCGGCGAGAGCCCGAACACATCCTGGCTCAGCAGACCGTCGACCTGGATGTTGTTGAACCGGAAGTTGGCACCGGCCACCGAAGCGCCGTTCTCGTCCATTTTGACCAGGGGCGAGAGCTGTGCGAATTCGGTGAAGTCGCGGGTGATGGTGGGGAGGTTTTCCAGGGTTTCGCGCCGCACGACGGACGCAGCGCCGATGCGCGAGGGGTCGCCCAGCAGATCGCCCTCCACGCGCACGGTCAGTTCGGGCAGGGCAATGGCCTCGGTTGCGGTAACGATTTCCAGCGTCAGTCTCTGGCCGATTTCCAGCGTCAGGCCGCTCCGGGACACGGTCTCGTACCCAATGCGCGACACCGAAATCGTGTAGGGCCCGCCAGGGCGCAGGTTTTCAATCCGGAACCTGCCATCGGCACCGGTCACGGCCGTCGAGAAAGTGCCGGTCTCGTCGCGCTCCAAGCGCACGCTTGCCCCGGGAACAGGCTGTCCGGCATCATCAACCACCCTGCCCGCGGCCGCCGCGGTCGTGACCTGGGCCGCGGCGGCCGCAACCGACCCCGCCGCCGGCAGGCCAGATGCCACGGCAACCAGCGCCCCCGCCAGGAGCAACCGCCGAAGTTGCGACTGCGTGGTTCCGACCACAGAGTTAACCATTGATCCAGACCTGATACGAAGAATGTTCATGCACGGAATAGAACCCAAATCTGGCTTGCAGGCCAGCGCACCAACCCGTTCGCTGTCGTTCCGGGCGGCGCTGCTTCCGTCCGGGCTGGCCCGGGAGGTCGCCATCGCGTTCGGGCCCGGCGGGGTGATTGAATCGGTGAAACCGGGCGCCCCGCCGTGGGACGGGTTCCTGGCGGTGCCGGCCATGATCAATGCCCACAGCCACGTGTTCCAGCGGGCGTTGGCCGGACACGGCGAGGCCCGGGGCACCGGAGTTGACTCGTTTTGGACCTGGCGCGAGGTGATGTACCGGCTGGCCGATCGCATCACTCCCTCTCAGATGTATGCCGTGGCCCGCCGCGGATTTTCCGAAATGCTGCTGGCGGGGTTCACCGAGGTGCTGGAGTTCCATTACGTGCATCATCCGCCCGGGGCCCGCCGGGGTCGGGATGTCGAGATGGCAGGCGCTGTGAGCCAGGCTGCCCTGGACGCCGGCATCCGGCTGGGCTTGCTGCCTGCGTACTACAAGTGCGGCGGATTCGGCGGGCTCGCGCCGTCGCCCGGCCAGGCGCGATTTCTGCACACCGACCTCGACGATTTCTTCGCGACGGTGAGCGCGCTGTTGGAAAACGGGGTGCCGGTCGCGGGGGTGGCGGCTCACTCCCTGCGAGCGGTGCCGGCGGAAGAATTGCCGGGGTTGGTGGAGCGGGCGGATCAAGCGATTGGCGAGTGCCCGGTGCACATTCACATCAGCGAACAAGCGCGCGAGCAGGAGGAATGCGTGGTGGCCCACGGGTGCACCCCCGTTACGCTGTTGGCGGACTCAGTGGCGCTCGGCCCCCGTTGGCAGCTGGTTCACGCCACGCACGCAACCGGATCGCAGCGCAGCATGATCCGGCGGTTGGGTGCGGGCGTTGTGCTCTGCCCGCTGACCGAAGCCCATCTGGGCGATGGCATTTTCCCCGCGGTCGAGCATTTTGAGGAAGGGGGGAGCGCGGCGATCGGCACCGATGCCAACACCCGCGTATCGGTCATCGGCGAACTGAGGGTGCTCGAGTACGGCCAGCGTCTGCGCGACCGTCGCCGCGCTCGCATCGCAACCGAGGGCGGGGCGGGCGGCCCGGCGTGGGCGTGGGCCGCTGCCTCCGGCGAAGCCG